>Ga0154020_10000818_pt1 | contig 38410 bp, 33 predicted proteins | sample Klosneuvirus_201_FD_109709 | JGI IMG/M metagenome (GOLD analysis project Ga0154020, IMG submission 109709) | Active sludge microbial communities from wastewater, Klosterneuburg, Austria - Klosneuvirus_20160825_MG | ecosystem: Engineered > WWTP > Aerobic digester > Activated sludge | place... | reverse complement strand
TCACACACTGCACGCAGCGTCCCACGCCATTGGGCGGGGCGGTGCAGCGGTTGGCATTGCCGGTGGTGCACTGGGTGGCGGTCTTGCAGAACCCCGGGGCCAGCGGGCCGCAGGTCAATGACGTGGTGTTGCAGAATTCAGCCTCCCCGCATTGTGCGCTGGACGTGCAGCTGGTGCCGCCGGAGCGCGGGGCACAGCGGTTGGATGAACAGAACTCGGTGACGGGACACTGGTCATCCGTGGTGCAGGCAGACCCGGTGCCACTGGAGCCTCCGGTGCCAGACGAGCCACGGCGTTGGAGGCATTCTCCGTCCACGCACACGCTGTTGGCGGTGCAGTCGCTGTCCGCCGCGCAACCGCTGGCACTGGTCCCAGAACAACCGCTGGTCCCAAGTCCCATGACGCCCACGGCGCCCACACACACAGCCCACAACAGCGCAAGACGGCTCATCCAACGCTCCTACTCGGCGGTCCCAGCCCGGGGTGGTTCAAGGTGGGTGGGACGTTCACCATGGGCGCGAAGGGTGCGGTTTGCCGTCGGATCCGTCAACTGGCCTGTATCCGCCAAGTGTCCGATGGCTCACGCGGAAACAGCCCGCGTCACCGTCTTTCCGCAAATGGTTCGTCCTCCACCAGACCCGCGGGGCAGGAAGCTGCCTGTCCGGGATGGGTATCGGCCGGTGTAGGACAATGTTGTGTGACGTGAGGCCGCGGCGCTGGTCAGGCCTTGGCCAGGCGGTCTGCGTCAGACCAGGCGTGCAGGCAGATGAGCTGCCCCTTTTGGGTGCCCTTGGCCACCGCCAGGAATGCGGGGGCCAGGCGCAGGGTGTCTCCCTCGGCGGGGAGGCCAAACTGGTTTTTGTGGCCGCCCACCGGCGCCACGCCAAAGTGGATGCACAGGGTGTTGACGCGAACCTTGTCCTTGGCGGTCTCACTGGCCAGCGCAAAGGTGAGCGCGTTGAGCGCGGCGTTCTTGATGGTGCCCAGCCACAGGCTGGGGTCCGGGGGCGCAATGTGCGCCAGGCCACCGCTGACCAGGGTGAAAGACGTGTCCCGGTCCTTGAGGGACGGCAGGAACATCTTGGCCGCCAGGAAGTTGTTGTGGAAGCCGTCCGTCAGGGCGCCCTGAAGCACGTCCAGCGCGGTGTCCGTGGGGGCCTTGGCGTGGTTCACAAAACCCTGAACGCTCACCACGTGGTTGAGTTGCCGCCCGTCCAGCGCGGCAAGCACGGCGGCCTTGGAGGCCTTGGCGCTGGCCTCATCCTTGAAATCACCGGTGACGGGCACAAACGGGTCACCGGATTTGATCTGGATGGTCTTCTTGAGCGTCTCCAGGTTGGCGGCGTTGCGGGACACGCCCAGGACGGTGGCGCCCGCGTCCAGGTACCGGCGCACCACGCCGCCGCCCACCACGCCGGTGGCGCCAATGACAAGGATGTTCTGGTTGTTGAAGGACATGAAGGACAAGCTCCGTGGGGTTAGGGGTGAGTCAGTTCTGGCCAAGCTCTTCGGCCAGGTTTTCAAAACGTGTCAGGTGCGGAAGGAACGCCAGCTCCACCGTCCCGGTGGGACCGTTACGCTGTTTGGCCACAATGATCTCGGCCACACCTTTTTTGGCGGATTCCTTGTTGTAGTAGTCATCACGGTACAAAAACATGATGACGTCCGCGTCCTGTTCAATGGCGCCGGACTCCCGCAAGTCACTCATCATGGGGCGTTTGTCCGTGCGGGATTCCAAAGACCGGTTGAGCTGGGACAACGCCACCACCGGCACGGCAAGTTCACGCGCAATGGCCTTGAGGCCACGGGAAATCTCGCTGATTTCCTGCGCGCGGGACTCCACCTTGCCCACGCCACTCATCAGCTGCAGGTAGTCAATGACCACCAGGCCCAGGCCACGTTCGCGTTTGAGGCGGCGGCACTTGGTGCGCACGTCAAACACGTTGAGCACACCGCTGTCGTCAATGAACAACGGCGCTTCAGAAATCTTCCCCGCGGCCATGGACAACGCAGACCAGTCCGGCGCGGCCACCCGGCCATTGCGCAGCTTGGAGAGGTCCACGCGCGCCTCGGCGCCCAACAGACGTGTGGCCAGCTGGTCACTGCTCATTTCCAGGCTGAACAGCAGCGTGGGGACACGTTTGTTCCCGTCCGGGCGGATGGAAGCCGCGGCGGCCACGTTCAACGTGAACGCGGTCTTCCCCATGGAGGGACGGCCGGCCACAATGACCAGGTCAGACGGCTGCAGGCCCGCGGTCACAAAGTCCAGCAGCTTGAAGCCCGTGGCCACGCCGGTGATGGCTTCACCGCGGTTGGCGGCGGCCTCCAGCTTGTTGAAGGCCACCTTGAGGACGTCCTTGATGGGCTCGTAGCTGCGGCGCTTGCGGTCATCCCCAATTTCAAAGATGGCCTTTTCTGCCTGGTCCACATATTCCCGGACGTCCAGCTCACCCTTGAGGCCGTCTTCCACAATGCCGGTGGCCGCGTGGATCATGCGGCGCAACACGGCCTTGTCATGGACAATGCGCCCGTAGGCGCGCACGTGCGCGGCGGTGGGCGTGGACGCGGCGAGTTCGGACATGGCGGTGAGGCCGCCGGCCTTCTCCAGGTCACCCTGGCGCCGCAATTGATCCGCCACGGTGAGTTCATCCACCGGTTCCCCGCGCTCCTGCAGGGCAATCATGGCGTCAAAGATGGTCCGGTGCGCCTCACGGTAGAAATCATCTGACGTGACGGACTCCATGGCGGCGTCCATGGCGTTGTTGTCAATGAGGATGCCTCCCAACACACTGCGCTCCGCCTCCAGCGAATGGGGGGGCGTACGCAGGCGCCGCAGCTGCGGCTCATCCTCCATGGGCATGGGGGCGGGCAGAAACTCACTGGGGGCGTCAGACATGGCGGCGCTCTCATAGAGCGGCTGCGCCCAGGTTCAAAGCGGATCCCAGGCGCGCCCACGCACCCGCACGTTATGCGAGCCAACGCGGCTCAGCCGGCAGGAAGCGTGAAGCGGAAAAGTCCACCACCGTTGGGGGGATTTTCTGCCCAGATGCGCCCGTGGTGTCCTTCCAGGATGCACTTGGAGATGTAGAGCCCCAGTCCAAGTCCAACAGTGCCGCGGGATGCGGCGTCCACCTGCCGGAACTTCACAAACACACTTTCAAGTTCGGCGGGGGCCCGGCGGTGCATCCACACGCCGCGCCACATTCTGGGATTGTGCGGCCGGCTCCGCCAGTTCAACAGCCTCGCGCAGCAGCGCTGCAACGTCCTGGCGCGTGGGATGCACGGCAAGTTCCCCTCCTCAACGCGCAATGTCCATGAGGTCTCCCACCGGGCGGTTCATGCGTGCCACCGAACGCTGGATTCTTGCTGCACGCGCACGCGTTCCGGACCTCTGGTTGTCATCCGCCGGCAGGTCACGGAGCATGAACTCGGTGTGGAGGGCCATGCTGCCAAGCAGGTTGCGCAGATCATGGCTCACCATGGCCAGGATGAGATCGCGCGCGCCCAGTTCTTCGTCGGCCTGGATGCGTTCCACGGACAGATCCTCGTCGGTGCCATCGCGCTCCAGCCGCAGCAGGTCATCCAACGCGCGCTGGGCTCCTTGAGTTCTGTCTTCAGGGCGTAGTCCGCTTCCTGGCGCGCGCTATGGACCACCTTGTCCTCCGCACGGCGGTCCAGGTGGAGGGAGGGATGTGTTGGGCCGTCTTGTGACATGGTCACGTTGTCTGCGCACTGCGGCGTGTCCTCAATGACCCCGTTGCGTGAGCACATGAGCCCCGCGGTCTTCCCGCGCCCAATCCCCGGTGCGTGAACATCGAATCCCAATGGTAACCCGCCCGTGGAGGCCGACGACGTCGACACGGGCGGGTTCCCTCTTCACGCCTGGTGCGTCAGCAGGATGGGCCCGGGAACGCGGCTGTGGATGGGCATGGCCGCAAGTGCGCCAAGCGCCGCAGCCACCGCGTGCGCCGAAAGGTCCCCTCCACGCCAACGGATGCAGCAGAACCGCACGTTGGGGTGTTGCTGCTCCAGCACTTCCAACAACGCGTGCGCGCCATCATCCACGCTGCGCGCCAGAGCATCCACCGCCGTGGATTGACCTTGCACCACCGCCAGCATGCCGCCGGTGGCGCTGGTTGTTGGAAGTTGCGCGGTGAGCCACGCAGCAAGGTCCAGCAGGCCAACTTGCGCGCGGCGCCTGAGGTGGCTCACTTCCGACGTGGCGGACGCGGATGGATGCGTCACCCACACCGCCAACGGAATGTTGGAGAGGGCAGGGTTGCTGGCCAGCGCTGCCGCCAGGTGGGGGTCATTGCAGTGGTGCATCAACCGGCCAGTTCCATGGCGCACAGGGCGCCACCGTCCACGGCCAGCGCATGACCGGTGATGAAGCTGGCCGCATCCGAAAGGAGGAACGCGGTGGCCTGCCCTGCCTCATGCGCGTGTCCCAGCCGACGCAGCGGCGTGAGACGCGCCAGGGCCACGCGTTGGTTGGCCAACGGATAGGAGCGTTGCAACATCTGGGTCATCACGTTCCCCGGCAGAAGCGTGTTGATGCGTATCTTGTTGGGGCCATGTTCCAGCGCGGCGTGGCGGCCCAGGGACACCACGGCGCGTTTGGTGGCGGCGTACATGGGTGCACCGGTGGTGCCTTTGATTCCGTTGATGGAAGAAACGTTCACCACCGCGCCGCCGCCGCCGGCCGTCATGGCGGGGAGCACGGCCTGCATGCACACATAGGCACCAAGCAGGTTGACCTCCACCACGCGCTGCAATGCCGCAGCGTCAAACAACGTGGCCGGGCCAATCACCCCGGCGTTGTTCACCAGCCCGTGCAGTGCGCCGTGCTGTTGGAGCGTTGCCGTCACCACCGCGGCCATGGCGGCGGGGTCTGAGACGTCTGCCTGGTGGAACGTTGCGCCCAGCGTGTTGGCCTGGTCCTGGCCGGCGGCGTCAAGGTCCACCATCACCAGCTTTGCGCCCTGTTCTGCCAGCACCTGGGAGATGCCCAGTCCAATGCCCTGCGCCGCGCCGGTGACCAGCACCACTTTTCCAGCCGGCAGGTCTGAGTGCAGGGTGCGATCCAGCGTGGTCATCCACACACGGTGCCTCAGCTTTCCCGCGCCGTCACGCGTGGAGGAGGGGTGGAAGTGCACGGGCCTTCTGGCGTGAGGGGTGCGGGCACGGGGATTCGCAGGTTAATGTGGGCCCATGCGCGTCAGCTATTCATGGGATGCTCCCAGTTGGGCCGGAGCCGAGTCGTATCCCGTGGTCTATGAACACCATGAGGGGTTGTTGTTTGCCTGCGCAATGTTTGAGGAGACACTCCCGTCCATCCAGCGGCAATATGACCTGGCCTGCCAGCCCCGGAAGCCGCGCTTTCCAAGGCCACCGCGTGGCCGCAAGGGTGACCTGGGATACCTGTTGCGAAGCGCCCGGGCGGTTCTGGAGGGCGCCCGCACCCTGCTGGAGCAGGAGCGTACCGGGCTGGAGCTGGGCCACGCGCTGGACCACAAAGCGCTGCAGTTCCGTGACGCAGTCCACCAGGCCGCACACCGCGCGGGCATTCACATCACAAAGATCATGGAGGTGGAGCAACCGTGGGACGACCGGCGCGTCTTCACCCGCAAGCTGATGCCGGTGTTTCGCGCGCATCTTGAGCCCCGGGCCTTTCATGCTGTCCAGGCCGCGTTGCGCGTGCACCTTCCGGCGCTGGAGGAGCTGCGCAACGCGGAGCGCACGCTGCCCAGGATCTCCGTGGTGGATGCCCGTGCGGCCCGCTTGGAGGACAAGGCGTCGCTTCTGGTGCTGGACGCGTTTTCGCACGGCAGCATCCGTGAGCGCCGCGTGCCGCGGGTCCATGGGGAGCAGGTGGACACGTTCATGCTTGGCCCTACGGCGCTGTATTTCTGCAGCGGCGCCATACGCACCCTGGCCAAGGCAGATGTGGCGCTGTTTCACAAACGCGGCACCGCGGCGCAACGCGCGCAGTTGACGCAATTGCGCCAGACGCTGGTCAGCAGCATTGAACGTGTGGCGGGCGCATGTGCGCGCCAGGACGCGTGGCGCGCGGCCAAAGCAGCGGGCTGGGAACTGCAGCAGTTGGTTTGGGACACCGCCAGAATGTGGCGGCGTCCCTTTCCCGAAGTGGATGCCGCCGAGGCAGCGCTGGATTTGCTGGCCTACCTTGCCGGGCGCAAGGATGCAGCAGCCGTGCAAACCGCAGCGCGCTTGAGCGCGTTGCTTGCCGTCCCCCCGCCGGACGGGGACGAGCCACCGCGGGAGACACTCAAAAAGGCTGACCACCAGGTGACGGTGGAGTTGGAGCAGCTGCTCGTTCGAGTGCAGCACGCTGGTTGAGCCGGATTGCGTTGTGAGGGCAGATGCTTCAGCCCTTGTGATCCAGGCGTCCTCCCTTGCCGCGCTTTGCGTCTGCAGTGGTTCAATGACCGGGGTACAACACCACGCGCTTCACCTGCGCGAAGACCACTTCAGAATCCTGCAGGCCCATGGGGCCGTCATGTTCCAAGCCGGGAATCATGATGTTCTCGGCGCCATCCAACGGGGCAGATTCCACCGGAACCGTGTCATCCCCGTCCGAATAGATGGCCACCCACTGCGTGGGCGGTGGCGCGGCGGGCGGTGCGTTGAGGCTGGTGATGAGTTCACCGGTGGCGCACAGTTCCTTCCACACGCACACGTTGAGCGGAGACAAACACGGCGAGCTGAGGCCGTGGTTCATTCCGCCAAGGGTGACGTAGGTGTTCACCACCGCGGTGCCCGAGAGGTTCTTGACCCACTGCCGTGAGCTGAGCGAACCCATGGAGTGCGCCACCACGTCCACCCGTGTGCTGCCGGTGCTGGTCATGAGTTCCTGTGCCCAGGTGGCCAACGTGACGGCGTTGTCCACGTTGCAACCCCAGCCGGGACTGTCAAACGTACGCGCCAGGAGGCGTTCGCGGGGCCATCCATCGGCGACAAATCGTTCGATCATCACGGCAAAATCCGCCGCGCTCCCATTGATGCCGTGCACAAACAGGATGGGGTCCGGAAGGCCGGGTTGGCCACCGGCGTCTGACGTCATTGTGGCTGCGTCCACCGCGCCGGCGTCACCGGCGTTGTTTGCATCTGGTGGACTGGCGGCGTCACGCGTCACCGAAGCGTCGTCCATTGTGGCAGCGGCATCCGTTGGCGTGGAGGCAGCGTCGGTGGGGCCCGCGGCGTCGGTGACGGCGGCATCCCGTGCGCCACTGCTTCCGCCGTCCGGAGGAGACGTGGTGGCCGGCGTGCAATGTGCGGCCAGCAGCAACAGGACAAGGCAACCCAGGGGACGGCACGCAGACATGGCCCTTGCAGTTAGAAGGCGGGAAACGCCGGGTCAATCCGCTGCTACAGGTCAAGGCGTTCCATGACCGCGCCGGCCACGCGCAGCAACACCGCGCAAGCCAGCGCGGCGGCAGCAAGCATGATCACACCGGCTTCAAGGGCTTGCGCATCCATCCACACCAGGTTGGCGGGGGTGACCAGGAGCATTGGCACGCTGTTGTCCCCGTCAAACAGGTCCGGCCGGTAGATGAACGCGCTGGCTGGGGCCAGCGGGACCATCCACACCACAAACGCCACCATCAGTGCCTGGAATGCATCCCGAACGAAAAGGAACACCACGTGCAACACGGCCAGTTGCACCAACGTCAACGACGTCACCACCAGCACCGAACCAAACGCGCCGGCCGCGGTCACCGTTTCCCCCGGTGCGCGCCACTGCCACGCTGCCGCGGCGCAGGCCAGGCCCAGCACCACGCCAAGTGCCAACGTGGACAACAACACGGGAATGGCGCGCGCGGTGAGGAAGGCTCCCCGGCGCAACGGTTTGCTCAGCAGGACATCCAGCTGGCGCTGTTCACGCGGCGTGACCAGGACGCGGGTGAGTTGGGAGACGCCCACAAAGAACAGCACCATGGAGACGGCCAGGTAGTCGTTGAGCAGCGTGACAGCGCCCAGGCCTTCAATGTGAAACGCCTTCTGCAAAAGGGCATTGGCCATCTCCGGAAGGGCCGGAATCACCGCTTGCGTCACGGCCACCAGCACCAGACCAACGGCCAGGCCCATGACGGTGAGCGGGCCTCCCACGCTGCGCAGTTCCATGCGCTGGTAACGGGACAACAGCGGTGTGGTTGCCATGGTCAAACCTCCACGCGGCGCGCAGCGGCGCCACCCAGTGCAAGCATGACGGCGGACATCAAGACCAGCGCCACCATGGGGGCCACCACGTGAGACACCTGCAGGTCCCGGAGGTGGCCCACCGCCTCAATGGCCAACGCAAATGGGTTGAACAGCGCGGCATTGCGCCAGGCGGGATTGTAGAAGCCCGCAAAAGACGCCCCAATGAGCGTCATCAACAGCAACAGGGATCCCAGCGACGAGGCGGCGCGTTTTTGTATTGTCACTGCAAGTGTGGCGCACAACGCGGTGGCAAAGATGGCGGCCCACACGTGCAACGCCATGGACGCAAAAAATGGCGCCGCCCGGAATCCCCGCACCGCGAAGGAGAAGTACGGCGCGGCCAGGACGTGGGCGCCCACATACAGCGTGGCCATGACTGCGCTGGCGCTGAGCGCCTTGATGAAAAAGTAGCGCGAGATGTTCACCGGCTTGGCCATGAGGACGGGGAGGATTTGCAGGTCGCGTTCGCGCGTGATGACGCCACCGGCCAGGACCACGGCCACAATGGCAATGAGCTTGTTGAGCGCCAGATCTGTCCAGACGTACATGAACATGGCAAACGGGTCCGCCGTGCCAAACCAGGTCTCCACCGCCGAGGCGATGTGCGGGGGAGGGCGTGCCAGCAACGGGGGCATGGCCAGCACCGCGTAGAGGAACAGCCCGGCGGCAACCCAGACTTTGCGTTCACGCCAGGTGGCAACGTAGTCCAGCCAGAACAAGCGCATGTCAGGCCGCCTCCTTGCGCACCAGGTTGAGGTACAAATCATCCGTGGTGGCGGCGTGGTGTTGTGCCTTGAGGGCCTCCAGGTCCCCGCAGGCAATGACCCGGGCGTGGTGCATCACCGCCACGCGGCGGCACAGCGCGGCAACATCAGACAGGATGTGTGACGAGAACATCACCGTGACCTGCTGTTGTCTTGCCAGCGCGCCCAACATTTCCAGAAGTTCATGGCGCCCCAGGGGATCAAGGCCGGCGGTGGGTTCATCCAAAAGCAACACGCGCGGCTGGTTCACCAGCGCCTGGGCCAGACCCACTTTTTGCAGCATGCCGGTGGAGAAGCCGCGCAGCTTGCGGTCTGCCGCGGCGCGCAGGCCAAACTGGTCCAGGAGCACCTGCGCGCGGGCGTGGGACACGTCCGGCGGCAGGTCAAACATGGCGGCCACGTAGACCAGGAATTGCCGGGCGGTCATGTCCGGAGGCAGCGCGTAGCTGGCGGGGAGAAACCCGCACACCCGGCGCACCTCCATGCTGTCTTTGACCACGTCATGGCCCAACACGCTGGCGGTTCCTTGCGTGGGGCGCGTGAGTCCCAGAAGCATCTTGAGCGTGGTGGTCTTGCCGGCGCCGTTGTGGCCCATGAAGCCAAAGACCTCACCCACCTCCACGTCAAAACAGACATCCTGGGCCGCAATGACGTCACCATAGTGCCGCGTGAGGTTGTGTGCGGTGATGGCCAACATGGGGTTGCCTCCTTGCCGGGTTGGGCGTTGTCCAAGCGCCATGGTCACCTACTGACCATGTGGTCAATCCATTCATAGCGCCAACTGACCATGTGGTCAACATGAGCTGACCATGTGGTCAATGTCCGTTGCGCGTGACGGGTGAAAAGCCCTGCGGCCTTCAGGGGTTGGGTGGCGCAGAGATCCGGAAGGGACGCGTCAGAGCAGGCGCAACAGGGCCCACACCACGGCCACCAGGCCCGCCACGGTGCTCAGCAGCATCACCAGCAGGGGCCAGTTGGGGATGTCGTCCGTATCAATGGTGACGCCGTCCGGGGCCAGCTGGGCCACCTGTTGGCGCGCTGTTTCCAACGGGATTCCCTGGGCGGCCTGTTCTTGCAGGTACACGGCAGTGGCCAGCGCCACTTTGAGGCGGCGCATGTACACGGTGAGCCCCAGGGCCAGCGGGCTCAACGCCAGCGCAGCGGCGGCGGGGAACCAGGCACCGCCCCCCGCAAACAGGGCAGCGGCCAACAGCCACAGCGCGCCAATGCCCAGGGGGATGACCATGGATCAGCCTCTCAACGCCAGCGGCCCATGGCGGTCCAGTGGATGGTGCGCCCATTCAGGTTCCCGCCGCTGCTGAACTGGAGGTTGATGCTGCTGTTGGTGACAATCTGGACTTCTGCGTGGCCACCAAAACTTCCGGCATCACCCGCTGTTGCCGTGACGGCGTAGCTGCTGTCCAGAAACGCGGGAATGTCCACCGGGACGTATCCCGTGGCCCCGGTCACGGCTGTTCCCCACGCAACCTGGATGTCACCAATGCGCATGTATTTCTGCGCCGCAAAGGGCTGGACGTTGGCCACGGTCTCCGCGCGAAGCGCCTCCACGGCGTACGGGACGGCACCCACCTTGGTGCGGGGAAAAAAGTTCCCGCTGGGATATTCCACCTCAGCCCACAGCTCCCCGTAGGTGGCCAGTGCGGTGGCGCAGCCCGCGTTGAGGTTCACGCGGAACCGCCCATCCACCACCGGCACGCCGGTGACCGAATCCGACTGGCAGCGCGCCATGCCCGCAGTGGCATCATCAAACAGCCGGACGACGACGATTTCCGACGTGCTGTTGAGGGGTTGACCGTTGTTGGTCAGCCGGCCGGTGTAGGTCATGGGACTGGTGGGTGTTGCCGCCAGCGCAGACCGCAGCAGGAAGCCACCAAGTGCCGCGCCAACAACAGAACAACCAAACGCAATGTGCTTCAAGGGAGGACTCCTCATGGGTGCCCGGGGCGATTAGCGCAGGCAGTCACCAAGACCAATCCCCGTGTTGTCCCCATGGGCGACGGCGTCTATGCACCACGCCATGGCGTGGTTTGTGTACGTGCTGCGTTGCGTGGACGGCAGTCTGTATTGCGGAATCACCAAGGACGTCCCGGCGCGGTTTGCGACGCACGTGGCCGGCCGTGGCGCGCGTTACACGCGGTCCCACCGGCCGCGGCGCGTGGTGTTGTGCTGGGTGGCGGGGGACCAGGGCCAGGCGTTGCGGGAGGAGCGGTGGTTCAAGAGCCTCCCCCGGCGCGTCAAGGATGTGTTGTTGGAAGATGTGCCTGGCGGTTGAGGCAACACCCTTGACCGGGGATGCCGTGCCGCGCACCGTGCGCGCCCATGGCCCGGAAACAGCGCCCCTCCAAAGCGGACCTCAAACAGGAACTCCTGGCGGCACTGCAGGCGCAGCTCACCGCCTTGGAGCTGGCGCACCAGGCCACCATTGCCGGCGCCACCCACGCCGAGGCCAAACCGGAGAACGACAAAGACACCCGCGCGCTGGAGCAGACGTACCTGGCGCGGGGGCAGGCCGCGCGGGTGGAAGAGGCCCGCCTGGAGTTGCTTGCGGCGGGCGGGCTGGTGGTGAAAGCCGCGGCGCCAAACGCGCCGGTGGCGTTGGGATGTCTGGCGGTGGTGGCGCAGGATGATGACGAGAAGATGTTCTACCTGGCGCCCGCGGGCGGCGGGCTGGCCCTGGCGGGTGGCAAGGTGCAGGTGCTGACGCCCAAGTCACCCCTGGGGGCGGCGTTGCTGGGAAAAAGTGCGGGGGACGGCGCTGAAGTCAAGCTGGGCGGCAAGCTTCGCACCATGGAGATCCTGGTGGTGGAGTGAATCAAAACCCAACGTGTTGACCCCTGCCAGCCCCCACCCTAAGACCCCCTTCCCCCGTACGCGCGCGCGCGCACGCGCACACGCGTAGGGGGAACGCCCCACGCCTTGAGCTTTTTGGAGTGATGCCATGACCGCAGAGAACCCCACCGGCCCACGTCCCGCCCAGCCCATGCCCATGGATGAGGAGATGCGCCGCAGTTATCTGGACTACTCCATGTCCGTCATCATTGGACGGGCGTTGCCGGATGTCCGGGATGGTCTCAAGCCGGTGCACCGCCGCATCCTCTACGCCATGTTTGATGAAGGCCTGCTGTCCAACCGCAAGTACAGCAAGTGCGCCGGCGTGGTGGGTGAAGTGCTCAAGAAGTACCACCCGCACGGTGATGCCAGTGTGTATGACGCGTTGGTCCGCCTGGCCCAGGACTGGAACATCCGCTACCTGCTCATTGACGGGCAGGGGAACTTTGGCAGCGTGGATGGGGACCCCGCGGCGGCCTACCGTTACACCGAGAGCCGGCTCACCAAGCTGGCCGAGGAGCTGCTGCAGGACATTGAGAAGGAGACCGTGGACATGGTCTCCAACTTTGATGAGACCACCTGGGAGCCCAGCGTGCTCCCGTCCAAGTTCCCCAACCTGTTGGTCAACGGGTCTGAAGGCATTGCGGTGGGCATGGCCACCAAGATGCCGCCGCACAACCTCACCGAGGCCATCAACGCGGTGCTGGCGGTCATGGACAACCCCAACATCACTGTGCCGGAGCTGCTCAAGATCATCCCCGGGCCGGATTTTCCCACGGGTGGTTTCATCTGCGGTCGTTCGGGGACGTACGAGGCGTATGCCACCGGCCGCGGCACCATCAAGGTGCGGGGCAAGGCGCGCATTGAGGACAACGCCAAGCGCACGCAAATCATCATTGACGAGATTCCCTACCAGGTGAACAAGGCCAAGCTCATTGAGCGCATGGCCGAGCTGGTGCGCGAGAAGAAGCTGGACGGCATTGCGGACCTGCGGGACGAGTCCGACCGCGACGGGATGCGCATTGCCATTGACCTCAAGCGTGACGCGGTTGGGGAGGTGGTCCTCAACCAGCTGTACAAACACACACCGCTGCAAACCACGTTTGGCGTCATCAACCTGGCCATTGTGGGCGGGCAGCCGCGCGTGTTGCCGCTGCGGGATTTGTTGGGCCACTTCATCAACCACCGCCGTGAGGTGGTGGGCCGCCGCACGCGCTTTGAGCTCAAGGAGGCCGAGGCGCGCTTCAACGTGTTGCTGGGCCTGATTGTGGCGGTGGACCACATTGACCGCGTCATTGAGATCATCCGCGCCAGCCGGGACCCGGACGAGGCCAAGGAACGCCTGCTGGTGGAGAAGTTTGCGGGCAACCTGGGCAAGCTGCCGCAGTTTGTGGAGGCCGAGGTTCCGCAGGTGATGCTGGCGTTGCAGCGCGGCTTCTTCTCCCTCAACCCAGACCAGGTCAAAGCCATCCTGGAGATGCGGCTGTCCCGCCTCACCGGCCTGGAGCGGGACAAGTTGATTGCCGAGGGCAAGGAGGTCATGGCGCTCATTGCCGGCCTGCGCGCCATCCTGGGCAGCCCGGTCAAGCTCATGGAGGTCATCAAGGGCGAACTGACCGACATCCGGGACCGGTTCCCCTCGGAGCGCCGCACGCAGTTCATGGAGGACGTGGAAGACATCAACGTGGAGGACCTGATTGCCGAAGAGGAGATGGCGGTCACCGTCACCCACGCCGGCTACGTCAAGCGCAGCGCGTTGACCAACTACCGCGCGCAGAAGCGCGGTGGCCGCGGCAAGGGCGCGGCGGCCACCAAAGAAGCGGATTTTGTGGAGCACCTGTTTGTGGCGTCCACGCATGCGTACCTGTTGACGTTCAGTGACCGGGGCAAGGTCTACTGGGTGAAGGTGCACGCGGTGCCGGAGAGTGCCGGGGCCACCAAGGGCAAGGCGCTGGTGAACCTGGTGCAGCTGGAGGAAGGCGAGCGCATCCGGGCCATCCTTCCGGTGCGCCAGTTCCCAGAGGAGGAAGGCAAACAGTTTGTCATCACCGCTACGCGCGCGGGCACCATCAAGAAGACGGACCTCACCCAGTACGCCAACCCACGCCAGAGCGGGTTGATTGCGTGCGGCATTGACGAGGGAGATGAGCTCATTGGCGCGGCGGTGACCGGCGGGACCAATGACATCCTGTTGGCCACGCGCAACGGCATGGCCATACGTTTCACCGAGGCGGACGTGCGCCCCATGGGCCGCGCGGCCACCGGGGTGAAGGGCATTGAGCTGGAAGATGGAGACCGCGTGGTGTCCATGGAAGTGCTGGAGCCGGGCGCATCCGTCCTCACGGTGACGGAGAACGGCTTTGGCAAGCGCACCGAAGAAGCCGAGTACCGCCGCCAGGGCCGCGGCGGGAAGGGCATCATCACCATCAAGGTGAGTGACCGCAACGGCGGCGTCACCGGGTGCGCGCAGGTGCATGACAAGGATGAGGTCATGATTGTGACCAGTGGTGGAACGCTCATCCGGACCAAGGCCGGTGAAATTTCCATGATTGGCCGCAACACGCAGGGCGTGAAGCTCATTGCGGTGGACACCGGGGAGCGCGTGGTGAGCGTGGCCCGCATTGCAGACCGCGAGGAGGATGACCCCTCCACCGTGGAACTGCAGCGCGCGGGCATGGATGTGACGGCGGCGGCGGCCACCGAACCTGAAGGTGACAGGGATACCGGCAACGGTCACGCCACCCCGGATGCGGATGACACCGGCGACGGCGAAGACAAGAACTGACGGCGGAGGGCCAGTCAGCCCCAGCGGTGGTAGGCGGGGTGTCCTTCCTTGACGGCCACAAAAACACCTCGGCAGGTGGCGCAGACCTTTCCCTGCGCCTCCAGCGTGGCCTCCACGGTGACCTTGTCCCCGGCTGTTTCCACCGGGCGGGCCACCAGGTGCAGCGTGGTGAGCGGGGTGGGCCGCCGCAGCTTCACGTGGAACTCGGCGGTGACGGTGCAGGGCGGCTGGTCCAGCCCACGTGCGTTCATCAACGCCATGGCCGCCGCCCAGTTGCTGTGGCAATCCAAGAGCGTGCCCAGGATGCCGCCGTTGACCATGCCCGGGAATGCCTGGTGGTGGTTGGCCGGGTCAAAGGCACACGTGAGGATTCCGTCGCTGCCGGCGGGGAATGAGGCAATGCGCAGGCCCTGGGCGTTGGCGGGGCCGCAGCCAAAACAGATGGAGCCAGGCGCATGACGTTGCTGGACGCTCACTGCATGCACGGCATCAGCCTCCGGTGTGGTCACAGCGTGGGGTGCAGCGTTTCTGACAGGTGGCCCACCATGCGTTCCCAGAGCTTTTCGGTGACCGCGGGTTCCGGGACCATGTGGGTGAAACCGGACAAGGGCAGCACGGTGTGGGGCTTCCCCGCGCGGAACAGCGCGTTGGAGAGCTTGAGGCTGTGGAAGAAATAGACGTTGTCATCCGCGGTGCCGTGGATGAGGAGCAACGGGCGTTCCAGGTCCTTGGCGTGGGTCATGAGGTTGGACTGGGTGTAGCCCTGGGGGTTCTCGTCGGGGAGGCCCAGGTAGCGTTCGGTGTAGTGGGTGTCATAGTCCTGCCAGTCCACCACCGGCGCACCGGACACCGCGGTCTGGAACACATCCGGCCGCTTGAGGACGGCCAGCGCGGCCATGGTGCCGCCAAAAGACCAGCCCATGACGCCAACCCGTTTGGAGTCTGCCTGGGGGAACTTCTTGAGCACGTGTTTGAGACCGCTCACCTGGTCCTGCAGCGGGATGACGGAGAAATCACCCACAATGGCGCGTTCCCAGGCCCGCCCACGCAGCGGGGTGCCGCGCCCGTCCACGCTCACCACAATGTAGCCATGGTCCGCCAGCCACTGCGCGCGCAGGTACATGTCCAGCACGCCCACCACGGTGTTGTGGTGCGGGCCACCGTACACGTCCAGGATGACCGGGTATTTCCATTGCGTATCAAACGATCTTGGCAGCACCACGCTGGCGTAGAACCCCGCGCCGTCCCCCACTTTCAAGAAGCGCACATTGGGGCGGAACGGCGGCTCGGTGTGGATGGAGGGCAGGGGCCCCAGCAACGTTCCGTCCCCGCGCCGCACCTCCACGGTGCGGAACGCTTCTGCTGAAGCGCGACTCTCCACAAACACATCATGGCTCTTGCCAAACGTGACGCTGCGGGTGCCCTCTTCCTGGCCCACCGTCACGGGCGTACCGCCGGTGAGCGGGACGCGCTGCAACACGTTGGACAGCGGGTCGGTGCCGGACAAAAACGTCACGGTCCCTGCCTTGTCATCCACATCCACCACGTCACGCAGACCGCTGGTGACGTCCAGCAGCGTGTGACGCAAGGATCCATCCTTGTTGTGGACCTCCAGCTCCCACGCGCCGTTGCGTTCGGTGGCCCACAAAAATGCGCTGCCATCCTCCAGCCAGCGCGGCATGTCCGGGCGGATGTTGAGCCACGCGTCGTCCTTTTCTGCCAGCAGCGTCTGGGTGGTGCCGGTCTTGGGGTCTGCGGCCAACAGCAGCTGCTGGCGTTGACGGCGGTCCTGGACCAACAGCACGGGCGGGGCGTTGTTCTTCCACTGCGCCACCGCCACGTACGGGTAGGTTGCCACGTCCCACTTGAGCCAGGTGACCTTGGCGTCCTTGATGGACGTGATGCCCAGGCGCACCAACGCATTGGCCTTGCCCGCGCGCGGGTAGCGGAACGCCACCGGGGCCACCTCCGGATGCATGGGGTCCTGGATGTGGAACTCCTCCACGCCGGTGCTGTCCGCTTCTTCAAACAGCAGCGCCTGCCCATCCGGGCTCCACCAGTGGCCCCGCATGCGGCCCATCTCTTCCTGCGCCACAAATTCGGCCAGGCCATAGGTTTTGAGGGGCGTCCCCGGCGGCGTCACCGCACGTTCCTTGCGGGTGGCCAGGTCCATGACCCACAACGTGTTGTCCCGGACGTAGGAGGCATGTTTCCCGGTGGGTGAAAGGTGCGGGTCCAACACGCCTTTGCCCACGGGGAGTTCGGTCACCTTCTGGTTGGACAGCTGCAAGGTGAACAACCGTCCGGACAGCGGCACCAGCAGAAATGTCCCGTCGTCACTCAGCTCATAACTGGTGAACCCGCCCACGGTGATGCGCATCCGTTCACGGCGGGCCTTTTCCTCCACGCTCAGGGTCTCCTCGGCGCCGTTGAGGAGCAGTTCTGGCGTCATGAGCATGCGGGTCTGGGCGGTGGCCACGTCAAACGCAAACAACATGAGTGAGGGCTTGTTGGGCAGCGCGCGCAGGAACAACACGGTCTTGCCGTCCGGCGTGGGGCGCGCGGCAGCCGGCCGGCCAAGGTTGAACCCGCGGGTCTGGGCATACAGTCGCATAAATCCCGGCAAGGGGCCGGGTGCTGCGTTGTTTGTTGACGTGGTCACGGTTGCTCCCGCGGGGTCATGGGCCTGCGCCGGCGCACCACACAGCCCCAACAACACCAACGCCGCGCGCCTGGAAAATCCGCCACACATGGGTCACCCCCCGCATTGGACATGGAGCACAGGTGTGTAGTGGTGGAGTCTTCCGCGCGCACGCACCCAAAGCGTCCGACGCTGCGGCCTTGGCCGCCCGCGTTGTGCCAACAATTCAGCGGGTGGTGCCGGGTTTCTTCTTCTCAGGTGCAGCCGGGGGCGGTGACGGTGGAGGCGTGGCGGGTTGTGGGGCCATGGCGCCAGCGGGATCCCCCAGGACCAGCTCTCCGGTGGCGGGAACGCCGCCTTCCATCATGACCTGCTGGGTGCCCACCACACGTTTGTAGCGTTGGAAGACCGCCAGCACCCCCTCGGCGCGGCTCACCGGAACATCCGCGCCACGTTGCAGGTGGTAGTGCAGGTGCGGGAGGTCTGAGGCGCCGGAGTTTCCCACCTTGGCAATGGCCTGACCGCCCACCACCTTGTCACCCACCGCCACGGTGATGCTGCCTTTGTTGAGGTGGGCCAGCACGCTGTGCAGGCCGCCGCCGTGGTCAATGATGACGTGGTTGCCCAGCGGGTTGACGTCATCCCGCGCACCCACGGGATTGTCGGTGAGGCCGTTCTCCCGCGCCACCACGCTGCCCGCGCCGGGTGCCACCACCACCGCGCCAAAGGACGCATAATCCGTCACGCGGGTGCCATCATTTTTGTACAGCGCATCCCCCCCCTGCAGCGCCACAAAATCCATGGCGTAACGCTGGGCATTCACCGCGCTGAAGATGCGGCGGTGGTGGGTTTCATAGTCGTGTCCTTCGTAGACCAGCCACGGCCCGGTCACCGGCAGGCGCAAAGGCACCAGGCTGCGGGCTTCCATGGGTTTGACGTCAACACTTGCGGTCCCAACGCGGCCGCGGTCATCCACAAAATAGAACGTGTAGGAAAGTGTCCCCACTGGATCATCCGGACCAAACGCGTGCCAGGGGTTGAAGAACAGCACGCGGCCACCCATAGGAATGGGTCCGGTCACCGTGAACGGCTGCGAGCCGGCAAACCGCTCCCCCTCAAACAGTGCGACGTCCGAGAAGTTGGAGGGATAGTTCACCGGCACCAGCTGCCGCATGCGCGCCAGGCCACCGGCGCGGTCCCTGGCCCGCACCAGGATGTTGAGCAGGCGCACCGGCCCGCCCACCGCTTCCAGGCGCAGGTCAAAGTTGAGGTGCTGCAGGCCGCCGGCGCGTTCCAGCACCGGCGTTTCCGGGAAGACCTTCACCGCCAGGGTGACGTCACGCGGCGGTGGTGCGGGAGGGGCTGGCGGGGCAACCACCAGCAACGCGCACAGGATGGTTGCAACCCCCCCGGGCACCATCACTTGGTGGTGCTCTTGAGCAGCGCCTCATACGCCGAGGCGTCCATCAGGGTGGCCAGCTCGGCGGTGTCTTTGACCTCCAGCTTGAGCATCCAGGACTTGCCGTAGGGATCTTCGTTGATGCCCTGCGGTGCACCCACCAGCTCGGTGTTGACCTCCAGCACCTTGCCGGTGAGCGGGCTGTAGATGTCACTGACGGCCTTGACGCTCTCCACCACGCCAAGGGGCTGGTGCGTGGTCAACTGGGTGCCCACCTTGGGGAGCTCCAGGTAGACAATGTCCCCCAGCTCCTTCTGGGCGTGGTGGGTGATGCCCACCGTCACCACGTTGCCATCCACCTGCGCCCATTCGTGGTCCTTGGTGTACTTGAGGTTCTTGGGAATCATTGGCGTCCTCTTTCTGTCTTGGCGTCAGCTTGGTGTGTTGGTGTTGGAGCCGGGCGCACGCGGTGTGGTTCAGCCCTTCTTGCCCTTGTCCAGAAACGGCGTCTTGACCACGCGGGCCGGCGCCGGCTTGCCACGAATGTCCACCAGCACCTGGCTGCCCACCGCGGAGACCGCAGTGGGAACATACGCCATGGCAATGGCCTTCTTGAGGCTTGGAGACTGGGTGCCGCTGGTGACCTCACCCGTCACCGCACCGGAGGCGTCCACCACCTTGTAGCCGTGGCGCGCAATGCGGCCGTCCTCCACCTCCAGGCCCACCAGCTTGCGGGTGACGCCCTGCTCCTTTTGCCGCAGCAGCACGTCCCGGCCAATGAAGTCACCTTTTTGCAGCTTCACAATCCAGCCCAGCCCGGCCTCCAGCGGCGTGTGGTCATCATCAATGTCATTGCCGTACAGCGCATATTTCATCTCCAGGCGCAGCGTGTCCCGCGCGCCCAGGCCAATGGGCTTCACGCCCAGGTCCGCGCCTTTGTCCATGAGCGCTTCCCACAATGCCGCGCCCTTGGCGCCGGGGGCGTACAGCTCAAACCCATCCTCACCCGTGTAGCCGGTGCGGCTGATGATGACGTTGTCCACGCCGGCCACGCTGCCCAGTGCAAAGTGGTAGTTCTTCACCGGGGCCAGCTCCACCTTGGTGAGCCGCTGGACCAGCGTGGCCGCCTTGGGGCCCTGCACCGCAATCTGCGCAAACCCATCAGACAGGTCCGTCACCTGCGCGGTGGCGCCGGTGCGTTCCTTCATCCAGGTGAAGTCCTTCACGCGGTTGGACGCGTTGACACAAATGAAGAAGCGCGTGGCAGAAAACCGGTACACCACCAGGTCATCCACAAAACCACCGCGGTCATTGAGCAGGCCGGTGTACATGGCCTGCCCGTCCACAATGGCGCCGGCATCATTGGTCACCAGCTTCTGCACCGCGGCCAGCGCGTTGGGGCCGGTGATCTCCACCTCGCCCATGTGGCTGACGTCAAACAGCCCCACCGCCGTGCGCACTGTCTCATGTTCCTCCATGACGCCCTTGTACTGCACCGGCATCTCATAGCCGGCAAACGGGACAATGCGCGCGCCCGCCTTGACGTGCACGTCATACAACGGGGTCCGGGAGAGCGCGGTCATGGGACATCCTTCAGCGGCGTGCGCGGTTGGCGGTGACGGCGTCACCGGGGAGGTCCACCTAGCACATGGGGCCGCCTTTGCCACGGGGGGCCGGGTGGCGGTAGGGACGTGGGCATGTCCAAGCGCACGGTCCTGGTGGTGCCCTGCTACAATGAGGAATTGCGGCTGCGCGTGGATGACGTGGCCGCGTTTGCCGCAACCCGGGACTGGTTGAGGATCCTGCTGGTGGATGACGGCAGCAGGGACGGCACCCGCGGCGTGCTTTTGGGCCTCAAGGACCGGGACCCGCGGCACTTTGAGGTGCTGGGGCTGGACGTCAACGGCGGCAAGGCTGAAGCGGTGCGCATTGGAATCCTGCATGCGCTCACCTTGGACCCCGCGCCGGACTACGTGGGGTTCTGGGATGCGGACCTGGCCACCCCGCTGGAGGCCCTGCAGGAGTTTGTGGACACCCTGGATGCGCACCCGGAGGTGGAGATTGCCATTGGCAGCCGCGTGCAACTGCTGGGGCGCAACATTGAGCGGGACCGCCGCCGCCACTACTTTGGCCGCGTGGCCGCCACCGCGGTGAGCCTCATGTTGGGCCTGCGGGTGTATGACACGCAGTGTGGCGCCAAACTTTTCCGCGTCACCCCCAGCCTGCCAGCACTTTTTGCAGATGTGTTCCTCACCCGCTGGGTGTTTGACGTGGAGATCCTGGCGCGGTTCATCAAACTGCTGCCGCCGTCCGGGGACCACGCCACGCTGGAACGCAAGGTCCATGAAATTCCGCTCAAGACGTGGATGGACGTCAAGGGCAGCCGGTTGAAGCCGGGGGATTTTGTGAAGGCACCCATGGAACTGGCGCGCATCTGGAACCACTACTTTGGTCCCGGCGTGGGCGAATGACGACGGCCCCGGGCCGGGTCTACGGGTTGTGTTCCGGCCAGGCCACGGTGTCCAGACCGCCGGCCATGAGCACGTAGGCGGCCGGACGCAACAACAACGCGCCACCCAGACCCAGCACAATGCCCACCGGCACCGCCGCCAGCCCCGTGAAGAACAACGGGCCAAACGGTTGGGCAGGATCCGCCGCCCACGTGGGAACACGCAGGCGCGCCAGCAGGTCCGGGTTGAGCGCCAGGAGCACCAGCGCCCCCCCTGCGGCAAACGTGGCCAGGGAAAACACGGCCACCGGAATGCTGGCCAACGCCGCCAGACCTGCATGCGCGGCAGACCTTCCCCACCCCAGAAGGCGGGCCTTTTTCTTCTTGGCCATGTCCTCCCGGCGCTGCCACACCGCCAGCCCGCCCACGGTGGCGGTGAACGCCAGCGCATCCAGCACGGGGACGGCCAGCATGAGCAGCGGTGAGAGGATGATCATGATGGCCGCAAACATCACGCCGGTGACCTGCAGGAAGATGCTCCCGGTGTCCACGCCGGCGGTGCTCCCAAAAATTCCCACAATGGCCAACACAATGATCACCACAATGAGCGCCACAAAGGCGGACAAGGCCAGCACCGGAACGCTGACCACCATCACCTCCAGCAGCAGTCCAGCAAGCGCGGCAGACAAGCCCACCACCGTCCCAGCGGCGCCCTCACGGCCCACGCGGCCCCAGGCATCCTGACGCCAGCTGGGGGGGTCTTCTCCTGCGTCCTGGTCTGCCGTGTCTTCGTGGGCCGGGGCGTCGGCGTCTGCGTCGGTCTCCGGGTCACCCACCAGTTCGTCATCACCACGGGGGGCTGGGCCGGGGTCCGGGACGGGCGCGGGTTGTACGGCCGCGGGAGGCGGCGGTTCTGGTTGAAGGACGTCCCCAGAATCCGCCTGGGCGGGTTGGAGGAGCAACAGGCCGGCCACAAACAGCGCTGCGTGCATGGTGGGTCTCCGGGGTCAGGCTCTGGCGGCCAGGCCGTTGCCGCGCGGTGCGGCGCCGTTGGAGGCGCGGCGGTCCTTGCCCAGGCGCTCCAGGAGGAACTTCTCCATGCGCAGCGTCACCAGCTCGGGAATTTCAATGGGCGCGGTGTGTGTGCCGGCGGGTACGGTGAGAATTTCGGCGTGGGGGATGACGGCCTGCATGCGGTGGGACAGGTGCGCGGGGGTGAACGTGTCCTTCTCCCCCGCCACCACCAGGGCGGGGACGTCCACGGTGTGCAGCCAGTCTTCGGCGGTGTGGGCGTTGGCGTGGGCCACCATTTCCACAAACAGCAGCGGGTCCACCTGCGCCAGGTGCCGGAAGTACGGCGAAAAATCACGCCGCTTCACCAACGCACCGTTGACCTCCAAACGCACGGCCACCTGGTAGGCCAGCTCGCTGTCCACCGTACGCTTCCAGATGCCACGGGTGACGCGGGGGATGAGGTTGAACGCCGCTTTGATGGCCGGCAGCGCGTGCTCCATGGTGGTGCGGCCGTGGAAGGTGCGCAGCGGCCGTCCATAAGACCCGCACACCAGGATGAGCGCCGAGACGCGGTCCTTGTGCCGGTGCCACGTCTCCAAGGCCACCTGCACGCCCAGGCTGTGGCCACACAGCACCGCCTTCTCCACGCCGGCGGCGTCCAGCACCTTGATGGCGTCATCCGCCAGGCCTTCCACCGCCAGACGGTTGGACTCCATCTGCGGCCAGCCACGCGGCGGTGGCGTGCGTCCATGGCCGGGGTAGTTCCAGCGGATGATGTGGTGGTGGTCCTTCATCTGCTCCACCACGTACTTCCAGGCGTACTGGTCACAGCCCACGCCGTCACACAACAGCAGTGGCGGTGTACCGTGGCCCACCTCATTGAAGAAGATGGGCTGGCCATCATCCGCCACGGTGAAGTGCTCCTGGTAGGTGGACTGTTCCCTTGGGCGTGACGCGCGGTTTCCCTTGCGGGGCGTTTCTCCTCGACCGCTGGCCTTGTACGGGACCACCACCTCGGTGATGAAACGTTTGAGCAGCGTCTCCCCGGCGCGCGTCTCCGTCACGTTGGCGTAGACGCGGTCCGCCGTGCCGGGGCCACGTTCCCCGTCAATGATCTTGGCGCGGTGGGAGATGTAGCGCTTGATGAGCGCGGCACCCATCTCCGGGTGGAACTGCACGCCGTAGAGGTTGCGCCCCACCCGGATGGCCGCGTGTTTCTCCAGCGTGGTCTGCGCCAGCACCACCGCGCCGGGCGGGAGGTCCACCACGCTGTCCACGTGCGTTGCCTGGATGCGGAACCCCGGCACCAGCGGTCCCAACACCGGGTCCACCGCGCCGTCCTTGGTGAGCACCACGTCCACGGTGCCAATCTCGCGGCCCACCGGGTTGGGCAACACCTGGCCGCCCAACGCCTGACCCAGCAGCTGGTGGCCAAAACACACGCCCAACAAGGGGAGGTCCACGTCGGCACAGCGCCGTATGAACTCGGCGGTGGCCCGCATCCAGGGTTCCCATTCGGTCACCGACGCGGGCGACCCGCTGATGACCACGCCGTCCACACCTTCCAGGCTGGCCGGCAGCGGTTCCCCGTCACACACCCGCACCACGCTGAGCGTGGCCAGGTCTTTGAACGCGCTGCCAAACCAGCGGTCAAAGTCCCCGTGGGACGCAGCAATCTCTTCAATGGCGTGACCAGCGGTGAGCAGCAGCAGGCGTGGGAGACCCATGGCGGGCAGCCTAGGCGCGCCGCGCGGTGGCCTTCAATGTCCCAACGGTGGTGGGCCAGCCCCTCAGGGGGTGAGCGGGAAACGCAGGGTGCAGTTGCTCACGTTGACGGTGTGGCCAAGGCCCCCAATGCCCACACTGGTGGGAATGCTGGCGGCCGGTGTGCTGCAGTCCCGGCGGGCCACCACCTGATCGGTGGTGACCGAACAATTGGTCTGCGTGGCCGTGGTGGAGATCAGCCCGTTGCCCAACGCGTTGACCGACCGCGCCCCAACCGCCGCTGCCAACCCCAACGTCAGACACACCCCCGCGCCCAGGTTGCGCGCATCATCCCCGGTGGCGCTGAGCGTGGCTTGCAGGGTGTTGCCGCCACTTTCTGCGCCGCTCACCGTGGTGCCCAGGTCAATGGCGGACACGTCATTGCGTTGTTCCGCGGTGGCGGCGTTGTTGTCACTGGCGGTGACCCACACACCCTGTTCACGGTTGTTGAGGAAGATGCTGTTGCGCACCTTGACGCGGCTTCCGCCGGCCAGCACCGCGCCGTGGAGGTTGCCCACGCTCACCAGCCCACGCACCTCACTCACCGCGCGCGTGGCATTGCCCGGCAGCTGCGCCACCGCCAGCCCCGCAAAGGAGCTTCCCTTGACGCGCACCGTGGCGTTGGCCGCGTCACCCTGGATGACAATGCTGGCCGCATCACTGACGCCAATGGCCGCACCGCGGGTGTTGGTGACCTCGGTGCGGTCCCCGCTGGCACCGGTGACGGTGGCCCGTCCGGCGCCGGTGAGCAGCAGGCCAAACGCCACGCTGTCCGCCGCGGCACCGTGGGAGTTGTCCACAACCACGCCCGGACCCACGGTGGCCTGCCCGCCCACCATCACGCCCTGGTTGCTTTCTCCCACCGCAATGCCCGCAAACACCATGTTGCGTATGTTGAGGTGATCCAACGTCACGTTGGTCACGGCGTTGCCACTCACCAGCACACCCAGGAATGCGCGCGCAGCGTTGTCATTGCCACCTTCCAGCCGCAGCTGGGAGAGCCGCACGTTGCTGTTGGCCACGCGGAACCCCAGCACCGGCGGGCTTCCGGCGGGCTGCTCCAGGTTCAACACCCGTTGCGTGGGGGTGATGGTGGCGCCGGCGCCGGGCGCGCTGACACTGCCGCCCTGGATGGTGATGTTGGCCGGCAGGCTGTAGCTGAACGTCTCTCCGGTGGCGCGGCTGGCGTCTCCCAACAGCACCAGCGTGACGGGGGAGCCCGGGTTGCCCACAAACGTGAGCGCGCGGGACAACGTCTTGAACTGGCAACCCGCGGCATTGGCGCCGGTGGCGCTGTCATTCCCGTTGGCGGGGTCAATAAAATACGTCAACGCGCCCGGGCCCGTGGTGGGCACCGCCTCACACGCGCTGCAGTAGTTGCCCACACATTGCTGCCCAGAGGTGCAGTTGGCCTGGCCGGTGCCGCAGCAACGCGTGGCGCCACCGCGCGCCTTGGTGTTGGGAACGCAGGTGCCCACCGTGGAAGCGGGCGTTTCCGCGCAGCACACGTTGTCCTGCGTGGCGCCGGGGCAGAACGTGACCGAAGCGGCGGTGCCGGATGCCGTGCAGCTGTTGCCTACGCACAGCCCGGCGCTGCAGATGGTGCGCGCGGGCGTTCCGGCGGCGTGGACCGCGTCATTGAGACAGTCATTGTCCGCCGCGCAGGTGGTGCACGTGTTGGAGCTGGAGCACACCTTGCCGTCGTTTGCGCCAGTACAGTCCAGGGTGGTGGCGCAGTCCCCCATCACGCAGGACCCCATGGTGCTGCACACGTAGCCGCTGCCGTAGCCGGTGGTGCAGTCTGCGGTGGCCACACACGTTGCGCAGGTGTTGCCGGTGCACACCTCGCCGGGGTCACAATCCGTGGCGGCGCGGCAGTTGCCGGAAACACACGCCCCGGTGATGCACAGCTGGTTGGGGCCGTAGGCCGTGGTGCATTCTCCATCGCCACCGCAGGCCACGCAGCCACACGCCGCATCCAGGATGCCCTGGCCGCCGCCGCTGCCGGCCAACGTGCAGGCGCCGCCCACCGTGCAGGCCGGGCCACTGGAAGTGTTGCCACTGGAAGAGCCAACCCCGCCGCTGCTGCTGCCGGGCACCGCCGACGAGCCACCGCTGCCGGACCCCACGCTGGAGGCCATCATGCTGGTGGAGCCCGGTGCAGAGGTGGCGGACGCGCCGCTGGAGCTGCCGGCCTGGGAGCTTCCTGAGCCACCGCTGGTGGCCTGCCCCGAGGACGACGAGGAAGACGCTGCCCCGCTGGAACTGGAGCTGGAGGAAGTGTTTTCCTCACCCGGAACCGCGCTGCTGCAGCCGGCCACCAGGGAGAAGCAGAAACCAGTCACCACCAGCGCCTTGCAGGACATGCGTTTCATCACACCCACCTCCAGTCCAATGGGGGCAACGCCCCGTCTAGAGTCATTGGACACAGCCGGGCGCCACAATGGCAACCTGGTTGCGTGCAGATCCCAATTCAGCGCCGGGGCAGGGGCAGGGTGGCCGGGGTCCCCAAGGGCAAGGCCAGGGGCTGGGGATCCCCAGGCTCCACCAACAACGCGGCCAGGTCCTGGTGGGTCCCCCGGTCCGAATACGCCAGCGCAATAAAATCGGCACCGCCGGCCGCATACCCAAACACGTGGCGCGCGCGCAGCAACCGTGCGGCCTGGGCACTTTCCTGCGGCCCCGCGCAATGCTGCACCCAGCGGTTGCGTTGCGCATGTGCAATCCAGCGCGCGTAGAAGTTCCCGTAGCCAAAGCCCTTGGGCATGACCAACGCTTCTTCGCACCCGCCCACGCCCAACAACGCAACGTCCACCACATGCTCCTGGCCCAGGCGCGCCATCACCTCCGGCATGGCTGCGGCATCTGCGCCCAGGTACGCGCACAACGTGGGACCCTGGACCAGCCAGGTGACCTTGGGGAGCGTCAGGCCCCAATCCTCGCCGACAAACGGTGCCGCCAGGACCTTCAACGCCCCCACGCGGGTGGTCTCCCACGGCTCCACATAAGCCACGTTGGTGAATCCCAACAGTGCGGCCACCGCGGCCAGGTCCACGTGGAAGGGCCGCGCTTTGCGTGCGCGCGGCAACAGCAGCCGGGTGCTTCGGGCCAGGCGCCCCAGGGCCTGCACGTTGAAATGATCATTGTCGCCGTGGGTGATGAGCACCGCATCCACCGGCCCCAACGTACGCGGGTCCGGCGGTGTGGTGCCGCGCACGGGTGGCGGGAGGCTGCGCGGGTGGAACAGCGGGTCCACCAACACGCGGGAGCCACCGTCCTTGAGCAGCACCGCCGCGTGTCCCAGCCACGTCAGGCTTCCATCCGGGACCTCCAGGGGCGCTGGCGCGGGCTCCAGCAGCCCCAGCTGGTCCAACACCGCCAACAAGGCAGCATGGTCTTTCCCCAGCCCACCGGGCGCTGGCGCGTGCAGGTGCGCCATCAACTCCCGCAGCACCATGCCGTGGTGCGCGCAGCAGGACAGCGCCACGCCCAACACCTGGCTGCCGGCCTCCATGACGCCCAGGTGGACCCCGGTGAGCCGCGCGCCCCGCAGCGTGTGGTGGCGTGGCATGAACGGCACCGGGCCACGGCTTCTTTTGTGGTCCATCACAAACGTGGGCCACACGTGCGGAGCCAGTGACACCGGGCCGGCGCCATCCCAAAGCGGCCCGGCGTAGAGGTCCTGCGGCGGGCGGCCGGCGGCTTCAAACGCCAGGTTCTCCGTGACCCAACGCGCAAGTGTTCCAGCCGGCAGCCGCGCTTCCTCCGGCGTGGACCAGCGCTTGAGGCGCAACAGCGCGGACGCTTCAGAAAGGTCCAACTCCACCACCGTGTCACCGCCGTGCCGCCGCGCGGTGATGGTGGCCCGGGAACATCCCCGGCACGGGTCCAGCCGCACCTCCAGCCCCACGGCGCGGCGGTAGGTCAGGGCGGCAGCAGCGGGGCGGGGCTCCATGGGCGTGGGCGGATGCGTACTCCCGGACACCGGGGTCCATCCATGGGCGCGCGGTCCAAAAACGTCACGTGTCCGGGGGGGCGGGCTGCTGCTAGAGCCCCTGCACCATGATGCAAACACAGGCTGGACGCAGGGTGCTGGTGAGCGGGGCCACGGGATTGATGGGCGGCTGCGTGGCGCGCGGGTTGCTGGATGCGGGGCACCGGGTGCGGGCACTCGTTCGCAACCCCGCGGCGGACAAGGCGCGTGCGCTGCAGGCGTTGGGTGTGGAGTTGTGGCAAGGCAACCTGGAAGACCAGGCCAGCGTCCAGGGTGCATGTGCGGGGCAGGATGCGTTTTTTTTGCACACGGTGCCGTGGTGGGTGGGTGCTCCGCAGGAACCTGCGCTGGCGTTGGGTGCGGCGCGCGCGGCGCAGGTGGCGGGGATGCCGCAGCTCATCTTCTGTTCTGCCGCCGGGGCGGACGCAAACAGTGGCTTTGTGGTGCTGGAGAGCAAGGGTGAGATTGAACGCGGGCTGCGGGACGTGCGCATCCCCACGGTGAGCGTGGTGGCCCCGGCGTTCCTCATGGAGAACTTCCTGGCCCCGCTGTGGTTTGGTGGAATTGCCAACGGGGAATTTCCCATCCCGGTGCCCGCAGACACCGCGCTGCAGATGGTGAGCGCACAGGACCTCTCGGCGTTGGTGGGCCGCATGGTGGAAGACCCGCGGCGTTTTGCGGGCCAGCGCCTCCCCTTGGCGTCAGATGCCCCCACCTGCCAGCAGGCGGCCACCATCCTTGCGCGTCACTGTGGACGGGCGGTGCGCCATGTGCATTTTCCGTTGGAAGAAGCCCAACGCGTCAACCCCGCGCTGGCGCACCTGTTCCGGTTTCTGGCCGGCCCGGGCCACGGGGTGGACCTCCCCAGCGTGCGCGCGCGGGTTCCGGACGTGCGCTGGCGCAGCCTGGAGGGCTGGGCGGCGGTGCAGGACTGGCGCGTGTTGGATGTGGCGCCACCCCCGCCAGACCCGGACCACCACCATGACCATGACCACGCGCAGCCGCGCTGACGTCACCGGGTGCGGCGCGCGTTGCTCCAGGACTGCATGACACGCACCATGGCCACTGCTGCCGCCGCCGCAAGCAGGACATGGTTGCAGCCAGCCCCGGTGGCGCTGAACGTGGTCAAGGTCAACCCACACAACACCCACAACACCACTGCAAACATTTCAAGCATGACGTGCTCCCGTGGTTGTTGCGGGGCCGCCAGACGCCGGCGCCAACGTCCCACGTCAACGGGCTCCGGAGCACGGGCGCCCGCGCGTGCAGTTGGAGTGCATGGGCCGCGCACGGCGCTGCGCTGCCACACGCCAGGTTCAGCGGAGCTCAGGGTTGCGCTGGTGGCGCTGGTTCGGCTGCTGCGGCCGCTTCCTGGGTGACCGGGACCACCACGTTGCCACTGTTGAACGCGCCCAGGAGGTCTTTGATTTCCTGTTCAAACATGGGCGGCGGGCGCAACACGCCCACCACCAGGCCTGCGGCCACCGCACCGCCTGACAACAAGGCCGCCACAAACATCCCCAGGGTGAACGCAACCACCGGGTGCATGCCCCGCGCCCTGGGCTGTTCGGGCGGAATCAGGACGTCAGATTCCTGCGTCTGAAGCGGGCGCGAGACCGCCATGGTGGGCGGCGGGAGGGCAATCTCATCCGAGACGTCCAACGGCGGTGGCGGCGGGGCGTCAGAGATGGCCTCCAGGTCCGGCGCGCTGATGTCCAACGGCATGGGCGGCGGGGCCGGCGCGGTGGGCGGCGGTGCCACCACCGTGCGCACGCTGCTGGCAGGTGCGGCGGCCAGCGGTGCTTCCACCGGAAGGCTGCGGCCCTTCTTGAGCGGCGCGGCCAGGTTGGCGGCGTTGGTCCGCGGCACGGGCGCGGGCGAAGGGGGCGGACCACGCAACGTGGCATCATGCGCGGGCGCCACCGGTGACGCCGTCACCACGGGATCCTGGAACGGTGCGGCCACCTTGCGGGTGGGCGGGCCACGCACCGTCTTCTGGTCCAGTGCGGTATCCGCCAGGGACGCCCGCAGCGCCTCCTGCAGCGCGGCGTTGTCCTCCACGCGGGTGGCGCCGTCATCCACCGGCTCTTCAAAGCCCATCACTTCACCGGTGTTGACCTCCTTCAGCCCGCTGCTGCCCCGCAGGTCATCCATTTCCTCAATGGAGAGTTCCAATGCATCTGTCTTGAGGTCCACCTGCGGTGCCTTTGGCCGGGACGGCGCGGCAGGTGCGGATTGCGGCGGAACAGACACGTTGGGTGACCCGCCGGGGCCCATCATGGCCTCAATTTGCAGGGCCTTGCTCCAGGATGGACCAGACTGCGGCGCATTGGGCGGGGTGCCTTTGGCGGGCGTGCGCTGCACCGCGGGGTTCACGGTGCGGTTGGCGGCCGCCGGCGTGCCGCGGGACGCGGGGCTGTGCGGGGTGATGCGCGTGGCCCCTTCGGACGCGTCATCCAGCGGCGCTTCCAACAACTCCGCCACGCGCACGCGGTCTTTGTCCGTCCCCTTGGGAAACAGGGTCTCCATGAACACACCCAGGTGCGCCGGCGTGGTGCCCTTGCCGGTGGAGCGCACAAAGTTTTCCAGTGCGTTGCGCATGTCTGAGGCGGACTGCCAGCGCCGCTGCCGGTTCTTCTCCAGCGCGCGCATGCATATTTCTTCCAGCGGCACCGGCACGCTGGGGTTGAGTGCGCGGGGGGATTGGGGGTCCCGCGTGGAGATGGCGGTGAGGATCTCCACCTCATTGTTGCCGGCAAACGGCACGGTGTACGTCAGCAGTTCATAAAGCGTGACGCCCATGGCAAAAATGTCCGCGCGGGCGTCCAGTTTCTCCCCGGAGATGGCTTCCGGCGCCACGTAGCCCAGCTTGCCCTTGATGACGCCGGCCTGGGTGCGGCCTTCCATGTTGGCGGCCTTGGCAATGCCAAAGTCCACCACCTTCACCCGCCCGTCATAGGTGATGACAATGTTCTCCGGGCTCATGTCCCGGTGGACCATGTTGAGCGGCTGGCCGTCTGGTCCCTTCTGGTGGTGCGCATGGTCCAGCCCGGTGAGGCTGTCCGCCATGATGCGGCCCATCAGTTCATAGGGGACGTACGCCCGGCGCTGGTAGCAGGCCCGCGCCACCCGCAGCAGGTTGCGGCCGTCCAAAAATTCCATGGCCAGCGCGTAGATGGAATTGTCCTGCCCCACCTCCAGCACCTTCACCACGTGGGGGTGGTTGAGCATCTGGGCCAGGCGGGCTTCGTCCACAAACATGCGCACAAACTGGGGGTCTTCCACCAGGTTGGGACGGATGCGCTTGATGACCACCGGGGGACCGCTGGGCTTGCGGGCCAGGTACACCTCGGCCATGCCGCCCTGGGCCAACAGACCCAGGACCTGATAGCCCAGCAGACGCGTGCCAGGCTTGAGGCTTGGTGGTGGTTGTTCCCCGGTTGTGGTGGCCAAGACCCCACCCTTTTCCCCCGGTGTTGGGGGCAAGGGCAAAGCCTAGCCCAAGGGGTGGCGCCGCCGCACGTTTTTGGGCCGGGGTCCGCAGGGGACCCGGGCCGGCAACAACACCTTTACTTCTCCACAAAGCCCAGGCTGGCCGGTGAGTGCGTGCGGCCGCCAAAAACCGAACACAGCCCACAGAAGCCCAGTGTGCCCAGCGGGTGTGGGTGAACCGCCAGTTTGACGACGGGACAATGTCACGGCGCCGGCAGGTCCAACAGCGCACCCTTCACCTGGGCAATGGCGGCGGGGGCAACCTGGGCGGCGGTGCCGGTGTGGCGCCCCAGCAGCCGGCCGTGGCCATCCACCACCGCCAACAAGGGTGCCTTGAGCGGCCGTTCCACGCCCAGCCCCGCCAGCCGTGACCCGTCTTCATCCAACAAGAACCACACCATCTCTTCCACGCCGGCGGGCACCGGCACGCCGCGTTGGGTGAATCCCTGCTTGAACCTCCGCACCGCCTGCGCCCGCACGCTCATCAATGCGGTGCGCGCCACACCACGCAGCGGGCCGGGCACATCAGAAGCGTCCAGCAACACCACCAGCACCACGCGCGCGTCCCCGCCAAACGCGTCCCCCAACACATCCGCCACGCGGAACGCCTCCATCTGCACCGCGCGCCCCGCGCACAACAGGCACGCCACACGGCCACCCATGTGCGCCAGGTCAAAGCGCATGCCCCGGCTGTCCCGGCCCTCCAGGATCACCGGCGCGCCAATGCCCGCAAGCGCCGCACGTTCCACCGCCTGCTCCTCCGGCGTGCGCGGCCCCGGCCCCAAAAACAGCGCCGCATCAAAAAAGCTGCGCCCGGCCACCACCGCACCGTGGGCGTCCAGGTTCAACCACGTCACCGCATCCAACGCGTGACCTCCGCGCTCGGCGGGGAGCTGCGCCATCCAGCGCAACGCAACCGTGGGCCCGTCCTCCACCGTCTCAAGCACGGTGACCGTGGTGCCCGCCAGGCCTTCCCACAACAACCCCAGGTGGCCTGCCACCGCCTCCCGCCCCTGGGACAACCCCGGCCGGCAAGGATCCACATACGTCCCCTGGGGCGCAAACAACGCCAGGAACGCGGCGCGGTCCAGGGCCTGCAACGCCTGGGTGGCTTGTGACGCGGTGGTGGTGGAAGTGGCCATTGCCGTGGTGTCTCCGGCCCCCTTGCTGGCCCACACGCCTAGCAGTCTCGCGCGAACCACAAAACGCCCGGCGCACCCCACGCCACCAACCCGCGCCAAGGCGGCGTCCTTTCCAGCGGATGACCGGCCAAGGTTGACAGATGACGGGGCTTTATCTACCTGCCCCCTTCCTTTTTGCGCGGCGGCCCCATGGCGGGGACTGGATGACGCGCGGTGTGACTGTCTAGAACGCGCCGGACCGCAGGAACAAGCCTGCCCGGCGGAATTTTGAGGGAGAGACCCGTGCTTGATCGTGACTATCTTTTTACTTCTGAGAGCGTGACCGAAGGCCACCCGGACAAGATCTGTGACCAGATCTCTGACGCCGTGCTGGACGCCATCCTGACGGATGACCCGCACGGCCGCGTGGCCTGTGAGACGCTCACCAAGACCGGTTTTGTGGTCATTGCCGGTGAAATCACGACGAGCACGTACGTGGACATGCCGGCCATTGTGCGCAAGACCATCAAGAAGATTGGCTACAACCAGTCCTCCATTGGTTTTGACTATGAGACCTGCGGCGTGTTGACCGCCATTGAGAAGCAGTCCCCGGACATTGCCCAGGGCGTGGATGAGACCAAGGGCCACGAACAGGGCGCCGGTGACCAGGGCATGATGTTTGGCTTTGCAGTCAATGAGACCAGCGAGCTGATGCCCATGCCCATCTCCCTGGCGCACAAGCTGGCCCGCCGCCTGGCGGAGACCCGCAAGTCCAATGAGCTGGCGTACCTGCGCCCGGACGGCAAAAGCCAGGTCACCATCCAGTACGAACAGGGCCGGCCGGTGCGCGTGGACACCGTGGTGGTGAGCACCCAGCACGCCCCGGAGGTCAAGAACAAGCAGCTGCACAAGGACGTGGAAGAGGCCGTCATCCGCCACGTGGTCCCCAAGCACCTGCTGGACAAGAACACCAAGATCTTCATCAACCCCACCGGCCGCTTTGTCATTGGCGGCCCCCAGGGTGACAGCGGTCTGACCGGCCGCAAGATCATTGTGGACACCTACGGCGGCATGGGCCGTCACGGTGGCGGCGCGTTTTCCGGCAAGGACCCCTCCAAGGTGGACCGCAGCGCGGCGTACATGGCGCGCTACGTGGCCAAGAACCTGGTGGCGTCTGGCCTGGCGCACCGCGCTGAGGTCCAGCTGGCGTACGCCATTGGCGTGGCCAAGCCGGTGAGCGTCATGGTGGACACGTTTGGGACCGGCACCCTGCCGGATGAGAAGCTGGCGGACCTGGTGCAGGAGATCTTCCCGCTCACCCCGCGCGGCATCATCCAGCACCTGGACCTGCTGCGCCCCATCTACGAGGCCACCGCGGCCTACGGCCACTTTGGCCGGTCTGAAAAGACGTTCTCCTGGGAGCGCACCGACAAGGTGGAAGAGCTCAAGGACCGCGGGGGCGCCCGGCCCGCCGCGCGCAAGGATGGCAAGAAGGGCAAGAAGTCCGCCGAAGCCATGGCCTGAAGATGGGCCCCCGGGGTCACTCCCGGGGTCCGGACAAACCGCCGCCACGTGCACCCGCAAACCGGGAAACACGTGGCGGTTGTTTTTGTAGGCCCCCGTGGCGCGTGTTAGCCCCTGCTGCCATGCAGCGTTTTTCCACGGCCATCCTGGTGTTTGACGGTGTTGAGGTCCTGGATTTTGCCGGGCCCTTTGAGGTGTTCTCGCGCACGCGGCTTACCCCGGGCACCGCGTCCCGCCGCACCGAGGACACCGCGCCGTTCAACGTCTTCACCGTGGCGCCCCGCGCCGGCATGGTCACCGCCACCGGGAACCTGCGCGTGGAGCCGCAGTTCACCCTGGAGACCTGCCCGCCGGTGGACCTGCTGGTGGTGCCCGGTGGATTTGGGACGCGTGTGCTGGTGGAGGACCGCGCCGTGTTGGACTGGATTGTCCGCGTCAGCCAGAAGGCAACACTCACCACCAGCGTGTGCACCGGCGCAGCGTTGCTGGCGCGCGCGGGGCTGCTGGCCGGGAAGAAGGCCACCACGCACTGGGCGTCCTATGGCTGGATGGCGTCGTTGGACGCCAGCATCCAGGTGGTGGAGGGCGTGCGTTATGTGGAGGACACCGTCATCACCTCGGCGGGGGTGCAGGCCGGGATGGACATAGCGCTGGCGGTGGTGGCGCGCCTGTGTGGGATTGGTGTGGCCCGGGAGACCGCACAGTACATTGAGTACCGTTGGGAGCCTCAGGACCAACCCGCGTGAGGGCGTGCTAGAGAACGCTGACACCGGAGGGGTGCATGGCAGACACCGCGGATGGCCACGTCATCACATACACTTTTGTGCTCAAGGATGGCCGGCACCGCGTGTTCCGCGTGAACCTGGACCCGCAAACCCTGCTGCTGCGCCGTGAGCCACGCGCCTCCATCCCCGAATGGACGCGCCTGTCCTCCTTTGCCTGCAGCCACTGCCCCCTGTCCAAAGAAGAACACCCGCACTGCCCGCTGGCCGTGTCGCTCTTGGACCTTGTTGAGTTTTTTGGGGACGCAGTGAGCCACCAGCCGGCGGACATCACCGTGGAGACCCCGGAACGCACCAGCTGGAAGGCCACGTCCACACAGGCTGGGATGAGCAGCCTGCTGGGCATCTACATGGTGAGCAGCGGGTGCCCGGTGATGGCCAGGCTGCGCCCCATGGTGCGCTTCCATCTCCCGTTTGCCACCGTGGAGGAGACCACCTACCGCGCGTTGTCCATGTACGTCATGGCGCAGTTCTTCATCCAGCAGGGCGGTGGCAAGGCAGACTGGTCCCTGCAGGGCCTGGCGCGCATCTATGATGACGTGCACGTGGTGAACGTGAACGTCTCAGAGAAGCTGGGGGCGCAGCGCCTCAAGGATGCCAGCATGGGCGCCATCTCCACGCTGGACACCTTTGGCAGCATGACCGCGTTCTCCATCACCGAGGACATGCTGGAGGATGTCCGCGCGTTGTTCTCGGCGTACCTGCCGCCGCGGTGACGGCGTACGGAGCTCAGCCCACAGGTTCTCTAGAACTCAAACTCCCCGCCCTGCGCGCGCACCGCGGTGATGGCCGCCATGTTCACAATGTCCTGCACCGACGCATTGTTCTGCAGCACGGTCACCGCGCGGTTCATGCCCAGCAGGATGGGACCAATCACCTCGGCACCACCAAAACGCCACAGCAGCTTGTAGGCAATGTTGGCGGACGCCAGCCCCGGGAAGATGAGCACGTTGGCGTCGTCCTTGAGCGCACAAAATGGGTAGCGGTCGCGCTCTTCGGGAACCAGCGCGGCGTCCACCTGCATCTCACCATCCAGCTCCAGGTCCGGCCGGCGTTCCCGCGCCAGGGCGGTGGCGCGGCGCATGCGTTCAGGGATGGGGCCGTGCGCGTCCCCAAAGTTGGAGTAGGACAAAAACGCCACGCGTGGCTTGACGTCAAACAGGCGTGCCAGGTCTGCCGTGGCAATGGCCACGTCAGCCAGGTGTTCCGGCGTAGGGTCCGGCGTCACCGTACAATCCGCAAAAAACTTGAACCCGTTGCGCTGCACCACAATGTACACACCACCGGCGCGGCGGCCGGGACGGGTGCGCGTGACCTCCAGCGGCGGGCGAATGGCCTCCGGGTAGGCCTGCACCATCCCGGTGACAAAACCATCCGCGTCTCCCAGCTCCAACATCATGGACGCGTAGTAGCCACGGCGCTGCACGCGAACCACCGCCTTGTCCCTGGTGGCGCCACGGCGTTGTTGTTGTTTCCAGTACGCTTCGGCGTAGCGCTCCTGGTGCGGGCTGGTGGGCGGGTCAATGACGGTGACCTGGCCCAGGTCCTCCTCAATCTGGAGTTCCTGCATGGTGCGGCGCACCAGCTCCGGCTTGCCCAGCAGGATGGGCGTGCACAGGCCTTCCTCCAGGCAGATGCGCGCGGCCTGCTGGATGCGCGGGTGTTCGCCGTCATTGAAGACAATGCGCTTGGGCACCGCGCGGGCGCGGGTGAGCACGCCGGCCATGACCTGGTGGCTGCGGGACTGCAGCTTGTAGAGGCGTTCACGGTAGGCGGGCAGCTCCACCGTCAGGCGCGCCACGCCGGTGTCCATGGCGGCCTTGGCCACGGCGGGAGCCACCCACAACAACACGCGCGTATCATACGGCTTGGGGATGATGTAGTCCGGCCCAAAAGAAAAGCGTTCCCCGCCATACGCGCTGGAGACACCTTCCGGGACGTCTTCCCGCGCCAGCATGGCCAGCGCGTGGGACGCGGCCATCTTCATCTCCTCATTGATGCGGCGCGCGCGCACGTCCAAGGCCCCGCGGAAGATGAACGGGAACCCCAGCACGTTGTTGACCTGGTTGGGGTAGTCGGACCGTCCGGTGGCCACAATGGCGTCGGGGCGGGCCTCGCGCGCCTCATGGTAGCCAATCTCCGGGTCCGGGTTGGCCAGCGCAAAGATGATGGGCTTGGGGCCCATGCGCTTGAGCATCTCCGCGGTGACCAGCCCCTTGACGGACGCGCCCAGGAACACATCCGCGCCTTCCAAGGCGTCGGTCAGGGTGCGCGCGCGCGTGTCCCGCACGTAGGGCTGCTTCCACTGGTTGAGCCCATCCGTCCGGCCTTTGTGGAGGACACCCTTGGTGTCCACCATCAACACGTTCTCCACCTTCACGCCCAGGCGCACAAAAAAGTTGGTGCACGCCAGGGCGGATGCGCCCGCGCCGGAGGTCACCACCTTCACCTTGGAGATGTCCTTGCCTTGGAGGTGCAGGGCGTTGATGAGCGCCGCGCCGGAGATGATGGCCGTGCCGTGCTGGTCATCATGGAAGACGGGGATCTCCATCTCATCCTGGAGGCGCTTCTCAATGATGAAACACTCGGGGGCCTTGATGTCCTCCAGGTTGACGCCGCCAAACGTGGGCTCCAGCGCTTTGACCACGGTGCAGAACCGGTCCACCTCCTTGGCGTCCACGTTGAGGTCAAACACGTCAATGTCCGCAAACTTCTTGAAGAGGACGCCCTTGCCTTCCATGACCGGCTTGCCGGCGTAGGGGCCAATGTCTCCCAGGCCCAGCACCGCGGTGCCGTTGGAGATGACCGCCACCAGGTTCCCGCGCGCGGTGTACGTGTAGGAAAGGTCCTTGTCCCGGGCAATCTCCAGGCACGGTTCGGCCACGCCCGGGGTGTACGCCAGGGAGAGGTCCCGCGCGGTGGCGGTGGGCTTGGTGGGCACCACCTCAATTTTTCCGGGCCGTCCTTGTGCGTGGTACTCCAACGCATCTTCGCGGCGGATCTTGCGGGACATGGGTGTGAACGACGTGGCCATGGGTTTCTCCGTGGGGTGGCCTGAAAGGACGCGCAAACTGCCACCTTGCCAGACAGGGGGCAACGTGGTGAGCCGCGAACAACCGTTCGCGGTTGCCGGGTGTTGTGGCCCCGCGCTACGGGACGCCATGGCCAACGTGGACATCCATCCGGACATGCAGGACCTGGCGTTCCTGTTGGGCCGCTGGGCCGGCACCGGGCAGGGCATCTACCCAACCATTGCCACATTCCAGTACGGCGAAGAGATTGCGCTGACGTCCCTGGGCCGCCCGTTCTTCCACTACACGCAGCGCACCTGGTCCCCGGGGGACCAGTCCCCGCTGCACGCCGAGACTGGCTACTGGCGACGTGCCGGTACCCACGGCGTGGAGGTGACGCTGGCGCATCCCACCGGCATTGCCGAGCTGCAGCAGGGAATCCTGGAAGGCAACCGGGTGTCCCTTGCGTCCAGCAGCGTGGCGCGCAGTGGCACCGCCAAACGTGTGGACACGGTGCACCGGGTGTTCTGGTTGGAGGACGGGGTGTTGCATTACACGCTGTCCATGGCGGCGGTGGGACAGCCCCTGCAGCAACAC
>Ga0154020_10000817_pt1 | contig 38421 bp, 32 predicted proteins | sample Klosneuvirus_201_FD_109709 | JGI IMG/M metagenome (GOLD analysis project Ga0154020, IMG submission 109709) | Active sludge microbial communities from wastewater, Klosterneuburg, Austria - Klosneuvirus_20160825_MG | ecosystem: Engineered > WWTP > Aerobic digester > Activated sludge | place... | reverse complement strand
GGAAACATATAATAAACTGAAACAAATTTTGAAGAGCCGTATGCGGGAAATTCGCACGTACGGATCTGTGAGGGTTTTACCTTTGACTAAGTTGAAAGGTCAGAGGTAATTCTACTCTATGAATAAATTAATTTCTACCAAAGCCTATGCTGCTCAATCACCATCAACCCCACTCGCACCATTTGAGTTTGCACGTCGCAACCCAAATCCAAGCGATGTTCTTATTGAAATTGCTTATTGTGGAATTTGTCATTCCGATATTCATACAGCTCGTGGAGAATGGGGACCAACACATTATCCCTGCGTTCCAGGCCATGAAATTGTAGGACGTGTTTTGCAGGTAGGGAAAAAAGTTAAAAAATTTAAAGTAGGCGATGTGGTTGGAGTTGGCTGTTTTGTGGACTCATGTGGTAAATGTTCAAGCTGCAAATCAAATGAAGAGCAGTTTTGTGAAAATCATACTGTATTTACTTATAATAGCACTGAATTAGATGGAAAAACTCAAACTTTTGGAGGCTATTCCACTCACATAACAGTTAAAGAAAAGTATGTTCTTAAAATTAAAAAAGGACAGCCTTTGGATCGTATCGCGCCGTTACTCTGCGCTGGAATTACGACCTATTCTCCTTTGAAGAGGTATGGAATTAAAAAAGGGAAAAAAGTGGGCGTCGTAGGTCTTGGCGGATTAGGTCATATGGCAGTTAAAATAGCAAAAGCTATGGGAGCTGAAGTTGTTGTATTTAGCACTTCTCCATCTAAAGAATCAGATGCTAAAAAATTAGGAGCTAAGTATTTTGTTATTTCCAAAGAAATCGGTAATTTTGCTAAGTGGAGAGGTCAATTAGATTTAATTATTGATACAGTTTCTGTTCCGCATGATTTTACACCTTATTTGGGTACATTAAAAATTGATGGGACCCAAGTTTTAGTGGGTGTCGCACCAGAGCCAAATGAGGTAACTGCTTCGGCACTTATTTTTGGGAGAAAAAAATTAGCAGGCTCTTTGATTGGTGGGATTAAAGAAACTCAGGAAATGTTAGATTTTTGTGCTAAGAAAAAGGTTTTTGCTGATATTGAATTGATTGATGCTTCTCAAATTAATGATGCCTATGAAAGAACGGTAAAAAGTGATGTAAAATACCGCTTTGTTATTGATGCAAAAACCTTTTAACAATAGGTTCAATTAATTTTTCACATGAACTTGAAAGTATTAAAAAATAAAAATCTATTAAAAATCATTGGCTTAAGTGCTTTGATTGTATTTTTGCTCATATTTATTGCTGCGTCTGCTTTTGTTTATAAATTAGATCATGAAATGCTTTTGAAAATGCAGCAAAAACAAATGATTCTGCCCACCATTTTTTATTCACGAGCAACAAGTTGGAAGATTGGGGATCAGTTCCCTTTAGATGAAATTAAAAAAAGCTTAGAACAACAACTTCGTTTAAGACAAGTAGATCAACGATTATTGCCAGGGGATTTTGTTTTAACACAGGGAAAATTTTGCAAACCATTTCTAATTTCCTCAGAAATTAGAGACTCAGGTTTTTCGAGTGATCAAAGTAGTGATGATACTGAAGAAAATCTTAACGATGAAGGGGAAAAGGACACTTGGACTCAAAGGCAAGAGGAAGCAAAACCGATTTTTTTTGAGGACGATCTTTGTTTACGTGTTTATTGGGATAGAGGTTTACATCGATTATTTAAAGAGCCTTGGATTGAAACTCTGTGGTTGAGCTCAAAACTTAAGATCAAAGGAATTTTTAAAGGAGAACCATCAATTATTCTTGAGACTTTTGTTATAAAGCCTCAAGTGGTAGCACAGTATATAGGTCAAGAGCCAATCTTAAGAAATGAGACAGCACTTCGAGATTTTCCAGTATCATGTCTCAATGCCATTATGGCAATTGAAGATTCAAAATTTTTAGAACACAAGGGAGTGAGTTGGATCGGAATTTTAAGAGCTGGAGTGGTGAATCTTATTAAAGGTAGAAAAGCGCAAGGTGGGAGTACACTTACTCAACAACTCATCAAAAATTATTTTCTCACTCCCGAGAAAACTTTAAAAAGAAAAGCTCTTGAATTTGTAATGGCTTTATTAATGGAAAATCGATTTGATAAAGATTTGATACTCGAAACGTACTTAAATATTATATATATGGGACAACAAGGCCCTTATCAGATAAGGGGATATGGCGCTGCTTCTCGACATTATTTTCAAAAATCTGTATCAGATCTATCATTAGCTCAGTGTGGCTTGTTGGCTGCAATTGTAAATAGTCCCGGTTTATATGATCCTTTTTTAAATCCTGATAAGTCTAAGATGAGGCGTTCCTTAGTTTTGCAAAAAATGGAAGAGCAAAAATTTATTACTCAAACGGAACGTTTGGCAGCTGAATCCGAACAATTACCCAAAAATGAGAACCCCAATTTATATATAACACTACCATACTTTCTTCAGGCCTCCTTAGCTCAAGCAAAGAAATTAGGAATCGAGGATTATGAAGGACATCGTATATTTACAACCATGGACTTACGTTATCAGGAGGCAGCGCAATCGGCTATAGTCAAAAATGTAAAGTTGATTGAGAGAGAGTTTCCTATTGTTAAAAAAGTAAAAGCTACCAAAAAATTGGATTTAGAGAGTGCGCTTGTTTCGGTAGATATTGCTACTGGAGGCGTAAGAGCCGTCGTGGGTGGACGTTCATTTCATAAAACACAATTCAATCGAATTCTATTTGCAAAGAGACAAGTGGGCTCAACTTTTAAGCCAATGGTTTACCTCACGGCATTAAATGAAGGAAAAGGTGAGCTCAAGCCGGATGATGAAGTTAGAGATGAACCTTTTACCATTAAATATGATAAACAAAAATGGTCTCCTGAAAATTATGATAAAAAAAGTAATGGGCCAATTCCACTTTATTATGCATTAAAAGAAAGCTTAAATCTGGCAACAGCAAAGCTAGCTGTAGATTTAGGTTTGAATTCAATAATTGAAACAGCTCGACTCTTGGGAATTTCTTCTCCACTAAAGCCAGTTCCATCTTTGAGTCTTGGCTCATTTGAATTGAATCCCATGGAGCTACTTCAGGCTTATATGACCATTGCACGTTTTGGAAGTTTTGTTGAATATACTTTCTTAGATTATGTTGAAGATGCTGAAGGAAATATTATTTGGGATATGAGTGAGAGGAAGATCGAGACTCGATTTTCTTCTGTTGCAAGTCAAATTTTAATTGGAATATTGAAGCAAACGGCACTTACTGGAACTGCAAAGCGTATTAACCAAGTTGGATTTAATAAAATCGTGGCAGGAAAAACTGGTACGACAAATGATTATCGCGATTCTTGGTTTGTTGGATTTACTCCTGATTTATTAACTATTGTATGGACTGGCTACGATGATAACACTTCAAGCGGGTTAACAGGAGCTTCAGGTTCACTTCCTGCATGGATTGATTATATGCAAGAAGCCACTCAATTCGATTCAGTAAAAGATTTTGCATGGACCGAAGAGGTTGAAAAGAAATCGATTCCTGCCTTTCATAGTCCTCTAGAAAAGGGTAAGGAATCAGGTATAGATAGCCATAATGATACTGTTGAATTAGTTTTTAAAAAATGAATAGATAGATTCTTCTGAAACAAGCCTAGTCAGCTCAGAGATTGCAAATGATAATATTTTGAGATTAATCCCTCAATATATTAATTTATTGAGGGATTAGTAAACTTAAGAAATAGTTTTACTGTTAAGTTATGGTTGATTAAATTTTGCAATCGAAGTGGTGATAAAATCTGTAAATGCTGGAATTGAAGTATAAACGCCAATAGAAGAACAAGTATTATCTCCCCAGCTTGTCACGCCGATTACAGCCAAACGTCCTTTTTCAATTTCAACATAAGCAGGTCCACCTGAATCTCCCATACAAGCACTTTTTCTATTTACAACATCGTAAGTGAATTGCGCGGTAGTGAGCTTTGGATTGCTGATATTCACATCAACTTTCATTAATTGTTTGGCTTGTGTCTGTTCAGATCCTGAAGTGAGACCATAGCCAGCAAGTATAAGTGGTGTTCCTTTTTGAATAAGATTACCTAGGTCTAATCCCAAAAGTGTTGGAACTGCAGTCTCAGGAGCATCCGTTTCTAACTGAATTAGGGAAAGATCAGGCATTGGTATTCTTTTCGCATGCTTTACCATATTGCTGACATAATCTGGATGAATGATAACTTTTTTAATTTTAATAAAAGTTACACGTGTATCAGACTCATTTTTAACAATCTGAGTACCAAATCCAATTCGAATTCGTTGTACTAATTCATCTAATGGAATTTTTAAAAATATTTCTGCGACATCTTTAAAGCAATGAGCAGCTGAAATCACAATATTCTTTGAGATCAAGGTGCCTGTACAAATATTGCGAATCGCTCCACTCTGTTCTTTATCTGCGAGATAAAGTGCAACGGTTGATTTTGCAACAGAATCTTCTTCCGCAACAGGCTCTCCATTTACTATCTTTGATTGTGCGAAATCATATCTAAAATCATTTTCAGAACTAAATGTTTGTAGTTTTTCTTGATGCGTGTTCCCTGGTGAACAGGCATTCATTAGTACTAAGCAACTCCCTGCAATTAAAATAAGACCCCTTATGTTTGCCATATTTATTACCCTCCTTATAAATATTGGTATAGTAGGTACTACAAACACTCTATAATTTTTACAAATCAATAATAAAAATAACTGATATAAGAAAAAATGCTGTTGCCTTTAATTAAGGAAATAATTCTTTGACGCAGTTAAGCTTTGAGCAGCTGTTGGAGCGATTGTTAGAAAATTAGCTTTCAGCATTGAGTGATATTGAGGTACTGCGTCTACATTAGTTTTATTTGTATACTACTTAATTTGTGAGGCAAGATCAGTTGCGTAGATTTAATGATTATATAGAGGGGAAAATAAATGTACCAAATAAAACTTATTAAATTTAGATACAGTGCTATTATAATTTTAAATTTACTCATTGCATTGAGTACGGCTTCTTACGCTGCCAAAATAGAAATGACTGACTACAGCAATGAGCTTGGTGGTCTTTTATGGCTTCCTTGTGAATTGGGACGCTGTCTCATAGATACAGGTGGAAGAGGTGGAGGTTTGTTAGCCATAACACCAAAAACAAAAATGTATCCAAAGCTTAAAACTATTACAATACAGACATTACGTGGACCCATGGAATGTGATTTGTTGATGCCAATAAAATTAGAGTTAGCTAATAAAATTTATATATCTCATAAAATGATTCGATGTGAAGAGTTCCCTGCAAATTTAAGTCCTCTACTTGGCCTTGATTTTTTTCAGAGAAGTCAATTTTCTTTTTTATTTTCTACAATGTCATTTAAATGGGAATATCAAGTCGAAAATATAAAACCGATTAAATTAGATAAAACTGATGGTTGGATTGGTATGACCGGAAGACTTTTAAATAAATCAGTGCGCATTGTTTTTGATACTGGTGCCCCAACAACTTTAGTTGACGAAGTGTTTGTTGATGATAATCCAGAGTTGTTCGATGATGTTTCATATACCAGTTCGGTACCTGGTATTCGACTTGTGGCCCCTAAAGTAAATTTAACTGTAGATGGAATTGTTTTAAGTCAAAAACCATGGAGAGTAGAACCTATTTCAAAAACTTTTAAAACGGATTATCAACCCCATATCATGCTTGGCATGAATTTAATTAAATATTATGATTGGCATTTTGATTTAGGTGCAGGTGAGGTTTGGATCAAACCCATTCCAAAAATTAAAGAGCATCTCAAATTTTAGTACGAAAACTTTATGAAGAATTTTATTTTAAACCTTCGCCATTTTATTATTATTTGCTCTTTAATATGTTATTTTCCTCATTTAAGTTATGGGCAAAATGAATTACAATCAACAAATGAACCTTTGACGTTTGAAGAACTTCAAAAAAAGTATCCTAATGCTGAAATTAAGCAGGTCCCACAGGAACAACTCGAAGCTATTAAAAATAGAGTCTATGGTGAAGATTGCAAATCGGAATTTGATTATACAGGTAAAGGCCAACCTGAGTATTATCAATCAGCACCAGTAGATATGAATACCACTGAACCAAATTTAAATTTTAATAGCATGATTAATTATGGACAAGGCGGGGATAAAGATTTTTTAATTTTAGTCGCATTGGTTGGTGTCATTGTTGTGGCATCTCTTGTCATCTATTCAGTTGGTTACGTTTATCAATCGTCCACAGCAAGGTTAAAGTGTTTAACTTGGAGAGATTTTGGATTTCGTATTTCTTCAATTGATGATCGGAATCACAAGCAAGATCGAACTGGTTTTATGAAAGGTCTTTATTTTTCGACGGGTTATCGAGTGCCAGTGGGGGTTATGGGGTTATTAGGGGAAGTTGGTGTTCACTCTTTTGATCTAACTATAAATAATGTGAGTTCAATTTCAAAAAATTACAGTGGAAATTATTTACTCCTTGGCCCCAGCTTTTCGATTCCATTTACAAGTCTTAATCAAAATCTTTTTCTCATTGAACTACTTGCTGGTACTTCGAACAATAAAGATATCGGTTTAATGAGCACTTTACGTTTTGGTTTTTCAATTCGTGCAACATCACAATTGAATATTGGTCTTAACGTAGGTGCTATCTTGCTCAATATTAAAAAAATGGAAAATTACATCGAGGATCAAGAACAGTTGAGTTACCTTTTTGGAACGTCTTTATCTTATAAATGGTAGTGAGTTGAAGAAATGACTATCAAAATAGCAAAAAAAGTATGAATGCAATTCTGACTCGAATAAACTATTGTTCAATTTAAAAATAATTGATAATTCAATCTGACTAGCGAGGTTTATTAATGAAATTTCTATTTTTTGATACTGAAACTACAGGTTTACCAATTAAATATAAAGCACCGTATACAGAGACTTCAAATTGGCCCCGGATAGTTCAAATTTCTTGGCTAATTGCTAACTTTGAAGGTGAAATTTTAAAAGAATCTGATTTTATAATTAAAGTGGATTTTCCTATCCCGCTAGAGGCCAGCCGAGTACATGGAATTACAAATGACATTGCAGAAACTAAAGGGACTGTGATGATAGATGTTTTAACCAATTTTATTGCAGATTTAAACGGTATAAATCAATTGATTTGTCATAATGTTAACTTTGATCTTCCTATTATTCAAAGTGAATTGTATCGTCATAAACTTCAACATCAAATTAACATTCCTTCGTTTTGTACTATGAGAAACTCTACTGATTTCTGCCAGATACCGGGTCTTCATGGTTATAAGTGGCCCAAATTGGAAGAGCTGTATGCAATTTGCTTTGGTAAAAAACTAATGAACGCCCATAATGCTATGGCTGATGTTAGAGCAACTTATGAAGTTTTTTATCACTTGAAAAAAGAGAGAGTTTTTATCCCTTTATAAGTTCATTAATTATGTTTAGAACGATAGAATTTAATCCAATTATTACTAATTTCTTTCAATAAATTAGACTCTTTTGCCCATTTTGGAGTAAGTTTGCCGAACACTGGAGACTTAGGGTAATAGAAATTAGATACATGTTGATAATTATAGGGTATTTTATTTGTTGTAAGTATTTCTTTAGCAATCACTTTTGCATTGATAAATAATTCTTCAAAATTTAATTGATTGACCTGTAGATAGTTTTCACTCATTTCAGGACATAGAAAAAAGTTTGCAAAGATATTTTTTTTATTACCATTCATAATTGGAGAAAATGATGTTCTAAATTGATATTTTTTAAATACTACATCATAAACACTATTTTTAATTCTCTTAGAAATTCCCCAACCAATTTTATCAAATATATTTTCTTTAAATAAGTGAGAAGAAGAGCATTCCTTCTCTCCCAAGCACCCCGTAGAAAGTCCTTCTGAGAAAATAAGTCTAGCTAAAACATCAAGATCTGTGAGCTTATGTTTTAGAGCTAAATTACGTGCATTTTTTTCATATTCTTTTGTTTGAGTGGTGAGTTCAATTGTACCAATGCAATAAGGTTTGTTTAAATTTATTAAAACTCCGGCGAATGTGGTTGAAACCAAAATGGTATGAATTAAAAGGCACATAAATAGTAATAGAAAAATAATTTTCAAATTAAATCTAAAGTTTCGAATCATGCAATCATAGTTAATCATTTATCAAGTTTATGTCTATAACAAAGTGAAATTGGACTGTTATACTTTGTTGTATTTTTGGTAAAATTTAACAATGTGATTTTTAGATTTTAATCCTTATTGATAGAGGTGAAGTAATTGTTTACTTATTTGAGTTTAACTTAAAAATTTCTTTTTAATTTTATTAATCACGCGAACTTCCATCTGTCTCACGGCTTCACGAGTAATTTTGTATTTTTCTCCTATTTCTTGAAGGGTGAGTGGTTCATCAGCTAAAAGCCGTTCTTCTAAAATAATCAATTCTCTTGAAGAAAGTTCAGGTCGAATTTCATCTATTTTTTCTTTTAGAAGAGAAAGTTGTTCATTTAATGCTAATTTTTCATCAAGTGGTATGGCCTCTTTGTTGTTTTGCAGATCGCCGAGCGTAGTTTTGGTATCACTATCTAAGGGTCGATCAAGACTGACATCACGACCTGATAGACGATTTTGCATATCTTGAATTTCATTTGCAGGTATACCGAATTTCTCTGATAATTGTTTGTAGTCAGGGTTTTCGCCGAGTGCATCGAGTGCGTCTTTTTCTCTTTTGAGTTGATAAAATAGTTTTCTCTGGTTTTGGGTAGTTCCAATTCTTACGAGGGAGTATTGACGCATCAGATACTCTTGAATATAACCGCGAATCCACCATACCGCATAAGTAATGAGGCGAACTCCTTTGTAGGGATTGAACTCACGAATGGCGTGCATGAGTCCCACATTACCCTCTTGAACTAGATCGATGAGTTTGGCTCCAAATTTGGAGTATTCAGCTGCCACTTTGACGACAAATCGTAAATTTGCTGTGACTAATGCTTGTGCTGCTGTGGCATCTTTTGTTTCAAAATATTTTAATGCTAGCTTTTGCTCTTCTTCTCTAGAGAGTAATGGGTACTTTTGGATGGATGCCAAATAGAGAGTCATCGGGTCAACAGTAGCTAGAGATCTTGAACCTTTACTTTTTAATTCAGAGGCACTGAATTCATTAGTTGGAGTTTGAATAAAAGCGGTGCGTTCATCGGAATCTAAAAAATCAGATTCTGATTTTTCGATTTCATCTAAATTTGGTTCAATATTTTCTGACATAAGTTCTGCAGTGACGGAGCGGATGTCGTTAGGATCCGTCTCTTTATTTTCTGATAAAGATTTAACCATTTTTTTAGTTTTTTTTGAAATTATTTTGCTTTTCATGTAATTCTGTAACTTTCGCTCTCTACCGCTTAAAATTGACTTTCATTAATATTTTAACATAATTTAGTGTCGCTTTACAGTCTCTATTTTAAGAAGTATTACAAATATCTTTCTAATATCCATTATGTTTTATACTAATGCCTTTTTAATTTTTCTTTCTAAACTCTCCTGAATTTTTCCTTTTAGTGGGGTTAGTAAGAACGGAATTTCAACTTCAATACAGACTATGCATTGGGGGTTTCCTTTTTGAACTGATATTTCAGCTTTAAATTGTTTTCCCTTGGCTTGACCTTTCAGTTTTGAATCTTCAAAATTACATACAATATTAGAATCAATTTTTTTAAGATCGTCGGCATTTTCTAAAAAATGTTTTATTTTTTTATAGGTTTCAGTCGGTTCATGTGCCGAGGGAGCTTCAACTTTAAATTTTGGCATTAGATCTCCTAGGTTTACTTAGAAGTTGTTTAATTACCTCCAAGCATTACAATATTTATCATATTAAAGGCATAGCATTAAATTGGCAAAAAGAACCCTAACATGAGGAGAAGACTTTTGACTAGAAAATGGCGCTATGAGACTATTGAGTTCTCTTTACCGAGATTTATTGAATTTATATTAGTAATCATTGCGTCAAAAACCAAATAAGGGAGTTATGTTGTGAAATTTATATCTGAATTGAAAAGAACTCATTATTGTGGCGAACTAACAAAAATTTTATCTGGTCAAAAAGTAGTCTTGACTGGCTGGGTCGATTCACGACGTGATCATGGAAGTTTAATTTTTATTGATCTTCGTGATCGAGAGGGGATCATTCAAGTAGTTTTAGATCCAAATAAGACATCAACAGCTTGTGCAAAGGATTTTCGTGGTGAATACGTTATCGCACTTGAGGGTGTGGTTCGTGAACGACCTAGTGGAATGACAAATAAAAAAATCAAAACTGGAGAGGTAGAAGTTGAAGCGACTCGATGTGAGATTTTAAATGAATCGGCAACTCCACCATTCCAAATTAGTGACACCAATGTTAGCGAGCTATTGAGATTAAAGTATCGTTATTTAGATTTGAGAAGTTCACGGCTGCAAAATCATATGATTCTTAGGCATAAAGCATTGCAGAAAGTAAGAGAATACTTTTCTCAGAATGGATTTATTGAAGTTGAAACTCCTATTCTATATAAAAGCACTCCTGAGGGTGCACGTGATTATTTAGTCCCTTCAAGAGTTAATTTAGGTGAATTCTATGCCCTTCCTCAATCTCCACAAACATTAAAACAATTATTAATGATCTCAGGTTATGACCGCTATTTTCAAATTGCTCGTTGTTTTCGAGATGAAGATTTACGTGCAGATCGTCAACCAGAATTCACACAAATTGATATTGAAATGTCGTTTATTGATCGTGAAGATATAGTAAAAATCAATGAAGGCTTGCTACGACAACTTTGGAAAGAGTTTAAAGGTGTTGATGTAGGCGATATTCCTCGAATGAGTTATCAAGAAGCCATGGATCGTTTTGGGAGTGATAAACCGGACACACGTTTCGGAGTTGAAATTAAAGATTTAGGAAAAATGGTTCAAGGTAGTGGCTTTAAAGTTTTTGATGAAACATTAACTCGTGGTGGTGTGGTTCGTGCATTAGTAATTCCGGGTGCAGCAAACTTTTCACGAGGCCAATTGGATAAGCTCACTGAGACTGCTAAAAAATCTGGTGCCAAGGGTCTAGTTTGGGCCAAGTGGGAAGCGGAAGGGAAGTTAAGTTCCTCTGTCAGTAAGTTTTTTACTGAAGAACAAATAAAAAATTGGTTTACAAGTTCTGGAGGTAAAATCGGAGATTTGATGCTTGTTGTGGCAGATGAATTTGATCCGGCCTGTGCAGCACTTTCGACTATTCGTTTACAATTGGGTCGGGAGTTGAACTTGATAGACACATCAAAAGATGCATTTTTATGGGTTTTAGATTTTCCTTTACTTGAGTACTCGCCTGATGAGAAACGATGGGTGGCGCGACATCATCCTTTTACAGCTCCCAAAGATGAAGGTATTCAAGATCTACTTTCTATGAATGAGTCAAAATTTGCAGGTTTGCTAGCGAAAGCATATGATTTAGTATGTAATGGTTATGAAATTGCAGGTGGAAGTATCAGGATTTATCGAAATGAAGTTCAACAAGCAATGTTTAAGGTACTTGGAATGAGTCCCGAGGAAACCCAACTCAAATTTGGATTCTTTCTTGAAGCTTTAAAATACGGTACTCCTCCACATGGTGGAATCGCCTGGGGAATGGATCGTTTGGTTATGTTACTTTGTGGAACAGAAGCCATTCGTGAAGTTATTGCTTTTCCAAAAACTGCAAAAGCTTCATGTTTAATGTCTAATGCTCCTAGTGAGGTCAATCGTGATCAACTCATTGAATTGGGTATTCGTTTGGCACCGGCCGCAGAAAAGGCTCTCGAAGAAAAAAATAAAGTATAATTGGTTATTTTGAATGTAGTCTCATAAAACTAAAGTAACAGTTTGATGAGACTTATAATTGAAATATGTTTTGTCTATTAGTATTAGAGTGAGTCGTGGCTTAATACTCGTTGGCCGCCTTGCTCGTTCAAGTTCAACACTTTGAATATGCTTTTCTTTAATCAGCTACTTACTATTTCTTCTGAGCGCTATTTATCTTATAATTCAAGAGTCAATTTGGTTTGGCGCAAAGTCATATTTATTGCGCCTTGTCGCACAAATAATCACTGACTCAATACAAAAAAGTAGATTTTTTACGCAAGATAAATAAACAATATCTATATTGTAATTAATAATTGTTTATAAAAATGCATTTAGTATTTCTAGGGCAGTCCAGTTGTAGGGCTGGCGCTTGAAATATTTTGAATGAGTTCTAATTTGAGGAGCAGGAAGTCCAAATTGATCAAAGGAGTGATTATGAGTTTGATTATTAGAATAATTATGGTGGTTTCGTTTCTAGTTCTAACTTGTTATAACTCACTGATTTATGCCAATAGTGAGGCCAATTCTTGCACAGAGTTAGTTCCCTATTGTGAACTTCCTTACGAAGAGCGCGCTCTTTTACCAGAATCTTTACTTCATGATCCTGTTCCAATTGAACTAATGGAGCCTCAAACTGATATCTTTTTATGGCAACCTTTTACAGAAATAAAGGGGGTTCGTCAAAAATATAGTTATGTTGATCCGAAGAGAGAAATTGCAGATCGACCCCTTGAGTTAGCACTAAGTTATTATGATAATTTAAAAAATAAATTAAAAAAACCTGAGTATCTTGGAGTTATTAATTATAGGCAGCACAGTTCGGAACCACGACTTTATCTTATTGATATGAATTCAGGAAAAGTAGAAAAAATGCAAGTCAGTCATGGGGAAGGTTCGGATCAAAAGAATACGGGTTATCCTAAGTTGTTTTCAAATACAGTTGATAGTCATATGAGTTCAATTGGGGCTTTTATAACATCAGAACCATATTATGGAAAAAGTGGTTATAGTCTCCGAGTTGATGGAATTGAAAAATCGAATTCTCGTATGAGAGAGCGATCAGTTGTTATTCATGGTTCTGATTATGTAAAACCAAATCTCAACCCTATCGGTAGAAGTTGGGGCTGTCCGGCTGTACAACGAGATAAATCTAAAACCTTGATAGAAAATATCAAGGAGGGAGTTCTTTTTTTAGCTTGGTATAATCAATAAAGATAAATTATTTATAATCTATAATAAATCTAACTGACAAAGTCTTAGGGACTATCAGTTATAAATGAATCAATTTGAATTCAATTTTTTAGATGAGAACAGTTAAGTTCAGTTGCCGGTAAATTTGACCCTACTTGAGAAAAAGGATAAGTGTTGTTCTTTCTTTCTCTCACCAGATCATCTAGAGTGATAATTCCGGAAAAGTACCCTTTCAGTCGTTCTTGCTCACAATGTTCTGCATATTCGATTAGAAATTTAACTTGAATGATCTCATTAAATTGAACAGGGGAACAATTAGTGGCCTTGGAAAAACATTTTTGAATAGCAATAAGGATTATTTTGGATCTCTCGATAAGTGAATCAAACTGTTTGGAATAGCGATTAAACGTTTTCTCAGAGAGAAATGAATAAAGAGGTGAGTCTGAGTTGATCAGAATTTCATGAAGTCTTTGTGCTAAAAGATAATTGTTTTTATACTCGTGATATAAATCTCCGATTATAATTTCTCTTTGAGTCGATATTCGTGTTTTGAACGGGATCTTAATTCCGAGTGTTCGCAGTGGACTTGATACATATTCAAGGGTTGGTGGAGGAGATAAAGACATAGTTTCAAGATTGGATTTAAGAAAATTTTTTACCTTATTTAAACTATCAAGGGGCAAGATAGAATTGGGTTGAACTCTTACCCTATTTTTTTCAATAAAATAAACACTCGCTTCTATTTTACCCATTTTTGCAGCTTTTGCATAGAAAGTAGAATATTTATTATGTTTCAAATTATTAAATTTCAAAGTATTAATTGATTTTGTAAATGTTTTTTCTAAGCTACTTTTGACAGTTTTAGATAAATTGGAGAGAGTAAAAACTGTAGCGACTATTATTCCATTTCTCTCTTCATTAATAAATTCAGTACCACAACGTTTTTCGATTTCAGCCCAATTATTTGTTTTAGATAAGTTTTGAATTGCCGAATTTAATTTTGGATTTTTAATTTTATTGTTTCCTAATTCAGTGAGTCCAAAAATAATCCAGTTAAGGGTATCCGAATCAAAATGAATTTTGAAATCAATTACTTCATCATTAATATGCCATAAAAGATCTTTTGCAGAAAAAAATGAAGAAATGCTTAGTAAATTAAAGAGTTCCTTGCGTGATTTAATAATCATCAATGTATAAATCGTTCTTTTAATTTCGCGTGAACCAAGTGGTTGTATGCCATCATGGGATAAACAATGATTTATTCCTGATTCAGGATAATTTTTATCAAATGTGTTTCCAATTTTGATATTAGAAAGAGGGTGATAGTAAATTGAATAGGATAAAACTTTTTGAGTATTAGCAAAACTAAATCCCCATAATAAAATAGTATTTAAAAACATATGCTGATCCCTTTATAAGAGTATAATTTTCATTTATGTACAGGCCTAGCAATTGATATGCCAAGTAGTTGAATATAATTTGAATTTGAGGTATTTTAAAAATTAGAGTTCAATTGTAAAAACAATTTAAACACGCTCTAAGGATTGACTTAATGCAGGTGTGTGTTATGTCATGCGAATGATTAAATATAAAATACTTTCTTTTTCAATTTTATGTAGTTTGTTGTTTTCAAAAAATTTAATGGCTTGCATTGATATGGATGGAGTTTCACTCTTCGGTGAAAGCAGGAAGTTTATCCATTTATCCAATTACAAATATTGTGGACCTGAAAACTTAAGTGAAAGTGCCTTCAATGAAATTTTTTCTTCAAACAATGTAAAAATTGATTTTTCATTGTGTCATAACTCTTTACAAGTATTTAGGATTAAAGAGAAAAGCACGGGTTTAGTTTATAATGTTCTAGCTACTTATAGTGATGCTTGTGATGGTGGAAATTCCCAGGGAGTACTCTTTAATAGAGAGTTCAATCAAATCCTTGGTGTTATCCATGATACTGAGATCATTTGTCATTAGTCGAGCCATACTGGTTAGTTTTAAATTCAAGATTAAAGTCCATTATTACTTTTGTACTGTTAAATTAATTTTCATTTTCGCTTAAGTTTTGAGCCGATATCACCGAATCATTTGATAAGATGCATAGGAGGTGCTCATGGATAAAATCAGTGGAATATTGCCAGAAAAACCAAGATTAAAAAGTGAAACAGAATTAATGACTCCAGTTAGGCCAGGAGCTCCGGCTTTTGGACGAGCAGAGGGATCAGCAGAAATTCGTGATAAAGTCAGTTTAAGTACAATGAAAAATATTGGCACAACTGACATTCAAAAATATAGAAACCCAACAGAAGCCAAAAATGTAAAAATTGTTGAAGAATTGAGTCGGAACTTCTTTATGACACCATCATCGAAAGTAAAGGAAGCGCCAATAAGTACGACTGAGGAACTTTTGGCAGAAACTTCGGAATTTGAGCCAACAGTTACATCTCCTCCCTTGTCTTCAAAAGTTGAGTCTCTCGATTATTATGCCTGAGGCTTCAACGGAGATCAGTTTATAGATGTTTGCTAGTTTTCTCTTTCCATTTCTATCTCGAGAGCAGACTATTATATAATTAAGACTCAATAAAATGAGTTTTCGAATGGATTCTAAACTCCAATGAGATGCCCCCATTTGAATGAGCATTTCCAATCGAATTAGAGCTTGCCAAGGGTCAGAGGCATGTAGAGTTCCAAAGCTTCCATGATGACCAGTGGCGAGTGCGAGAAGAAGATCTTTAGATTCATTACCTCGAACCTCACCAATAACTAGACGATCGGGTCTCATTCGTAAACTTTGCTTAATTAAATCGGATAGATCAATATTTGGTAAAACTCCTCTTGCATCATTACGTGTGAGAAGATGGCTGCCGGAGTCTGAGGGAGGTACAATTTCTTTACTATCTTCTATAATTATAATTCTTTCTTCAGCATTACATTCATTAAGAAGTGCTTTGAGAACACTTGTTTTTCCTGAGCCCGCAGGTCCAATGATCAAAATATTTTGTTTATCTCTTACTAATTGCGAAAGAAAGCTAATTTCTTGATCCGTTGAAGCCCAATGAAGTTGAAAGAGATCGTTTAGTGTCCAGGATTTGATTTTGTGTTTTCGAATCGTAATTCGAACATCTTTCATCATAGGAGAATAATAACCAATAATGTGGATTCGGTGTTCATGCCAAGAACCATCAACAAAGGGATGGGTCAGTGTCGGTTCCTGTCCCAGTTCTAGGTATAATCTTTGTAAAAATGAATCATATGTTTGCTGTGAAAAAAAAGTATCAAAATGGCATTGGAGTCTTCCATCAATTTCTATCCAAATGGAATTAAAACGATTAATTATTATTTCAGTAATTGAATCATTGTTTAAAAGTGCTTTAAGTGGTCCATAATTAAAGAATTCTTCTTTTAAACGTTCTTGGTGTGGTTCTTCTAATGACATTAATTGATTAAGTATGATTTGATTCAAACTTTCGTGAGAATTTTGATCTTTAAAATTAGTTTGAATGAAATTGTTATTAAAGGAAGATTTATTTATCATTTGAAGAATATGGTGACAATGCTGTTGATAAAACTGAGTCCGGTTATTACTCATAAGTTGGATCCACACTTGGTGTAACAAATATCGCAAGTTCTGTTTGATCATCTTGATAATCTCGGCTTGAAAAAAGACTACCAATGATTGGAATTTCACCCCACCCTGGCCATTGTTTTATCGCCTCACCATTTACTTTTTTAATCAAACCTGAAAGTGCAATAGTCTGACTTTGATGAAGATCAAAATGGCTCGACAAAGTGTTGGTAAAGAGTGATGGAATGCCATCTATTTTTTCACCTGAATCAATAGAAGAAATTTCGCTACTTAAATCAAGACCTAATTTTCCATCGTAATCAACTTGTGGTTTGATTTTTAATGTGATTCCATATTTCTTCCAAATGATAGTTTGAGTTTGTTTCGTTTTGGTTTTAATTGGAAACTCCCCACCTGCAAAGAACTCAGCTTCACTACCACTTTTAGCAAGTAAAACCGGATTTGCGAGAATTCTTCCATTTCCTTTAGTCGCAATAAAGTGCGCCATGAAATTAGGCTCATTGCCTGTTGGTAATAGACCTTGAGGTACTATTTTAGCTGAGGCTTCATAGGGCCACTCAATCCCTATGCTCTGAGCAAAAGATTTTCTAATTTCTGCAAGTAAAACTTGAACGCGAATAAGCGGCTCTGCTAAAATTTGATTCTTATCTTCTATAATTGTGATCCCGTAAGACTCAATAAATTTACTGATAGGGTGGTTTTTTATAGCACTAGGATGAAGTCGAACTGTTGGAGAAGGGTCTAGGGTTAAAGTAATTGGGAAAAATCCTTTTTTTACTAACTGTGAATTGATGTAATAGTTAACTATTTTGACTTGATCTTGTGAAATCTCTGCCCTCATTTTATAATTAGTTAAAGAGAGATTCGCAAGACTCAACCAAGTTGATACTTGATCCATACGACCTTCGATAAGAAAAAAACCATTGTCAAAATCAAGTGAAAGGCTTGGTGTTATTTGTAGTAATTTTTTAAGATTTTGAAAAGTTTTTAATTGTTCCTTGTTAGCAACAATTAATTTATAAGTATTCGAACCGATTTTCAAAAGTGTGACACCTTCTTTTTTTCCCTGCAGTATAAGTTGATGGCCATTATCTTTTATAATTAGGTTATTTTTATTTTCAATTCCGACACTATCAGTTGCTTTAATCGGTATAGAATAAATTTCATTGATCTCAATAACAGTGAAAAGTTTCGATTTGTTGACCTTTGTGATTTGTGGATCTTTGAGTCGCGGATTGGAAGTGTTGCTGATATTTAATGAGGTCTTCGAGGTAGGAGTAACTAAGTTTTGGGAGGCATCAGAAGCTAATTGTTTTATAGCACAGAGTTTTTCAATTGTCCCAATTGATAACAAAAAATAAATAAAAAACTGTTTTAAAGGTATCATCATACCTTTATTTGCAAAGTATTTAAAAAATAAAATCTGAGTTTATTTTGAGATTAAAAATGAAACTCGGACGCGAGAATTGAATTTCGGATTTTCGGACCCTTTAATGTTTTCAATAATTAATTGACTGTTATGCCTTTGAAGAACGGCATCAACAACACTGAGACCTAAGCCAAGTCCTTTACTGTGATTCATAATTTCAGATTGAAGTTTAAAAGGCGTTTGGAGTCTTTCAATCACATATTCGGGAATTTTAGGCCCTTCATTTTCTATAGTAATGAGCTGTCCGTTTACTTGAAGATGAGTTTCTAATTTGATTTCACTATTATTGGGGGCGAATCGAATGGCATTTCCAATTAAATGCTTTATAACTTTTTGGAGCAAGGGTGGATCAAAGGAAATAGATTCAAGAGGATCTGTTGATAAATTTAATTGGGTCAGTAAATTTTTTTTACTGACTTCATTTTGAAAACTAACTAGAGCGTTTCGAAGAATTTCATTAATGGAGCCAGCTTGGAGATTGATTTTAATGATTCCTGCTGTATGTTGTGTTAAAATAAGCGTGTCATCAATGATTTCTTTGAGTCTTTCAGTGCTTTTTTTAATTCGGTCGAGATAGGTCTTTTGATCTTCTGTAGGATGAGATTCTAATAACAATTCTAAAAAACTACTGATAACGGTCAGTGGTGTTTTTAATTCATGATTGATTAGTATCATAAATTTATTTTTTGTTTCATCAAGAATTTTTAATTCTTTGAAAGCTTTTTCAAGCTCCTTATTTTTTAATTCGAGTTGCTCGCCACGTGCATAATAATCCATAGCTTGTTCTACACTATTGGAAAGATCGGTTGAATCCCAGGGTTTTGTAATGTATCGAAAAATGTGACCTTGGTTTACAGCTGCAATAATGGAATCAATTTCTGTGTAACCAGTCAGGAGAATACGTACTGTTTTAGAGTGGGTAGAAAGTGTTTTTTCAAGGAATTCGACGCCGGTCATTTGTGGCATTCTCTGATCTGAGATAATCACATCAACGCGAGGATTGTTTTTCAGCAATTGAAGTGCCTCAGCTCCCGAGTTGGCTCTTAAAAAGTGGTAACGTTTTCGAAAGATTCTCTCGAGAGCATCAAGATTATCTGTTTCATCATCGACCACGAGTAGTGTCGGTTGATTCATTTTTTAATTCTCCAAGAATTGATTCTATCAAAAACTATCTTTAATAATCTTTTGGGTCTGTAACAAAATCGACTTCGTTTCATTAGACCATTTATTTTGTTCCAGGCCTTAAATCGATGTGGGTCTAGGCTTAAGCTAATCTTAGAACACTTGCTGGAGCAACAAAATCATCAATTTTGGCCGACTATAGTCTAGTATATCATTGAAAGTTGTTTAGTTTATTCATAATTTAACCGAGAATAAATCAAACGTGGAGTACTTATGAGATCAAAATCTCTAATGGTTTCTTTATTTTTTAGTTTATTTTTTACAAGCTTGTCGGCTTTTTCTCAGTATGGAATGGGAGCCTATGGCTTGATGCCCAACTGTGGACTTGAAGTCGCGGGAGGCTCTGTCGACATCATCGATGAAATTCGAGATATTGATGATGAAATGAAAGAGGCTAAAAGAAAAAGAGACAAAGCGAAGAGAAAGATGGAGCGAGCTCAGCAAGATTTGGATAAAGATAAATTAGCTCTCGAAAAAGCCTTTGGAAATTCTGGAGGAGGCAACTTAATCTACAGCCATATGGAGAATAATAACTCTTGCTTTAGTTACGAGGGTTGTCGTCAAGCTGGTGGAACAAATGTAGGTACTTGCGATTATGACCCAGAAAAGGACACTAGAGTTTTGGATGTTGTACAGAGTGATGAGAAGATACCTAGACACGGTTCAACGAGTCCCTTTGGACAACAGATTTGGCATCGTTCTTGTGACTACACGAGTTCGGGTTTAGTTAAAGCTGCAGAAATCTGTAGTACTAGCGCTACATCAGACAAAAACAATTGCCCGACATTGATCAATAGAATTAAAGGAAATTTAAATACCTTCCAAGTCGAAAAAGGTGAAATGGAGAAGTATGACTCCATTATTGCAAACGGTAAAGATCGAAAAAAATCTTTAAATAGAGATTACATTGACGAGCAAAAAGAAGCTCAAGAAGAAGCACTTGAGGGTGGTTGCCCTACTTGTATTTTAGCAGGTAATCGAGCCTATCAACCTCGTCGTCCCGGAATGTTAGAGATGGCAGGAGGAGTTCTTACTGCCGGTTTGGGTGGACTCTTAGGATATTTAGGAATGAAAAATGCGACTCATGTAAATGCTCAACTGGGCTTTCCAACAAACCCGGCGATGGGTATGGGTTGGCCATTGGGTATGATGATGGGAACCATGGGTCTCTATGGTGCTATCACTGGTGGTATGAGTGGTGGTTACGGTTGTAATGGTGGTATTGGTGGTGGAGTATTTGGCCCTGGTGGTTTGATGGGTTATCCGATGGGAATGTATCCTGGAATGCCGGGTGGTGGAATGTATATGGGGATGGGTGGCCCCTTTGGCTTAAATCCATATATGGGTGCAGGATTAGGAATGGGAATGGGCATGCCAGGAATGGGTATGGGAATGGGTAGTCCATTTGGAATGAATCCATATATGGGTGCAGGATTAGGAATGGGAATGGGCATGCCAGGAATGGGTATGGGAATGGGTAGTCCATTTGGAATGAATCCATTTATGGGTGCAGGATTAGGAATGGGAATGGGCATGCCAGGAATGGGTATGGGAATGGGCAGTCCATTTGGAATGAATCCATTTATGGGTGCAGGATTAGGAATGGGAATGCCCGGTTTAGGGATAGGAATGGGTGGTCCTTTTGGTATGGGCATGAATCCATTTTTATCAAATGGAATGATGGGAATGCCCGGTATGGGAATGCCCGGTATGGGAATGCCTGGAATGATGGGAATGCCTGGAATGATGGGAATGCCTGGAATGATGGGAATGGACAATGGTCTTGGTGGTTTTCAAATGCAACAACAAATGATGCAAATGTATATGCAACAATCTCAAGTTTATATGGAACAACAAAGGCGTATGCAAGAAAACATGATGGCAAAACAAAGAGTTGTATCAGGAATTCAACAAGAAATTTATTCAGCTATGTATCGATTACAACAAGCTCAAATGGGCGTGGGTTTAGGTGTAGATTTATCAATGCCTATGCCACCTTCTGGAGTTGGTTACTTTCCACCCGGAGGTCCCGGATATTATCCACCAAATGGTGGCTATGGTCCTGGTCCAGGCTACGGTCCTGGTTATGGTCCTGGCTATGGACCACCTATCAATGGTCCCGGTTACGGTCCACCCGGTGGTTATGGTTACCAAAACATAGGCGTACCTCCATTTAATCCAAATCCAATTCCTGTACCTGGAGCACCAATGCCGCCAGGAGGCTATCCACCAGGAGGCTATCCGCCTAATGGACAAGTCATCCCTCAGCGTGGGCCAGGAACTCCAGTTCGTTAATAGACAACATTAGTTTGTTGAGTTATTGAAATTAAAAGTGTAATTGCATTCAACTACTTATTTAGTTTTCGAGCAAAATTTATATTGAGGTTTGAGTGTGTCCTTATCAGAAAAAATTATTGAAATACCAAGATGCTATGACTCTCATGTTCACTGGCTTGCCACAGGAGACAAAATAAACTTTATTGATTTATCAACTGTGAAATCCTTAGCAGATTTTATTAAAAAAGCTCCAAATTGGAATCGCCCCAATCGAGGAAAATGGATTATTGGTTTTGGATGGGATGAAAATCTTTGGACGGATCATTTCAAACCTCATCACAAAATTCTTGATCAATTCTTTCCAGATCATCCTGTCTCTTTTATCCGAGCTGATGGTCACTCCACTTGGGTCAATAAAGTAGCTATGCAAGAAGCAGGATTGAGTCAAGGGTGGATTCCAGTACTTCCTGCTGGAGGTCGTATTGAACTGGATGATCGAGGTCTACCCTCAGGTGTTTTTATTGATGCTGCCAAAGATCATTTGGATAAATCAATACCTCATCCCTCTCGTGCAGAAATGAAGAGTTATCTGGTTCAAGGGATGGAGGTCTTTCTTAATTCAGGATTTACACATATACGCGATGTGGGTGGAAATCGAACTCATTGGGAATTGGCATCGGAGATTAATCTAGAAAATAAATTAAAACTCTTTGTCGAAATGTTATTTAACTTAGATGATATTAATTTTTTAAGCGAAAGAATTAAAGAGATTATAGATTGTCGTAAAGATAATAATGAGAGGCTGAGAGTCAGCGGATTGAAGCTCTATTACGATGGAGCACTTGGTTCTGATGGGGCTTACTTGAGTCAAAACTATCATGGCAAAGATCATTGTGGTCTTCGATTATTTGAGCTTTCTAAAATCGAAGAAATTCTTCATCGCTGTTGGGAAAAGAATATTCCAGTAGCAATACACACTCTTGGAGACGAAGCTGTTCATCAAGTGGTTCAAGTGGCGCTAAAATTAAAAGAAAGAAAAATAGAGGGGAAATTGAACCTTGAGCATTGTGAGTTAGTTCGTGATGAAACAATCACTCTAATGAAGTCTTTGAATGTTCAATGCCACTTGCAGCCCTCTCATTTTTTATCAGATCGAATATGGTTAAGGAAAAAACTGGGAGATTTGTATCAGTATTGTTTTCCTTGGAAAAAACTAATTAATGCAGGTATCTCAGTGAGTTTTGGTAGCGACTCCCCAATAGAAGATCCTTCGCTCATCAGAACTCAAGAGGCATTAATACTAGCACAAAAGGAGGGCATTGAACTTCCTAATATACCTGAGCCGTTAATTCTTCATTCTCATCCAGACGTTGACTGGGGAGCTAACTGTCTAACTGAATTGAAGTTAGACAACCAGGAGATAAAGATTCAATACAACTGACACTATTGATTTTCAATCAAACAATTGCTTCGAATCATTAATTATTCAAAAAATACGAGTTTAATTTTTAATGGCTGATCTAGGCATATCAATAGAAAAGTAGAGTCTTCAATTGCGCAATATCAAAAATCAGTTTAAGACTAATTAAATATAGCTAAATGATAAGTCATAGACATAGTAGCTATGAAGAGGGGTCTTTTCAAAAAACTATTAAGGGGGGCGTGATGGAAGTTCGAGATCCAGTGCATGGTTCGATTTCGATGACTGACGATGAGGTCACTATTTTAGATACCCCAGAGTTCCAACGCCTTCGAAGTATCAAACAATTGGGAGTGTCTGAGTTTAGTTTTCCAGCCGCCACTCATAATCGATATCTGCACTCCATTGGTGTTTGTCATTTAGCGGGTAGAGCTTTTGACCAAATATTTGCAAATACAAGTTTTAGTAATCAAACGAACCGGGATCGTTTAAGACAATGTTTTCGTTTAGCAGCACTTCTACATGATATTGGACATGGTCCCCTCAGCCATGTAACAGAAGCAGTGATGCCACCTCTCAAAGATTTAAAAGTACTGGCTTATAAGAATCGACTTAAATCTATGTATCAACTTGGAATCGTAAGCACATTGGAACGTCAAGCAAACCATGAGGATTATACGATTAAATATATTACTGATTCACCCTTGGCGGATACGATTAAAAACACCTTTTCAGACATTTCCCCATTACATATTATTTGTTTAATTGATAAAACAATTGTCTGCCCAGACGAGTTTTTTATTGATAAGGGATTAGATTACCGACCTATCCTAAGTCAACTTGTGAGTTCAGAGTTAGATGTCGATCGACTTGATTATTTAGAACGAGACTCTTATTTTTGTGGAACTAACTATGGTAATATTGATCTCGAATGGATTCTAACTAATTTACGAAGTCATATGGTAGAAAATAAAATGTATTTAGCCTTGAGCCGCCGAGCTATTTACACCTTTGATGATTTTTTGCTTTCACGTCATCATATGAATCTCATGGTTTATTTCCATCATAAGAGCATTATTTACGAGGAGATGTTGATTCGATATTTAGATTCGGAAGATTGTGAATTTCGTCTTCCTGCAGATATAAACCAATACACCTTTTATAATGACTATAAATTATTTGAACATCTCACTCAGGTTAAAAATCCATGGGCCGTTCGTGTAGCCCAACGGCGTCCCTATCGTAATTTAATTGAATTTCATAATGTGACAGATAGTCAGAGACCGGAAAGAATCAAAAATCGTTTATCAGAAACAGGAGTTGATGCTATCTGGGCTAGCTCTCACTTAAGATTAAGCAAATACCATATGTCTTCTGCTGAGGATCGAGCGCTTCCCATTTATGTAGTTGACCCATATGATAAACGCGAAAAACCCGTACCTATTGAACAAAGTACTAAAATTTTTCACTCTTACGAAGGCGAGAGAGTGATTGATCGAGTGTATGTTCCACCTGAGAAATTCGATGCGGCTCAAAAACTGATTGAAACTGAAAATCTTTAGCAACTTTAGGCTTGTTACAAGATAAATAAAACAATTTGTTACAAGCCTTTAGTTTTTACTCACGCAAATTTTTAAGAAATAGACTCAATTGTGGTTCTGAAGAGTCATCAGCGAATCTTCGTCTGAAGACTCACTATCTATATAGTTCTATCGCAGAATTTAATTTAGGGGTTTATTACAAACAAAGGATATAGAACTGGTTGATTCAAAAATACAACCACAGGTATATGATTTTTCAACACACTTTCCAATACGAAGAACACCAGCTTTTGAGTAAGGAGTAGGTTTTATATAAACTTCAAGTTGAAGTGTGGGAGACCCCGAAATGATGAAATTGTTGCTTTGAGTTCTATAACAAGGAGAAAATGTCTCTCCATTACTAAATTTAAAATGATCGAATCCATTTTCATCCATAGTATAGTAAAATAAAAATTGTCCCTTTGAATCGACACAAGTTGAATTTCGAGTGTAAATATTTCCCGTTGCAAAAGAGTTTAGTCCAGACATAAGAACGAAAAATAAAATATTTAATTTAATCATAATAATAACCTCCGATTTAATTTTGTTCTGTATAGACGACTATAGGTGAAAACTTAAGCATTTTTTTTGAAAATTAATATATTTTAATAAGAAGTAAAAAAATTATATAGTTGCTTAAGAAATTAAAATTCTAAGTAATGGGCATGCTCTTGTTTATTTCTGATTTAAACAGTGACTATGAAACGGTGATCGGTGCGGGCCTTTTGGATGCTTTCTCAGAACTGTTTTTTAGTTTAAATAACATCAAATACAAATAAGAGGGTTAAGGCTCAATTTTATCAAACTAATGATATGATTGAACTTAGTCGTGTCCAATTTTTTAATTTCAAGTCTAGTCTGGTTTCTATTTATTGGAATATTAAGTTATCATCATTCTATGACTAAACTATGGTTACAATTACTAATACCGCTAGATGAACTCATTCAATGGGAAGTTTTCATTTTAATTTGGATTTTGGTTGCATTTACTTGGGTACTTCAAAAATTATTTATTAAGAAGTTTTCTGATGAAAGAAAAAGACATTTAGCAATTCGTTTTCTTAATTTAAACAAGCAAGTGATTTCGCTTTCTGCGCTTTTTATAATGTTTTTTATTTTAAATACTCTAAAGAACAATGAAATTATTTATAGATTAATTCCCTACGTTGGTATTTTTACTATAACGGCCGGAGCCGTTACTTTTGTGCAAATATGTCGGATTCTTTTGCTGCAATACTTGTTTTTAACCTCTGAAAAAACAGCAGTTCCTCTATTGCTAGTTAATATTTTTACATTAGGTCTAACTGTTTTTATAACGGGTTGGCTTATAACAGCACTGTTTGGGATAAAAGTGGCTCCACTTTTAGCAACTTCGGCTGTTTTTTCTATCATCCTTGGTTTGGCTCTTCAGGATACTCTCGGAAATCTTTTTGCAGGAATATCGCTGCAAATTGATCACACTTTTGAAATTGGTGATTGGATTGAAGTGACTCAAGGGGGACAAAAAATTGCTGGTCAAGTTCTTGAAATCACTTGGAGGTCGACAATCCTTGTTGGATTTCTAGATGAGTTAATCAGCATACCAAATCGATTTATAGCACAGTCACAAATTAACAATTGGTCACGTCATGAAGCGCCGATTGCTCGATCGCAAAGCTTTAGAGTTTCATACACTGCAAATTTAGAACAAGTCAAAGCCGTCCTATTTCAATCGCTCATTGCAATTCCAAAAATTTGTAAAACCCCTAAACCCTTAGTGTTGATTTCTGAACCATCTGAATCTTGGATATTGATTAAAGTTATTTACTATATAGAAGATTATGGAAAATTTGCAGTCATTGCGGATGAAGTTATTCATGAGTGTCTAAAAGGAATGGAAAAAGCAAAAATCACTGTGACTTATCAAAAAATTGAATTGAATACGATAAATAGGGATGATCTTAGATCACAGATGTAAAAAAATAATAAATTCAAAAGGTAGTATTAAATATCTTATTCGCTGCGGCGTCTAGGCTTTCATCATTGAAAGTAGATGTTTTGCATTTTAGCTAAGCCAGTTTTTTTGATGACAATCCCACTTTTTGAAAGTTAGCGTGTGCACCACACAGGAGGAATTATGAAACGTATTCTTATGATACTCAGTATTTTTTTAACACAAGCTGTTTTTGCACAGGATCTTTCTGATTTACGTAAGCAAGCACTTGAAGGAAAAACGGATTGCAATGGAAGTGTTTATGCAAATGATAGTTTTGCTTATTATGTTAATTCGAAGATTTTAAAAGTTTTAGAATTAAAAACAGGTAAAGAAACAGCTCAAATCGATACATCACGTCCGATCACAGCAGTGAAAAGTGATTCAGAAAAATTATTTGTTCTCACTGAGGCAAACCTTGAAATTTGGGATCTTGCAGGGCAAAAGCATTTCTCTACTTTACCTACATACCCTAACTTATCGGCACCTTATAATTTTTATGAGCAACCTCGAGGATTAGCGATTTCTTCAGACAAAATTTATATTGCTCATGGACTATTGGGAGTTGTTATTGTCGATCGCCAATCGGAACAGTTTGAAACTGTTATTTCTACAAAATCAACAGTTCGTGATATTGCTATTACAAAAAATACGGCCGTTATGGTTTTGGATAATAATACTCCAGATGGTTTTCATGGGTTTGCTCTCGTTGACCTACAATCAAATCAAATTCAAAAGTATATTGGTGTGGAAAATGTGTTTCCAGAAAGTGTTACGATCACAGGGGATACGCTATTAGTAGGATATTTCAGCACAATTTGGAAATATCGCACTCAGGATGTTTTGACTCAATCTAATCCAGCAGTTTTGGGAAGAGTTTTTAATTTTCCGGCTGGGCCTGGTTCAATTATAGGAAAGGCACATTATGACAGTAAATTCATGTATGCATGTTTTGAATCTGTTGATATTCAAGGACAAAACCCAAATAAACATATTGTTGCATTTGATCGCGTAAGCTTAGGGCTTTAACACTAAAGAGTTCTAAATTGTTTTAATGAAAGTCTTTATGAATTTTTATTTATAAAGCTCTATAAAGTTAAATAAAGCATAAAACCAATTGATAAAATATCAATTTTTTTCAAAGCATTTTTCAGGCTTCACTCTGTTGTACAGGATGTACCATATTGTGAAGCTTGAATTTGCGAAGCTTTTTGAAATCTGAAGAAATCACCCCATCAACAGATATCTGTTTAAAAAGTCTCAACTTTAGCAAAAGTTTCAAAAATTTACATTTTGTCTGCATTATGAACTTTTATGGTTTATGAAGCTATAGGTTTAAAGGACAATTTGTCTGTATTTTTAAAAGACACGATGCGCACCAGATTTAATGATTGAAATATGATACTAGAGAGTATAATGCTGGCGAAAATTTAACCTAAAGGGGAGGTGTTCAAAATGAATTTAACCTATTCAAAAGCCATAAAAACCTTTATTGGAGCCATTAGCTGCGTTTTTGGTCTGTCCGCTTATGCTGTTGATATTAGTCAATTCAAGGTGAACGTAAGCCGAGATGAAAAGGTTTTAAAAATCCAATTAGAAGAAAAAGAAGCCCATGCAAATAAATGTGACCTCATCGTAACTCGATTTGAGTACTTTGCGGATTTAAGTTTGATAAGTTTGGATACTAAAGAATCTGATTTCTGCCCTACTGATGTGATTGGCGTAAGAAAAGCTGTTGTTTTATGGCAATTACCACTTCGTATGCGATCAGGTGGAACTTTAGACCTAAGAGTGAATGGTAAAATTCTATCAAAGATTACTTGGTCTAATAACAACTAAATATAAAGGAAAATTCAAATGATACAAAAAACAATAATCAAATTAATTTTATTTATATTAGTTCCAAGTTTTGCTTTTGCCTCTGTATTAGTGGATCCAAGTTTAAATCCATTTTTACGAGCTGATCAAAAACAAAAAGTGAGAGTTGTGGCTTTAATGGCATATACTCAAGCAGGTGCAACTTTACCACAAAGATATAATTATCGAAGTGTACGCCAGTTTCTTAATTCCCAAGCCCAAACAGCGTGGAAAGAGCTCAGTGCTCAAGCAAAGGCCAAGGGGATCAATCTACTCAGTGCTCAAATTAAAGTTACTGCACTTCATTGGATCAATAATTCAATTACAGCTGAAGTTACTCCTGAAGGTTTAAAACAGTTGGCAAGTCTTGATAAAATTCAAAAAATTTATAATGACAATCGAATGACAAATGAACGACCAATGCCTGGTCCTCGTCGATCAGATACAAGTCGGTATTCAACAGGCTTGCCATATGATCTAGCACTCATGAAGATGAATCAAGTCTATGCCAATTATCCTCAGATAAATGGTCAAGGCATTTTAGTTGGACATATTGATACAGGAGTTGATGGATCACACCCAGCTTTAGCTGGTAAGATCCATATTTTTTGGAATGCAGCAACCAAAAAACAAGAACCTCCAAAAGATTCGGATGAGCATGGCACTCATACGGCGGGTACTATTGTTGGAACCGGACAAAATGGAACACATATGGGCGTAGCTCCTGGAGCAAAATTGATATCTTCTGGTGCTCTTGGTAATTATGAAGAAATGCTTCGAGCAATGGAATTTATGCTTGATCCAGATGGAAACCCAAATACCGCTGACTTTCCAAGAGTCGTTACAAACTCATGGAACTGTGAAGGCGCACCTGATCTAGAAGCTTTTTATCGTGGAATATCGGCATGGGAAGCATCAGGGATCTTTCCTGTATTTTCTGCTGGGAATGCGGGGCCATCTGCAGCCTCTATCACTAAACCCCATGAACATCCTATGACATTTGCTGTCGCGGCATTAGATCTCAATGGCAAAGTGGCTTCATTCTCATCACGTGGACCAGGAAAATTTAATGGTCAGGCAACTCAAAAGCCTGATATTTCAGCCCCAGGCGTGGATATTTTATCATCGGTTCCAGGTGGTAAATTTGTGACAATGTCAGGTACTTCTATGGCAACTCCACATATTGCTGGATTAGTGGCATTACTACTTCAAGCAAATCCAAAACTTACGCCTTCTCAATTACGAGAAGTAATGGTTCGTTCTACTGTTTATGTTGATGAAAATGGGGCTCCAAATGCCAAACAACAGTGGAATGCGAACTATGGGCTTGGAATTGTTGATGCCTATGCGGCCTTGAATTTAGCAACGGGCCGAAAAGAAACAGTTACAAATTTATCAAGATTGATTTCACCTATGAACTTTATCACAGAGTGGGAGCCCGAGTTGGATGAAGCCATTGAAGCCCCTGTCATGGACTTCACGGCACCTTTTGTAACTGATGAGTCACGATGGATTAAAATTGATTGAGTTTTTAAGTAATTAAATTTTTTCAGACCATTACAGTTCTTTACCGAGAACCTTCTTTTATGAGTAGTTACGATAATTCAAGCGCTCATAAAGGAAGGATTCAATCGATCAAAACTAAGAGTATGCCTAGAGTTACCTCCTCCTTTTTTTCAAATTAGTTTATTTGTCATAAGTATCTTATCTTTTGCAATAAAACATATTCACTACCAAAAAATGTATAGTATCAAAAATTGTCACTTTGGTTATAAGTTTTACATTTTCACATGTCTAGAATTGAAAAAAAGTAAATATACAAATACATTGGCTCACGGATTCAAACAATTTTTATTGATAAATAAATTATAACAAGAAGAAAACAAAAACAAAGGAGTTATTATGAAAAAAATAGTTTTATTAGCAGCGATAGGTTTAAATTTACTGGCACTTAATACAAATGCTGCCAGTCAATATTTGGATAGTGCATGGTTAAGTAATTGCGGAGGAAAAATCGAATTAAGACAATCTCCAAATGAAGATTTGAATTTAATAGTAGAAACTGCAATTTGTAATAAAATGAAAGTTTATGACTATTCTTCAGGTAGAACATTAAATAATTATGAAATTAATTCAAACAAGCAATCATTTACATTAAGCCAGTCTCAACTTAAAAGTTTAAGCCAAGATTGTAAATTAGGAATTAAAGTAAAACGTGAATCTTATGGTAGAACTTTACTACAAGATGAGATTATTGTTGAACTTCCTCAATTATGTTCGTGGAATATCATTGGTGAGATTTTATTTCCAGGTTACAACCCCGGTTATAATCCTTACCAACCAGCTCCAAGAAGACCAGTTGTGACTTATGAATGGTCACGCAATCACAATTGTAAAAAAATGATCAACGGAGAATATTCTAATGAAAACGTTGATGATTGGTATTGCCGTAATTCTCGTCGATAATTGATAGTTACTTTGTTGGTTCCTCTTTTCAAGAGCAGCCGACGTAATAAGTATTAAGTGAATTGACTTTAAAGGCCTACATTCAAGAATGTAGGCCTTTATAATTTAAGGGTATCGTTAATGCCTTTTTTCTTCTCGTTTTTGCTGTTGAAGTGAAATTGAGGACAGTTCGCAAAGTCCTTGTGCAAAAAACTGAATAAGTCTTTTTGAAGATAAAATTCCTTTTAAAGCACCAGTATCATCAACAATTGGAAGTCTGCTGACGCCTTCATCCACCAGTCGTTTTACTAAAGTACTCATGTCGTCGTTTTCTGTTGCCGTCACAATTTTTTTTGACATGATATCAGAAAGATTTATCGATTCAGGATCAAACATTTTAGCTATAGATTTAATAGCAATATCTCGATCTGTAACCATCCCTATAGGGACCACTTTACCATCATCTCTATCTTCAATTATAACAATATCACCAACATGTTTTTCTAACATTTGAGTGGCAGCGTCACTTATGGAGTCAGTTGATTTTAAACACACCACATCCTTTTCATAGAGTTCGCTCAATGATGCCCCAAAAATTTCTTTTTTTTGTATATTTGTTTTCATTCGCATATGTTGCATATGCGTTTTTGTTTGTTTCATCATAACGCTTCTCCCTATTATTTTAAATTATTTAAGTTGTATTTTCATTTCAAAATAAAAATGTCCAATTGTTTATATTAGTGTGCAAAATTAAGACCAAAAATTGGTATTAAACAAAAACAACATAGGATTAAAATATTGAGTATTTGAAGCGCGAGTCCGACTAAATATTATAAATTTAATTGTAAAGATGGAAATTCACCCCATGGGTGGGGAATTTTTCCGCGAATTATTTTCGATTTTTATTGTATGCAAATTTTTGTTTGTTCTCGTTTTGGTATATCGATTGCTTAGTTGTAATGTTACGACTTTGCTAAGGCAACTTCATAATAGTGATAGCTCTGAGTTTTTTGAGTAAAAATTCTCAGGAGAGGCACTTATTGGCATTATCGAACGATTTTAATGAGAAACATTGTTTCCATTCAAAAGTTGTTATTTTTTCGATGCTCAATGGAGATTATTCTTTTGAGAATTGAGTAGAATAGGAACCTGAAGTCAGATTGCCAAAAACTTCAGGTTCCAACACTTGATTTATTTCAAATGCAGACATTATCCAATGTTACCTGAGAATTAAGGGATGAAGAGCCATATTCTCAAAAAAATTTACCAAAATTAAAGTCTTTATGAATAAGAACTCATTTTAATCAACACAAGTTATGGATTTATAATACCCAACCTATGGTCGAGTTTAAAATTCTATTGGTCTAGAATTATAAAATATTTATTTTTAATTTTATAATTTAGTGCAAATATTAAGCTGCCTTTTATTTAAATAATTGAGGAATCATACATGAACCAATTCATTTTATTTCGAATTCAATTTCGTAATTTTTGTCGTACAATTTTAGTCTTTCTTGCAACTACAGTTGTGCTTTTTTTGGGATGCACTCACAATCAAAGTACAGATAAAAATCTAGAAGCAACAAATGAAAATATACATCAGATAAATAGTATTAATCGTTTACCAACTAATTATATTGATGATAATACGACTGCATCTGAACATGACGTAGAAGTTACTGAATATCTAGAACAAAACTGGAAACCAGGAATGCGAGAGGCATTTTATCGAACTGCGCAGGGTTCTCATATTATGCCATTGAAATTTGCATTAGCATTGGAGCAAAGTAATAAAGAAGAAAAATTTTTTACGAGTAAGAACCTTTCTAAATATGGATATATTCCTCAAAAAGTAAATAAAAATACAAATCCATATGGTTTACCAATTGGTTTTACGATTGATGGAAGAGTGTCTTTTAGTTTAACTTCTGATAAGCAGGAGTCAGATCCCACCGAAGTGGGAGATAAACAATTAGGAATTAATTGTGCTGCTTGCCATACTGCAAATCTTAGATACAAAAATAAAATTATTCGAATTGATGGTGGTCAGGGATTTACAAATTTCCAGAACTTCGTGGCCGATATGGATTCTGCAATCATTGCGACATCAAGTGATAAAGAAAAAATGAATCGCTTGATCTCAAAAGTTTTAAATAGAAAAGATAATTCAAAAAATGAAATGGAATTAAGAGAAAAAATAAAAAATGAATTTAAAAAACTAATTCAAGAGCGGAAAGAGTGGATAAAACTCAATGCATCACATTTTCAGGCCGGACCTTCTCGTGTCGATGCCTTTTCAATCATTTTTAACCAAGTGATAGCTAGAGATTTAGGAATTTTTGAAAATCGTAGGGAACCAGTTAACCCTGTCAGTTACCCGGTTATATGGGACGGTCCACATCATGACTTTGTTCAGTGGAATGGTTTAGCAAGTAATCATCCTTCTAACGGTGGGCCACTCGCACGTAATAGTGGTGAAGTATTAGGGGTTTTTGGTCGAGTTGATTTGTCTAAAACAACAAAGTTTTTAAATGGGTATTGCTCAACGGTGCGCCGCGATGGCCTTATTGCTATGGAAGACTGGTTAAGAGAACTCAATTCTCCAAAATGGCCAGAACATATCTTTTTAGAAAAGGAATCAGAAGCAGAACGTCAAATTCGTCAAAATAAAATTTCACTGGGTGAAAAGGTTTATGCAAATAACTGTATCAGTTGTCATGCTGTCATCGATAGTACTAATCCACACCGACAAATTAAAGCTGTGCTCACTCCAACTGCTGATGTAGGAACAGATCCTCAATTTAATAATAATGCTCTTAGTTGGACCGCTCAAACTGGTCCATTAAAAGGTCGTCTCACTCGGTTAAAAAAGGGACGACCACTTGAGGCAGTGGAGCCGGCAGTGACTGTCTTAAAGCATGTTGTTGCCGGCTCCATGGTTGGCACGATAAGTCCACTAACATGTACAAATTCAATGGAGACCACTGCTGGTGAAATCATAGAAAAATGGTTTCAGATAGCAAAGAAAACAATCTCTGAAGCCGATAAAAAACTTCCTGATGATGATGACAATGAAAGTGTAAGATTAGATGCATTAAAGAAAACACTAGATGTTTACAAAGCGAGACCATTGAATGGAATTTGGTCATCAGCACCCTTTTTGCATAACGGGTCAGTTAAGAATTTATATGAATTATTGCAACCAGCAGCAAAGCGATCCCCGAAATTTATAGTAGGCTGTGAAAATTTTGATCCAGTCAATGTAGGTGTGGACTGCAAAAAAAATGAAGGTTTTGTTTATGATACAAAATTGAATGGCAATCTAAATACTGGACATGAATATGGCACTGATATTAATGACGATGAACGTTGGGCTTTAGTTGAATATATTAAAAAGTTATAATTTACAATTGATTAATATTAAGGGTCTGTATCAATATAACTAAAACAATTAAATTTTTGGACTTTTGATACAGATCTTTGTTGCTCATTGCCAACGTACCTCTTTTAAACATGCTATTCTCTCCTTGATTTGCCTCCATTTATAGATATAAAATTTGATCATTTCTAAATGTGTAAATCTCAAAAAAGCAGATAGAAATTAAATTTCAAATATTTAATCATAAATTATTTTTAAAACAGTATTTAATTTCTGAAATAAGGTTCTTAAACCATGGGATAGTTGAATAATCAGTTCGATAAATAAGAAAAAATTCTTTCAAAGAAAAATCCGCAGTAGGAAGAGTAATCACCCAATTGTTATTTGTATTAATTTCTATATAATTTGGTATAATAGCCCAGCCTAAATCAGCTTCTACCATTTTGCTAATGCTTGTATAATTAGAGGTGATTCGAATCATTCGCAAGGTTTCAATATTTAATTTATTGAGAGTAAATAAACGATTTATAATCTCATCGTTTTTACTGTAACCAATACAAGGGAGTCGACTCAGTTCAGATAGTAATGTCGATCCATAATTTTTTTTGTGTGTGAGAATTTTTTTGGGGATTACAATTTTGAATTCCTCTTTAAAGAGAGATTTCGCAATAAATTCGTGAAAATCAGGAACTTTATGCGAAATACCGACTTCACATTTGAGATTGATTAAATCTTGTAAAAATTGATCATTGTTTGATCAATTGGACAACAGTTAAACACTTTTAATTATATTGACGGAACCTTATGAGACTTTGGATGGGTACTTATCTTGCATTCTAAATTTGAATAGAAACTTTTGGAGAGTAAAATTATGGATTTTAAAATAACTAAAATAATTGTGTTGTTAATAACTTTATTTTCAATAGTTAAAGTGAGTTGGGCAATCAACAAAAAAAATCCAAAATCTCCTATTATAACTAGAAGTATTGCAGCCTCAGATAATGAATTGGAATCCAAAGTTTTGGAGATAATTTCAAGGTTGATGCAAGAACGAAATTCAGAGTTTGATTCGCTTTTGAATGAATTTTTTAATGATCTAACTAAGCCACATGGAGAGCTTGAGGCAGAAGAAAATGAATATTTAAAATACGATATTAGTCGTGGATTAGTCAATCAGCGGGTGGGTGTTGGTGGAAGGAATGGGGCTCAATTCTCAAGTAATGAAGTAAAACAAAAAATATTGATTGAAAAAGAATTAAATAAAGAAAATATTTATTTTAATAGTAATGAACAAGAAAAACTTTGGAATATTATGTTCAAGACAGTTAAAAAATATTTCTCATCATTTTTTCAACAATTAAACCCTAATTTTGTCATAAATCCTGAAGTAAAGTCACAAATACTAAAAAAATACTCAGAAGATTTTTTAAATAAAATTAGGTTAGAAGCCACAGCTTTTAAAGCTGTGATTTATATGGAATACATGAATCCCAGCCATATAATAGATTCGACTTTGATGCTAAAGTATCTACAATCTGTTCAACAGAATAGCAGTGAAAATAAGCTATGGAATGAAAAGCTTTTAGGTTCTATTTTAGATACTTTAATCCTTGCAGAAGGAACTATAAAATATACTTTAAATGGAGAAAACGATTATACCATTTTTAGTGACAAAGAAAGAGTTCCATATTATGGAGATAAAAAAGAAAATACAGAAAAAGCGATAAAAATTATTTCGGAAGTTGATCCTATTCTTAGATTTCTATCATTAAATTTGCAACAATCGCAAACAGAGGATCTAAAGCTTTCTATAATAAATTTAATTCAAAATACTCTTACTAAGCGATGGGATAAGCTTCAGCAAAACGAAATTCTTAAAGATGAAAGTTTTAGTTCCCAAAATAATCGATTGCATACTGAGCGTCTTGTCCTTTTCCATTATATGAGAAAAGTGGATGAAATTTTTAATGCTTTGAAAGTAAGTGATAAAAAATCAATAACATATTTAAAATTAAAGGAATTACAAGCATTCTCAAAGAGAGCAATGAGTTTCTACAGCAAAGAAGTTTATGACCGATATAATGCCTCTTTAGATGCTTTGGTTAAAAAGAATACAGAAAAATTGCAAACTATAAGCAAAGATAATATTAACTCGTCTGGAAGCCCCAGCTGTTTTAGAATTTTTTGATAAGATTAAATATATTTTTTTTCTGGAATGCAATTGTTGAGTATGCCAATGAAATAACTCAATAAAATAAATGACGCTAGTCAATCTTCTTTCAGTTCACATGGAACAAATGGTCCCATTCCAGTGGGAGTTCCCATCATGTCCTAACACACGTAAATTTTTTAAAAGAAGTCGAGTGATGGATTCTAGCAAAAATATCAAATCTATTATAGGAACTTTTGATGGTGTTCTTTATTAATGGTAAGAGAATTCCCAAATTTTAAAAACTCCTGAATCCAGGGAAGCCAAAGATCAAGAACCGTAGCAATATTTAAAATATATTGCTACGGCCCAAGGGCGACCTCATTTTTTTAGTAACATTTTAAAAGATTTCGATGTTCCCAATGGATTGGGCCTGGAGGGGCCTCTTTATTTGGGTTAAGTACTGAGTTACAACATCTTGTAGGATGACTTACAACTCGCACTTTAACTCTATTTTTGATTGAAACTTTATAAGTCATATTTTCATAATTAAGAACTTCAAAAATTGAACCATTGCAAACTATTCTGCTGTACTATTCCCAAATAAAATTGTTTTTATTCTCTTTTTACCCAGCAAATTCTTCACATTATGGTATCAAATTTGCACATAAGTAATTAGAGGTACAATTGTTAAATAACTATAATTTCAAATCTATAATACTTTTTTATCAATTGTGATATCTATTCATTATCCTTCATCTTCTAGAGAACTTAATAAAAATTGTAGTGTTTTATTTAATGATATTAATTATAAAATCCGAAATGATTTGAAGGATCGTCTATCTATTTTACAGTTAATTAGAGACTTTTTAAATTCAAACAAAATAAATTTAAATATTGATGAAGCGACTACTAAGTTTAGACGTTTAATTATCGAGCTAGATGACTATCGAGATTATGAGTTACAATAGTATTTTCGAGATCTGCTCGATGACGATGTCGATTTGATAGATAATAGTGTAAAATCTTTTACTTTAATTAAAAAAATTAGCAATAAAAATTTGAAAAAATCCTTTCAAAAATGAAAAATGAAATTATTAATACTCAATTAAAAAAAATATTACTAATGTAGTTTCAAGAATATTTTCAAATTTAATTCATAATACAAACAATATTATTCAAGATAAATCTCAATTATGGTTAAGTAGCAAACAATTAGAGATTTTAGGATTCACTTTTGAAAACGGATTTAAGAGCACATTGCAAAGTAATTTATTTAATAGAGATTTTATGAAAACTAGTAATATGGTTTATTTTTTGTTGGTAAACCTTTCGATGGTCAATATGGAAAGAATCCAATTTACATCAATAGTTCAGTTGCAAACAACCTTGGTTTTGTTAGTCCTTATATCATGACTTTAGGACAGTTACTAAGAGTTGCAGCTACTGTTAATCCAATTCTTAAAAATGAACTTATTCAAATTTTTAAAAATCGATTTCCGAAAGCATTTGAATCTTCAAAAGAAGCGCTTGAATGGAAGATAAATAACGAACCTGAATATTGGTCAGATATTGGAGATCCAATTTCAAAACAATTACAAATAGCTATTGATATTATGTATATGGATGAAAGAAACTACTCAGAAAAAGACTTTTTACATGAATTTAAATCACTAATAGAGAGAGCTCGTAAAACACAATTATATTTTACTTTTAGTTTGGAGGATTTTAAAATTTTGAGTACAGAAGTTATATTTAAATATGTAACTGAGAATTATTTATCAAATTATATTTTTACTAATCAAATTGATATAAATCAGTTTAATAATCTTTTCCGAAATGCTTTTGCTACCTTTGGACTGACTTTATTTTATGAATTTAAAATTCCAGTTGCTTTAAAGGAGACCGAATATGATATTTTAAATGTGTCACAAAAAAGTTTATAGCTATATAGAGTCAGTTCGGTGATGCGCCCCATCTTTCACTCTTAGTGCTTGCAAAAATGCTATAAATAAATGATGTTTATGTCGTGAAAAATTTCAACATTAACATCATTCAAAGGATCAGTG
>Ga0154020_10000815_pt1 | contig 38461 bp, 21 predicted proteins | sample Klosneuvirus_201_FD_109709 | JGI IMG/M metagenome (GOLD analysis project Ga0154020, IMG submission 109709) | Active sludge microbial communities from wastewater, Klosterneuburg, Austria - Klosneuvirus_20160825_MG | ecosystem: Engineered > WWTP > Aerobic digester > Activated sludge | place... | reverse complement strand
CACAGATGTTCAGGAAATTCTTGTTGGGGTGTACTTCGTATAGAGGACAAATTGAAACCTATATTGAATTGTAAGACTTATATTGTAGATTGTGGAACGCCTACAACGCCAGAAGTACTTGGATTTCCTAAACCAGTTGGAGCTCCAAATCCAACTCCTGTTGTTGGTCAACCAAGGACTTATACTAGTAATTCATCTTTTTATGATAATTGTGGACCAACCACATTTAAATACAATGATAGAAAAATTCAAGTTGTTTGTCCTCCTGCAGTAACGTATATTGATACGATTTTCCGTGATTGGACAGCTAATGATTCATATGGTAATCAGATCACATGTTCTGATACTATATTGGTTCGAGCTGGTACAACTCTAGGTTTAATCTGTCCTCCTAATTGGGATGATATAACTCATTTTGCAATACCATGTGATACTACTATAGAGAGAGATGCGAATGGTTACCCACATCCAAACGTAACGGGTTATCCAACTGGAATAGGGTGTAGGAATATTAATTATACTTATACAGATCTTAGATTGAATGTATGTCAAGGTAGTTATAAAATTCTTAGAGAATGGTTAATTGCTGATTGGTGTACAGGAACGACTGCGACATGTACCCAAATAATAAAAATTTTGGATAAGAGAGGTCCATTGTTAGTATGTGCTTCAAGACAGACCGTTTCTACTGCCGTAAATTCGTGTGAAGGATGGGCAGATATCAAAGTGCCTACTATTTTGGCAGGTGAATGTTCTAATGTGACTTGGGATGTTTTGGTAAAGAGGGGAGTAGAAGATACTACAGTAAGACCTACTTCAATTGCTGCTGTTCGTGATGGTATAACATTAAATGCGGATGGTTCATATCATGTTGCAAATTTACCTGTAGGACTTTCATGGGTTTTATTTATTGGAACAGATGCATGTGGAAATTCAACAGAATGTTCCACAGAAATCTTTGTTGCTGAAAAAACCAAACCTACACCAGTATGTCATTTTGAAACTGTAGTCACGCTTTCTGATGAAGGAATTGCTAAAGTATTTGCTTCATCTTTTGATGATGGATCACATGATAATTGTGCTCTAGATTCATTTAAAGTTAGGCGTATGAATCCAACTACAAACTGTTTTGGTCCTGAAGGAAATTCAGAGTTTGGAAATTTTGTGAAATTCTGTTGTACAGATATTCCGAACAACCCAATAGTTGTAATTCTACAAGTTAGAGATAAAGCTGGAAATACAAATGAATGTATGGTGCAAGTTACGGTACAAGATAAAAAGCCACCAGTAATCACTTGTCTTCCAAATATAACAGTAAGTTGTGGATTTGATTATTCAAACTTAAATGTATTTGGAACATACAGACGTAATCAATCTGATCGGAAACAAATTTTATTGAACGATATAAGGAATACTTTAAATGTGCCTCAGCCTTATTTATGGGGATTGGATGGTTTAGTTATAGAAGATTGTACCCTAACTGTTGATTCATCAATATCTAATACTGTAAATGCATGTGGAGTAGGAAATATATCCAGAGTATATACCTTTAGAGATGAATTTAATCCTGCCCAAACATGTGTCCAAAATATTTCTGTAATAAACTTTACTCCATACAAAGGGCTGTCAATAGTCTGGCCTGGTGATGTCATTATTGAAGGTTGTTTAACATCTTCTGATACGGCTCGAACGGGTGCACCTAGATGGCCATCTAATGTTCCTTGTTCAAACATCATTTCAACTTTTGAAGATCAAACCTTTAATATAGTAGAAGGAGTTTGTTATAAAATATTGCGTAAATGGACCGTAGTTGACTGGTGTAACTTTAACATTAATACAGGTGCTGGACGATGGACATATACTCAGATTATTAAAGTTAAAAATTCTGTTGCACCAACGATCACAAGTTCATGTAGTAATCAGGTATTCGATAGTCAATCACCTGAATGTAATGGATTTGCTGCTTTAGTTGCAACTGCTACTGATGATTGTACCCATCCAGAAGATTTGGTTTGGTCTTATAAAATTGATTTATTTAATAATAATTCGATAGATATTAATGGCTTCACAAATAATGCTACTGGAACTTATCCTGGTGGAACACATAAAATCACCTGGACTGTAGCAGATCAATGTGGAAATGAAACATCTTGTACCTATACCTTCAAGATTAGAGATGCAAAACAACCTACACCTTATTGTAGAACAGGAATTATTACTGTTATTATGCCATCTAATGGATCGGTTGTGGTGTGGGCTAGTGATCTAAACTTGAATAGTACTGATAATTGTACCCCAAGTAATCAATTGAGATATTCATTCTCTTCAAATGTTTTTAACACATCACAAACTTATGTATGTTCTCAGATTACTGATGGTATTTCTAAAACGTTCGATGTTAGAATATACGTTACTGACTTAGAAGGAAATCAAGATTATTGTGATACAAAAATAACAATACAAGATGGATTGGGAAATGCATGTCCTGATAATATTACTGGAGGTGGAACTTCTAGTTTAGTTGCAGGTACATTATCAACATCTAACAATGCTAATCTTGAACAAGCTATGGTTTCAATTAATGGAAATATGCCATCAATGCCGAAATATCACATGACTCAAAAAGATGGTAAATATGCATTTCCTGCTATTCCTTTAAGTGAAAACTATACGATAAACGCTGAGAAGAATGATGATCCTTTAAATGGTGTTTCTACGCAAGACATAGTATTAATACAAAAGCATATTTTAGGAATATCTACCTTGAATTCAGCTTACAAAATTATAGCTGCAGATGTAAACGATTCTAAAACAATAACAGCTAAGGATATTTCGGATTTAAGAAAGCTGATCTTAGGAGTAATCAATGAATTGCCATTAAAAAAATCATGGAGATTTATTAATGCTTCTCAACAATTTCAAGATCAAAAATCTCCTTGGCCTTTACAAGAGGTTGTGCAAATAGATAAATTGAGTTCTGATATGTTAGAGAACAATTTTATAGCTGTGAAAGTGGGTGATGTAAATGGTAATGCTAAAGCTAATCAATTAGCAGTTAGTACTTCAAGAACTAATGCAGATATGTTTATTGACCTAAAAGATCTGTCTTTTGTTGAAGGACAATTAATAGAAGTGCCATTCAGTGATTTAGAAGCAAATACTATTTCTGGTTTGCAAATGGAAATTGTTTTTGACCCAGAGGTATTACATTTTGTTGAAATAAAATCAGGACAACTTAATATCCTTGAACAGAATGTTAATTATACTTATGTTTCTCAAGGTAAAATTAGATTGAGTTGGGATTATGCCACAGGAGTGTTGTGTGATAAACCATTATTTAGTCTTGTATTCAATGGACTTAAGAAAGGAATAGTAAGTGAGCATTTAGCTTTAGGAACAGATAGTTACAAATCTGAAGCATATGATATAGAAGGAAATGAGATGAATATTAGAGCATCTTATGGTGGGAATGCAACGAATTCAAATAATGGATTCTATTTATATCAAAACGAGCCAAATCCTTTTAGTTCCGTTACAAAAATTTCATTCCAATTACCTGAAGACGCTGTAGCTAATCTTAGAGTTTACGATGTGAATGGAAAGATCTTGAAGGAACTATCAAAACAATATAAAGCTGGTTTGAATAATATTGAAATCAGTAAGAAAGAATTACAAGCTAGTGGCATACTTTATTATCGCTTAGAAACTAATAATCATAGGGCCATTCGCAAAATGATATTAATTGAGTAGAGATTGGGATCTAATACTGAGTTGAAATATTTTGACTCAGTATTGGATACATTTGATATCCCCTTATTTAAATCTACCCCCCGTAGTTAAAATTATCCATTGTGATTACTCAAAAGAACCGTTTGAGGATCTCAGAAATTGTCAATTTAAAAACTCAAGAAATGAACATAATTATTACAAATATTAAATTATTCAAGATGAGCAATTTATTACAAAAAAAGCAACTTACTCGATCTCAAAATAGCATAAATGTGCTATCATGTATCAAGTTACTTGCTTTAGTTTTACTTTTTCTACCACTTCACGGAAGTTTAAATGCACAGTGTTTTACTGTGACTAAATCTTTACTTGGTGTGGCACCTGCAACCAGTAATATTCCTGGTAATATTGATGTCACTTACCGTATCATGGTTGTGAACAGCAATTGTGCTATAGCTACAGGTGTAAATGTATCAGAGAATTTAGCCTCAGGATCAAACCTAGGAACGGCATTTGTTTCTGTTGTAGGATTTCCGGTGATTGCATATGTTTCGCCGACTGCAAATGGTGGAATAGTCAACACAGGATTCACCGGTACGGCGGTTGATCCTAATTTACTAACGGCACTTGGGGGAGCTGTCCTTTCTCTAAATGATACCGTAATTTACCATTTAACAGTGCAGGTAAATCCTAGAGCTGCTGGAGCACCGGGTGTGTTAAATAACACAGCAATTGTTACTAATATAATACCTGTGGCTATACCTCCTTCAAATTCCAATGCTGTGGCATTACCTGATTGTTGGAGTAATTGTCAATTGGCATGTAACAACCAAGTTCAAGTATCAGTTAACAGTTTTTGTGAAGCTGAAATTCTTTCTGCAATGATATTGGAAGGGGAGTCTTCTGTTTGTGCTAATCTTGGATTCTTTCAAGTTACATTGTATTATAACAATGTATTAGTTACTATGCCTTTAAACAAAAGTTTTATAGGTAAAAAATTAAAAGTTAACGTTCGTAATATTGTTTGTAATAATTCATGTTGGGGTAATATCTTATTAGAAGATAAAACGCCTCCAGTTTTAAATTGTAAGGTTAGGGATACTTTTAGTTGTGCTACCAATTTAAATCCTGTTTCATTTGGATTTCCTGTTAACCCGGCATTTATTAATCTTTCAGTTTATCCATATGTTGTTACAGGATTAGATGCTTGTGGTAGTGTAACATTAACCTTCAAAGATAGTATAGTAAAGTATGATTGTTCCAACAGCGTTTTAAGTGCTACCGTATACAGAAAATGGTGTGCAAAAGATCCAGGTGGATACGAAACGTGTTGTATTGATACCATAGATCTTCAAAGAGGAACTATTGCTGATATCGTTTTACCAAGACATTATGATGGACAGCCAGGAAATTTACCTGCACTTCAATGCAATGGCAGTTGGACTAAATTTCCAAATGGAAATCCGGATACAACAGCAACAGGTACTGGTAAGCCTAGTGGTATACTTTGTGGTAATATTCAATATGATTTTAGTGATGATACCTTAAGAGTTTGTCCTGGTACATTTAAATTATTACGTAGATGGTTGATTATCGATTGGTGTGACCCAAATAATCGTCTGAATTTTATACAATTAATTAAAGTGGTTGATGATAGAGCTCCGGCATTCATTCCCCCTGCAACAATTACAATTAGTACAGAAACACACAGTTGCACTGGATCATATATTGTTCCTGTTCCAGAAAACTTGTTGCCAAATACTGTAAATAATGTTAATACACCCTATGTTTTGGAGAATTGCTCCGGATGGACATATACAGTAAGACATTTAGCAGCAACAGATCCAAATAATTGCAATCCTGCATTTGGAGCAGGGGATACCCACAATGTAACCAAATTAGCGGATGGTCGATATCGAGTTGATAATATGCCATTGGGTTGTAACTGGATTTATTACAGAGTTTGTGACGGTTGTGGAAATTGCACCGAAGGTTCATTTGACATAAAAGTTGAGGATAAAACACCTCCTAATGCTGTTTGTCAACAAAAGACTGTTGTAGCATTAACAACTAACGGTGGAAGTGGATCAGTTAGAGCTACTGTTCCTGCATCAACTTTTGATCAAGGAAGTTTTGATAATTGTGCAATGGGAAGATTTAGAGCAAGACGTATGAATCCAAGTTCTTGTGGTAATACAAATTTTGCTGATAGTGTTTCTTTCTGTTGTGAAGATGTCTTGGCTAGTCCAATTCGAATCGTATTACAAGTTATTGATAAGGCAAATAATTCAAGCGAGTGTATGGTAGATGTGATTGTTCAAGATAAATTACCACCACATATTTCATGCCCAAGAGATACTGTTGTAAATTGTGAAACAGATATAAGTAATTTAAATATTTTTGGAAATGCTACTGCAACAGACAACTGTTCAGTTGTGATCTCTACAAGAGTAGAAAATAATTTGACAGCATGTAATGTAGGAACAATCAAAAGATGGTTTATTGCTACAGATCCAGGAGGTCGAAAAGACTCATGTTTCCAAGTTATTACAGTTCGTGATATTAGACCATTTAAAGGTACAGATATTACATGGCCTGCTGATATCACCCTTGTTGGATGTAACAATTCTACGTCAACAAGTATAACTGGCAAACCGGTTTTTGCAAATCAAGATCATTGTAATCAAATTATAGCTAATTCAACAGATTTGACTTTTAATTATGTTGAAGGAGTTTGTTTTAAAATATTAAGAAAGTGGACTGTTATAGATTGGTGCACATATGATGTGCGAAATCCAGTCGAAGGGGTTGGTTTATGGTATCATACACAAGTGATTAAAATAAACAATACCCAAGCACCAACTTTTACAAGCTCATGTGCAGATCGTGATTCATGTATAAGAGAAAATTGTAATGTACAAATTCGATTTACTGCATCAGCAACTGATGATTGTACTATGCAGGATGAATTGATATGGACTTATCAATTAGATCGAGATAATAATGGTACGATAGATCAAACCGGTTCTAGCAGATCATTTTTACCAAATACAAATTTAACCGCTGGAACACATAGAATAACATTTACAGTAAGCGATCAATGTGGAAATAAATCTACTTGTACATATTTACAAACCGTTCATGATTGTAAATTACCTACGCCATATTGTTTAACAGGAATTGTAACGGTTATCATGCCAAATAATGGACAAGTAACTATTTGGGCTAAAGATTTTAACCTTGCAAGTACTGATAATTGCACTCCAAATGAATTATTGAGATATTCATTTACTTCAAATATAGCTGATAGTTTCAAGGTTATTCATTGTGCTGATTTGGATAATGGTCGGGTAGATACATTTGATGTAGATATGTATGTATTTGATAAGGAAAATAATTTTGATTTGTGTCATACGAAACTAATTGTTCAAGATAATCAGAATGCATGTCCGGACAATTTATCAAGTGGTATGGTGTCAGGTCTAATCTATGTCTCAAATAATAATATTGCAGATTTAGTACCAGTACAATGCCAAAACCTTGTGAACAGTGAAATGCGAGAAAGCGTGACTACCAATAATGGAACTTATGCTTTTGAAAATTTGACAATGCAAACTGATTATGTCATCAAACCTTTATTAAATACAGATCATTTAAAAGGTGTTTCAACAAAAGATATTGTAAAAATTCAAAAACATATCTTAGGAATAGAATCTTTAACAGATCCATATAAATTAATAGCGGCTGATGTAAATATTTCAAAATCTATTACTGCTAAAGATATTTCTGATATTAGAAAATTAATTTTAGGCGTAACTCCAACTTTTCAAAATAGCCCATCATGGACATTTGTAGATGCTGGATTTAAATTTGATCCTTCTAACCCATTTGATTTTCCGAATTTTATTAAAATAAATCAAATGTCTAAACCAATGCTTGAAAATAATTTTGTAGCGGTAAAGATTGGTGATGTGACAGGAGAGGCTAATACAGGTTCATTGAATCATGCTGGTCAGCGTACAAACGAAATTTGTGGATTTGAAATGGAATTATCTCCGGTTCAATTAGATCAAGAAATAAGAATTCCATTTTATACTTCTACTTCTTGGAATGAAGTTGAAGGGATGCAATTTGAATTAGGTTTTGATGCGAACGTATTATCATTTGAAAGAATTGAATCTAGTCAAATTGTTATGGATCAATCGAATTACAAAGCAAATAATGGAAGTATCAGAATGTCATGGAGCACAAATGTTGAAACCAATATAGTGACTACTGAGCCTTTATTCTATTTGGTGTTTACTGGTAAAATTAATGGTGAGTTAAATCCAAATGTAATTCAGTTACATGCACAAAACATGGCTCCTGAATTCTATACTAACAGTACTGATGCTAACATTACATTGTTGCTTAGAAATAAAAAAGCAAGCAGTGCTACTTATGAATTATATCAAAATATTCCAAATCCTTTCAGTGGTAAAACAACGATTTATTATCGATTGCCAGCCGATGAATCTGTTAAATTAAGCATTTTTGATTTGTCTGGTAAGCTCATTGAATCGAATTATTTGACTGGAAAGAAAGGAGTTAATTCTGCAGAGGTTAATATTAATCCATCTCAATCGGGTGTATTGTATTATCAATTAGATACAAAGGAATTTATTGCTACACGTAAAATGGTAGTTATACGATAAACGGTTCTTGGATAATTGGGCATAACCGGAAACTCTTGAGTTTCCGGTTTAATCCCTTACTAAACCGATTTTAAACTAAATTAATTAGCATCAAGAAAATAGAATTAACATGAGACAATTAATACAAATTAAAAAATATCTTATGAATAAGATGATTTCAAAAACAAATTCAAACATAATATTAGTGTTGGTTTGTTTATTCATGGGCAATGCAATGTTCGCCCAAACCTTAGTTGCACGTTTTGGCACTGACACCAGTGTTTGTAGAAGTGCTACAAGTGTTATCTATGATGTCACAACACCAGGAGCTAATCCATGGACCTTTACTGTATTAGGAGGTGGAACTATTGCTTCTTCTACAACAACTTCTGTTACAGTTAATTGGGGTAGTTCCGCAGGAATATTTTTTATTCGTGCATTAGATATCCTAACGAACACTTCATTAATAAGACAAGTTGTTATCGAAGGTGACCTATCATTAGCTTGTGATGATTTGGTAAACGTATCACTCGATGGCAATTGTCAGGCGTTAATTACTCCTTCTACTATGATAGAAGGTAATGAATATCCTGATGATTCTTATGATGTTATAGTATACAATGTAGATGGTTCCGTTGTGCCAAATGATATTGTTAATTATTCACATCTTGGAAAAAAATTACGTGTTTATGTAAAGCATTTATGTTCTGGTATTGCTTGTTGGGGATATATTAATATCGAAGATAAATATATTCCTTCATTATTATGTAGTACCATACCTGATACTGTAAGATGTGATGAAGATGCATCTCCATTGAATCCAAGAATTGGATTTCCTGTGCCTATTACTGCAACAGTTGTCGCTATCCCTGGGAAAGAAAATTGTTATTCTGTTACAGGCTTTGACTTATGTTGTGCAGTTGAATTATGTTATACTGATGTGTATACTAAATTTGGATGTAACCAGCCTGTTTATGCATCAACTGTAAGATATTGGACTGCTAAAGATTGTAAAGGGAATGCAACAAATTGCAATGAAACAATCATTGTACAACAAGGAAGTTTGGATAGTGTAAGATGCCCATTAAGTTATGATGGAATCCAAAATCCATATTTAAAATGTGATTCCATTGAACCTGCTTCAGGACCATATCCTGCTGGATGGAATGCTTTAGATAATGGTAATCCATCACCTTATGATTACTACAATTCAAATGGTGTTTTAATTTGGAAGGGTACTGGATTCCCAACAAATGTGAATTGCGATCATTTAGCTGTGACTTATAGAGATTTAAAAATTCCAGTTTGTGGAAGTTCATTTAAAATATTTAGAAATTGGAAAATTTTTGATTGGTGTTCTGGTAGATATATTGAATGCAACCAGTTAATAAAAGTAGAGGATACTAAAGCTCCTGTTATTTCATGTTCTGAAAACTATATTGTTTTCCCAATGGATTATTATTCATGTAGTGGTACCGCTGTTGTAAATGGTCCTACTAATATTTTTGATTGTTCTAGTACAACGCTTGCTGTTTCCTATAAGAAGGCTGGACCTGATGGTACACCTGAGGATGGTGATTTCAGAACAGAAGGGGTGACTTATCTCGCTAATGGTAAAGTAAGAATTTCAGGATTGCCAGCGGATACATCTTGGGTAAGATATACAGTAACAGATGCTTGTGGTAATTCAACAAAATGTACAGTTGAAGTTATTATTGAAGATAATTTAGATCCAGTTGCTGTTTGTGATGAACACACAGTTGTAACTCTTGGTGATAGCGGAACTGCGAAAGTTTTTGCGAATTCATTTAATGAAGGAAGTTTTGATAATTGTGCTTTAGATTCAATATTAGTTCGAAGAGTGTCTGATAATTGTAATGTTTTGGGTAGTACAAGTTTTGGAAATTCTGTAACATTCTGTTGTGAAGATGTTAATCTAAGTCCTATCATGGTCGTTCTTAGAGTTATAGATAAATCAGGTAATTATAATGAGTGTATGGTGTCTGTTACTGTTCAAGATAAAATTGCACCAAAGATTACTTGTCCATCTAATAAAACAGTTGGTTGTACCACTGATATTTATGATTTGACAATTATGGGCAGAGCTACAGCAACTGATAACTGTTCTAATGTAATCATTAACTACAAAGATGATTCTACTGGATTTAGATGCAAAACAGGAATCATCACCAGACATTGGAGAGCGCAAGATGCCGGTGGACGATTTGATCTTTGTGACCAAATTATAACTATAATTGACCCAAATCCGTTGACATTAAATCAGATTACATTTCCAAATGAAATTACTATAAATGGATGTATTTTGGCTGATGCTAATCCGGATATTACAGGTAAACCAACCTGGCCAGCAAAACCATGTGCAAACATTATTGCAGGATACGATGATGAGAAATTCTTTAGTGTTGAAGGATTTTGTATAAAGATAATCCGTCACTGGAGAGTTATAGATTGGTGTCTTTATGATGTGAATTCAAATAATTCAAATGGTGTGTGGACCAAAGATCAATTAATAAAAGTTGAAAATAAGGTTAAACCGACATTAACAACTGCTACAACTACACGAAAAGATTTGTGTGCAGATGATAATACATGTAGTGCTTTTGTAAGTCTATTTGGTGAGGCAACAGATGATTGTACTGATTCGACTTTATTAAAATGGACATTTGCAATTGATTTTGATAATAACAATTCAATTGATGTTAATGGTACTGGTAAAGTAGCATCAGGAACTTATAGAACGGGTACTCATAGAGTTCGTTGGTCAGTGACGGATGCTTGTGGTAACACAGCTACCGGAGATCAAATATTCCAAATAAGAGATTGTAAAGTACCAAGTCCGGTGTGTAGAACTGGATTAATCACTGTTGTTATGGCAACGAATGGTATGGTTACAGTTAAAGCTAAGGATTTTGATGAAAATACAAATCCAAATAGTGCAAGTTCAGATAATTGTACTCCTAGATCAAAACTTCGATTCTCATTTACATCAAATGTAAATGATACAACAAGAACATTTAAGTGTTCAGATATACCAAATGGTGTTTCAAGGGATACCACGATAAGGATGTATGTAACAGATGAAGAAGGATTGCAAGATTTTTGTATAACTAAGCTAACACTTCAAGACAATTCAGGAAATATTTGTCCTAACAAATTAAGTGGAGGAATGGTATCTGGATTGGTTTATGCGCCTACTAATGCGCCTTTGAAGAATGCAACAATTGATTTAATAAAGACTACAAGTAAACTAGGGGATTTGAATACACCGGACGAAGGAAATTATTCATTTATTGACCTTGCAGAAGGAGAGGCTTATGACTTGGTGCCAGCAAAAAATGATGATGCTTTAAATGGTATTACAACAGCAGATATCGTTGTTATTCAAAAACATATACTTGGATTAAGTAAGTTTAATACTCCGCTTAAATATATAGCTGCAGATGTGAATAATTCAAAATCAATAACCGCTGCAGATATTGTAGAATTGCGAAAATTAATATTAGGTGTTACCAATACATTTAAAAACGAACAAAAATCTTGGAGATTTATTAATAAGAAATTTGAATTTCAAGATAATAATAATCCTTGGATGAATAATGGTTGGGATGAAAAAATTCACATTGATAATTTGCAAGGTGAAATGAAAGAAAATGATTTTATAGCTGTTAAAATTGGTGACTTAAATGCTTCTGCAAAAACAAACTTAGCACTAGCTTCCCAAACTCGTACAGCTGGAAATATTTTCTTCGAATTGGAAAATAAAGACCTAGAAGCTGCTTCAGAAATTGCCATTCCGGTATATGGTAAATGGAATAATACCATTGTTGGATTTCAAATGAGTTGGACTTTTAATCAAAATCAAGTAGAGTTTATTAAAATTACTTCTGGAGCAATGACCATGAATGAATCCAATCTTGGATTGACAGATGTTCAAAAAGGAATGATACATATGAGTTGGAATTCAAATCAAGGAGTTACAACTAGTTCAGCACCTTTATTTTATATCGTTGTGAAATCTAAAATGGGAGCAGTGAATGCTAGCGAAGTATTTAATTTGTCTTCAGAATTTTTAGCTACTGAATCTTATACTCAAGAATTGGATGTATTGAATATACAATTGCGAGAAAGAACCTCACATCAAAGTTTGGCTAAGTTTGAATTATATCAAAATACACCAAATCCATTCTCTGAGAAAACAAACATTGCGTTTCAATCTCCTGCTTCTGAGCGTGTTTTCTTGAAAATTCATGACATATCAGGAAAATTATTGTTGATCAAGCAAATTGATGCCCATTCAGGTTTGAATGTCATCTCAATAGATAAAAATGATTTTGCTAGTGGAAATGGTGTATTCTATTATACTTTAGAAACATCTTCATTAGTAAGTACCAAGAAGATGATCCTATCAAAATAATCATTGTTAATTAATCGGTTTAGCTAGGAAGTGCTTCGTTATGAAGCACTTCCTTTTTTTTTGTGCAATATTAAAATTTATTTACAATTTTGCTTTCCATTCCAAAAGCTTCATCAAGCATTCAACTGGAGACATGGTTTGTATGTCGATGTGTTTAAGTTGATCTAAAATCCAATGTTCTTGTTCACTTTGGGATGTGGTGGATTTGATTTCGAATGTTGTCAAGTTGGATTTTATATTTGCCTCAGAAGAACTTTGGGAACGTTGTGCTTCCAATTCAATTAAGATCATTTCTGCTCTTCGAATAATTTCTTCGGGCATGCCTGCCATTTTTGCCACATGAATACCAAATGAATGCTCACTTCCACCCGGAATTAATTTTCGTAAAAAAATAACTTTCTTATTGATTTCTTGTGTTGCAACATGAAAGTTTTTTATTCTTGGATATAATGTAGATAATTCATTCAATTCATGATAGTGGGTTGCAAAAAGTGTTTTTGCTCTTTTGTTCTGATGTTGATGAATATATTCTGCAATGGACCAGGCAATAGATATTCCATCGTAAGTGCTTGTGCCTCTTCCGATTTCGTCAAGAAGAATCAATGATCTTTCAGATAAGTTATTCAATATTGAGGCTGTTTCATTCATTTCAACCATGAAGGTTGATTCGCCGGATGAAATATTATCGCTAGCTCCTACACGAGTATATAATCTATCTATTAATCCAATGGAAGCTTTTGATACAGGAACAAAAGAACCTATTTGAGTCATGAGACAAATCACCGCAGTTTGTCTGAGGATGGCTGATTTACCTGACATATTTGGACCGGTAATCATCAGTATCTGTTGGGTGTCTTGATCTAGATATAAATCATTGGGAATATAAAATTCTCCTTCAGGCAACTGTCGTTCGATAACAGGATGGCGGCCTTCAATAATTTCTATACTAAAACCATCATGAATTTCAGGCTTGTTGTAATTGTATTTTATAGCAGTAATTGAGAAACTTAATAAACAATCCAAACTTGCAATGACATGTGCATTTTGTTGTAATGGAAGCATGTATTCTTGAAGGTCATTTACTAATTGATTGAATAATTCTTCTTCTATGGTGAGGATTCGTTCTTCGGCTCCAAGTATTTTTGATTCTAATTTCTTTAATTCATCAGTCACATATCGTTCACCAGTGGACATGGTTTGTTTGCGAACCCAGTGATCAGGAATTAATCCTTGATTTTTATATTTATTGGTGACCTCAAGGAAGTAACCAAATACTGAATTATATCCTATTTTTAAGTTCGTAATTCCTGTATTGATCACTTCTTGTTTTTGAATATCCAGTAATAAGTCTTTACTGTTTTTTAGGACATATCTTAACTCATCCAATTCTGAGTTCCACCCATCTTTAAAAATTCCACCTTTATTTATAGCATTAGGGGCTTCAGGCAATAATTGGGATTCAATTTTAGCGTATAAATCGGAACACAAATCTAATCTATCCGCTAATCCTTTCAATAAAGGATCGGTTTGGTGGTACAGAGCCGTTTTAATTGGATTGATACGACTTAAAGTATTTTGAATATGAATCAGCTCTCTTGGGTTGATTCTACGTAACGGAATTTTTGAAACCAATCGTTCTAAGTCACCAAAAGATTTTAATTTTTCTTTAATTAAATCACTAAGGTCTTGATTTGAATTAATGGTACTTACAGCATCCAGTCTTTGTTGAATTTTTTTAATATCCAATAAAGGCATTAAGATCCATTTTCTAAGTAATCTAGAACCCATAGCTGTAAACGTCTCATCCAGTACTTGAATTAAAGATTTACCTTCTAGGTGCAAAGGTTCAACTAACTCTAAATTTCTAATGGTAAACCGATCCATCCAAACAAAATCTTCATTGATCAGTCTACTAATTTGCGATAGATGTTTTGGATTGTGATTTTCAGTGGATTCGAGATAATGTAAAATGGCGCCAGCAGCAATTTGTCCAAAGATTTGATTTTCAATTCCGAATCCTTTTAAATTGCTAACCTGAAAATGGTGTAGTAATTTTTTTGTAGTATATTCAGATGTTAATATCCAATCTTCCAAAGCGTAAGCGTAATATTGTTCAGAAAACAATTGATCAAATATCAATTTTTTGGATCGTGAATAAAGTATCTCTGATGGCTGAAAATTTTGGAGCAGTTTATTAATATACTCTTGTTGTCCTTCTGCTAGATAGAATTCACCTGTTGAAATATCTACAAATGAAACACCTATATGATTCATGTCGCCAACAAAAACGGCTGCTAGAAAATTATTCCTTTTTTGATCTAATAATTTATTGTCAAGGGTTACACCTGGGGTTATTACATCTGTAATGCCTCTTTTTACAATTTTTTTACCTTTACTTGGTTTCTCAAGTTGCTCACAAATGGCAACTCGATATCCAGCTTTAACTAATTTAGGCAAATAGGCATCTAAAGCATGGAAAGGAAAACCTGCTAGTTCAATGGTTGAGCCACCATTATTTCGTTTTGTAAGCACTATGCCTAATACTTCGGAAGTGGTAATAGCATCACTCCCAAATGTTTCATAAAAATCACCTACTCTATAAAGTAAAATAGCATCGGGGTGTTTGGCCTTTAATGAATTGTATTGTTCCATTAAGGGCGTAACTACAGTAGTCTCAAATAATAAATGTTGTTCAGACACAAGCTGGTTTTGCCACAAAGATATTAGTAGCTTCGTCGTATGAGTATATTTTATATTTGTTTTTTTAATTTTTGATTGGTACAAAACAAAGCTTTTAGTACATTTGGGTTCTAAATGATTACACAATGAATGTTAGTTCTGTATTTAAGTCATTGAGTTCGCAAGAGTTGCAACTTATTATAGATGCTTTTCCAGCCATAGCTGTACTGATTTCAGGTGCTGATGGAACAATTGATCTAACCGAAAAAGAATGGGCTGAAAAAATTGTCAAAATAAGAGCCTATGCGCATCATTTTGATCTAAAACCATTGTTTCAGCAGTTGGAACAGGATTTTAGAATGAAACTGGATGCACTTATTGCTTCTTTACCTAAAGAAACTGAAGCCCGGAACAAGGTTTTAAGCGGGGAATTAAGTAAATTAAATTACATACTTCCAAAGTTACCCATTTCAGTAGCATCTCAGTTATATAATAGTTACATATCCTATGCTGAACAAATAGCAAAATCATCTGGAGGATTTATGCGTATGATGTCAGTAAGTCAGGAGGAGAGTATTTGGATTGGCTTGCCTATGTTGGATCCGATTTTTTATGATGATAATGAAGAAGAGTAGCTAAATTTGATAGGTCTATTTTCAGAACTAAGTATTTGAGATTAATTTATTTTCATCGGTGTACTGAAATGCTTAATTCATTACACTTAGTTAGCTATTCAAAACATTAGAATAATTATAGCTTTGAAGTAGTTCAGATATACTTGAAACTATATAAAGCTTAGTGGTTTAGCTTTAAAATTGGGTTTCAAATTGATAAATTTTAAATATGTGTCAACGAAAAGCAGATCCTACTATTCGTAAATCAAATGTTTTCATCTTAGTTATTGGAATGCTACATTTTGAGCCATTATCAGACTTTGTTTTTATAGAAAACAAGTCGTAATACTAGGAGAAAGAATTTTAGAAAATAATGAATTGCCTAAATAAAACAAAAGTGGCTACAAAAGCAAACTGGTGAAGTCTTAAAAACGAGACGTTTCATTCATAGCCGATAGTTTTACATTCGCTCAAGAATGATCGATTTATATGCGATGCGATTAGACACTGCCTGATACCATGAATTGAGGTGAATAGCTTTACATGGATTGAATAAGAGTAGTTTTATTTTAGCCAAGGAGGGTTTATTGTCTAATGCCTACGGCAAATATTATTTCTGGATTTTTCGTTAAATACTAAATACTTGAAGGCAATTAATTTATGTTCCGAAACTGGCATTAGGCGCAAAAAAATGGGGTGGGAGGTTTACAAATGAAGCTTTCTATTAATGCTATTTTTAGATATTTATTTTGATGTTGTCTTATGTTCAATCTAGACAACATTATGACAACATTGAGACAACCATAAGACAAATACTCTTATTATTGCACTATTGCTACACTATGCCAGTACCAATTCTACGAGAGATCATCTAGTTCTATATGTAATTAGTGCATGAAATTCCTTAGTCTACGTTGTCTTAGTTTTACAAAATCAATAGGTATTATAAAATGCCTTACACCCCAGAAAATGATTCTGACCCATTTTAACAGACACCTTAGTTACTGGATAGTTACTTGATAGATGGTTCATATAGAGTTCATATAGAGTTCATGGTAGGGCATAGATAACCTCGTAATCTAACAATTTAACGGAATTCATCAATTGGGATATTAATAACAAACGAGGTAAAATGATTGGATTAGAGATGATAATACCTCCAAACACAATTATTTCCAATAATCTAGAATTAGGACATTGAATTACTCCTCATTCGTGCACTAAATTGATCTAAAGAATTAATGAAATAGTAAAAACCATTCAATCAGTGAATTCCCTGAATTTTGTATCTAATTCCTAAGGGTTTACACTGATTTTTTAGTTAAATGTTGTATTTTATTTACATTTATAAATGCTTTGTACTATCTTCGTAAAGTAATTTGTTTAGATTAATTAATTGATAATTGAATCTAAGTCTAATAATACAATATATTGTATTATTTAACACCATCAGAAATGCGCAATGACGAAGGAAGCTGATCCTTTACAAACATGCCGATAAGGCTTTAATAGCCGGAATGACGAATTCTAATAGCTCATATGATATGAGCATATTTTCTTTTATACCATAAATTTAATTTTATGAAAACTTATTTTAAAACAGTAACACAAATTATAAGCACTATATGTGCACAACTTAATCAAATTAAAAATTTTAATCAATTCAAGACTATATTATTTATTGGTATTTTGTTTATTTTTAACATTCAATTAAAAAGCCAAAACTGTCAATGTCCTACGGGGTCATATATAATTAATGGCGAAGTTGATATAACAAATACTACTATACCTATCTATCACTCTGGGCAAAATCCTGCAATATGCATCACTGGAAAGTTGAAAATTAATCGCATGCAAGAATTTTATGGCTCCCAATTATTTTTTAGTGGTGGATCTTCTATTGAAGTCGTTAGTGGACACAGAATGATTTCTAGAGTTAGCCATTTTAATGCTTGCGAAAATATGATGTGGAAAGGAATCCAAGCAAATTCGAATGGAACTTTATGGCTAATTAACAGTTTTGTTAATGACGCACAGTATGGAGTAAATGCACAGCTTGGATCTACAATTCTAATTGTCAATAGTGATTTTTTTCAAAATTCAATTGGGGTATATGTTCCTGATGGAGGCGTAAATATTGAAAGCATTGAAAATAATTTTTTTCATAACATGCGTTTTGGTACACTTTTGCCAATGTTTATGGTGGGTCAGTTGTTTTATAACGGTGGATATCCTAATTCAGGTGTTTTTCTTCGAAATAATTCTGCAATAATCAACAATAATAATTTTAAATGGATGCAAAATGGAATTGAAGCAAGGAATGGATCAACTATAATTGCAGAAGGAAATACCTTTAGAGAAATATTTGATTTTACAGGTTTCAACAAATATGAACTTATGAGAGGGGTGGCTATTGCTTTTGATCAATCTGTTGGAATATCTATTTCAAATAATGACATTTCAGATGCATTGATTGGAATTTTCGGCCAATCTTCTGAATTGAGAGATTGCAATAATAATACAATTGACTCAGTGGATATTGGTATTTATGACTACAGGGCTAAAGGAGTAGCCAATCTAGCAGAAAATCAAATTATATTTAAAAAAGAAGGAATTTGGGTTTCAGGTCCATTGGTGGGTGTTGCCCCTCAGATAAGCAGTAATACTTTAACAATTGATTGGAATAATCCAAATTCTTTACAAAGAGATGCAATTCGCTTAGATTTAATTCGTGGAAATTCACCTACAAATATAAATTCAAATCATTGCTTTCTTGATGTGGCATGCAATGGTATATATTTAAAAAATTGTAGTGTTCCCCAGGTAATTGGCAATGATATTAATTATACCTTTCCCATTCCACCTTGGTTTATTGAACTTATGCTTAACATAGGCTATGTTCCTGCAAATGCACGTGGTATTTATGCATTATCTAGCAGTAATGGCAGTTTTGTAGATAATTATATAAATGCTTCTTTGCTAAATAATGTATTTGCAGGTATGTGGACAGCCCAATCAACAAATAATACATTTTGTTGCAATCAAGTAAATTATTCAACGCGATGCTTTTCATTTGATGGAAGCTGTTTAAATTCCAGATTCCGTAATAATACTTCCGCTGGACAATATTTGTTAGGAATGAATTTAGCTAAAGGTGCTTTTATAGGACTTCAACCTGACCCTAGAAATGGACCACTTATCCCATCTGGCAATAGATGGACTGGAACTACTGCCTTGAACGGAGCCCAAGCGGCAAATTATAATACAATTTCCACTGATAGATTGAAATCCAGAATGACCGCATCAGGATGCCAATCCCCATTATGGCCTGCATCTATTAATCCACCGCAATCCTGCAGTAATAATATAAATCAATGGTTTAATAGTATTGCCACCAGTTCTCCAAACTGTGGATCAGATCCATTTTGCACGACTTCAGGTCCTGGGCTGCTTGTTAATGGAGATCCTTATATTTCTACATCTGATGAAGACATGGTACAAGGTGGGTTTAACCAAGCATTAAATGGTGGAACAATACAATGGGACGGGCTAAGAGAACTCTACAATAAGTTAAAAGTGTATCCTAATTTATTGGGATCTAATAACTCAATAGATTCTTTCTATTCTGCTAATCAATACTCAATCTTTAATAAATTCTATTTAGTAGATCAATTATTGTTTTCAACGTCAAGTGTAACAAATGTTCAAATACAATATTTGTCAAATTTAGATAGTATTTGTAAATCTTTGATGGATGATGTGACCGTTTTGTATCAAGCACTAATTGTGGAAACAAATCAATCGGTTATTGCTAATTTAGAAAACCAGATTGCTGTATTGAATGCTAATATAGCTTCTAACAGAACAGCTTATTACACTACTATACAAGCAATAGATTCAAGTAGATTATCATTAGTTCCTCAAGCTCATAATTTATTAGATGCTATTATACCAAGTAATTTGTTTGAGTCAAACGAGAAGATAGTCTGGCAAGTTTATGTTGATTTTATATTGGCCAATAATTCTACTCTGACTTCTAATCAGATCCAAGCTCTACATAGTGTCGCAATACAATGTCCATTAGAAGGTGGAATTGTAGTTTTTGTAGCGAGGTCATTATTGTCCGGTCAATACAATTATGAATATAATGAAACACTTTGCTCTAGCCCTTCACCTATAATCAGTAATTCTGAAAGTATACTTACAAGTTCTGACTTTGATATTCTTCCGATTCCAGCCAAGGATAGAATCAAAATTTTAAATTTTAAAAAAGAACAAGAAAGTGCAAGTTTTGAATTATATACTGCTGATAAAAAACTTATATTAGTCACTACTCTAGAAAAAGGTAGTGATCGAGATGTGAATATCGAGCATATTCCTACAGGATTTTACTTTGCGGTATTAAAGAGAAATGGCAATATCATTTTTAGTAAAAAACTAATTATTAGTAAATAAAATATTTTCATGAACCTGATTTAAAAATTATAGATCAGGTTCATTTTTTTTTAAAATTCATCTTTATGAAATTCATATATATTATTCTATTTAGTGTTTGCAGCTTAATAAATGTCCAATCACAAAAATGGGATTATAATTGGTTGTTCGGATATTTTTATGATGGGCTTCCTCAAGATGGTAACTGGGGCATAGATAACCTAAACTTCAACACTAAAGATGGGAATCCTGTTGTAAATAATAAATCAACTATACAAAATGATTTTGATTATTATGGATCAATGATTTCTGATCGGGAGGGGCGATTTCTTTTTTCATATGACGGAACCTTTGTGGAGGATTACATAGGTAGAATTCCAAATAACAAAGCAGTATGTCCAGATGATGATTGTAGATTTTTTCCACAGTCTACCCTTATATTGCCAAATTTGATATTTGATTCTATTTATTATATATTTAACCTACATGATGAACGTATTGGAAATGAGTGGGTGTGTAATGTATTTAGTTACAGCAGTTTACATGAACTTCCAAACGAAACAGGCATTAGGTTAGATTTGGCTAAGAAGGATCTTTCTAAGAAATTATTCCAAGTAGGGGACGCAAGTAGTTGTAGGCATGCAAACGGTAGAGATTGGTGGATTATTGCACCTGGATTTAATAATAATATTTATTATTTCTTTATTCTAACAGATAAATTGGCCTATTTCTCCCATACTCAAGCAATTGGCGAAAAAAGAATAGATGGTCCTGGTTTTTGTTGCTTTTCACCCAATGGTGAATATTATGCTATGGCAACCAAAAGAGATTCAGGTTATGATACTGGAGCATTATTATATTTTCAACACTTTGACAGGTCCACTGGAATGTTTTCAAATCAACAAGTTTTTGAAATTGATACTTCAATGAGTGTTTCAGCTGGATGTGCCTTTTCACCCGATAATCAGATCTTATATGTGTGCTCTAATCATTATTTATATCAGTATCCTTTACAAAATGGTAAATTAAACAACCGAATTGAAATTGCAATGTATGATGGCTTTGAGTCACATTTGTTCGGAATTAATTATGGAGTAACCACTTTTGGACAATTACAAAATGGACCTGATGGTAGAATCTATCTAAATTCAGATCAAGTACAAACCAAACATCTGCATGTTATCAATGAACCCAATAAAATTGGTTTAGCATGTGATTTTCAACAACACAGTCTTCCTTTAAAGTCCGTAAAGATCACTATGCCTTATTTTCCGAATTATCGTCTTGGTCCTATAGATGGCAGTATTAGTGATTCATTAGGAATCAATAATATGCCATATTGTTGGTGGAGATATCAACAAGATACATTAGATCATAGACATTTTAAATTTACTGATGCAAGCGCTTATGAAGTGGAAGAATGGTATTGGGATTTTGGTGATGGTATAACGAGTAGAGATACCAGTCCGCTGCATACTTATTCTAAGAATGGTGTTTATGATGTATGTCTCATTGTTAAGAACAAAAATGGCGCTGATACATTATGCAGGACATTGTATATTGGTGTAGTCAGTAATTCTGATCAAAACAAAAATATTGATTTTCAATTGTTTCCAAATCCTTGTACATCATTTTTGATTATCAATGTCAACGATTACCTTCCTTCAAAAATGCTTATGACAATCTATGACATACAAGGCAAAGAAGTGCTTCATAAGAGATTGTATCAAGGAAGTAATGTGATTGACTTGGAGCTTATGAATGCAGGGGTATATATTGTGGAGATTAAGGAGCGAGGGATAGTGGTGAAGGGTGAGAAGTTGGTGAAGATGTAGCACACATACCATAGGAGTTTCCAATTAGCCAATCGGAATATGAATCAAGGTAGATGTGCCTTTATCGGAATCAGAACTTACTGAAATATCGCCCTTGAGGTATTTAACCCTCGATTTAATATTTTCAAGTCCCATACCTTTTTTTATATTTAATTCATTATAGCCATGACCATCATCTTCTACAATGATTTCTAAGATGTCATCAGAAAGGCTCAATTGGACGAGTATTTCTTGAGCGTTTGCGTGTTTAATAGAATTATTAATTAACTCCTGTATGATCCTATAAATTTGTAGAGCGGCTGATGAATCTATATTTTTTCCAAAGTCAAATCCGTAATGTTGAAAGATAATTTCAGGACCTTTCTCGCGGTTATTTCTATTCAATAAGTCGCTCACGGCTTCGATTAATCCGAGCTCTTCCAATGCTCCTGGTTTTAGATCATGTGCAATATTTCTTACTTCACTACATGCTATATCAATGAGTTCATGAACCTTATTGAATTCATTGTTTTCACCGTTGTGTTTTGAATCAGATTCAAGTTTATCAAATCGGAGTTTGATGGTTGATAATAGGCCGCCAAGGCTGTCGTGCAGATCTTTTGCAATTCGTTCACGTTCATCTTCCTGACCAGTAATCATGGATTCCATGGTTTGCAGATGAAGTGTACTTTCAAGCTCTTTTATTTTTTGTTGGTTGATTTGTTCATTTTGTTTATGAATGATATTGGTGGCATTTAATTTTTGTTGGTAAAATAAAATAACCAAATATCCACCAATAAGAATTGCGCCAATACTAAACAAAAGGCTGTATAGTGTAAAATTGGATCTTCTGGATTTTAACTCAAATAATCTTTGGTTTTTGGCTAGATCTATGCGCTCTTCACGCAACTCTTTTTGTTCATATTTTGCAATATTCTTATTTAGATTTTCATTATGTTTAAGGGTGTTTAATGAATCATTGACTGCAATATAATGAAGCAGATAATTGGAAGATTCCTCATGTTTGTCTTGGGCTTTAAGACAATCATATAAACTCATATCGAGTTTTTTAATATCTTCCAAATAGCCCATTTCTAATGTCAGTTCATGACTTTTGCTATATGCAATACAAGCTTGAATGGGGTTGTTTCTGGCTTTGTAATAGTCACCCAGAAACATATAAGATTGAAATTGAAGATCAACAATGGCATTTGTTTTAGCAAATTTTATAACTTTTGATAAATCAAATTTGCTAAGACTATCATTCAATCCAATTTTTATTACTGCATTAAGCATCATGTGTTCATGGACACATAATGGATTGTTTTTGTCAGGGTTTTCTAATTCACATTGACCCAAGAAATAACTTGCCATCTCTTGATTTTGTAATTTATAGTAAACCAATGACAAGAAATGGTAGGTTCTAACCAAGTCTACTTTTCGTTCATTTTGGCGAAAATAAACCTGACAATATTCAAGGTTGGCTAATGCTTTTTGGTACCAACCTAAGATAAAATATATTCTTGCAAGTAAAAATCGATACTGATGCATATGCAGGTAATCCTCAGTATCATTATAATATTCGATTAACTGAAAAATCGGTATAATAGCCTGGGCGTATTGATGCAATTTAATGCAAGTATCAATTTGACTTAATGTAGAATCAATAATGGCGTTAGCTTCTTCTTGCGGGCTATTGATTGAAAAAAAATTGCCCTGACCATGCAATTTTACTACAAAAATGGTAAGACTAAATACCAGACCCTTTATAAAGTTCTTCTTATTCATGGATTATAAAGCCAAAAGTACAACGTACTTTTTGGCAAAACATCAGGGTAAACCTTGATTTTTTAGTCCAATAAGTGATATTCTATGGTTGCACGGACTAAACCAGCTGTATTTCGGACATTTAATTTGGATATTAAGCTACTGCGGTGGGATTCAACCGTTTTTAGACTGATAAAAAGTCGTTCAGCAATTTCTTGTGTTGTGTGTTCTTTGACGATTAAAGTTAAGACTTCACGTTCCCGTCTGGATATTTTTGGTAAAAGGATATTGTTTTTTTTCTTTTGGGTGTTTTTCTTGCGAAGACGACCCATAATGGTTTCAGTGACTTCTGCACTGAAATAGGTTTGGCCCGAAGCCACTGTTTCAATTGCTTTAATTAATTCAATTCGATCAGTATTTTTTAAAACATACCCAAGAGCGCCACTTTTTAAAATTTCAGTTACAAAACTTTCTTCGTTGTACATGGATAAAGCGAGAATTTTGACCTGAGGATACTCTTTTTGGATCCGCTGAGCGACTTGAATTCCATTAAGTTCTGGAAGGTTTATGTCGAGTAATAACACATCTACAGCCTTCTTTTTTAAAATATCAAAAACTTTCTTTCCATTAAAACAACGATCTACCACCTTAATATTCGTTTCATTTTTTAGGATGGATTCTATTCCGTCAACGAACATAGTATGATCATCTGCGATAACAACTTTTATCATAAATCAATTAGTATTAAGTAAAATGTAGTGCAGGAATCTTCGGAGAAGTCATAGGATGATAGTGCAAGATTAAGCAATTTATTTATATAAAAAAAACAAATACGTATTTTTATATGGATTGCCATTTATTCAGCTGCTGAATACAGGCCCTAAAGTCTTTTGGAGGTTCGATTTCAAATTGATGTGATTTGCCAAATAAATTAAACTTGAGTCCAAAAGCATGTAGGGCGGTTCTTTCAATTAATGGTCTGAATTGTTCATCATTTTTTGCCAATTTGGAGTGACGTTTAATGTCAGCAATACTGAATTGATTTCTGATGCCATATATTGGGTCACAAATAATGGGACAACCTATGTGCATCAAATGAATTCTAATTTGATGGGTTCTACCAGTTAATGGACTCAGTTCCAACAAGCTAAATTGTTTCCATCTGGTTATAACTTTGAAATCCGTTATCGATTGTTTTCCTTTATTGTGAATTACCATTTTGCCAGGGTGGGAGATGGAATGTGCTATAGCTAATTCAATTCGACCTGAATCTTCTAAAGGTTGAGATTCGGTCAATGCTAAATATGTTTTTTGAATTTGGTGTTGTTCGAAAGCATCATTAAGGATTTTATGTGAGTCTGCGTCCTTTGCAAAAATCATCAGTCCACTGGTATCTTTATCAATGCGATGTACGGTATAAAGCGATTCATAGTGTTTTGATAATAAGTCATATGCATTTTCTTTTAAAGCATCAAATCGATCTGGAATGCTTAATAAACCAGCATTTTTATTGATCACTATAAAGTGATCATCTTCGTATATTACAGGTATTGCCATTAATAAATTTAGTCAATGTAATGTTTTGGAATGTCTGATGATTTCTGATTTCCAAATAAGTAATAGTGAATAAATAGAGATCCCTTTAATCTTCCTGATAATTTAACTTCATTTACAGTAGACCTGATTATCTTACTATTGTAATGATCTTTTTTATGAAGAAGATATAAAGTAGACAGAATAGAAATGATATAAGCCTCTAAGACTTTAAGAAATAACATAATATTCCCTGATAATAAATACTTCAAACTGATCAAAAAGTCAATGACAAACCTAACAGGAAGTAATATAATTAATATTGGCCATGAACTATTTTTAAAAATAGTAGCCAAATTGTTTCTAAAATTGAGAAATAATTTTCTTGGGTTATTATAATCCAAGGTGCCACCACCAAGATGGTAAACTTTAGAATTGGGTTCGTACCATATTTTTCCACCTGCCCTTTGAATTCGCCAACATAAATCAATTTCTTCCTGATGTGCAAAATAGTCACCATCAAAACCGCCAATGGACTTGAACATATTGGCATTGATGATAAATGCCGCACCGCTTGCCCAAAAAATTGGCGTAGCTTTTTGATATTGCCCTAAATCCTTTTCAACTTTATTTAACATTCTACCGTAAGAAAAAGTATAGCCTAATGCATCCATAAGACCACCTGCTGCACCGGCATATTCAAATGATTGTGGATCATTCAAGGCTAATATTTTCGGTTGCACGGCCATGTTAAAAGGATCAGATTGAATTCGTTGAATGAGTGGACTTAACCAATCATCAGAAACTTGAATATCTGAATTGATTAAAACGAAATAATCTGCTGTGATTTGGGCCAAGCCTTTATTATATCCTTCAGCATATCCGTAGTTTTTATGTAGAATAATCCTTTTAATTTCAGGATATTTTTGTTTTAAAAGTAGGATGCTATCATCAGTAGATGCATTATCAATCACATAAATTGTGGCATAGTTGGGTGTATGGGTAATAATGGATTGGAGATAATTATTCAAAAAATGAGCCCCATTATAATTTAAAATGACAACAGCAACTGAAGGATTTTTTTTAAAATTGGCTTCTGTTAAATGGAATAAGGTTAAGCTTTTTTTTATTTGTTTTTCATCTTCTTTAATTTGCCAAATCATTTCATCTATAGAATCAAATTTTTGATCTTTTCTAATGAATTCGATAATTTCAATTTTTAATTGAAGAGAATAAACATTTTCTCTAAAATCTAAAAGATGTATTTCAATGGTTTGTTTTAAATGGTCTCCAATAGTTGGTCGGTTTCCAATGTAAAGCATACCGTCATACCTGCGGTCCTCAACAGTTGCAATCGCTGAATATATTCCTGGATTGGGTATAATTTTGTCAGGATCATTTAAAATGAGATTGGCGGTTGGAAATCCAATTTTTGTGCCTAATTGTTGTCCGGTGCCTACTTTTCCATTAAACCAAAAAGGATGACCCAATAAATTTAAAGCTTCTTTGTAATCATTATTTGAAATGGATTGTCTAACTAATGTTGAGCTTATTTTGATGTCGTCGATCTCTTTTTTAGGAATTTCGATTAAATTAAATAAACCTTTTTTGTGATATTGTTTCAACAAATCAATATTACCAGTTCCATTGATGCCAAATGTATGATCATATCCAATGATGAAACTATGAGGTTTAAATTTCTTGATTAAAATATTTTCAATATATTCTTCGGGTAATAATTGGGAAAAATCATAGGTAAATGGAATGATTACTAAATAATCTAATGCGGTTTCTTTTAATATTTCGATTTTTTCGTCAAGGGTAGTTAGTAATTTGATTCTAGTATCGGTGGTATCTAGAATTTGCCTTGGATGTGGGTCGAAAGTAATCAAAATGGATGGACCATTTACCTTTTTCGCTTCATGGCATAGTCTTAATATAATATCCTGATGTCCTAAGTGCATGCCATCAAAAGCCCCAACGGTTATGACGCTATGATCGAAATCAGGTAAAGTATCAACATTTAGTCTAAGTACTCTCATAAAATAATTGGACAAAATTAATAATTTTTCGTTCCTTCCACTCTTTATGAGCCGATGAGATTACATTTGTGCATTAATTAACAAGTTGATGGATAATATAGTAGAACAAATTATAGAAATTTTGTCAAAGGTCATTGAGCCCAATACCGGTAAAGATTTAATTCATCTCCGAATGATTCGGGATATCCATGTGGAGGGTAAAAACATCCATTTAAAAGTATATCTCCCAGCCAATAATTACGATAAAAAAGATATTTTATTTCAAGATATTCAAGATAGTCTTACTAAAAATTTTGCAGATCATGAGATTCATGCTCATTTTGTTAATCAAACAGCCTATAGTGAAGCCCCTAATGCATTACTGCCACAAATAAAAAATTTTGTAGCCGTTGCCTCTGGGAAAGGTGGCGTGGGAAAGTCTACAGTCGCTGTTAACTTGGCCATAGCTTTAAGCAGATTAGGTTATAAAACGGGGATCCTTGATGCTGATCTCTACGGACCATCTTTGCCTACCATGTTTGGAATCAAAAAGGATAAGCCTCAAGTGCAACTCATTGATGGAAAACATCAATTAATCCCTATATTAGTTCAGGGTTTGCCGGTATTATCATTGGGTAATATTATTGAAGCGGATCAGGCAGTAGTGTTGAGAGGTCCTCGGTTAGCTGCAATTATCAAGCAGTTTTTTCAAGATGCTCAGTGGCCGGAATTGGATTATCTGATTATAGATTTACCGCCCGGCACAGGGGATGTTCAATTGACTTTAGTTCAAACAGTTCCTTTAACTGGGGTCGTAATGGTAACCACGCCACAGGAAGTAGCTATCATTGATGCGATAAAAGCGGCTAATATGTTTTCAATGGAGCAAATTAAAGTGCCCATCTTGGGAGTTATTGAGAATATGTCATGGTTTCAACCACTGGACCAACCAGATAAGAAATATTTTATTTTTGGACAAAATGGGGGGCAGCGATTGGCTCATATTACACATTCTTCGCTCATAGGTCAAGTTCCATTGATAGAAAAAATGAGACAACGATCGGATGAAGGCCTTGCCTTTGAGTTGGATGAACATGACATTTATCCTGCATTGTTTGAATCCATGGCCATTGCCCTTCACAAGAAAGTGGAATTGCGTAACCTGACGTTGGCGCCTACAAAAAAAGTAGAACAAGCATAATCATATAATTCATGTTAGTAAAAGATAGTGCCTATTTATGTGAGCAGATTCGACAAAAGAAATCTTTTCTATGTGTTGGATTGGATCCTGATTTGGAAAAATTGCCAAATCATTATTTAAATGGTAAGCAACCTTTTCTCGAGTTTTGTAAAGACATCATTGAAGTTACCCATCATTTGGCTGTGGCCTACAAAATTAATATTGCTTTTTTTGAAGCTTTGGGGCCAAGCGGTTGGGAGCAATTAGAGCAATTGGTTAATATAATTCCAAATGAATGCTTATTAATTGCAGATGCTAAGCGTGCAGATATAGGTAACACATCAAAAAAATATGCAGAATATTATTTTGACCGGTTACAAGTTGATGCAGTTACATTGCATCCTTATATGGGTGTAGATTCTCTTGAGCCATTTCTTAGTTATCATAATAAATGGTCAGTTGTTTTAGCCTTAACTTCTAATCCTGGAAGTGCTGATTTCGAATTGAAAGAGCTTAGAACGGGTGAATTATTATTTGAATCGGTTTTACAAACCTTTGTAAAAATCAAACAGTCCAATCAAATTATGTTTGTGGTGGGGGCAACGCATCCTGAATATTTGACAAAAATAAGAAAAATTTGTCCGGATCATTTTCTACTAATACCTGGAATAGGTAGCCAGGGAGGTGATTTACATCAAGTTATTCAAGCCGGAAGGAATCACAATGAAGGTTTATTAATCAACGTATCTAGATCAATTATTTACCCCGAATTAAAAAAATCTTTCAAAGATGATGTGTTTCAGGCTGCTCAAAATTTTGTGACTGAGATGTCCCGTTATTTTTAAATTTTAACAAATGATTAATGAAGCATTAATCCAACTTCATATGGATAAAATAATTTGTTTCGTTAGTATTCAAAATATGTAAATGTCCCATTTATTTTTGTTCGTCATATTAGTATTTTCAGATCCTTCAAATTTAGGATTACAAAATTATCAATCCGAATTTTTGAATCTCATTAATGAAAAAAGGAGAATTGGATGCAAGTGCAATGGTGTGAAATATTCTAAATTACCTCCATTGGTATGGAATAAACAATTGGAAATAGCCAGTCAAGCCCACGCAGAATACATTTATAAAAATAAAATTTTAACACATCGGAGTAAAAATGGGGCCAGGACACAAGAGCGATTAGAAAAAGCAGGATATTCGTGGAGGTCATTTGCGGAGAATGTAGCCCAAGGATATGACACGCCAGCTGAAGTCTTGCAAGCATGGATAGAAAGCCCCTCGCATTGTCAGAATCTTATGGGAAATTATAGTGAAATGGCAATTACTAAAAAAGGTGATTACTGGGTACAAGATTTTGGGACTCCTAAGATTCTAAAAAAATAATTGTTTATATTTTTTTAATAACTACCCCAATATCTTCTAAGAAACCATTCTAAACTCAAACATAAGAACAAGATAACTAAATACCATTTGCGATCAATTAAAGGTTTGGTTTCAATAGTTTGAAAAAGTATAGGTTTGTTTTGAGATTTATTTAACAAATGGTCAGTTAATTGTTGCAATTGGTTTTTATAAACACTAATTCCTTCCATTTTTTCTGCAAGATTACGCAGAACATTATGATTAGCTACAAGGTTTGAGGTCTCTATATTCGTTTGTTGAATGCCGAATTTTCCTTCTGCTGTCAAAGGCTTTCCATTCCAGGTAACTGAAGCGATATATTTATATTCTCCCGATGGTAAGGATCCGGCATTTAGTTCATAATAATTGTCCTTTTTGCCAAATACAAATTCATATGATTTTTTATCATTAGAAAGGATTTTCATTGCAATGTCAGGTGTATTTATTCGTTCGTAATTATCGTTGTATAAATCAGCATTAAAGAGTATGGGCTCTGATTCATCAAATAGTCTTTTGCTTTGATTAACCTTAAATTTTCGCTTATCTTCTTTTATAGAAGCATATTGAAAAGATTTTGAAATCAATTCATTGAAGGGTTCAAATGAATTGGATTGTACGTATTCATTTAGACGCCATTTCCAAATGCCTTCTCCGCATAAAACGGAGGTTTTAATCCCGGAGGCTTCATTAAATATCCATAAGGGATATTTAGTATCGATTTTTCCAATTTTTTGATATAATAAATAGTTGGCAGTAGGGTCTACATTGTAATTGCCAAATGGAACAGATAGGGGAGGATATTGGGATAAGTGGTTGATTAAATTTTCAGATAATATAAATGCATTAAAATTAGGTACAACGAGTGCCTGTGCATCGTTCAAGTTTTTGTTGTTTCCCAGTATTTTTATTATATTTTGAGAATTATTGAATGTAATAATATCTGTTTGATTCCCAATGATAAACATGCGAGGCAATTTTAATGCATCTAGCTTGGAAATCATACCTGTTATGTTTGAACCTGTGCCAGGTAATTGATGGAATATTACAAAACTATAGGATTCAATATTTTGTATGGTTTCTCCATTAAAGGCTATTTTTACTTCATAGTTTTTATTGGATTGCAAAGCATCTTTGATTGCAGAAATATCAGGGTGCGGTGATAGAGCATAGATAAGTACTTTTTTCTTAGCGTCTAAAACTTCAATATAAAATTCTTTAGAATTGTTTTTTAAGTTGCGTTCTCCCGATATAGCCTTACAATTTATTCGATATTTAAAAATTCCAGGAGTTGGTGCATCTAATATAATTTCTTTGGTTAGAAAATATTGATCATTATCTATTTTGTCATTTGACTCATATACAGATCTCCACGTTTCATTTTCTAGTTTTTGTATGGTTAGGGTATTGGAATTAGAAGCACATTGCCAAGCCTGTAAGTCTATTTCCATCGAAAATTTATCGCCACTATAAATAATGTCATTATGATATTCTCTTTGAATGGATAAATCTTTCTCCTGAGTGGTGTCCCCATGTAAAACAGTATAAAAAGGAATCGTTTTAACTATTGAATGATATAAGGGATTTTTGCCTGAATTGAAGATGCCATCAGATGCGATTACAATCCCTTTTAGATATTGTGGATCTGTTTGGTCTTGAATGACATCAAGCACATCATTCACATTGGTTCTTTTTCCAGAATAATTAACAGGGAAGTCTTTATTAAGAACTTGATCCCCAAATTGATAGTTCATAACTTCGTATTTATCTGATAAATCAGAAACAAGTTTTGTTCTATCTGCTTCAAATGACTTCGTCCACGTACTATCTCTAAAAACCATAGATTCAGAATGATCTACAGCTATAGCTAAAATTGGTTTTTTTATTACGGTCTCATACTTTCTGAAAAGTGGATTTAATAATAAAAAACACAACATAAAAACGCTGAGGCCTCTTAGAAGTGCCAAAGTCACTTTATACCAATAAGGTCGGTCAGAAAATAAAGTGGTTTTGTAATATAAAATAGCTACTGCTACAATGGCTACCAATAAGCAAAACAACAAGTAATAGGTCGGATATTGAAAACTAATTTGATTCATTTTTCGTTATAGAGTCGTGCAAATATCATAAAATTGCTACTGAGTCTCAAATTAAATGCATTTTATTCAACTTAGTTCAAGTTTTAGGGGACTTATAAAAAATTATATATTCGCACTCCATTCATATAACGAATTAGTTACCTAACAATGAAAAAAATATTCTTACTATTCAGCTTCCTCATCATGGCTTTGACTGCAAAATCATCCTATTTACTACTACCAATGGATCTGAAGCAGATTAATCATTTGAAGGCTTATGGTATGACATATTGGGTTATAAATCAAAACATTGAGGCATTTTGGCTACTTAATTACAGGGGTGGGTCATTCGCTTTTATTTATACCAAAACTTTTGAAAAAGAGTGTCTTACCAGAGGTATAACGTATGAACTCATTTCGGATGGTGAATTTAATCGCATTAGAGTCGAGATTAATAACCCTGAGATCAATCAGGAAGTTATGAAGTTGGAGAAAGCCCCTCGATTAGCTGTGTACACCCCTGAGTTCAATGAAAAAGGGGAGCGGATTCAACCATGGGACGATGCTGTAACTATGGCCTTGACTTATGCTGAAATACCGTTTGATAAAATCTATGATAAGGAAATCGTAAATGGACTGTTAGCCAAGTATGATTGGTTGCACCTTCATCATGAGGATTTTACCGGACAATATGGAAGGTTTTATGCAGGATATAGTGGTCAGGCTTGGTATAAAGAGAATCAATCAAGGCAAGAGAGATTGGCGAAAGAGCTGGGATTCAGCAAAGTATCTCAGCTAAAATTAGCTGTAAGTAAAGCCATAAAAAACTTCGTGTCTGGAGGAGGTTTTATGTTTGCCATGTGTTCTGCAACAGATTCCTATGATATTGCTTTAGCGGCAGAAGGTGTTGATATTTGTGCTAATTATTTTGATGGTGATGCTGATGATCCTAATGCGAATAGCAAATTGAATTTTTCAAATACTTTTGCATTTAAAGATTTTAGTTTAATCAGAGATCCAATGGTTTATGAATTCTCAACTATAGATAATAGTATGGGAAGAAAAGTAGTTCCTGAGCAAGACTATTTTAATTTATTTGATTTTTCAGCTAAATGGGATCCAATTCCCACAATGTTAACCCAAAATCATACGAGAACTGTTAAGGGATTTATGGGTCAGACCACAGCTTTTAGACGAGAAAATGTAAAATCTGATGTGCTCATTCTTGGAGATAACAAGGCTGCTGATGAAGTTCGATATATTCACGGGACTTTAGGCTTTGGTACTTGGACGTTTTATGCTGGACATGATCCTGAAGATTATCAACATCATGTTGGAGATCCTCCGACAGATTTAAATCTGCATCCCAATTCTCCCGGATATCGGTTGATACTTAATAATATTTTGTTCCCTGCAGCTAAAAAGAAAGAAAGGAAGACTTGATTTTGTTAGATCTTTTAACACATTAGAAACAATTTCATAAATCCTTTTTCTATGCAAAATAAATAAGTGACCAAAAAGGCGTTTTGGTTGATACATATTCACTTATTGTTTTAATTATCCGTTTCTAAGATCAACTTTTTGTTCTTTTTTCATGAAAAAAAAGAACCAAAAATTCTAGGCTGTAAGGTCTAAGCCTAAAATGATTGCATGAAACCTAAATTCAAAAAACTCGCCAATTACCTTGTTTTTTTTGCTAGTCATCACACTTGCTCAGCTAGCATTTCTGTTCTTTTTTTAATCGTTATGTTGAGCTCAAACAGTTTTGAATTTTTAACGGTTTCATTCCATCATTTTTTAACGGCTTATCCCTTAAGGCCGATCAAAATTTCAATGTCAACTCATTAAGATCACATATTACCTGAATTTAGTTTGAAAACAAGCTCTAGCATATGTTCCATTATTTTTGATTCGTGCAATGAATTATTAATCTAATCTTCCAAAAAAACAATAACTTCTTTATTGTTGAATTCTATTGCATCAATAAGTTCATCAATGAAAGATTTTCCATATTGTAAATAATATTGAATACCTGACTGATTTCTTTCTTGTAGTCCGTTGTTTGGAAATAGTTGTTCTTTAATTTTAATTATTTTTTGGAGTTGTTCATCAAATTTTTGTTTTTCAGCCTTAATTATTTTATGCTTTAGTCCTTCAGTTAGTTTTTCTATACGAGCTATTTCTGCGAGGGTCGAAGCATGGGTAGAATCGTTGATGGTATTACTTAAAACAGCATACTGTTGGAGTACTTTGTGTAATTCATTTTCTACATTTTTTATTGCTGAAGGTAGGGTAGAGGTCGATTCTAAATATTGTTTTTCTAAGGCGATAGCAGATTGAGTAAAATCAGAATATTTTAAAATGGATTTATTAATTTTTGATTGAATATTTGCGGGAATGATCCATCCTGAGATTCTGCGATGTAATAATGGATAGGTCAGATTTATGGAATTAAAAACTTGCTTCAATTCCATCCAATAAGAAATTTCAGCGCCACCGCCAACAAACATGATATTTGGAAAAAGGGTTTCTTGGTACAAAGGACGTACCAATACATTAGGGCTAAAATATTCTGGATGATTATCTATCTCCTTCATCAATTCTTCCTGAGACCATTTGTATTTAGAATCTACGGTAACATATATTTCATTTTCAAAGAGGAGTCTTTCTCTGTATTGATCTTTTAAGTAAAATAAATTAATGGGTCGCGGTGCTGCTTGAATTGGGTAATTGATTTTAGTTAATTCCTGTATCGTTTGTTCTGTTTGTTTTACGATCAATTGATCCAAGCATTCTGCTTTCAAAATATCTTTAATCAATGATTTGGCAGATGCATCATCGGGATCAAAATAAATCAGTCCATGAGCTCCAAAAATCTGATGCACAAAATATCTGTAAAAATCTTTGTAAGTTTTACAGTCTGCTGCTTGTAAAGCAAATTGATTAATTATTTGGAGTGATTCGGGGTCGTTTCCAAATAAATTCTTTAAAGTTTCAAAAACTGATTTTAAGCCATCTGTTTTAAATCTGCCTACAGCTCCAGTCTCCTCAGAAACCCATTGAATATTTTGTTGAAATACAGAAAAATGATTGACTTCTTCAAAATCATGATCTTCGTTTCCTGAATAATATATTGGAACAAAGGAGTATTCCGGAAATTTATTCTTGAGGATCGAAGCTAATTTAATCGTATTCGCAATTTTATACCACCAAAATAAAGGACCACCTAATAGACAAGGCTGATGCGCACACAAAATGGTGTAGGTGTTGTTTGATGACAAGCTTTTTATTTGAGTAAAAATTGGGTCTGTGTCAGAAAAACCAGAATATTGCTGAAGGAGCATATCAACGAGTTGAGATCTGTTTTTGAAATTCGTTTTTTTCAATTGAATCTGTTCGAGTATATGATCTAGGTCAGGAAGATTGTTTATCCAGTTAATAAACAATTCTGGCGACTGCCAATATTCTAAATCCGATTTCCTAAATTCTTGAAATTGAGTGGGATTAAGGTGTTCTATTTTTATATTAAATGGTTTCACTAAGAATTTCCGGTTTTTTGCAAAGATAGGAGCTATTGTTTGCATTTATTAATGGTATGATATCAATAAATTTAAATATCATTGTATCAAAATTCATATTCTTGGTTGTTTTCATATTAAAGCGGCTTTTTCTTGGTTTAATTGCTATATTGGTGATATCTGGTATTATTTGTACCATTATTTATATGGCACCAGTGGATCCTGCTCGATTAAGTTTTGGACAGCGTTCAGATGAAACTACTGTTTCGTTATATAAGAAGAAGTATTTTTTAGATCAACCTTTATCCGTCCAAGTCTTTAAATATTTCGAAGATTTGTCCCCCATTCAATTTTTGAACATTAGCGATTTACGCTTAGAAGATTATAGCTATGTAAGTGTATATAAAGGCAAGGATAAACTTGTTATATTGAAGAAACCTTATTTCAGGAAATCCTATGCTTCTTCAGTATCTGTATGGAATTTAATTACTGATGCATTGCCATCAACATTAATTTTATCTTTTATTGCAATAGTCCTCTCTGTTTTGATTGGCATGAGTTTAGGAGCCGTTTGTTCATTTAATTACAATACAGCTATAGATCGTTATATACTTGCGTTTTGTACTTTGGGATATGCGATACCAAGTTATATTTCCGCTATAGTAGTAAGCGTAATCTTTGCATTTGTTTTAGGTCATTTTACTCATTTGCCCATTCAAGGAAGTTTATATGAATTTGATGATTTTGGCAATGTTGAATTAAGATGGGCGAATGTTATTTTACCTGCTCTGGCATTGGGCATTAGACCCGTGGCCATGATTTGTCAAATGACTCGAGCCTCTTTATTGGATGTGATCAGTGCCGATTATATTAGAACCGCACGTTCTAAAGGTATCAGACCATGGTTGTTGATGATTAAACACATATTACCGAATGCAATCAATCCAATTTTGACTACAATTAGTAGTTGGTTTGCCTCCTTGTTAACCGGAGCATTTTTTGTGGAATATGTGTTCAATTACAAAGGACTGGGTATGTTAACCATAACAGCAATCAATCAATATGACGTCCCTTTGATATTGGGAACATGTATATTTGCAATCATTATTTTTGTAGGAATTAACATGATCACGGATGTATTATATCGGTGGTTCGATCCAAGAATTAAATTGCCTTCTTAAAATTTAAATCCGAGTGTAGCCATTAATCTAGACTCGCCTTTATCAAAGTCAAAGGTGTGATTATCAATGATGATATGGTCGCCAAAATGCGTAAAATTTCCTTCATGGCGAAGATCAAAAGAAATACGTTGGATGTCAAAACCAATGCCTATTTGATATCCAAAAGTTGCTGATTTAAATTTGTCATCATAGCCTTTGATATCTCTTAGTTCCGATTTGTTATTAATAAAAATATGAGCTACAGGTCCAGCTCCAATTCTCAATATCCCAACTTTAATGCCTAGCAATATGGGAATATCCAATCGTTGATAACGTTCTGTAAGAAGTGAATCAGAATTGAATGGTGCTTGAAGAACTTTATAGGTAAATGTTGTCGTGTTTGAATTGAAAACTACTTCGGGTTGAATAAAAAAGCTTTTAGCCTGATATCTGAGGAATCCTCCAAAATGGTATCCATAATTGGCCTTTTTGAAGCCAAAACTAACAGCGTCTTTGCCTAATTCGTCTTTATATATAAATGTTTTAGGCTTGATGGAAACACTTGAAATACCCAATAATAGCCCTCCTGAAAGTTGAGCGCTCAAAGGCATTAACAAGCTTAAACAAACAGCTGAGGCTAAAAGAAATCGAACCATAATTAGAACTTTTATGTAAAATAACGGTTATTCAGCAAGTTATATTCTATTTTTTTATCATATTAAGATTAGCTTAACGTTCCTATGGTCATACATGATGTAGAATTTTTTGGATCATTTCCTAAGTTTGACCAAGTTCCAAAGTCAGCCATTCCTGAATTTTGTTTTTGGGGGAGATCGAATGTGGGAAAAAGTTCTATGATCAATTACCTTATGAACCGTAAGGATTTAGCTAGAATATCATCCATGCCGGGCAAAACTCAGCAATTTAATTTGTTCCAGGTCAATAATAAAAGCTATAATATTATGGATTTGCCCGGGTATGGATATGCTAAAGTATCTAAATCCATTCATGAAAAGTGGCAAGGCCAAATAAATAAATATTTAGTTCAGCGAGAGAACTTAATGAATGTTTTTCTATTGGTAGATATTTCAGTGCCGCCACAAGCGATTGATCTTGAGAAAATAGGATACTTCGGAGAACATGAAATTCCATTTACTATACTTTTTACTAAATCTGATAAATGTAAAAAAATGGAACTCCAAAAAAATCTAGACACCTATCAAAAAAAATTACTCGAGACCTGGGATAATTTGCCACCAATAATCCTAACCAGTGTCGAAAAAACAATAGGGAAGGAGGCTATATTTGAAGTATTGGATATTTGTATAAATCAATAATGCTATTTGCATAAGTTTGTTTGAAATTTAAATTTTATATATTATAATTTGTAATTGTAGTATAATTAAGTATAATTGT
>Ga0154020_10000813_pt1 | contig 38475 bp, 25 predicted proteins | sample Klosneuvirus_201_FD_109709 | JGI IMG/M metagenome (GOLD analysis project Ga0154020, IMG submission 109709) | Active sludge microbial communities from wastewater, Klosterneuburg, Austria - Klosneuvirus_20160825_MG | ecosystem: Engineered > WWTP > Aerobic digester > Activated sludge | place... | reverse complement strand
GGGCGAGAACTTGCAGGTGCCGGTGTCGCACTTCTCACCGAACGGACAGCTGCTGGTGGTCGTGCAGGTGAGGTTGGAAGCGCAGCGACCGGTTACGCACTTCTGACCGCTACAGTCCGAGTCATAGGTGCAGGTGCTGTGGATGCGCGAGCAGCAGCCCTTGGCCGATGAGCCGTACGCCTTGCAGCGCACCGTCGAGCAGCTGTTGCTGTAGCCCGCGGCGCAGGACGGATAGCCGGTGCCCGAGCAGCTGCCCGAGCAGTAGCCAGAGCGACCCGTCTTGTTGATGCGACCGCAGTAGGCGCCGAAGCCGCACTCGATGTCCGCCTGGCAGTAGGTCGATCCGCCGAGGTTCTGGCAGTGGCCATTGACGCAGGCGTAGCCGTAGCCGTAGCCGGTGCAGCTGGAGTTGGTGGAGCAGTCCCGGGAGCCGCTCAGCTTGGTGCTGCAAGTGCCCTTGGCGGTGTCACAGGTGTAGTCGTTGCCGCAGTCGCTCCAGGTGTGGCAGGTCGCGTCGATCAGGTTGGTGCAGCGGGCGCGACGGCAGCCGGCGCCGCTCGGGCAGGTCGAGACCGCAAAGCCGTGGGACTCCGCCGCGCACGAGACGACGGCGCACTTGCCGGTCTGGCACAGCTGACCGTTCGGGCAGTCGACGCTGGTGGTGCAGCTGCCGCCGGGCGCCGTGTTGGTGCAGACGCCCATGGTGCAGGCTTCGTCGGTGCCACACTCGGTGGTCTTGGTGCAGCGGGTCGCGACGGTACACTTGTTGGCGACGCAGATCTTGCCCGAGCCAAACGGACAGTCGTAGTCGCGGCAGCACTCCGAGCAGCCAGCCACGCCGACGCACTCGCGGTACGGGCTGTCGCACTGGACGTCGCACATTCCGGAGTAGCAGCTCGAGGTGCCGTGTGGGTCGGTCGGGCAGGCATCGCAGCGGGTGCCGCAGGTCTTGACGTCGTCCGAGCGGACGCACTTGCCCGCGCAGTCGTGGGACCGTGAGTCACAGGTACACTTGTGCGTCGAGATGTCGCAGGCCTCGTTCTCGCCGCAGTCGGGGTTGGCACCGCAGCCCGGCTTGCAGGCGCCGGAGTTTAAGTCGCAGTAGTAGTTCTTGCCGCAGCCGCCGTCCTTGCGGCAGTCGCCCATCTGGTCTTTGCAGGCGCCGGCGACGCACTGCTGACGGTCGGCGCACTTGTTGTCGCAGCGACCGCAGTTGTCGAGCGAGGTGGCAACGTCGACGCAGTTGGTGCCGCAGCGGAACTGGCCAGCCATGCAGCCGGTGGTGTCGCCGTCCCACATCGACATGGCCAGGTCGGGGTTGCCGGGGTCGCCAGGCTCGCTACAGCTTGCGATGAGGGCACAGAGCGTGCCGAGGAGCAGGAGGTTCTTGAGCTTCATGTCGGTTCTCTTTCTAAAAAAGGGGCTCTTTTGCCAGGCGGTCAGGCCGGGCCTATGGGGTTCCTGCGGGGCAGCCGACCAGAAGCGTCGACTGGCAGGGTAGTGGCGTGGATGCGGAGCAGTAGCTGCTCGGGTTGTAGACGACGCTATAGGCGCCGGCGAACATCTCGGCTTGGTAGGTGGCGTCGCCGTTGTCACCAAAGCTCGGCATGTTGCGAGAGCTGCCGTTCTTCTCGATGAAGCTGACGCTGCCGCGGTTGGTTGCGCTGGGGATGGTGGCGCCGTTCTTGGTCAGCTTGCCCGAGACGTTGACGGTCTTGGCGTCGAAGTCGAGCGCGCCACTGACAGTCAGCGCGACATCCTGACGGAGCGCCCCCGGCTGGCACGGCAGCACCGAGGTGGCGCCGCAGTAGTAGTTCTGCTGGTAGTTGACGTCGTAGGTGCCCGCGAAGATCTCGGCCTGGTAGGTGGCCTCGCCGGTGTCCTTGAAGGCCGGCATCGATAGGCCCGCGCCGCCGTCCTTCGAGGTGAAGAACAAGCTACCGCGGTTTGTTCCGTCGGGAACGGTCTGGCCGTTCTTGGTCAGCTTGCCCGAGACGTTGACGGTCTTGACGTCGAAGTCGAGCGAGCCCGAGGTGTTGAGAGCCACGCCCTTGCGCAGGCGCTGTCTCATGCAGGGAAGGGGGCTCGACGACGAGCAGTAGTACGATGGGCCGTAGGTGATGTCGTACGTTCCGGCGAAGATCTCGCCCTGATAGGTGGCCTCGCCGGTGTCCTTGAAGCTGGGCATGCCAATGGCGTTGCCGTCGCTCTGCTCGAAGGTGAGCGAGCCGCGATTGGTGCCGCTGGGGACGGTGGCGCCGTTCTTGGTCAGCTTGCCCGAGACGTTGACGGTCTTGAGGTCGAAGTCGAGCGCGCCGCTTACGCTCACGGCCAGTCCCGAGCGCAGGCGCAGTTTGCCGCAAGGCAGGACGCCACCGGCGGTGCAGTAGTAGCTTTGGGTGTAGACGACGTCGTAGGTACCGACGAAGACCTCGCCTTGGTAGGTGGCCTCGCCGGTGTCCTTAAACGACGGCATCGTCCGGCCACTGCCTTGCTTGAGATCGAAGGTCAGGTAGCCCCGGTTGGCGCCATCGGGGACAGCGCTGCCGTTCTTGGTGACGCGGCCCGACAGCTGCACCGTCTTGACGTCGAAGTCGAGCGAGCCGCTGGTGCCAATGGAGACGCCCTCGCGGATCACCAATCCCTGGCAGGGCAGGGCGCTGCGATCACCGCAGTACGAGCTGTGCTGGTAGCGGACGTTGTAGGTGCCGGCGAAGATCTCGCCCTGGTAGGTGGCCTCGCCGGTGTCCTTGAACGACGGCATGGTGCGAGCGCCGCCCTGCTTGCTCTCGAAAACGAGCGAACCGCGGTAGCTTCCATCGGGAACGATGACGCCGTTCTTGGTGAGCCTGCCGGAGACGTTGACGGTCTTGACGTCGAAGTCGAGCGCGCCCGAGACGGTCAGTGCGACATCGCTGCGTACCAGCCAGCGCTGGCACGGCATCACCGTCGTGGACGAACAGTAGCTCGACGGCTGGTAGTAGACGTCGTAGGTGCCGGCGAACAAGCTGCTCTGGTAGGTTGCCTCTCCAGTGTCCTTGAACGAAGGCATGGTGCGAGCGCCCTTCTTCTTGGACTCGAACACCAGGTAGCCGCGGTAGGGGCCGTCGGCAATGGTGGCGCCGTTCTTGGTGAGCTTCCCCGAGACGTCGATCACCTTGGCGTCGATGTCGTAGCTGCCGCTGGTGGCGAGCGGGACGCGATCTTTGCACTCGGGCTGGGTGCCGCCGACGCACTTGCTCTCGACGCAGGTGGCGCCGTTTTCACACTTGATGCCGCACTTGCCGCAGTTGAGCGAGTCCGAGGCTAGCTCGACGCAGGCGCGACCACAGGCGACCTGGGCGCCGGCACAGCTGTCGCTGCACTTGCCCGAGCTACAGACCAGCGGCTCGGCACAGGTGGCACCGCAGCCACCGCAGTTGTTGGGGTCGGTTTTGTCGCTGATACAGGCGCCGTTGCACTCTGATAGGCCGCCCGCGCACTTGCTGGCGGGTTCGGCACAGCAGAGGAGGCTGCTGGCCACGAAAAGGAACCCGGCGGCCAAGCCTGGCGCCAAGCTGGCAGTTCTTCGCTTCATGAAAGGACCTCGATATGTGTAGGGAGATTGGGGCGCAGTGTGTACCAAGGTGGTACGGCCACACAACCCCCCAAAACGGGGGGACGCCAAATGGGCGGCGGGCTTATGCGGTGCGGTGGCGTTCGACGAGAATGGCCGAGACGAAGAGCAGCGCAGCCGCGACCACCGTGACGCCGCAGAAGCCGAAAAACAGCGTGCTCCAGCCCCAGGCTTCGCTGACCCTGGCCACGATCAGCGGGCTGAAGATGGCGCCCACCGAGCCCATGCCGTTGATGATGCCGGCCACGCGACCGGTCGCCGCCCGCCCGCCGAGGTCTTGCGACATGGTTCCCGACAACAGCGAGTCCGGGCCGAACAGCAGAAAGCCAACGCAGGCCAGCACCGCGGCGTTCATCACCAGGCTCTGCCCACCGACGAGCTGATAGGTCACCAGCGCGCCACCGAGGAGCAGCAGCGCTGGAATGGTGACCTTGAGCCGGCTGTGCCGGAAGTAGCGGTCCGAGACCCAACCGACCACTACCGAACCGACGATGCCGCCCACCTCGAATGGCAGCGACAGGTAGCCGGCCTGCGCCTCGCTGTAGTGGAGGTGCTGCTTCAGATAAAACGGCAGCCAGAACAGCAAGCTATAGCGGATCAGCTTGAGCCCGAAGTAGGCCAGCCCGAGCGTCCACAGCACTTTCGTTTTCAACAGGTCGAGCAGCGTCGGTCCACTTGTTGGCTGTCCGGGCCGCAGGGGCAGAAGCTCTGGCTCGACGGGGGGCAGGCCGCGCTGCTCCGGCTTTTCGATCAGGAACAGCGCGATCAGAGTCCCCACCGCCACCACCAGCAGCGCCGGACCAAAAAACGCCATCCGCCAGCCGAGGTGGGTGAGCAGATAGGTCGCCAGCGCCGTCGCGAGCAGACCGCCGACTTGATAGTTGGTAGTCCACAGGCCCATCACGCGGCCTCGGCTCGACGACGAAAAGAACGGCTGCATTGCCTTGACGTTGCCCGACCAGCCCGTCGACTGAAGGAAGCCGTTGACCGCAAACGCCAGCGAGAATGGCAGCAGCGTCGAGCTTGCGCCAAACACCACCGCCGACAGCGCCGAGCCGAGCATGCCGATGACCAAGAGCTTGCGGGCGCCGATGCGATCTCCGACGGTGCCACTCACAAACTGACCGACTGCGTAGGCCGCGAGGTACAGCGTCTCGATCGAGCCGAGCGCCGTCGTCGAGATGTGCAGCGTCTCGTGGAGCCGGCTCGTGACCACCGACAGGTTCTTGCGGGTGAAGTAATACGAGGCGTAGCTCAGCCAGGTCAGCGCAAACACCCGCAGCTGAAGCGGCAGCAGCGCTTGCTCATCGACGGAAGGGAGTGGTTGATTGGCTGGGTCCGGCGTGGGGCGAGCTGTCTGCAAAGCGCAGCGACCATAGCGCCGCTTGCCCGCCGAGCAAACCGAAATCGCGGGGCTGCGGGTCGAGCTTAGGTGAGGTAGGGGAAGGCCCGTCGACCGGCGTAGCGAGCAGCGGTGCCGAGCTGTTCATGGATGCGCAGCAGTTGGTTGTACTTGGCGATTCGCTCGGAGCGCGATGCCGAGCCGGTCTTGATCTGGCCCGTCGACAGCGCCACCGCGAGGTCGGCAATGAAGGTGTCCTCGGTCTCGCCGGAGCGATGCGAGATGATGGCGGTGTAGCCACGGTGCTTGGCGAGGTGAACCGCGTCGACGGTCTCCGAGAGAGTGCCGATCTGGTTTACCTTGATCAGGATCGAGTTGGCAATCCCACCGTCGAGTCCGCGCTGAAGTCGCGTTGGGTTGGTGACAAATAGATCGTCGCCGACCAGCTGGATCTTGCGGCCCAGTGCGTCGGTGAGCTGCTTCCAGCCGGTCCAGTCGTCCTCGGCCATGCCGTCTTCGATCGAGCAGATGGGGTAACGACTGGCAAGGTCGACGTACCAAGCGACCAGCTCACTTGAGCTCAGCTCCTTGCCATCGACGGTGTAGACGCCTCGCTCCGCCGAGTAAAACTCGCTGGCAGCCACGTCCATCGCGATGCCTACATCGACGCCGGGCTTATAGCCAGCCTTGTCAATCGCGGTCATCAGCGCTTCGAGCGCCGCTTCGTTGCGGGGCAGCGCCGGGGCAAAGCCACCTTCATCACCGACGGAGGTCGCCATTCCCTGCGCTTTGAGCACCTTCTTGAGGTGGTGGAAAATTTCGGCGCCGGCTCGCAGCGCTTCTGGGAACGACGGCGCCCCGAACGGCACCACCATGAACTCTTGGACATCAAGGCCGCTGTCGGCGTGGGCTCCGCCGTTGATCAGGTTGAGCAGCGGCACCGGCAAAAGCCGTGCCCCGACGCCCCCGAGGTAGCGATAGAGCGGCAGTTCATGGGCATGGGCCGCTGCGCGCGCTGCCGCCAGTGACACCGCCAAAAGGGCGTTGGCGCCGAGTCGTGATTTGTTGGGCGTTCCGTCGAGCAAGAGAAGCGCTTCGTCGAGAGTTCCTTGCTTCTTGGCGTCGAGTCCCAGGATCGCCGGCTCGATGATCTCGATGATGTTCTGGATGGCGCGGCGGACGCCCTTGCCGAGATATCGGCTCGCATCGCCATCGCGCAGCTCGAGCGCTTCATGGGTTCCGGTCGACGCTCCCGAGGGAACGGCAGCACGACCTTGGGCACCGCCCGATAGCTCCACTTCCACTTCCACGGTCGGGTTGCCACGCGAGTCGAGGATCTCGCGGGCGACAAGCTGGGTGATCTCGGTCATTGATGGCTCCTTGGTCTGCCAGGGTACTCAGGCTCAGCGACGGCAGCATGGCACCTTCCGCCGCGCTGATCAATGCACTTGGCGGCCCACGGCTGCGATTTGGCGGCCCACGGCTGCGATCTGGTCGGCGTAGATCGCGACCCAGCGAATTGCTAGTCCCAGATTTGAAAGACAGATTTCGTTTTAATTTCGCTGTAAACTGATGCGCGATGAACCACATCGTCCGTGGGCGCTTGCTCATCAACGTCACCCTTGCGGCACTGCTGCTCGGGCTCTTGTTCGTCGTGTCGCGAGAAGCGCAGGCTGCCGCTTGGCCCATCTCGGCGGTGGTGGTGATCGTGATCGCGGTCAACATTGCGCTGCAAGTGCGCACCGGCACACAGGTCTCTGAGCTGCGCTCCTCGATGAATCGACTCGTCGGTGGTGAGTTCGAGGAGCCGGTTCCGCTCGGTGCGGACGAGCCGCTGGGCGCCATCGCCGAGCTGATGGAGCGACTGCGCAAGCTCCTGCATCAGCGCTACCAGGATCTCTCGCGACAGCTCGGCACCCAGGCCAAGACCAGCGGCGATCTCAACAATGTGCTCTCGGATCTACGCAACACCATCGGTCAGCAGATGCACGCGCTCGAGGAGACCAGCGCCTCGCTCCACGAGATGACCACCTCGGCCAAGCAGATTGCGCAGTCGGTCGAGACGCTGGCGCGCGGTGCCGAGGAGTCCAGCTCGTCGATTTTGGAGATGGCGGCGTCGAACGATGAGGTCGCCGAGAACATGGTCAATCTGGCGGGCGCGGTGCAGGAGTCGGCGACCTCGATCGAGGAGATGACCTACTCGATTCGCGAGGTTGCCAAGAACGTCGAAGCGCTGTCGGCGACGGCGGAAGAGACCAGCTCGTCGATGAACGAGATGGACATCTCGATTCGCCAGGTCGAAAACAACGCCAACGAAACGGCGCGGCTGTCGGAAGAGGTGAGTCGGGCCGCCGGACTCGGAGCGCAGGCCATCACGTCGACCATCGACGGAATGAACAAGATCAAGGGCTACTCCGAAGGCACGGTGCGCGTCATCGCTCGCCTCGGCGACAAGATCGGCGAGATCGACAAGATCCTGCGCATCATCGACGACGTGGCCGAACAGACCAACCTGCTGGCCCTAAACGCCGCCATCATCGCCGCGCAGGCCGGTGAGCATGGCAAGGGCTTCGCGGTCGTCGCCGATGAGATCAAAGACCTCGCCGAGCGGTCGTCGGCCAGCACCAAGGACATCGGCGAGCTGATCAAGAGCGTGCAAGCCGAGTCGCGTAACGCCATCGACGCCGTCGAGCGAGGCGCCAAGGCAGTCGATGATGGTGTGAAGGTAAGCCATCAGGCCGAGGAAGCGCTGCGCAAGATCCTTGAAGCTGCCGAGCGGGCGACCCAGATGGTGCGTGACATTGCCCGTGCCACCGTCGAACAGGCGCGTGGAAGCAAGCAGGTCACCGACGCGATCGGCTCGATTGCCGAGACGGTGCAGCAGATCGCGACTGCCACCAGCGAACAGGCGCGCGGCTCCGAGCAGATCCTCAAGGCCGCCGAGCGGATGAAGAACATCACCAAGCACGTCGAGCGCTCCTCGCAGGAACAGACCCGCGGCAGCAAGCAGATTACGCGCTCGATCGAGTCGATCAGCGAGATGGTGTCGCACCTGCACACCGCGCAGCGCGAACAGACCAAGGGCGGCGATCAGATCCTGCAAGCCATCGAGGCGCTCCGTGAGCTGGCCCGCAACCAAGAGACCCGCCTGGGTGAGTTCCACCGCTCGATCGAAGTGATTGCCCGCACCGCTGAGGCCTTAAATACGCTCGCCCAAGCGAGAGGTCGTGTCGCTGCTCCGCTCGATGGGGACGGCGACGATTTGTAGGTCCGCCGCCTCGCCTGCCACCGCGTTCTCGTCGTCCTGCCGTGTCTGCTCTGCCTCTGCTTTCCGTGCGCCGAGATTGAGCTGAAAGTGGCACAATAAGGCTTCACGATGAGTTCCCATTCCCAGACTGCGACTGCCCAAGCCTCGTCTTCCGGGCGGACGACGGCGACACCGCTGCGGGGGCGGCCTGCTTCCGACGAAGGAGCGAGCGAGCTGTCGCGCTACCTGGGCGTGCTGTGGGAGCGGCGCTGGGCGGTGCTGCTGATGCTCTTGCTGTGGCCGACGCTGGCGAGCTTGTGGACGCAGTCGCAGCCGCGCATGTACGAGACGCGGTCGAGCATTCTCGTCGAGGCGAGCGTGCCGCAGGTGCTGGGCAGCGCGGTCCAGGATGTGGTCGATCCGACCCCGGCGAACTACTACCTGATGCAGGATTTTTTGCAGACCAGCCGGCGGGTGCTCACCTCGGACTCGCTGGCCAAGCGGGTGGCAGCGCGGCTTCGGCTGACCAGCGAGCTTGGGTTCTACCAAGGTGGCAAGCTGCCCCAGACACTCGATGAGGCGGGCGAGGCGCTGCTCAATTACTACACCGCGGACGTGGTCGCCGAGACGCGGGTGCTGCTTCTGACGGCGCGTCACACCGATCCGCAGTGGGCGAAGAGGATCTCGGACGCCGTGGCCGATGAGTTTGTGGCCGACGCGGCGCAGACCCGCGAGGTCGTCAATCAGCGCACCAGTGAGCAGCTGGCCGACGAGCTGGACCGGCTCCGCAAGGCGCTTCATGACGCCGAGGTCGCGCTCTACGACTTTAAGTCGCGACACGATCTGCTGACGGTGAGCATGGAGGATCGCGCCAATCAGGTGGCGCGCCAAATCGACAAATACACCGACGCGCTCACCGAGGTGAAGCTGCGCAAGATGCAGCGGCAGAGTCAGCTGACCGAGCTGCGCAAGCTCAAGGAACTCGACGCGCTGCACGTGCCGGTGCTGGGGATCGACATGCCGCAGCTGCTCGGCGATCTGCGGCGGGCCTATACCGAAGAGCAGCGACGGCTCGCCGAGCTGAAGTCGCGTTACCAGGACACCCACCCGCAGGTCCAGCAGCAGTCGTCGAAAGTCGAGCAGATTTTGCGTGAGCTAACCCGTGAGGTCGAGGTGGCGCTGTCGGCGTCGCAGATTCGCTATAGCGAAGCGGTCTCCGACGAGCAAAAAGTGCTCACCGAGGTGCAGCTGGTCAAGCAAGAAGGCATGCGGCTGTCCCGTCTGGAGATCGACTACAACAAGCTCAAGCGCGACGCCGACAGTCTTCAGAAGCAGTACAACCTGATCCTCAATCGCAGCAAAGAGAGCGGCATGGTCGGTCGGCTGCGGCTGTCGAACATCAAGGTGCTCGACTACGCGCGCACGCCGAAGGTGCCGGTCAGTCCGCGGGTGCGGGTGGTGCTGGCGCTGTCGGTGGTGCTGGCGCTTTTGCTCGGGGTGCTGCTGGCGTTTGTGCTCGATGCGCTGGATCGGACGGTCAAGGCGCCTCAGGACATCGAGAGCAACTTGGGGCTGCCGCTGCTTGGGATGCTGCCGAGCTTTGCGCAAGATGGCAAAGGCCGTCATCCGCCCGATCTCTATGTTGCGTATCATCCGCGCTCGACGGTGGCTGAGGCCTGTCGGGCGATTCGCACCAACCTGATGTTTGCCGGAGCCGACGAAAAGCTTCAGACCCTGCTGCTGACTTCGTCGCTGCCGCGCGAGGGCAAGACCCTGTGCTGCGTCAGCCTGGGCACGGTGCTGGCCAAGTCGGGGGCCCGGACGCTGATCATCGACTGCGATCTGCGGCGACCGCGGATCTCGCGGGCTTTTGGAATCAGCGCGGCGGTCGGACTCACCAATGTTCTCGTCGGGGAAGTGTCGCTCGATGACGCGATTCGTTCTTCGGAGGTCGAGAATCTGTCGGTGCTGCCAGCGGGCCCGACGCCGCCCAATCCGGCGGAGCTGCTCAATGGCAAACACTTCCGTCAGCTGCTCGCCGAGGTACGGACGCGCTTCGACAAGGTGCTGATTGACTCGCCCCCGGCGGTGCCAGTCACCGATCCAGCGATCTTGGCCACTTTGGTCGACGGAGTGCTGCTGATCGTTCGCCATGGCAAGACGCCTCGGGACGCTGCGGCGCGAGCGGCCCAGCACATGATCGACGTCGGTGGGCGAATTGTCGGCGTGGTCCTCAACGCGATCGACGTCAGCGGCAAGGGCTACCGTTCCTACTACGGCCACTACAGCGAATACAAAGCCGACGAACCGCAGTCCACGAGCGACTGAGTCTTCCGGCTGAGGCTGCTATCATGGCCTGACCGCAGGTAGTGACAAGCCTGCGAGATGAGGAGCCGTTTGTGAGCGCGAAGAAAAAGGGTGCTGCCAAGGGTGCGTCGACCGGGACTGAGGCTGTGGGGACTACGCCGCCGAGTGGAGCGGGCCGGCTATTCGGGGGCGAGGCCGAGCGCGACGAGTACCTGGGCCTGGTGGCTGAGCTGCTCGAGCATGACCGTCGCTATTACGTCGACAACAACCCGAGCGTCGCGGACTTCGAGTACGACCAGAAGAAGAAGCGGCTCGAGGCGCTCGAAGCGGCGCATCCCGACTGGGTGGTGGCGCATTCACCGTCGAAGCGAGTCGGGCACACCCCGCTGTCGAGCTTTGTCAAGGTCGAGCGCGCCGTTGCGATGCTCTCCCTCGATAACACCTACTCGGCGGACGATCTGCGCGACTTTCATGGGCGGGTGCTGCGCGGGCTGCAAGGCGTCGGCGATCGTCGCTCACCCGAGCTGGTCGTCGAGCCCAAGATTGACGGCATCGGCATCGAGCTGACCTACAAAGCGGGCGTGTTTGTGCTCGGGGCGACGCGCGGTGACGGTCTGATCGGCGAGGACGTGACGCAGAACCTGCGGACGGTGAAAAACCTGCCGATGATGCTCAAAGAGAAGGTCGATCTGCTGGTCCGTGGCGAGGTCTATATGCCCCGCGACGGCTTCGACAAGCTCAACAGCGAGCGGCTCTCGGCGGGTGAGGAGCCGTTTAAGAATCCTCGCAATGCCACCGGCGGGACGCTCAAGCAGCTCGACTCACGGATTGTCTCGAAGCGACCGCTGCGGGTGCTGCTGTACGAAGTGGTCGGCGAGGTGCCGGGGACTGCGACGCACAGCGGCCTGCTCGACTACCTGCGACGGCTCGGCCTACCGGTCTATCCCGACACCAAGACAGTCACCAGCCTCGAGGCGCTTTTGCAAGACGTAGAGCAGTGGCAGGACAAGCGAGCGGGGCTGCCGTTCGACGTCGACGGACTGGTGCTCAAGGTCAATGACCTTGGGCAGCGCGAGGCGCTCGGCTTTACGGCGCGGGCGCCACGCTGGGCGATCGCGTACAAGTTCCCGGCGCAGCAGGCGACCACCAAGCTGCTCGGCGTCGAGCTGGGCGTGGGACGAACCGGGGTGGTGACGCCGGTGGCGGTGCTTGCACCGGTCGAGCTGGCGGGAACGACGGTGTCGCGAGCGTCGATGCACAACTGGGACCAGATCGCGCGGCTCGGCGTGATGGTCGGCGACTTCGTGCTCGTCGAGAAAGCGGGAGAGATCATTCCGCAGATTGTCGCGGTGGTGAAGGAGCGGCGAGTCGGTCGCGAGGCCGAGCTTACGCCGATTCCGCCGCCCACCAAGTGTCCGGAGTGCGGCGATACTCTCGTGCGGCACGACGGTGAAGTGGCGCGCCGCTGCCCCAATACCAAGCCCTGTCCGCGGCAGCTGCGCGAGGCGATTACCTTCTTCTGCAACCGCGATGCGATGAACATCACCGGCCTTGGCGACAAGCTGGTGGAGTCGCTGGTGGCGGCGCGGCTGGTCAAGGACCTGGCCGATCTGTTCACGCTGACGCGGGCGCAGCTGCTGAGCCTGCCCCGCCTAGGAGAAAAGAGCGCCGACAACGTGCTGGCGGCGATTGCCACAGGGCGAACTGAGGCGACACTGTCGCGGTTCTTGACGGCGCTCGGGATTCCCGGCATCGGCTGGGTCTGGGCACAGAAGATCGCCGAGCAGTACGCCTCGCTGACAAGCTTGCTGGCGGCCGCGCCCGAGGACGTTTATCGTCGGCTGTCCGGTCTCCACGGCTTCGGCGAGGAGCGAGCTTCGGCGGTGCGCGACTATCTTGGAGACCCGCAGGCGCAGGCGCTGCTGCGGAAGTTCATCGGGCTGGGTCTATCTCCTGTCGAGAATCTGGCGACTTCCGGCCCGCTGCTCGGCAAGACCTTTTGCATCACCGGCACTCTGACGAAGCCGCGTGGGGACTTCCAGAAGCGCATCGAAGCCGCGGGTGGCAAGTTCACGTCCTCGGTGACCAAGAAGACCAGCTATCTGGTGATTGGTGCCGAGCCGGGCGAAGACAAGCGGACTGCCGCAACCAAACATGGCGTGCCGATCCTCGATGAAGCGGCGCTCGAAAAGCTGCTCGCTGGCGAGACGGCCTAGCCGATCCATTCGATCGTCTCCATTCCATCGTCTGACCCAACCCCGGTTGCAGATCACGCTTGACCCAAGCTGCCAAGCTGCGGGAGACAGGCGTTGCACGGTCGTACTTTCGCACCGCACGACCCGTGCTCATAATGGACGAGACGTAACGCAAAACTGCCTGGAGAGATGACCATGTCGACTCTGTCTTTCTCGGAAAAGCTCTTTGGTACCACCGTACTTGATGGGGATCGGGCGGCCCTCGCCAAGAAGACCTACGCGCTCTTGCTGGTCAGCGTGGTGATGGCGGTCGGCGGTGGCTACACCTGTGCGACCTCACCGGCGATGATCTCGTTCTTCATTCGTCCGTGGGGCTGGATTTCGGCGCTGCTGCTGCTCAATCTGGTGCCGTACCTGGCGCTGTGGGCCTCTCGGCAGAGCCCGAGCCTGGGCATTGTCGCGCTGGCCGCCGACGGATTTATCTCGGGCATTGCACTGGGACCGCTGCTGGCGATTGCGATGATGTTCCAACCCAAAGTCATCCCGGGGGCCTTGGCAGTGACCGGCGGAGTCTTCGTGGCGGTGACCGGCTACGTGATGTTTTCGAAGGAGAAGTTCTCGGCGCCAGCGGGTCTGCTGACGGGAATGTTCTTCGCGCTGCTGATTGCGATGGTCGTCAACTCGTTCATCCAGCTGTCGGGACTCGGGCTGATGATCACCATCGGCATCGGCATCTTCGGCGTGATTAGCCTGGTCTATGCGACGAGCGACGTCCTCAACAACCCGGACTACGACAATCCTGTCCAGGGCGCGCTGATGCTGTTTGCGGCGCTGTTCAACATCTTTGTGACCGCGCTTCGCCTGCTGCTGCGCTTCTCGTCTCGCGACTAGCTGCCCGCGCTGCCCACCGCTTGGCTCGGTCCCGCCGTTTTCTTCCTGAGCGGTGCGCAATTGACCGTTTCGAGGCCCGTACGCTACCGTGTAATGTAATGGGCTTCTATCGTCTGCGCGTCGTTGGTCTCTCCCTCGGTCTCCTCGGTCTGCTCTCCTGCAAGGGAAACCCTGGACCGGGTCTTAAGCTTCAGGTCGCGGAGTCCGCCAGTCAGCACTCCTGCATCAAGACAGACAAGAGCGGCTTTCCGCTGTCCGCCGTCCTTCGCGAGGGCTCGGTGCGTCTGTCGGTGCTACAGAAGCAGGGCACCGGCTGGCAGTTCCAGTGCGATCTGACGGCGAAGCTGCCCGACGAACATCCGAGCATCGACCTCGGCGCCATCGATCGCAACCAGTACGCTTTTTTCGCCGAGCTGTTCGATCCAAGTGGCAAGCGAGTGCTCACCGGCGCGGTGCAGGGCAAGTCGAGCGTCGCAGCCGATGGTGGCGCTGGCATCCTGCCGATGTTCGAGGTGGAGAGCTGGAACTGCCCGGCCTCGGGGATGGGCTTTGCGCGGGCCTTTCACGCCGCCACTGCGCTGCCGGGAGGCGAAGTTCTCCTCTATGGCGGGGTCGAGACGGGCGCTGTCGCAGGACAACCCGAGAGCTTGAGCGTGACCGACACCATCGAGATCTACGATCCAGCGCGTGCGCTGTTTCAGACCGTCAGTGGCTCGGGGCTCGATGCGCGAGCCTTTCACCAAGTTGCTGTGCTCAGCGCGACCGATACGGTCATCAAGCTGCTGGCGTACGGCGGCATCAAGGCGTCGGGGCGCGGTCAGCAAGTCCTGACGACGCCGCTCACCAATGCGCCGCTGCGGCTGGCACCATGCGGAGCGGCAGCGCCGGCGGGACCGCTTTTGCTGACGCTGAAGCTCGAAGCCGGCAAGTGGAGCATCACTGGCGAGAAAGTCGCGCAGAGCGATACCGAGAAAGCGGTGTTCGCGGGGACCACGGCCCTGCCGCAAGGTGGACTGGTTGGCATTGGCGGAGCCTCCCTGGGAGCGCTTGCGCCGTGCCCGAACGGCGTGGACCTACTCAAGCCAGTCAATCCGACGGTGCCGATCCAGAAGGCCGTCGCCTGGTCGGGAATGGCCGGCGAGGTGTTTGCTTCGGGCACCCTGATGACCGGCTTTTTGGCTCCGTCGCTGACTCCGATCTCGAAAAAATCGGCGATTGCGCTCGGCAGCTCTTGGCCTGCGACTGCGACCGCGCCACCGATGATGTCGCTCTTGCTGACCGGAGTTCCTGATGCACCAGCGACGACGATGGGCATGGGGCAGGCCCTTACCGGAGTGCCCACGGCCTTTCACACGGCGACGCGAATTGGCGCCGCTCTCCTCGACAATCCGCGCTTCCCGGTGGACGTTCTTTTGACCGGTGGATTCCAGATGACCGACTCTGCAACGGTTCAGCCGGGTCAGCCGCCCGCCGCGGCCTCGTCAGTGCGCGTCTACTCCGTCCCAGATGCGACGTCGGTACCGAACCTCAAAGCCGTGACGCCCTATCTCGCGGGCACTTGTGGCTCGGCTCAGCCGCACTATCGCTCGGCGGCGTACGAAGCAGCCGCAGCGACGGCTTCCGGCCAGCGTGTCGTGATTACCGGCGGCAGTGCCACCCAGGTCGCGGGCTGCAACGACTGCGAGAACGCTGCCGACACCAGCTTACTGTGTACGCTCACCCAGGCCTCGCTGTACGACGCCGGTCAGAATGCTCTTCGCCAGCTGCCCGCGATGGCTTTGGCCCGCTTTGGCCACCAGGCGACGCTGCTCCAGGATGGCACGATCCTGGTCACTGGCGGTCTGACGCGAAAGGCGGGCAAGACCACCGAGGCGACCAGTGAGTCTGAAATCTACAACCCGCGCGCCGCGAGCACAGCCACCGCCGATCTCGACGATCCGGTGACGCTGTCGCTCCCCACCGATCAACAGTCCGCGCGCGTCGGCGTCGATGCGCGAAATCCCTGTACTCATCTATAGATCGCGGCTCCTCCGAAACCTACAAATCCTAAGCTTGCATTTCACGTACGCCGTTTGATAGGCTGCGCGCCGGTATGTGCATCGCCGATGAACTGGCCAGCGCCCGCCCTGAAGATCCCTGTAGAGGCGTCACGATATGACCAACCAGCCGACATCTGACAAACGCTTTGTCTTCCCACCGTGGACGAACCGGTTGCCTCCGCTTTCGGTGGCAGCCGTTTTGTTCGGGCTCGTTGGCGCCATTTTTGGCGTCTGGTACTACTTCTCCCCACGGCATACGGACGTGGGGTACGAGCCCAATCAGCCCATTCCGTACTCTCACAAGCTCCACGCGGGCGATCTCGGACTTGACTGTCGTTACTGTCACGTCAACGTCGAGAAAACGGAGTTTGCAACGGTCCCTCCGACGCAGGTCTGTATGAACTGCCATGCCAACGTGCGGAAGGACTCGCCGAAGCTTCAGCCGCTGCGAGAGTCGTGGGCCTATGGGAAGCCAATCCCGTGGGTTCGCGTTCACAAGTCCCCCGACTACGTCTTTTTCCCGCACAGCCGTCACGTTACCAGTGGCGTTGGCTGTGTCGAGTGTCACGGGCGGGTCGATCAGATGGTCACGGTGCGTCAGGTCGAGCCGCTGTCGATGAGCTGGTGCCTTGATTGCCACCGCGATCCGGCGCCGCGCCTGCGACCGCTCGACCAGATCACGAACATGGGCTGGGAGCCGCCGGGCGATAAGCCGCTCGATGTTCGTCGTCGTGAGTTCGGGGAGAAGCTGGCCCAGGAACTCAAGATTGCGCCACCTACCGATTGCTCTAGGTGTCACCGATGAAGCCAACACTTCCCAAGTGGCCTGGCCTTGCACCAGGCGAAAAGACTTACTGGCGTAGCACGGACCACGTGAAGAACAGTCCGCTCTATCGCGAGTCGCTCGAGCGTGAGCTTCCGTCGGAAGTTCCGCCCGAGGTTCAGAATCCGCTGACGCGTCGCTCGTTCATGGGAATCCTCGGTGCCTCGATGGCGCTCGCGGGTCTGGCCGGCTGTCGTCGTCCAGAGGAGAAGATTCTCCCCTATACGCGCTCGCCGGAAGATCTGGCGATTGGCCTGCCGACCTATTACGCCACTGCGATGCCCCTCGGCTCGGCGGTGTACGGTCTGCTGGTCGAGAGTCACGAGGGTCGCCCAACCAAGATCGAGGGCAACCCGAGCCATCCCATGAGCATGGGGGGTACCAATTCGTTCGCCCAAGCTTCGATTCTGGAGATGTACGATCCAGATCGCTCGTCGGGACCGCTGGTCGCCGGCAAAGCGGAAAAGGAGGAGGCGGCGGCAGAAGCGCATGGCGAGCACGGCGGTGGTCACGGCGGCGCGGCGCCCAAGCCGGTGCTGTTCGGGCTAGATGCGATCACCGACTTCTTCAAGACCCGTCGCGGCAAGTGGGCGGCGGACAAGGGTCGGGGCCTTCACATTCTCTCGGGTGCGCTGACTTCGCCGACGCTGCTGCGACTCCGTGACCAGCTCGGTAAGGAGTGGACGGACGCGAAGTGGTGGACCTGGGAAGCGATCTGCGAAGACTCGATTCGCCAGGGCAGCCGCCAGGCGTTTGGCGAGGATCTCGTCACCCTCAATGAGGTTCACAAGGCCGACGTCATCGTCTCGATTGGCTCGGACTTTGTGGCTCACACGCACGACGGCGTTCGCAACGCCCGTCACTTCGCAGCCCGTCGCAAGGTCGACCGGGTGAGCGATGAGATGAACCGACTCTATGTGGTGGAGTCGGCCTGGACGGTGACTGGCACCAACGCCGATCACCGGCTGCGACTCAAGCCGAGCCTGGTGGCGCACTTCGCGCTCGCGCTTGCTGGGGAGCTGGCCAAGCGTGGCTTGTCGCTGCCGAGCGAGGTGATGGCGCAGCTCCCGAAGAGCACGCCCGCTGGCATCGATGGCAAGTTCGTCGCGGCGGCTGCTGGGGATCTGCTAAAGGCACAGGGACGCGGACTGCTGGTCGTCGGCAAGGCGCTGCCGGCTGGGGTTCACGCTCTGGTCCACGCGATCCACGCGGCGCTCGGCGCAGTCGGCGAGACGGTCAACTACGTCAAGGCTGGCGACGCGGGCCGTCCGCTCGATCGCGATGCCATCAAGGGCCTGTCGGCGGCGCTCGATGCCGGGCAGGTCGAGACGCTGATTGTCCTCGGTGGCAACCCGGTGTTCGATGCTCCGGCGGACCTCGGACTGGCTGAGAAGTTCAAGAAGGTTCAGGTCATTCACCTGGGCCTGTATCGCAATGAGACGGCGCTGGCCTCGGCACTGCACATCCCGCGGGCGCACTTCCTGGAAGCCTGGGGCGACCTGCGGGCCGCCGACGGTACCGCCAGCATCGTGCAGCCGCTGATTGCGCCGCTGTACAAGGGCTGGTCGGACATTGAGCTGGTCAACTACCTTTTGACCGGCAACATGGTTCGTGGCTACGAGCTGGTTCGTGACACTTGGCGCGGCGTGGCTGCGGCCAAGATGGCGCCGCCTTCGCCCCCGCCCCCGCCCGTCGAAGTTCAGCCGGTTGCGCCGGCAGGGAAGGGTGCTGCTGCGGCCAAGCTTGGGAAGCCTGTGCTGCCCGTCAAGCCTGGTGTGGCGGCTCCCGCGGCGGCCAAGCCTGGTGTGGCGACTCCGGTGGCGACGATTGCGGTCGGCGCGGCGGCAGGAGCTCCGGCGGCAGGAACTCCGGCTGCTGCTTCTGCGGCGCCGGTCGATGCGGCTGCTCCGCCGGCGGTTCCGCAAGAGTCCCTGGCGGTCTTCTTCGACCACGCCTTCCGCAAGGCTCTCCACGACGGCATCATCGAGGGCACGACCTTCGACAAGGTTCGTCCACAGCTCAAGGCCGCCGACATCGGTCAGGTTGTGGCGCAGGTGGCGGCGATTCAGCCGAAGGCCTGGGAGATTGAGTTCCTGGTCTCGAACTCGGTCTACGACGGTCGCTACGCCAACGTGAGCTGGCTGCAAGAGCTTCCCGATCCGCTGACCAAGCTGGTGTGGGACAACGCGCTGCTCGTCTCGGTCGATACGGCCAAGGAGATGGGTCTGGAGCGCAACGACATGGTGCAAGTGACCGTGCGCGGCCAGTCGGTCGAAGCGGCGGTCTACATCCAGCCGGGGCAGGCCTCCGGGACGGTGTCGCTGGCTCTCGGTTACGGGCACAACCCCGATGCCGTGGGCAAGGTCGGTCGCGGCGCTGGCTTCAACGCCTACAAGGTTCGTCACTCCGACGGCCTGTGGTCCGACGAGGTCCAGGTCCAGAAGCTTGGCAAGAAGTACGAAGATCCGCGCGACTACTGGTTCGGCGACACCACCCACCTGACGGGTCTGGTGACGACGCAGGATCACTTCGCGATGGAAGGTCGTCCTCTCATTCAGGAGGCGACGATTGGCAAGTTCCGCAAGCACCCGAACTTTGCCCAGCACGCGGTTCACCACCCGCCGCTGCTCGCGCTGTGGGACCCCTACAAGCGCAGCGGTCAGCAGTGGGGTCTGGTCATCGACCTATCGGCGTGCGTCGGCTGCGGGACTTGTACGATTGCTTGCCAGGCCGAAAACAACGTTCCGGTCGTCGGCAAGGCGCAGGTCCGCAAGGGCCGCGAGATGCACTGGATTCGCATCGACCGCTACTTCACGATGGAGCCGGTCGCATTCGACAACGGCAGCCACAAGAAGATCGAGCTAGGCGACGAGACCACGCACATGGTCCACCAGCCGGTGCCGTGCATGCAGTGCGAGGATGCGCCGTGCGAGAATGTCTGCCCGGTCGCGGCCACGACGCACTCGATCGATGGCCTCAACGACATGGTCTACAACCGCTGTGTCGGCACCCGCTACTGCGCCAACAACTGCCCGTGGAAGGTGCGTCGCTTCAACTACCTCGACTATCGCGGCGATGTGCCCGAGGTCGCGAAGCTGGCCATGAATCCCGACGTCACGGTTCGTTCGCGCGGCGTCATCGAGAAGTGTACCTACTGTGTTCAGCGAATCCGTGGCGCCCAGCGCTCGGCCAAGCTCAAGGACACCCAGGGGCGCTCGGAGTATGTGGTCGACGGCGGCATCGTGACGGCTTGCCAGCAGGCGTGTCCTGCCGACGCCATCACGTTTGGCGACATCACGGACCAGAAGAGCAAGATCTCGGTGGTCCGTCAGAGCCCGCGGCACTACGCGATGCTCGAGGAGCTGAACGCCAAGCCGCGTACGACCTACATGGCTCGGATTCGCAATCCCAACCCGGCGCTGGAAGCCGAAGCGCCCGAAGAGGCGCATGGCGGTGGTCACGCTCCTGCGGGTCATGCACCTGCGGCAGCCGGTCACGCCCCTGCCGGTGAAACCAAACCGCACGAGACTGGAGCAAGCCATCCATGAGTGCCGAGAGAAGCGCGGTCGCGGCAGTGCTCGAGCCCGAGCCGCTCCTGAATAACAATCCGAGCTTTGCGGCGATTACGAACGTAGTCTGCCGACCGGTCGAGCTGGAGGTCAATAAGACTCCCATCGGCTGGATCTTGAGCTTCCTGGTAGCGATAAGCCTCCTCGGCCTGTACGGCGCGACGCTGACCTATCTGGTCGTGACCGGTATCGGTGTGTGGGGCAACAACAACCCGGTCTACTGGGCCTGGGATATCACCAACTTCGTGTGGTGGATCGGTATCGGCCACGCCGGCACCCTGATCTCGGCGATCTTGTTCTTGTTCCGACAGAAGTGGCGCACCGCCATCAACCGCTTTGCGGAAGCGATGACGGTGTTCGCGGTGCTCTGCGCGCTCCAGTTCCCGCTGTTCCACACTGGTCGTCCGTGGCTGGCTGCCTACTGGCTGCTGCCGCTGCCGAACCAGATGTCGATGTGGCCGAACTTCCGCAGCCCGCTGATGTGGGACGTGTTCGCGGTTTCGACCTACGGACTGGTCTCGGCGCTGTTCTGGTACGTCGGTCTGATTCCTGACCTCGCGACCCTGCGGGATCGCGCGACCACTCGCACCCGAGCCATTGCGTACGGAATCTTTGCGATGGGCTGGCGGGGCTCGAACCGTCACTGGCAGCACTACGAGCGAGCCTACCTGATCCTGGCTGGCCTCTCGACGCCGCTGGTGCTCTCGGTTCACTCGATCGTGTCGTTCGACTTCGCGACCTCGGTGCTGCCCGGCTGGCACGCGACCATCTTCCCGCCTTACTTCGTTGCTGGCGCCGTGTTCTCGGGCTTCGGTCTGGTGATGACGCTGATGGTGCTGGCCCGCGAGTTCTACGGACTCAAGGACCTCGTCACGATGCGCGTCCTTGAGAACATGAACAAGATCATGCTCGTCACCGGCACCATGGTTGGTTACGCGTACGGCATGGAGTTCTTCATCGCCTGGTACGGCGGCAACCCCTACGAGCGCTTCACGTTCATCAACCGCGCCATGGGTCCTTATGCCTGGGCGTACTGGACGATGATCTCGTGCAACGTGATCTCGCCGCAGCTGTTCTGGTTCCGCTTCATCCGTCGCTCGGTGCCGCTGATGTTCATCCTCTCGATCTTCGTGAACATCGGAATGTGGTTCGAGCGGTTCGTGATCATCGCCACCTCGCTGCACCGTGACTTCACTCCGGCGGCGTGGGGCTACTTCCGTCCGACCTGGATCGACGTGAGCATGTACCTGGGCACGTTCGGTCTGTTCTTCACTCTGTTCCTTCTGTTCCTGCGGTTTGCACCGATGATCGCCATCTCGGAGATCAAGGGTGTGTCGCCGGCAGCCGACCCGCATGCCCACGACGCGGATCACGGCAAGGAGGCTCACTGATGTCTGTCAAGACCGCAGTTACTTTTGAAGACAACGTCTGGGGCGTGGTCGGCGAGTACAAGTCTCCCGGCGCGCTCCTCGAAGCTGTCAAGGCCGTACGTCAGGCCGGCTTTTCGGCCATCGACACCTATACGCCGTTCCCGGTTCACGGCATGGATCGCGCCATGGGGCTGCGACCGACCATTCTGCCCTATCTCGTGCTGGGTGGCGGTCTGACGGGCGTCTGCTGCGCCATCTTGCTTCAGTGGTGGATGAACGGCTTCGACTATCCCTTTATCATCGGCGGCAAGCCAATCATCTCGTACCAGGCCTATGTGCCGATTGGCTTCGAGTTGATGGTGCTTCTGTCAGCGCTCACGACGGTGTTCGGTCTGTTTGCGCTGTGTCGGTTGCCGCAGCCGTACCATCCCCTGTTTACCCACGACCGCTTCCCACGCTTCTCGGATGACGGATTCTTCCTGGCGATTGAGGCCAAGGATCCGAGCTTCAGTGAAGCGCGGGCCCGTGAGGCGCTGGCTGCGGCTGGCGGCACGGAGATCTCGGTCGTTCGGGACATTGCGGAGACGTAGGCCCATGCAAAGACGCTATACGATATCGTCGCTCTCCGTGGTCCTTGCCGCCTCGACGCTGCTTGGTTGTCGCGGCAATCCGTCCGAGGACCCGCCCATCCACCTCCAGCGCAATATGTTCACGCAGGACAAGGGCAAGGTGCAGCGCGAGAACCCGTTCTTCGAGGACGGCCGCGTGATGCGACCGCTTGTCGAAGGCACGCTCAGTACCTCGGCTCCCGTCGTCAAGACGGCGTACTACACGGGCAAAGATGAGCAAGGCCGCCCGGTGGACAAGTTCCCAGCCGAGGTCACGGTCGATGCCAATTTGCTCAGGCGCGGACAAGATCGCTTCAACATCTTCTGCGCGCCCTGTCACGACCGCTCCGGAGCCGGAAATGGTGCGGTGATTCAGCGCGCGAACAAGCTGGGGTCGTGGGTGGTACCGGCGTATTACGAGCAGCGGCTGCTCGATACTCCCGTCGGAGACCTCTTCTCGACGATCTCAAACGGTAAGAACACCATGAAGTCCTACGCCTATCAGGTTCCGGTTGCGGACCGCTGGGCGATTGTCGCGTATGTCCGGGCTCTGCAGCGCAGCCAAGGACTGAAGGTAGAGCAGCTCACTCCTGAGCAGAGGGGCCAACTCAAATGAGTGCAATGCATACCGATCTGTCTGCCTCGCGGCTACAGATTCCCGCCGGAGTCGCCAATCGCTGGGCGATGGTCTTCGGTGGAATCGGGCTGCTCGGGCTAGCGGCCACCGCTTCGGGCTTCTTCTCGGAAGCGACCCGGAGTGAGGCGCTCAGCGCCTACTTGGTGGCGTTCTTCTATGTCCTGACGCTGGGCGTTGGCACGATGTTCTTCGCGGCGCTCCAGCACCTCGTGGGCGCGCGCTGGAGCGTGGTGCCGCGTCGCATCGCCGAGAACTACGGATCGTTTACGCCGTGGCTGATCTTGCTGTTCATACCGCTGGCGGCGTTCGCCAAGGACTTCCTGCCGTGGATGAACATCGAGGGAATCAAGAACCCCGAGTACCGCAAGGCGGTCGAGCTGGCGATGGAGTCGAAGACTTGGTACCTGACGGTGCCGTTCTTCTTTGGTCGCGCCGTCGTCTACCTCGCGTTCTGGGCCTTCGCCGGTCTGTTCTACTACCGCAAGTCGGTCGAGGTGGATACAAGTGGCGATCCGCAGGCGATCCGCACGCTGCGCAAGTTCGCGCCGCCGGTGGTCATCCTGTTCGGTCTGACCCTGACCTTTGCGGCCTTCGACTGGCTGATGGGCGTCGACCCGACCTGGGCGACCACGATGTTCGGTGTCTATGCCTTTGCCGGTACGATCCTGTCCGCGCTGGCCTTGATTGCTCTGACTGCGCGGACCCTCCAGGGCTACGGCTACATGGACGGCGTGATCAACGACGAGCACTACCACGATCTTGGCAAGCTGATGTTCGGCTTCACCGTGTTCTGGGCATACATCGCGTACTCGATGTTCATGCTGATTTGGTACGCCAACCTGCCGGAAGAGACCGTGTGGTATCGCAAGCACTGGGAGAACGGCTGGTCGACGCTGACCTGGACGCTCGTGCTGCTGCACTTCCTGGTTCCGTTCTTCGGTCTGTTGTCGCGGACGGCCAAGCGTCACCCGACCATCCTCAAGGCGCTCGCCGCCCTGCTGGTGGTGATGCACTGGGTCGACCTCTACTGGCTGATCATGCCGCTGTTCCGTGAGCACATGGCGTTTAGCTGGTATGACTTCGCCGCCGTGCTGGGGACCACTGGACTGTTCTTCGGCGTCGCGGCGCGGACCTTCGGCAAGGCGGCTCTGGTTCCGGTCAAGGACCCCTTCTTGGCCGATTCGATGGGGTATGACAATGGCTGAACATGAGCACAACTCGGATCATGGCGATGTCGCCGTCGACGAGCAGCAGCCGGCAAACCTGACCCTGGTCTTCTCGGGTCTGGTGCTGTGCATCGTCTTCTTCGGTACCGCGCTGCTGTTCAACTCTGTGTTTATCCGCTACTCCGAGAAGTTGATCCATGAGCGCAGCTTGGGGACACAGGATGCGGAGCTTAACAACCTGCGGGTTCTCGAAGAGAAGCGCCTGTCGAATGTCGGTTACCTCGACAAGGACAAGGGCACCGTCCACATTCCCATCCAAGAGGGAATGAAGAGAGTGGTCGAGGAAAACAAGAGATGAGCCCTCTGTCCCGGGTTCTCCTCGTTGGCCTGCTCATGACGACGATGGGCGTAGTCTGCCCAGCGCGCGCCGAGCAGGAGGTGCCGAAGGAGCTGCAAGGCATCGCCATCGATGGAGTCCTGGGGGCGAAGGTTCCGCTCGACGTTCCTTTTGTGGATCAGACTGGCAAGCAGGTCACGCTGCGCGACTACTTTCTTGGCGGTCGACCGGTGATTCTGGCTCTCGCGTACTACAGCTGTCCGACGCTCTGTTCGCTGGTCCTCAACGGACTCACGGATGGAATGCGGCCCCTGCCGTTTGCGCCGGGCAAGGAATACCAGGTCATCACGCTGAGCATCGACCCGCGCGAGAAGCCGAACCTCGCTTTGGCCAAACGACAAGCGTACTTGCAGAGCTTGAAACGAGAGCTGGGGGATGGGAGCCGCGACTGGCCCTTTCTCTCTGGTTCGGAACAGGACATCGCCAAGGTCGCCGCCGCCGTCGGCTTTCGCTATCGCTGGGACGAGGAAGGCAAGCAGTGGGCCCACGCCGCAGGGATCTTCGTGCTGACTCCGGATGGTCGGCTGTCGCAGATCCTCTACGGAATCGCGTTCGCAGAGCGTGATCTGCGGCTGGCGCTGGTCGAGGCTTCGCTCGGCGGCATTGGCAGTCCGCTCGATAGGCTCTTGCTCTGGTGTTTCCACTACGACCCGAAAGAGCGCCGCTACTCGTTAGCTGCGATCGCGCTGGTCCGAATCGGTGGCGTCCTCACGATGATGGTCTTGGGAGCGTTCCTAATTACCGCGTGGCGGAGAGATCGCCGCGCTCAGGTGAACGGATGATGCAGCCAAACACAGAAGTTGCGATTGGGTTACCAGCGCAGGCATCAACGCTGGCAGGGGCGTACGACACGCTCTTCCTGTCTTTGACCGCGCTATGCCTGTTCTGCCTCGTGCTCATTGCCAGCACGGGCGTGTACTTTGTCGTTCGCTACCGCCACCGCGGTGGCGAGCACCAAGTGGTCGAGATTTCCCACAACACTACGCTGGAAGTTCTCTGGAGCGTCATCCCGCTGTTCGTGGTGATGGGGCTGTTCGTGTGGGGCTTCAAGAACTACATGGACCAGCTCGTCCCGCCCAAGGATGCGCTGGAGATCCGGGTGACCGGCAAGAAGTGGAAGTGGACCTTCGAGTATCCGAACGGTGCGCAGAGCGCCGATGAGATCGCGGTTCCGCTGAACAAGCCGGTCAAGCTCATCATCACGTCGAGCGATGTGCTGCATAGCTTCTTCGTCCCAAGCTTCCGGATGAAGATGGACGCGGTGCCGAACAAGTACAACGTGATGTGGTTCCAGCCGATCCTCGAAGGCACGCAGCAGGTGTTCTGTGCCGAGTATTGCGGCACGGATCACTCCAACATGCTGGCGCAGATCAAGGTGATGCAGCCCGATGCGTATTTGAAGTGGCTTGATGCGCATGCGCCGGTGAACGAGTCGGACCCCATCGCGCACGGCAAGTCGCTGTTCGAGATCAAGGGCGGCTGCAACGCCTGTCACGCGGTCAAGAGTGCCGCGGAGCAGCCGCAGCCGGTGATTGGTCCGCGCCTTCATCAGCTGTTTGGCCGCAAGGAAAAGATCCAAGGCCAGGGCGAGATCAACGTCGACGACAACTACCTTCGTGAGTCGATTGAGAACCCGATGGCCAAGATCGTCGAGGGCTTTGCTCCCGCGATGCCGCCCTTCAAGGGCCGCTTCAGTGACAAGGAGCTTGGCCATCTTATCGACTACCTGAAGAGCTTGAAGTAATCGAGGTTCAGTCATGACCCAGTACACCCCCTCTTCTTCTGAACCCGGACAGCGTCCGCCGAACTTTTGGAACCAGTCGCGCGGCATCGCTTCGTGGCTGTTTACGCTCGATCACAAGCGCATCGGCGTGATGTACCTGGCGTTCGTTTGGGCAGCCTTCATGCTCGGCGGAGTCTTCGCCCTGCTGGTCCGCACCGAGCTGCTCACCGCTGGCAAGACCATCGTTGATCCGGACACCTACAACCAGCTGTTCACCCTGCACGGCGCCGTGATGGTCTTCCTCGTCATCATTCCGTCGATTCCGGCCTCGCTCGGCAACATCATCCTGCCGCTCCAGCTCGGAGCCAAAGACGTTGCCTTCCCCCGCGTCAACCTGGCGAGCTTCTACATCTACGTGATTGGCGCGCTCATCGCCCTGTACTCGATCTTTAGCGGCGCGGTCGACACCGGCTGGACGTTCTACACCCCGTACTCGACCACCACCAACTCCAGCGTCTCGACGATGGTGCTGGCCGCGTTCGTCCTCGGCTTCTCGTCGATCTTCACCGGCCTGAACTTCATCGCGACCGTGCACCGCCTGCGTGCTCCGGGCATGACCTTCTTCCGGATGCCGCTGTTTGTGTGGGCGCTCTACGCGACCGCGGTGATCCAGATCCTCGCCACTCCGGTGCTCGGCATCACGCTGCTTCTGCTGATTGCGGAGCGTGTCCTGCACATCGGCATCTTTGACCCGGCGCTCGGTGGTGACCCGGTGCTGTTCCAGCACTTCTTCTGGTTCTACAGCCACCCGGCGGTCTACATCATGATCGTCCCTGGCTTCGGCGTGATCTCCGACCTAATCAGCACGTTCTCGCGCAAGGCCATCTTCGGCTACCGCGCCATCGCGCTGTCTTCCATCGGCATCGCGATTGTCGGCTTCCTGGTCTGGGGACACCACATGTTCACCTCGGGCCAGTCGGAGCTTGCCGGCATGATCTTCTCCGGCCTGACTTTCCTTATCGCGATTCCCACCGCCATCAAGATCCTCAACTGGGTCGCCACCCTCTACAAGGGCTCGATCGTGCTGCGCACTCCGATGTGGTACACGCTCGGCTTCCTGTGGCTGTTCCTCATCGGCGGACTCACCGGCCTGTACCTGGCCACGATGTCGCTCGACCTCCACCTGCACGACACCTACTTCGTCGTGGCGCACTTCCACTACGTGATGATGGGCGGCACCATGTTCGCCTTCATCGGTGGCCTGCACTACTGGTGGCCGAAGTTTACCGGCAAGATGTACAGCGAGAAGCTCGGCAACTGGGCCTGCCTGACGGCGTTTGTTGGCTTCAACCTGACCTTCGGTTCGCAGTTCTTCCTCGGCGTTGCGGGCATGCCGCGTCGCTACTACAACTACCTGCCGCAGTACGAGCCGCTTCACCAGGTCTCCACGATTGGTTCGTACATCCTCGGCTTTGGTTTCTTGCTGACCCTGATCTGTCTCGTCCGTTCGCTCAAGAACGGCAAGGAGGCTGGTAACGATCCGTGGGGCTCGACCACGCTGGAGTGGACCACTGCGTCTCCTCCGCCAGTCGAGAACTTTGCTGGCCAGCCGACGGTGGACCGGGGTCCGTATGACCGCACCGCGGGTGGTGGACACTAGGCGCTTTGTAACCTCTGCGAGCCGCAAGGAGCACTTATGAGCAATCCGGCCCGTACTTATCATCACGCGCACCATTTCCCCTCGGCACGCGACGAGTCGGAAACGGCCAAGCTCGGGATGTGGATCTTTCTAGCGACCGAGATCTTGTTGTTCTCGGGACTGTTCATGGCGTATGCCGCCTATCGCTATACCCACCCCGAGATGTTCAAGGTGGTGCACCAGCTCCTCGACTGGAAGCTGGGCGCAGTCAACACCATGGTCCTCATCTTCTCCTCGCTGACGATGGCGCTGGCCGTTCGGTCGTCGCAGCTATCGAAGCAAGGGCAGACCGTTGGCTTCTTGGCGATTACGCTGCTGTGCGGCGCGGCCTTCTTGGTCGTGAAGTACTTCGAGTACTCGCACAAGATCCACCTCGGGACGCTGCCAGGCGCAGGACCGCTCGGCCACTGGAACCCCGACTATGCCGCGCTCGCAGCCGAGCATGGCGCGGACTTCGTCGAGAAGCTCAAGTCGGTCGACCACCCGTACATCTTCATCGGAATCTACTTCCTGATGACCGGCCTTCACGGCCTTCACGTCATCATCGGCATGATTGCCATCACCTGGGTGCTTCTGCGCTCGATGCGTGGCGACTTCAGCTCGAAGTACTTCTTCCCGGTCGAGAACGTCGGGCTCTACTGGCACCTCGTCGACTTGATCTGGATCTACCTGTTCCCGCTCCTCTACTTGGTGGGGTAAGTCATGACGCAGGCACAAACGAATCACAACGACTCGCATGATCACGGTCACGACGAGCCGCACGTACTACCGCTCTCGGTGTACTTCGGCGTGTGGGGCGCGCTGGTGGTGCTGACGGCGTTCACCGTCATCGTCTCGCGCTTCGACTTCGGCTCGGCCAACACGGTCGTTGCCATGATTGTTGCGACGATCAAGGCAACCCTGGTGGCGCTGTTCTTCATGCACTTGCTCTACGACAACAAGCTGAACATGGTCATCCTGATGGCCAGCTTCCTGTTCGTGGCGGTGTTCTTTACGCCGACGCTGATCGACCTGGGTACGCGCGGCCTGATCGATCCGATCAAGACTCGCCAAGGCTACAAGCAGATGACGGCCAAGCCCTCGACTCTGCCCGAGCCACCGGTCGAAGTCGCTCCGGCAGCGCCCGCTGCTGCGCCTGTTGCCCCTGCGGCGGCTCCTGCGGTGGCCCCTGCTCCTGGCACCAAGCCCGCGGGTGCGCCCGTTGCCAAGCCTGCAGCGCCCGTCGCCAAGCCTGCAGCGCCCGTCGCCAAGCCTGCAGCGCCCGCCGCAGCGGCTACTCACTAGTCTCCTTCCGCTTCCCGTCCGTCTTCTCTTGTCGCTCTCGCTGACAGCTCTCCAAGACGAAGGTCTTGGCGCTGGTCATGCTGTTCGTCTTGCCAGCCCACAAACAATGAAGCGTCACTGCCACGGGCGGCTAGCTCGGCGCGTGCTGCGGCGAGTGCTTGTTGCAGCAGCAATAGCTCAGCGCGCGGATGGTCGGGATGGGCGCGCAGCGAGCGCTGCGAGGGATAGAACGGGTGGATGTTGAAGTCGAGCGGCAGCCCATGCCTTGCCGCCAGCTCGACGCCGTAGCCGATGCCCTCCAGCAGATCCGTCACCGCCGCTTCCCCACGTCGTCCCGGCGGCGCAAACACCAAGCTCAGCCACAAGCCCAGGTTCGCTCCGCCGTGCGCTACTTCCCGGGCCGACCGCTCGACCGCCTCGTGCGGCATCCGCTTGTTGAGGTAGATCAGCCGCACCTCGTCGTCAGCCGACTCCAGCCCCAAGATCACCCGCAGCGCCACCTGCTCGGGCAGCCGCTGCCGCAGCTCGCGCAGCCGCTCGCGCGTCACGAACACCTCACGGGTATCGAGCGAAAGCATCCGCAGCGCCGGCAGCTCCGCCGCCCAGTCACAGATCGACCGCAGGGCGTCGGGCGAGCACTCCCGTGGATTGAGAAGTGAGCCGCTGTTGTAAAGTACGAGGTGCCCCACCTGCGGCAGCTCGCGACGGTAGTGATAGGAGAACCAGGCCAGTCGCTTGGCGTGCGACGTTGGCAAGGCCGCTTGCCCTTCGCCCGCGCCGATGTCGCAGTGGCTGCACTCGCTGCGCCGAAAGTACGGGCACTGACCGTCCTTGGCTTCATTGCCAAGCACCAGGGCCAGCCGCAGGCCGTGGCGGTCCCAGGCTGGCTCAAAGCGCAGCGCCGCCGCCGGGGCATGGGCCAGCTCCGGCTCGTGGGGCGCCACCGCCAGGTAGTCATCGAGCAGCACCGCGTCGAGTCCGCACTGCTCGCAAAGCCGCAGCGCCTCCTCGGGCCGCTCGCAGATCGGCTCCTGCACGTTGAGCGAGGTGTTGAGGACCATCGGCACGCCGCTGCGCAGAAAGAACCGCTCGATGAGCCGCCGCCACGGCGAGCCGTCGGCAAAGACCAGCTGCGGCCTGGTACTGCCGTCCTTGTGAACCACTGCCGGAATGCGCGCCGCCTGCTCGGGTTGCACCGGCACCGCCGCCAGCATGAACGGCACGAGCGGCTCTGCTGCCGGCGGAACCTGTAGCCAGTGCGGCGCCTCCTCGGCCAGCACCGCCGGCCCAAACGGTCGAAACAGCTCGCGCTGCTTGATGTCTCGGTTCAGGTGGTCGCGCAGCTCCGGTCGCCGTGGGTCGGCCAGCATGGAGCGACCGCCGAGCGCCCGTGGTCCCGCCTCTCCCCGCGCAGAGGAGTACCAGCCCACCACCTCGCCGCGTGCCAGCCGCTCCGCCGCTTCCTCTGCCGGGTCGTGTACTTGTTGCGACGGCAGGGTGCTCCGGGCCAGCGCCGCGGTGATCTCGCCTGTGGGATGCCGCGGACCCAGCCGAGCGGTCGTCTGTCGCCAGCGCGGGGACTGCGGCCTCTGCTGGTGATGCAACAGGAGCGCGGCGCCCAGCGCAGTGCCGGCGTCGTTGGCTGCCGGCTGCGCAAAGATGCCGTCGAAGACTCCCGCGCGCGCCAGCCGTCCGTTCGCCGCACAGTTGAGCGCTACGCCGCCGGCCAGACACAGCTTGCGCTGCCCGGTCTCCGCTTGCAGCCAGCGCGCCATCGCCAGCAGCACTTCCTCGGTCCGCTGCTGGAGCGCCGCCGCCAGGTCCGCCCCCGCTTGGCAGGGCTTCTGTCCCGGCTCGACCTGCGCCTCGCGGACCTCACGGGCCACCCAGCCGGGGCCGTCGTTGCGGAAGCGCAGCCGCTGACCGTCGATCGTGAACGAGCCAGCGTCCCCCAGCTGCACAAGCCCCGCCAGCAGCTCGGCGTAGCGCGTCGGGTCGCCGTACGCTGCCAGCCCCATCACTTTGGTGGCGCCATAGGGACCGAAGCCCAGGCCCTCCGAGATGACCTCCCACAGCAGCCCGAGCGAGTGCGGGTACGCCAGCGTCTTGCGGACCGCCAGCGAGTCGCCGCTTCCCAGGCCGAGCCAGGTGGTGTCGTACTCGCCAATCCCATCGACCGCCATCACCGCTGCCGTCTCAAAGGGCGAGGGCAGAAACGCACTGGCCGCGTGGCTCAGGTGGTGGGGCACAAAGTGAAAGCGGAAGCGGGCCTGCGGACCGGCGTAGGCGCGGATGAGCCCTTCAATCGATAGCACCTCGGCGACGAAGCGGCGCTCGCCAGGCTCGGTGCTCCAGCCTTCCGGGGCTGGGCAGTCGTCGCTGCCGATGTTGCGCAGGCGCTCATCGGGTACAAACGGATAGACGATGTGGTCGACGGCGGAGAAGTCAAGTCCTGCGTCGGCGAGACAGCGCTCGGCGGCGCGGACGGGCCACTCGGCGGCGTTGTCGATGCGGGCCGGCTTGGCGTGACGAACCCGACTGAGCCGCTCCTCTTCGAGCATGCAGACGACATTGCCGTCGACGACCAGGCACGCCGCCAGTTCGTGATAGGGACCAGACAGGCCGAGGATACAGCTGCGCATGCGCGGCATGGTAGCGCGGTGTCGGCGCCGGGAAGCACTCAGCAGTGGGGAAGGGCGGTGATGACAAAAGACAGCAACCTGATGTCTCGATCCATCAGGCCGCGCAGGGCAGGGGCGGCGGCTAGCCGAAGACGCAGGAGAAGCCAGCGCTGACGCCAGACAGGACTGGTGTCACATCGCGCACCGCGCTTTTCATTCCGAACTCGACCTGCATGAGTGCTCCCGACAGTGCCGGCAGCTTGACCGGCGTCACGTCCGACGGAACCTTCGCCACGTCCATCCATGGCGCATTGAGCAGGCTGGTCTTGTCATTGGCAGTGCGGACGCGAATGGCGACCTGCGTGCCTGCCGGGGCCTGCACCTTGTAGTCCAGCTCGAGCCAGCGCGTCGAAGCCGCACCCATGCAGCCGGGAAAGGTGTGACGCCAGAAGCCCGACGGAGCGCCAGCGTTGCGGAGCTGGTAGCCGGTCATGTCGCTGTACGTATAGGGACTGCTGCCGACGCTGACTTTCTGGGTCGAGTAGTCCGCCGCGTTGATCTTGTAGGCCGCGCTGTTGGCCTGGCTGATCACCCACGGGTTGTTGTCGAAGTCGATGGCGGCGCCGACGTTGTTGCTCGACACGTTGGCCGTCTTGCCCTTGAACTCCATCTTGGCGCCCGCGCCGTCGACGTGGTACATGCCGGTATAGGTGTCGGCGATCCACACGCCGGTCTTGTTGTCGACGGCGAGCCCGCGTCCTGACTGCATCCCTTGGGCTTGTAGGTCGAGGTTTTCCCACTTCTCGGTGACCGGATCGAAGCGACCCACGCAGCTGCCGCCCGCCGTGTAGATACGACCCGCCGCGTCCGCCGCGATGCCGTACGCACACTTCGGAGCCAGCGCGCCATTGTAGACCTTGACCTGGTCGCCCTTGCTGACCTGCACGACGGCCAAGCTGCCCTCGGCGCCACGAATCCAGACATCGCCATTTTTGTCGAGGACCAGGCCGTAGGGCATCGCCGGAGCGACGCTAATCGTCTTCATGATGGCGCCGGTCTTGGCATTGAGTCGCACCAGCTCGCGCGTCCCGTACATGCCGATGTAGACCACCGTGTCCGTCTCACCAAGTCCGGCGTTAAAGCCCGCGGCGCGCGGCAGCGAGCTGGGCGTCAGCTTGGTAAACCACAGGATGCACTCGTCGGTGGGGTTGTTCGGCTGGCCATCGGCCCACGGCATCGGCGTCCCGTTCTCGGAGGTGTCGATCTTGCCGTTGGCATTGCGGTCGAGGCACTGCGACTTGTCGCCCGCGATGTGAACAGCCGAGGCGCGGTTGCCATCATATGAGGAGCGGTTGGCAACCACCACGTCGCCGTTCAGCCCGACCGTGGTCCGCGACGGGTCGGCCTTGCCACCGGGGTGCGTGTAGTAGCGGCCCACCTCGGCGCGCGTCCGGGTGTCGATCTTCGATACGGTGCCGTCGGCGCTGTTCGCGACCCAGATGATGGGGGACAGCGTGCCGCCAAAGCTCTTGGTGTCGAGGACTACGTTGCCGTCCTTGTCGACCTTGACCCCTGACGAGCCGTCGTCGCTTGCGTCAAACGGCGTGGTGCCATTGGGTCCCACTTTGTCGTACGCGCCCGGACCGCCCGGCGGAGGCTTGTTCGGGTCAACAGCTTGGCAAGAAGTGTCGCCCTCCACGCAGTCGGTTTCGCCACCGAGGTTTGCATGGTTACAGGCGAGAGCCAGCAGCGGCAGCGCAAGCACGGTCAGTTTTCGAGTCATCGGCAGCCTCCACATTCGGGTCGTTACATACCAATCCCGAAAAGCGAAGCAAAAACTGCGCCTTGTGTGGTGAGGCACGTGCGTTAAGATTCGCCAATACCATGAAGCACTCGGCGGAAAGCACTGCCGCTTCGAGGGACAGTCTTCCCAAAGACCCCAACTCGACCAGCGTCCTCGACGACGTTCCAGAGTTCACGCGCTATCGGCCCGGTGGCGTCTTCTTGGTGATAAGTGGTCCCGACCGGGGCGAGCAAGTGGTGCTCACGGACCGGCCCATCACGCTCGGCTCGTCACCTAGCTGTGAGCTGGTGCTGTCCGACCGCACCGTCTCGCGGCGGCACGCCACCGCGCAGCTCGAAAACAACCAAGTCGTCGTCCGTGACCTCGGCTCGACCAACGGCAGCTTTACCTACGGCGCTCGCTTCAAAGAGATCGTCGTCGGCTTTGGCACCGAGATCACCCTTGGCAAGACCGTGCTCAAGTTCTTGCCGCAAGAGGAAGCGCTCAAGCCCGTCGAGAGCGAAGACGATCGCTTCGGCAGCCTGCTTGGCTGTGACGCCAAGATGCGGCGGCTGTTTGGCCTTCTGCGTGACATCTCGCCGACCGACTCGACGGTGCTCATCCAAGGCGAGACCGGCACTGGCAAGGAACTCGTCGCCGAGGAGATTCATCGTCACTCGCGGCGGGCAGCGGGTCCGTTCGTGGTCTTCGACTGTGGTGCGGTCCCGCGTGAGCTGATCGAGTCGCTCTTGTTCGGCCACGTCAGAGGCGCATTTACTGGCGCCATCGCCGACCGCCAGGGCGCCTTTGCCGAAGCGCACGGCGGCACCATCTTCCTCGATGAGATCGGCGAGCTGGCACTTGAGCTACAGCCGTCTCTGCTCCGTGCGCTCGACAAGCGAGCCGTTCGTCCGGTCGGCGGCAGCGCCTACAAGCAGGTGGATGTTCGGGTGATTGCCGCGACCAACCGCGACTTGCGAGAGGAGGTCGCCCGCAAGGCCTTCCGCGAGGACTTGTTTTTTCGACTTGCTGTCATCCGCGTCCAGCTGCCGGCGCTGCGTGAGCGAGGGCGGGACATCGACCTTTTGACCGACTCCTTCGTCGAGCAGTTTTCGTCCGGCAAGACCTTGGCGCTGCCTTCTGCCGAGCGGCTGCGGCTGCACAGCTACGGCTGGCCCGGCAATGTCCGCGAGCTGCGCAACGTCGTCGAGCGGGCCTGTGTGCTCGCCAAGGGCGACAGCCTCAACCTCGAGGAGCTGGGCGATGCGGTGGTACACGCGGCGCCGCCCGTATTTCGCTCGTCGCTGCCGTTCAAGGAAGCCAAGGGTCAGCTCGTCGAGCACTTCGAGCGCGAGTACATCGTTGACCTGATGAAGCGCCATCGCATGAACCTCTCGGCGGCAGCGCGTGAGGCCCAGATCGACCGCAAGCACCTGCGCGAGCTGCTCCGCAAGTACGGCCTCGACAATCGGCTCGACCCGGCGGACCGCTCAGGCGAGTGAGCCGCGCGACATCTTCGACAGCCGCACATCGAGCCACGCCGCCAGACCCAGCACCAGCCCGCGTGCGATAAACCGTGCCTCGGGCGGTACCGCCAAAAGCGACATCCCCGACAGCAGACTGGCCATCACCAGCGAGCCGAGCAGCACCCCAGCGACGCTGCCCCGCCCGCCGCGCAGGCTACAGCCGCCGATGACGCAGGCCGCGACCGCGTCTAGCTCCATCAGCTCGCCGACCGTGGTGGTCGAGGCGCCCGCGTACGCAGTCTGCAGCAGGCCAGTCAGCGCCACCAGCCCGCCGAGCAGCGTATAGGCCGTGACCACCACCTTGCCGACCGGAATGCCCGACAGCACGGCGGCTTCTTCGTTGCCGCCAATCGCGTAGAGCGCTCGTCCGAGCCGGGTATGGCCTGTCAGCACCTGAACCAGCAGCGCCACCGTCGCCAAGATGAGCAGTGGCAGCGGCAGGCCGCGAAACTGTCCGCACAGAATCACCAGCAGCGCCAGCGCTTGCGCCGCGATCAGCCAGCGGAAAAACCCAAGCTCGCCGTCGGGTGGTGGCTCGTTGTGGGCTGCTGCGTCTTGCCGCGCTTGGCGGTGGTTGCGCAGCGTTGACAGTCCGAGCAGCCCAATCACGACCGCTCCCAACACATACGACGGCGTCGGCGGCAGATAGGTCGTGGTTAGCACCGACAACAGGTTCGACTGGCCACCGGGACTGACCGGCACCGTCTGGTTGCGAATGGTCAGCCAGAACAGGCCCTTGAACGCCAAAAGGCCCCCGAGCGTGATGATGAAGGCCGGAATGCCTTGCTTGACGATGATCGAGCCCTGGACGCGCCACAGCAGAAGCGACAGGCCCAGGCCGGCCAGCATCGCCAGCTCGGCAGGCACGGCGAAGCGCATGATCAGCACCGCCGTCACGCCGCCGATGAGTCCGACGCCGCTGCCCGCCGATAGGTCGATGTGACCGGGCAGGATCACCAGCAGCATGCCGAGGCTTAGCACCGACGTGATGGCAAACTCGATGGTCAGCATGCTCAGGTTGCGCGCCGACAGGTACTGCGGCGCCAGCAGCCCAAAGAACAGGCCCAGCCCCAGCAACACCAAAAGCAGCGACAGATCGCGCCACTCCAGTCTCTCGCTCATTGGGTCTCCTGCGGAGTCGTGGTCTCGGAAGCGTGTAGCCCGAGTGCGGCGTGGAGCAGGATCTCAGGCGTGGCTGCAGTCGCCGCTAGGCTGCGCTGGAGCGTGCCGTTTGCGAGCACCAGCACCCGGTCACTCATTCCGAGCAGCTCGGGCAGATCCGAGGACACCATCAGCACCGCCAGTCCTTCTCGCCGCAGCTCGTCGAGCAGTCCGTAGATTTCTTGCTTCGCACCGACATCGACGCCGCGCGTGGGTTCATCCAGCAGCACCACTTTGGGCTGACAGAGCAGCGCCTTGCCCAGCACCACTTTCTGCTGGTTGCCTCCCGACAGCGTGCGCACCGGCTGCTCCGGCCCTGCCGCCTTGATCTGAAGCCGGGCCGATAGCTCGCGGACGGCCCGCTCCTCACGGCGCTGGTTGATCAGTCCGGCATCGACCAGCGTGCGCAGCGAGGACAGCGTCAGGTTGAAGCGCACCGACTCATCCATCACCAGCCCAAAGCGGCGGCGGTCCTCGCTGACCAGCAGCAGGCCCGCAGAAATGCAGTCGGCGGGGTTTGTCGCAAAAAGCACTTCCCCCCCGAGCGTCACCGTGCCCGACTGGCGAGTGCCCCACGCTCCGAACAGGTGCAACAGCAGCTCGCTCCGGCCCGCCCCGAGCAGTCCGTAGATGCCGACGATCTCCCCCGCGTGGAGCTGGAGCGTGAGGTTGCGCAGGCGCGGTGGCTGGTCGCTCCTCTCGCTCACCGACAGGTCACGGACCTCGAGCACGACCTTGCGGGCTGGGTCCGGCGATGGCCTCGGCGGAAACAGCTCACCCAGCTCGCGCCCCACCATCTTGTGTACCAGCAGCGCCGGCGAGGTCTCACTCGCGGGCGCCGAGAACACACTCTGTCCGTCGCGCAGCACGGTGATGTGGTCGGCAATCGCCATGACCTCGTGCAGGCGGTGAGAAATGTAGAGGATGCTCTGCCCCTCCCCACGCAGCTCCCGCAACAGCTGTAGCAGTGCCTCACTCTCGCGCTCGGTCAGCGCCGCCGTCGGCTCGTCGAGGATCAAGACCCGTGAGCGATTGCGCAGCGCCCGCGCGATCTCGATGAGCTGCTTCTGCCCTGGGCCCAGGCTCGACACCTTGCGGTCGGGGTCGAGCTTGATGCCAAAGCGCGAGAGCAGCGCCTGCGACTCGCGGCGGATCTTCGCGTCGTCAATGATCAGCCGCAGTGGCCACGGCCCCTGCCGCCGCGGCTCCGCACCGAGGAAGATGTTGGCCGCGACCGACATCTCTTCGACGAGCGGAAGCTCTTGGTAGATCACCGCGAGGCCCCGCGCCTGGCTGTCCCGCACCGATGCGAAGGCCGCTTCCCGTCCGTCGAGCAGGTACGACCCCTCGAAGCTGTGGTGGGGATGAACGCCCGACAAAATCTTGATGAGCGTCGACTTGCCGGCGCCGTTTTCGCCGCACAAGGCGTGGATCTCGCCCTTCTGGAGCGCAAAGTCTACGCCCCGCAGCGCGAAGATGCCGGAGAAGCGCTTTTCGACCCCTCGCAGCTCGACGATCGGCTCGCTCATGGCGTGCGGCTAGCGTCCGGCGAAGACCGCTTCTTGCGAGTGGAAGCCATCGGCGATGACGGTCTGCTGGAGGTTGTCTTTGTCGACCGCGAGGACCTCCACGAAGACCGCCGGGATCAGCGCCTTCTCGACTGCGATCTCACCGCGCGCGACCACTGGCTTGCCCTTGGCCATCGCCACTGCAATCTCGGCGGCCCGCCCCGCGAGCACCTTGAGTGGCTTGTAAATCGTCATCGTCTGGCTGCCGGCTGCGACGCGCTGGCAGGCCGCTAGCTCGGCATCTTGGCCAGTGAGCAGGACCTGGCCGCTGCGGCCGTCTTCCCGAAGCGCCTGCACCGAGCCTCCTGCCGTGCCGTCATTCGGCGCCAAGACCGCGTCGAAGCTGAGGCCCCGCGCGATGGCCGCATTGACGATCCGCTTGGCATGCTCTGGCTTCCAGTCATCGACCCAGTCCTCGTGGACCACGACAATCGCGCCACTTTGGATGAGCGGCGTCAGCACCCGATCCTGGCCTTCCTTCATCAGGTGGGCGTTGTTGTCGGTCTTGGCGCCGTGCAGCCGGACGATCTTGCCGTGTCCCGGCGTCGGCAGATGATCCACCAGATAACGCGCCTGCTTCTCGCCCACCGCCACCGCATCAAACGAGATGTAGAAGTCCAGCTCCGGCTCGGGAATCAGGCGGTCGTAGGCAATCACCGGCACCCCCGCCGCGTGGGCCAGTCGCACCGCCTTGCTCATCGCCGCGCCGTTGTGCGCCACGATCACCAGCACGTTGACTTGCGCCGTCAGCAGCGACTCGACATCGCGCATCTGCTGGGTATCCGACGAGTTCGCCGCCAGGTCGATCACCTCGACCCCCAGCTCCGTCGCTCGCTTCACGAAGGCCGCCCGGTCACGCTGCCAGCGCTCCTCCTTGAGCGTGTCAAACGACAGCCCAATCTT
>Ga0154020_10000812_pt1 | contig 38521 bp, 30 predicted proteins | sample Klosneuvirus_201_FD_109709 | JGI IMG/M metagenome (GOLD analysis project Ga0154020, IMG submission 109709) | Active sludge microbial communities from wastewater, Klosterneuburg, Austria - Klosneuvirus_20160825_MG | ecosystem: Engineered > WWTP > Aerobic digester > Activated sludge | place... | reverse complement strand
AGCAGGTAGGTATCGCTCTCGTAGTACAGCTTGTGAAAATCAACGCCTAATTTGGCGTAGGTGGCCTCGAAGCCCTGGTACACCCAGCCGTTCATTTGCCGCCACAGGGCCACAGTGTCCGGGTCGTGGGCTTCCCAGCGCAGCAGCATGTCACGCACCTCGGCGCCGAGACTGGAGTGGCTGTTGAACCACTTGTTTTTGTAGTCCTTGAAAAATTCTTTTTCAGATTGCTCGGGTTTGTGATGGGTGGCAAAAACAGTGCGGGCCTCGTCGGCTTGCTGCCAGGCTTCGTACTCCTCCCTCGTTTTTTGCTCAAACAACACGTAGTAATCGCCCACAAAGTGGTCGCCTTTGATGCCGGTGGATTCGGGCGTTTTGCCCTCCCCGAACTTCTGCCACGAGAGCATGCTTTTGCAAATCGCCACACCGCGGTCGTTCACGATCTGGACTTTCACCACATCGTAGCCGGCAGCGTCAAGGATTTGGCTGCACGACCAGCCCAGCAGGCAGTTGCGGACGTGGCCGAGGTGCAGCGGCTTGTTGGTATTGGGCGAGGAGTACTCCACCATTACTTTTTCGCCTGTGCGGGGGCGGCGACCGAAGTTGGGGTTGGAAAGGGCATTTTGCAAAAAATGCTGCCAGTAGGCTGTACCGAGTTCCAGGTTCAAAAAACCTTTGATCACGTTGAACGCCTGCACTTCCGGGACGTTTTTCTGCAAAAAGTCGCCGATTTCGGCGCCTACCATATCGGGAGACTTTTTGGCGAGTTTCACAAATGGAAAAACGACGGCGGTGTAGTCGCCGGTAAATTCCGATACAGTGGGCGAGATTTGAACCTTGTCGGCAGCAATCGGTTCATCATATAGGGTTTCGATGGCTTGGGAAACGGCTTGCTGAAGTCTTTCGATAATTGTCATTGTCCTGAATTTGAGCGCGCAAAGGTAACGAGGTTTGAAGGTTTCTGGTTTGAAGGTTTCGAGTTCTCTGCCCACGGATTTATTCGTGGGTTTTGGGATGGAAGATTTCGGGTTAAATATTTCGCATGACAAAACAACGCACATACACCGTCCGGGCACTGACTGTAACCGCCACGGAAACAACGGAACGCGACGATATACTCGTGGCCGAGGAGCCGCTGGAAATCCGCATCGGCTTCGGGGCCGGTTCGGAGCGCCGCCAACTGTCTGTGGCGGTGACCATGCGCACGCCCGGCGACGATGAAGAACTGGCCACGGGTTTTTTGTTCACCGAAGGACTCGTGCAACGCGCCGAGCAAATAGTGGCGATGCGCTGGCTGGCAGAAAACACGCTTCTGGCCGACATTCGTTCCGATGTGCCGGTGGATGTGGAGCGGCTGTCGCGTCATTTGTTTACCTCTTCCAGTTGCGGCGTGTGCGGCAAGGCTTCGCTGGATGCCGTGAACACTGTGAGCTGCTACTACCCCACCCCGCGCCATCCGGTTTTTCGGGCAGAAATGATTTATGGTCTGCCGGATATACTGCGCCATGCGCAAACCACATTCGACGCTACCGGAGGGCTGCACGCCGCAGGCTTATTCGATGCCGCCGGCAACCTGCTGCTCCTGCGCGAAGACGTGGGCCGGCACAATGCCGTGGATAAAGTCATCGGTGCGGCCCTGCGCGAGGGCCACTCGTTTCCGCTGCGCGACAACCTGCTGCTCGTGAGTGGGCGTGCGGGCTTTGAATTAGTACAAAAAGCCGCCATGGCCGGCATCCCCTGTCTGGCCGCTGTGGGTGCGCCCTCCAGTCTGGCGCTGGAACTGGCCGATGGCTCGGGCATGACCCTGATCGGTTTTTTGCGGGGGGAGCGGTTTAATGTGTATGCCGGGGGGGAGCGGATGGCGTGACGCGCGAACGTCGGCGAGGTTTTGAACCTCGCCGACGTTATACGCTCTCCGGCGCGGTCGTCATGGCGGCAAAAGTCTGAAAATCTTTTTTTTATAGTGAAAAAAATGCCCGCATCTCCACACTTTTGTCCGCCGAAATATTCCCCGCCCCCCAACCCAAAACTCAACACTCAAGACTAACATGCTTTTTCTCCCCCGCCGCCTTCCCGGCACCTTCGAAATCCAACTCGCCCCCATCCGCGACGAACGCGGGTTCTTCATGCGTGCCTACGACACCACGCTTTTTGAACAAGCGGGATTGCACCGCCCCTGGGCACAGGAAAACCACTCGCGCAGCGAGCGCTGGGGCATTATCCGGGGGCTGCATTTTCAGTTTCCGCCTTTTGCCGAAACCAAACTCGTGCGCTGTGTGCGCGGTGCTCTGCTGGATGTGTTCGTGGATTTACGGCCTGACTCGCCTACCTTCGGCCAATGGGACAGCATAGAACTGTCGGCGGAAAACCAGAAAATGATCTTCATCCCGCGTGGCTTTGCGCACGGTTTTTGCACGCTGACCGACGAGAGCGAGGTGCTGTACAAAGTGGACAACGTGTACAACCGCGAACACGAAGGCGGTTTGCTTTGGTCCGACCCCGATCTCGGAATTCACTGGCCCGCCGACGCGCCGATTCTTTCGGAAAAAGATCAGCGGAACTGGACGTGGCGGGAGTTTGTGGAGAATCATCAACATCGGATGCGATTTTAAACGCAACACCCAAGACTTACAAGATTTTCAATACCTGGAAAGTCTTAAATACTAAAACACCCGACCATGCAAACACGCCAACGCACGAATTACAGTTACCTCCTCCTTGGTATCGCCCTGTTGTTTTTGCTGTCCTGGGCCATGCCCAGCCAACTGCTCTCTAATCCATGGGGCTGGGTGGCGTATGCCGTAATCGGGATTGCCGTTCACGCGTTTATCCTGAAAAACGGCGGCTTTTTGCCCAAAAATGGCAAGGCCACCATTCATTCGAAAATCATTTTCTGGTCCATAGTGGTCGTCATGCTGACCATTCTGGCGTTTATCATCGGCATTCAATTTTTTATTTGATTCCCACGGATAAATCCGTGGGCTGAAAAACCTACCAGATTTCCTCGGAGAATCCGTGGGCTGAAAATGAATCGTACCAACCAGTAACTTTCCAACCCGAAACCTCGAAACCTTCAAACCTTTTTTCAACATGAACATTCGCTTATTCAAACCCTCCGTCGGCGAGGAAGAACTGCAACTGATCCGCGAGTCTTTTGAACGTTCCTGGATCGGACTTGGCCCAAATGTCAGCCAGTTTGAGGCTGAGTGGGAAAAATTCAGCGGAGCCGCCATGGCCGTCGGAGTCAATTCCGCTACGGCGGCCCTGCACCTGGCCTTAGCCGCGTTCCGGTTTCCCGAAGGCAAAAAAGTGCTCGTGCCTTCGCTCACCTTCGCCGCCACTGCCACTGCCGTTTTGTACAACCGCCTCGTGCCGGTGTTCGTGGACAGCGATCCGGTCACCCTCGGCATGGACCTGAACGACCTGGCCCGCAAGTACGACAAAGACTGTGTGGCGGTGATGCCCGTACACTACGCCGGTCATCCGGTCCCTATGGAAAAACTTATGCCCTGGGCACGCGAACGCGGATTGAAAGTGGTCGAAGACTGCGCGCACACCGCAGGCGCTATGTACAAGGGCCAGATGCTGGGCCTCTGGGGCGATATCGGCTGCTACTCCTTCGAAGAGAAAAAGCTGATGACCACCGGCGACGGCGGCATGATGGTCACCAATGATCCCGACCTGTTCCGCGACGTGAAAGCCATGCGCTGGGTGGGTATTGACAAGGACAACTGGAAAACCGCGCAGGCGTACACCACTGCCAACCGCGACGCCATGCACTGGTTTTACGAAATCGCGGTGCTCGGCTACAAATACAACATGAATGACCTGGCCGCTGCCATCGGATTGGCGCAGTTGAAAAAACTGCCCGCTATGAGCCGCCGCCGCTCGGAAATCATCCGGCAGTACATGAAGGGACTGGAGGGCGTGCCCGGAGTGGCGCCCATGCTGCCCTTCGAGCCGGAAAACTACTGCTACCAGATGTTCGGAATCCGCGCCGACCAACGCGACGAGATGATGATCCACCTCAAATCGCTGGGCATCGCCACGGGCTGCCACTATACCCCGCTGAGTATTCAGCCGCTGTTTGCGCCGTGGGGCCATACCTGTCCGTTTGTGGAAAAAGAACACGAGCGACTTATTACCTTGCCGCTGCACGCCGACCTGACCGACGAGGAAGTGAACTACGTGCTCGACGGCATAAAAGTGTTCCATGAAGCCGTCGTTGCCTGACCTGATTGTGTGGGGCGGCACCGGGAACTTTAAGGTGCTGTGCGAACTCCTGCGCGACGACTACCGCATCGTCGGGTATTTCGACAACAACCCGAACATCGCGCCGGAGTACCGGGGTATTCCGTGTCTGGGCAACCGGGAGGCGTTTCTGATCTGGGCGGAATCAAATTTCAATACAGAGACACAGAGGCGCGGAGAAAAAAAAGATGAAATATCACCACATCTCCGCGCCCCTACGGTGAAACGCCCTCCGCATTTTATCGTCAGCATCGGCCCGGGCTACGGACAGGCGCGGCGGGAGGTGCATGCCGAACTTTTGCAACACGGTTTGCAGCCAATCACGGCCATCCACCGCACGGCATTTGTGGCCGATAACGCTGTAGTGGGAGAAGGAAGCCAGATTTATGCCAATGCCACTGTCTGCGTGGACGTACAAATCGGTCGCAACTGCATCGTGAACACACGGGCATCTATTGACCACGAGTGTGTACTTGAGGACGGTGCCACCGTGGGACCGGGAGCCGTATTAGCCGGGTTGGTACACGTAGGCGAAAACGCCGACATCTACACCGGAGCCGTGATCCTGCCACGAGTGCGAATTGGAGCAGGTGCCGTGGTCGGCGCGGGAGCAGTGGTGCTGAAGGATGTGCCGGATGGAGCGGTTGTGGTGGGCAATCCGGCACGGGTGCTGGTGCGCCCGCCCGTAATAAAGTAAAAATGCCACAAAGGCGCTCGGGGTTCATGACACAGGTATAGGCTATTTGTCGCCCATCGGCAAATTGTGCAAACCCCAACAGCACATTCTCGCCGTCGTTCTCCTATAAAATTTCTTTTCCTCCTGGTAACAACTTCCCTGTGTGGTGGATATTCGGCTGTTCACCACATTTCAATATACCACACACCAATTATGAAACACCCAACCTTTCTGTGGGTACTGCTGCTCGGTATGGCCGGCGGCATGTCGGCCCAAGCGCCCGGTTATCTGGGCAAACGCTTCTTCGTGAAGCCTGAATTTTCCTCCATGTTCGCCCTGTCCAACCCTACGGCGAACAACGCCGGCACAGACACCTACGGCAGCCAGGGCGACCGACTCGGCTTCAACACCCGATACGGACTGCAGGTAGGCTATGCCCTGTCGCGGCGCAGTGCCGTGACGCTGGAGACCGGCTACATGAACACCGGCATGGTGCTAAGCGCCACCACACCTTCGTTCCTGTACGATGGTGGCTACGATGCGCACTACCTGTTTTACAACCTCGGCGGTCCGGAAGTGGGCATCTCCCTGCAAACCTACAACCCGCTGCGGGGCAGCATCGCACCCATGGGCTTTTTCACCGCCTGGCGCCTGCGCATGGCTTTCCTGAATGGCTACATTCTGGACAAACAAACCACGTACTACAATAACGAAGCATCTGCCGGACACTCGGCACTCGGTATCAACCCGGCGTACAACCAATTGACCGTTGGCGTCGAACTTGGCCAAAACATCATCGTAGCCGACCGTATTGTGCTGAGCATTTCTGCCGAAGTAAACATCCCGCCGTTCAATCTCAACCTTGATGAGTCGTACAACTACGATGCCGGCAACCAGGGCGCGTTCGACTACGCTGCTTCCAATCGCATGCGCTGGCACTCCTTGTTTATGATCAAAGTCGGCGCGGGATACCTGTTTTAAAACCTGTCAACCATTTTTACCATGAAAAACTTCATTCAATATATCGCAGTCCTTCTGATTACCGGGGTTTTGCCACTCAGCGCTCAGGAGAGCCATCAGCCGCTCGTGGCCACCGGAAAAATACCGGCAGAGTTCACCACGGCCTCCAAGGCCAAGTACAGCCGCGCCATCAAGGAAACCACAAAGTCTAAAAAGCCCCGAAAAGAGGTGAAGGCCCGCAACAGGTTTGCACTGGAGAGCAATTTCATCCTTGACGACCTGCTCCGGAGCGGGCGCGTACTGTTCAACGACGAGGTGTCCGCATACCTCGGTGAAGTCGCGCTGACGCTGACCAAGTCCAAGCCTCTGGCGTTGAACGAGTCTTTGCGTGTGTACGCCCTGCGCAGCAGTGCCGTGAACGCGTTCGCCACCGACCGCGGCGAAGTGTTCGTGACCCTTGGCCTGCTTGCGCAATTGGAAAACGAAGCCCAACTGGCCTACATTCTGGCGCATGAACTGGCGCACGTGGAAAAAAAGCACTCCCTGAATTTTTACCTGAAAGCCGATAAATTGGACAAGAAAAACGGGCGGAGCGTCTTGGGCCGCTCGGCGTCCGATGAAAAACTGCTCGCCGCATGCGCGTTTTCAAAAGAACAGGAAAACGAGGCCGACCGCATCGGTCTGGAGCGTATGTTGGGTACCAGATACCGTACAGGCTCCCTGCCGGTAGTATTCGACGTGCTCAAGTACAGCAGCCTGCCCTTCGACGACGTTGCCTTCGATCGCAACTTGCTGCAATCCGAGCATTACCGTTTACCGGATGCTTACTGGCTCGAACAGGTGAAACCCATCGAGGGCGAGTCCGACGACAAGGACGACAAGCACCACTCGCACCCCAATCTGAAATCCCGCCGTGAAGCCATGCAAACGGTGTTGGCCAAGCATGTAGACGGCGCCGATAAATCAGACCACCTTGTGTCTGCCGAGCGGTTCGAACGCGTGCGGGACCTCGCCCGCAACGAACTTCCCCTGCTCTACCTCCACGCCGACCGCCACCCCGAGGCTGTGTACACCGCCTCGCTGTTGCTGAATGAACGCCCCAATGACCTCGGCCTGAAAAAATGCATCGCCAAGGCTTTGTACCTGCATGCCAAGTTCCGCAACGACGACGACTACCAGTTTGAAGGCGACTACAACGACATCGAGGGACAGTCCCAGCAAGTGCACCACCTGTTCGAAAAAATGCCTGCTAAAGAAGCCACCGTGCTCGCCCTGCATTTTGCCTGGAAACTGCACCGGGAAAATCCCGACGACGAGGAACTGAAGGCAGTTACGGAAGACCTGTTTTTTGAATTGGCCCGGGCGCACGACAAACTGGTCGTGTTCAGTAACAACGCCCCTACCAGTGCCGATGCTACGGCTCCGGTGCCCGATACTGTAGTCGTCAAGCCTGCCCGTTCCAAGTACGACCGCATCCGTCAACAAAAAACTACAGAAACGGCACCCGGCGGCAACCGCTACTGGAGCCATGCGTTTGTCGGACAACTGAACGACGAAACATTTCAAAAATACTGGCAGGCCGCTGAAAAACGGCGCGACGAATGGACCAAGGCAGAAAAGCACTTCGACACGTCGAAAGGGCGCAAAGAGCTCAAACGCAAACGCAAGGACGGCATGAATCTCGGTATTCCCAGGATCGCCATTGTGAATCCGTTCTACCTCAAGTTGGACGAGCGCAAAGACCAGGCTGTACAACACATCGAAACAGAAGACGGTCAGGAGCACTTTCGCTCCCTGATCCAGGAGGTGAGCGCCATCTCGGGCCTGAAAACGACCCTGCTCGATGTGGGCACCCTCAAGGAAAACGAAACCGAGACGTTCAACGACATCCGGTTCCTCAACGAGTGGTTTGCCGAACAGGGGCGGCACTTCGACCTCACGCTCACGCCCGGCACCCAGCAGGAACGTATCAACGCTATCGCCAAAAAATACGGCACCGACTATTTCCTCTGGACGGGCGTGATTTCCCTGCGGGAGAAGAAAGGCACAGACTGGCTGTACATTCCGGCAAGCCTGGTGCTTTTCGCTCCGACGCTACCTTTGGCTACCTACCTCGCCGTGAAGCCCAAGTACGAAATGCTGCACTACTCGATGCTCTACGATGTGCGCACGGGCCGGCGCCAGATCCTGAAATTTGAAACCTTCAACCACCGCGACACTGATGCTATGGTGAAGGCCCACCTGTACGATGCCTTCGTGCAGATCAAACGGAAATAAGTAGTGATAAGTGATGAGCGATGAGCGATGAGTGCGAAAAAAACTCATCACTTATCGCTCATCACTAATTGAGCGGCTCGTTCGGAGGCTCCGCCTGCGCCTAATTTTTGCCGTAATTCCGCGTATCCGGCCCGAATCGCTTCCGCGTTTTCGGGCTTCAAAATTTCCCCAAGGGCATTTTTTAGTGCCTCTGTGTTCAGGTCGTCCTGAATTAACTCCCGGACCAACGGGCGATCCAAAATCAAATTCACCAAAGAAATATACGGTACGCGCACCACCCGTTTGGCAATGGCAAACGACAACGGGCTTCCAGCATAGCACACCACTTGCGGTGTGCCGACCAGCGCTGTTTCCAGCGTGGAGGTGCCCGATTTGACCAGAGCGGCAGTGGCCGAACGAAGCAGGTCGTAGGTGTTTCCGCGTACGAGGCGCAGGTTGGGGTGACCGGTCAGAAACGGATGATAAAATTCATTGGGCAGGGCTGTGGCGCCTGCGATAACAAATTCATACTCCGAAAACATTGCCACCACCGACAACATGGGTGGCAGTATCCGGCGCACCTCCTGTTTCCGGCTGCCTGGTAGCAGAGCAATGATTTTTTTACCGCTGTTTTCGGGCATACTGGTTTCCTGACCAATCGGGATCACATCCAGCAACGGATGGCCGACATATTCGACGTTCATCCCGAATTTCCTGTAAAAATCCACCTCGAAGGGCAGAATGACAATCATTTTGTCCACACAGCGCTTGATCGTATGCACGCGGGATGTGTGCCAGGCCCACAGCTGCGGCGAGATGTAGTAAAAAACCCGAATCCCCTGTTTTTTTGCCCATTTGGCCATGCGCAGGTTGAATCCCGGGTAGTCAATCAGGACGAGCGCATCGGGCCGGTATTCGAGAATATCTTTTTTGCAAAAGCGGAAGTTGCGCAGGATAGCCGGCAGGTTTCGGACCACTTCTGCAAATCCCATGAAGGCCAGTTCACGGTAGTGTTTGACCAAATGCCCGCCGGCGGCCTGCATCAGGTCGCCGCCCCATACCCGGCATTCTATGTCTGTTTGTTGGTGTTTCAGCGCCCGAATAAGGTTGGAACCGTGCAGATCGCCCGAAGCCTCTCCCGCTATAATGTAAAGTTTCATACTGTTGGCTTGTTGGCTGTTGGCTGTTGGCTATTGGCTCCCGAACGCGATACCCGCATAATGGGGTGTACGCTCTGTCGGAAGCCAACAGCCAATAGCCAACAGCCGGCTATGGAAGTTAAGCGATTTTTCGTGTTTGTCGGGGGGCTGCTGAGGCGTGCATCTTTGTGTCATCAAATCACCGCGAGCCAAAGAGCGGCGAAGATAGGCCCGAAATCCTGACCCCAAAAAAACCGTTTGAAAACCTGATTCGAGAAAGTTAGTGATTCGTTTTGCCCTGTTCTGTTCGGCCCCTCAAAGCCAGATGAAAACGAGAAAAGGAAATGTTTGTGAAGAGCCCCGGGTACCAATGAAGACTACTCTTGAAACCAAATCAAGTACGCAGAAGGGAAGCTGCGATGTGTTCTGTTCTTGTAAGGCCCCTTAAAACCGAAAATACCTAAACCTTTCAGTACGACGGGTATAACCTCGGGAGCCTTGGCTCTACAAATCCTGAAAACCGAACTATGTTCTCCGGCGGGCCTGACGCAGTCTGGTAAACGGCTCAGCGCTCCAGAAATCAAATGACCAGTCGCTGCGTTGGTTGCCTGCCGGAAGCACATAGTGAAATAAAAAAATACCTTGGCGGGGATGGCCCCATTAAACCAATGAAAACAAAGCCAAAAACCATGGAGACACCCCTTTAAACCAATGAAAACGAAGTAATAAACCTTGGAGACACCCCTTTAAACCAATGAAAACGAAGTAATAAACCTTGCGGGAGGAAACTCCATCAAATCATTGAAAACTAAAAAATAAGTTTTGGCAGCGTAAAAACCACGACGCCGAATCAAAGACAAACCTTGGCGGGGGATACTTTCACGAAGCGCCCGCTCCCTTACAGAAGGGGGCGGGTTTCGTTTTTTTGTCAGTAATGCACGCGCCAGTCGCGCACGGGCAGCCGCTCCAGCGGGTACCAGTTGCCCCACCAGTCAAAGTATTCGAGGTTGTGAAAATTCAGTTTGTAATCAAACTCGCTGGGCAGGTCATACACAAACCCCGGGTAATAAAACTCCTTCCCGAGGTGTCGTGCGTATTCGATTTCCAGTAACATGGTGTAGGTGCCGAGGCTGCGCCATGCCTCCTCCGGGTCGTGAATGCAGTAATTGCCGGCCATGCTGCGGTGCCCGACGTGGAAAAAACTGCTGGCCAGGTGCCGGTTGTCCAGAAACACATCGAACTCCACGCCAAGACTTGGCATAATGTGGCTCCAGGTGCTAAAAAAGCCATAGATTGAGACAGGACGGTTGTAGTGAAACCGGGCAGCATGCAGATCGAACAGTTCCTCGTGCCGGCGCAGGATGTTGAGTGGTCGGCGCAGCACCCGCAGGTCGGCATTGCGGCGCAGGCACTTGCGCTGGCTCTTGCTCAGTTGAAACCCGTCGAGCCGGATGCGTAACAAGATCACCCGGCAAGGCTCGCCACGCCACTCCCAGAGGTTGCGCCGAAAAATAATATCCGACCAATAGCACCACCCATCCTCGCAAAACCGGTCGAACACCATGGGGTGCAGCGGCTCCATCGGGAGGTACTCCTCGATAGGGGTGGGATTGAAGGCAATATCCCGAAAAACCGGTAGCGATCTGGCGTGCAAGCGTCCGAAATTGGTGAAATTTGCGCGTTCTTGCGTGCTACCCGAGTGTGATTTTGAAAGTGTCACAAAGGCTCACAGGGAGAACGGAGGCTCACAGAGAAATTATTATTAAAAACCTCTGTGAGCCTCTCAAACCTCTGTGAGCCTCAGTGACACCTCTCCTCGCAAGCGGCCGCACAACTTTTAACGGGCAAATCAGTTAAACCCGAAGCCCCGAAGGTAACGCAACATCATGGCTCAAGCGAAAAACAAAATCCTTTTTTCCGATCAGTTTGCCTCCCTGCGCAACGTGCCGCGTTTTTTTCGCATGATCTGGAACGTGTCGCCGCGCCTTACGCTCTGGAACGTGCTGCTGCGGATTGTGCAGGCGGCAGTGCCATTGGCTATGCTATATGTCGGCAAAGAAATCATAGACATTGTGGTGCTGGCCCTTTCCGAACCAAAATATGCGTCCGGTATCGAAAGCGTGGCGCATCCCGTTTGGTATTGGGTCGGGCTGGAGTTCGCACTTGCCGTAGTCAACAGCCTGCTCGGACGGGCCATCACGCTGGTGGACAGCCTTCTGGGCGATCTGGTGAACAACGACTCCTCCGTTCAGATTATCCGCCACGCCGCTACACTCGACCTGTACCAGTTCGAGGATGCTACATTTTACGACAAACTCGAACGCGCACGCACGCAAACCGCCGGTCGCACGGCGCTGATGAGCATGGTGCTCACCCAAGCCCAGGATCTGATCACGGTAGTCTTTCTCGCAGGCGGACTTGCTGCATTCAATCCGTGGCTCTTGCTCATTTTGTGTGTGGCAGTCATCCCATCGTTCATCGGAGAGACGAAGTTTAACCGCGACTCCTATTCCCTCACACGTTCCTGGACACCTGAACGCCGCGAACTGGACTACCTGCGCTTCATTGGCGCCAGCAATGAAACCGCCAAGGAGATCAAGATTTTCGGGCTCGAAGGGTTTATCGCCAACCGGTTCAAGGTTATTTCCGACAAATACTTCAAGGCCAACCAAAGCCTCGCCATGCGCCGGGCTGCCTGGGGCGGTTTTTTTTCAACACTCGGTACAGCCTCGTATTACGCAGCGTACGTCTTTATCGTCGGCCAAACGGTGCTCGGCAACATCACGATTGGTACGCTCACGTTTTTGGCAGGCGCGTTTAGCCGCTTGCAAGGACTGCTCCAGGGCATCGTGAGCCGGTTTTCGCGCATCGCCGAGATGGCCCTGTACCTGCAAGACCTGTTCGAATTTCTGGAACTGAAACCGCTGTCCCATTCGCACACGGGTACGCGCCAGGTGCCGCGCCCGATCCGACAGGGATTTCGGTTCGAAGATGTCGGTTTTCGGTACCCGGACAGCGAGACCTGGGCATTACGACACCTCGATTTCGATCTGCCACCGGGAGAAAAACTGGCCCTCGTCGGGGAGAACGGCGCCGGCAAAACTACCGTTGTAAAACTCCTGGCCAACCTGTACGAACCCACCGAGGGCCGTATCCTGCTCGACGGTGTCGACCTCCGCGAATACGACCCCGACGACCTTCGCCGCGAGATCGGCATCATTTTTCAAGACTACGTGCGCTTCATGTTCACCGCCGCCGAAAACATCGCCATCGGAAACATCCCGGAACGCCAAAACCGCCCCCGCATCGAAGACGCCGCCGAAAAAAGCCTGGCCGACATTGTCGTGGAAAACCTGCCCAAAAAGTACGACCAGATGCTCGGCAAACGCTTCTCCGGCGGCGTGGAACTGTCTGGCGGGCAGTGGCAAAAAGTCGCGCTCGCCCGGGCCTACATGCGGGAGGCCCAATTGGTCATCCTCGACGAGCCGACTGCCGCCCTCGATGCCCGCGCCGAGCACGAGGTATTCCTGCGTTTCGCCGAACTGATGAAAGGCAAAGCGGCTGTGCTCATCAGCCACCGCTTCAGCACCGTGCGCATGGCCGACCGTATCCTGTTTCTCGAAAACGGCCAACTGCTCGAACTGGGTACTCACGAGGAACTACTCGCCAAGGGCGGCAAGTACGCCGAACTTTTCCGCTTGCAGGCGAAGGGGTATTTGTAATAGTTTTGAGTGTTGAGTTTGGGGTTTTGAATCTACCCAAACTCAACACTCAAAACTCAAAACTTGACTATGAGTGCTAAGCATTTCACCAACAAAACCGTCCTCATTACCGGCTCCGGTTCCGGTATCGGCAAAGCCACGGCTCTGGCATTTTGCCAGGCAGGCGCCTCGGTCATGCTCAACGGTCGCAACGCCGAAAAACTGGAACGTACCTGCGCCGAATTTCAGGCTATGGGCTATCATGCCCGGTACACTGTCGCCGATGTGCTCGACTATACGCAGTGCCAACGGCTTGTGCAGGAAACCTTGGATCAATTCGGGCGGATAGACACCCTTGTGGCTAATGCCGGTTCGAGCATGCAGGCCGAGTTCACACGCATGAATCCCCATGTGTTCCGGCAAGTGCTGGACTCCAACATTCTCTCGCCCGCGTTCACGGCACATGCCGCCATACCTGCCCTGCGCGAAACCGGAGGCAGTCTGATCTTCATCGGTTCCCTGTCCGGAATGATTGGCTTACCCACCGGCTCGGCGTATTCGGCGGGCAAAATGGCGCTCACCGCGCTTGCCCAGACCCTTCGCGTGGAATTGCACAAAGACGGCGTGCACGTCGGTATCGCCTACGTCGGATTTACCCAAAACGACCCCGAAAAACGTGTGTTCAATGCCGAAGGCAACCTTGTTCCCGTGGCCGAACGGAGGGCTTGGATGCAGCAAAGCCAGGAACAGGTGGCAAATGCCATCGTTCGGCTGGCGGCCCGGCGCAGCAAACGCGTCATCCTGTCTCCCTTGGGAAAAATCTTGTACACCCTCAACGCCATAAGCCCATCCCTGGCCGAGCACGGGGTGCAGTGGTCATATAAAAAAATGGAGCGGATGTACAAATCCAGTGATGAGTGATGAGTGATGCGTGATGCGTTGGAACGGCTATCTTCGCCCCAACAAAAAACAACCGTCATCATGAAAGTCCTCTTGCCCGTCCTCGTGCGCATCGCAGCCGTTTTTGTGGCCTTTTTAGCCCTCCAATTTATTATTCCATACTATTTCTTAGTCGGTGGCGGCCTGCTTGCCGGCGGCTTCATGTTCAAAACCAGCGATGACCGACCACTTGCGCTCGGTCTGATCATCGGCAGTGTCGTGTTCGGCGTGTTTGCGTTTTTGTACGGGACAGTCTGAGAAAACCATTCACTACCTGGCATATCCAAAACCGCCAAACCGCATGGTGATACCAAAGGTAGCGCCGTTGAAGTCGTTGCTTTGCACTGTGGGCAAGGTGTTCACGCCGCTTACCGAGCGGTAGCCGACACTGAGGCACAACCGAAACCAATGCAGCAGGTTGACCTCGGCGCCTATCTCCGGGTTCAGGACGAACACGTTGTCCCGAATACCATCGGGGTCGAAAGGCTCCCGATCGGTACGTGTCAGCGCTACATTACCCCAGCCAATTTTCATGGAGGTGTACAGGTGGGCGAGTTTGTGCGACGGATAGGCGTAGCCCAGCCAAAATCCTCCGTTACTTATAGTCAAATTGTAGTCGCGGCCATTGTAGCGTCTGGGTCCAAAGGACTCCCCCTGACCGAAGGCCCCGATGAAAAAATCGTTGATAATAAAGGCGCCACCGACTCCCGCCCCGATGCCGTTTTGCCCCGATGCCTGACTGAACGTGAAAAACGGACTGCCGAATCCGCCTTTGACGCGGCTACTCCCGGCCAGAGTTTCTTCTTTTTGGCAAAATGCCGTGCCGAAGCAAACAAGCACAAAAAGTACCGCAAAATGTGTTTTTTTCATGGTATTGATCTTACACGATAAGTTGAACTACATTCCCATCAACGGGGAATACCACCCAAAAATCCATTGTTTTTTCCGGAAAAACAAACGGCGCTACGAGGTTAATCCAGCCCGCTATCGGCGCAACGGTTTTGGCCTGGTCTTTCCATTTTTTCATGCCTTCGGCAAACCCTGCGAAAAGCATCACCGCCACCGCCGTGTCGTTTTCCAGCCACAAATCCGCGTCAACACTTAGCCGGCGCTCGCCAATCCAGCCCTCGACCGGGTACCTGGGCAACCACCGATTCGGTTCAAACCGGGCCTCGGCAAACTGCCGGAACGCTTCGGCATGCCGCATCACTCGTCCCGGTTCAAGCAGGGCTTCAACGCCACGGTTTCGGATCTGTAACCGAGCCAATTCAAGGCGTTGCTCCCGCGAAAGGGAAGGAGAGTCGGCTATCAAAAATGATTGTATCATCTTGCTGATCTCGGGCGTATAGTCGCCCTTAATTTCCAGGGCACCGGCAAACGGCGTGGGTTCCGCGAGTGAAAACCGGAAACCGCTCGGCCATTCGTTCGAAACCTCAATGCGCTCGGGTTGCCGCCCCTCCGTTTGTTTGCCCGCCCGCACCGGGTGGTACGAAACCGTGGCCTCACGTGGCGGCGCTTCGGCGAAATCCTTAGGTTTGTAAAGCGGCTCGATCTGACAATAAATGACCTGGTTGTTCCAGATGAAAGGCGTTTCGTCGCTGTCGGGGTCCAGCGTCGGGATGCTCTCGTCGCCGTGGTGAAATACGCGGTTCAGCCAGGGGGTGCCCTTGGCGTTGGTTGGAAACACCAGGTAGTCGCGGGCACGGGTCAGGCCGACGTACAGCAGGCGGGCTTCCTCCTCCAGCGCCTGTTTGGCGGCCTGTGCCCACACCGCACTCTGGCGCAGTGTTTCCTCCAGGCGGGTGTTGCGCCATTGGTCGCCGTAGGGGTTGACCCAAAAACGCAACCAGCGATGGCCGAGGATGTCGTCGAGGTCCGGCTCGTCGCGCTCGGACACGAGGTTGATGCCCCAGATTTTTTCTTTGGAGGGTTGGTTGAGGTTGTGGCAAATGCAGATGGGGTACTCCAGACCCTTGCTTCGGTGGTAGGTCAGCACGTTCACCGCATCGGGGCTTTCGCCGCTGCCCTGGTAGTCCTGCCCGGCGCGGGCCAGTTCGTCGAGCCAGAGCAGGAAGCCGCCGAGCGAGGCCGCAGCATGCAGGCGCTGGCAGGCCGACTCGTAATCGAGCGCGTAGCGGCGCATCCGGTCGAGGTTGTCGAGGCACTGCGCCGAATTGCCAAAGCGCACGGCGGTGCGGCGCAGGTCAAGGTCGTCGAGTACAACGTTCAGGATTTCCGACGCACTCAGGTCGGCGGTACGGGGCCGCATTTCGAACAGCCGCCGGATGGTTTCGTGCTCGATGGCCCAGCGGCCCGGGTCTTCGCCCTGTTGTAGCCGGTGCAGGTAATCCAGCCGGTGGCCGACGATTTCATCGAGCGTTTTTGCACCCGTCAGCGCGAGTATTTCGGCAATGCTAAGCGCATCGGAGGGAATAAGCAGGTATTTCAGGCAAGCCAGTACGAGTTTGCCTTCGGCGGTGTCGAGCATTCCGGCGCGGGCGATGGCGGCCTTCAGCCCGGTGCGGTGCAGGGCTTCGGCCATGAGTTCGCAACCCCGGTTGGAGCGGCACAACACGGCAAAGTCTCCCGGTTGCGCCGGGCGCGTAGAGTCCCGCTTTTTCGACCACACCGGCGTTTGCCGGTCCAGCAGCACCTGAATTTGCTCGGCAATACAGTTTTCCATCCAGGGACTGCCGGGCACCTTGCGGTGGTCGAGTTCGTTTCGGAAGTGCCAGTGGATGATGCCGTTGGCTTTTGGCTGTTGGCTGTTGGCCGCGAATTTTACCCCACCCCCATCCCCTCCTCCGGCGGGGAGGGGGGCTACATCGCGCGATACTTGTTGTTTTCTGGGTTGGGATGTTTTTTGGTTTCCGTTTTCGGAATCTTCAGCAGGAACTGAGTGCAAGCCCCCCTCCCCGCCGGAGGAGGGGCCGGGGGTGGGGTTGGCCGGCTCCAGGGCCACCTGTTCCACTGGCATGTCGGAGAACGCCCGCGTAAAAATGGCGTTCACGGCGTACACGAGGTCGGGGCGGCTGCGCCACGACGTACCCAGCACGTTTTCGGGAAGCACGCCGCCGGTGGCACGCATGATGGCCTGCATGAGCGCGGGTTCGGCACCGCGAAAACCGTAGATGCTCTGCTTGGGATCGCCGACCCAGATGGAGTGCCGGGCCAGGCGGCTGAGCTGCAGGAAAATATCGAGTTGAATGGGGGAGGTATCCTGAAACTCGTCCACGAGCAGCAGGTCGAGTTCGGAGCGCAGGGCCTCGCGCACGGACGCGATGCGCAGCAGGCGGCTGACATAGGTTTCCATGTCGGTGTAGTCAATCAGGCCGCGCTTTTTTTTGTACTGCTCGTACTCGCCGAGGGCGTCGGTAGCGATGTCGAATACCAGTTCGATAAACTGGCCGACATCCTGGCGAAAACGCGGATGTTCGTCGTGACTGCGGGCGAAGGTTTGCAATTCCTCAAACAGGTCGCGGCTCTTGACCGCCACTTTTACCTTGCTGATTTTGACCCACTCGTGCCAGTACAGTTCGCCGCGCCATTTCAGTTGGTTTTGCAGGCTGCGCAGTTCTTCGGCGGCTTCGCGGGTAGTTTTGGTGTCGTCGGCCTCGTTGGCATCGAGGGCGGCCACGGTTTGGTCCATGAGGGCAATGAGGCGGTTGTTCCACCGCTGGTCGTCGCCGGTTTGGGCGGGTGGGAGTAGCTGCTCGAATGCTTCGCGGGAGCGGTGTTTGCTGGTTTCGAGCACGTCCTTGGTGAAATTATTGGCGCGGGCCACGTCGGTCAGTTCGCGGATGTCGCGCCGCCAGTCGTAGGGATCGCCGTCGGTTTTTTTGGTGAGGCCGAGGCGGTCGGCCAGCCGGTTTATGGCCTCGATGCGCGTTTCGCTGAGCACCTGCGCAAGGGATTCATTGAAGAGCCGCTGCTGGTCGCCGTCGGCAATGATCTCCACCAGCGGCGACACCCCTGCCTCGAACGCGAAACGCTGTAGCAGCCGCACGCCGATACTGTGCACGGTGCCGATGAGGGCACTGCCGAGTTCGTTGGCGGCCTCGGTCATGCCCGCTTCGAGCAGGCGGGCGCGCACGCGTTCCTGCAACTCCGCCGCAGCTTTTTGTGTAAATGTGGTGGCCATGATGCCGCCGGCCCGTACACCGGATTGCATCAGTGCCACCATGCGCTGGGTCAGTGTGTAGGTTTTGCCGCTGCCCGCGCCCGCGGAGAGGATGGTGATGTTCAGTTTTGAGTGTTGCGTTTCGAGTTTTGAGTTTTGTGCGGGCATGGAGGTGGATTTGGGGCGCAAGTTCGGGAAATGGCGTGATTTTCCGTGCGCGGCTTAATATGAGTCATTCCGAATTATTAGGGGAACATGGACTTCGGAAAAACATGCGCCGACAGTGGTTGCAAAGACACTCCGATCAAGACCAATACGCGCCATTGGTCTCGAAAAAAGGGTGATTCTGTGCACGCTCATATGCTTGGGAGGGTCTCCGACCCGAGCGGCTCAACTCGGTCTCCTCCCTCGTAGATCGGACGGTTCCCTTCGGGATGACAAATAGGGGCTAACAAAAAAAACTCCCGTTCCTCAAGCCCACTTCATTTCTTCGTCAGCCGACAGGTTGTTGAAGCACTCCTGCTGCTGCTTTTTGACCTTTGGTTCCCAGTGATCGCCACCATTTCATTTCCGGATAAAATACACCGCCAGCACTAAAAATACAAAGCCCACGAAGTGGTTCCACTTCAGCGTTTCGTTTTTGAAAAACACCAGCGTGAAGCCCACGAACACCACCAGTGTGATCACTTCCTGGATTACCTTCAGGTGCAACAGCGAGAACGGCCCGCCGTTTTCCGAATAGCCGATGCGGTTGGCCGGCACCATGAAACAATATTCGAGGAACGCGATGAGCCAACTGGCCAGGATGATGCCGACCAGGCCGGTCTTTTTGAAAAACGCCAGGTGCTGAAACTTGAGGTGCCCGTACCATGCAAAGGTCATAAACACGTTGGACAGCAGGAGCAGGGCGATGGTGGAGAGTCCTTTCATGGTGAAAATATGCAGGTGTGCGAAAAAGGGGCGATACGTGCTTTTCTTTGGCCGACAAGGATTTACGGCCTCAGGCCGCAGCAAAAATAGCCAATGTGACAAAGTGCGTTGCAAAAACCAGGACTTCTCTATTTTTACCGCCAAACAAACGACAATGTCCCGACTACTCCTTCTTTGCCGCATCTCGGTTCTGCTTACCACCTGCGCCCCGGCGGTGCCGCTTTTTTCCCAACAAATTTCCCAGCCCGTAGCCGAATTGCGCGGCGCATGGGTGTCCACCGTGGCCAATATTGACTGGCCCTCTGCCCCCGGCCTGTCGCCCGAACGCCAGCGCATGGAGTTCGACAGTATCCTCGACGTGCTCAAGGCGATGGGCATGAACGCTGTGTTTGTGCAGATCCGCCCTGCCGGCGACGCGTTTTACCCTTCCGCCGTGGCACCGTGGAGCAAGTTCCTGACCGGCCTGCAGGGTAAGGCGCCTGAACCGCTGTACGATCCGCTGGAGTTTATGATCAAGTCGGCACACGCACGTCGGATGGAATTCCATGCCTGGATGAATCCTTACCGCGCCACGTTCGATCTCGACACGGCCAACCTGGCGCCCACTCACCCCCTGCGCTCCCTGCCCGACAACCGCAAGAGCGAGTGGCTGTTCCGCTACGGTAACAAGTACTACTTCAACCCCGCAAGTGCTTTAGTGCGCCAGTACCTGATCAATGTCGTGCGCGATGTGGTGGTGCGCTACGACGTGGACGGCATCCACTTCGATGACTACTTCTACCCCTACAAGGAAGCCGGCCAGATGCTGCAAGACCTCAACGACTATGCCGCCGACCCCCGCGGATTCATCACCATCGAGGACTGGCGACGCGACAACGTGGACAAACTCGTGGAAGGCGTGTCCACCATGATCAAAAGCATCAAGCCGTACGCCCGATTCGGTGTCAGCCCATTTGGTGTGTGGCGCAATGCCGACCAGGATCCCCTCAACGGCTCCCAAACGCGTGCCGGCATCACCTGCTACGACGACCTGTACGCCGACGTGCTCAAGTGGATGCGCAACGGCTGGATTGATTACGTAGCGCCTCAAATCTACTGGAGCATCGGGTTCCCGCCCGCCGACTACCAAACCCTGCTCGACTGGTGGAGCAAGCACACCTACGGCAAACACCTGTACGCGGGCCATGCGGCGTACAAAATTCAGAACAACGAAGTGGACCCCAACTGGAACAAACCGGACGAGATCAAACGGCAGGTGGCTCTTAACCGGGGCAACAGTGCTGTGCACGGCAGTATTTTCTTTTCCGTAAAACCCTTGCTACGCAATGCCTTGGGTGTCCAGGATTCGCTGATGACGGTGTTGTACTCCAATCCGGCGCGCGTGCCGGGAATGGCCTGGCTATCCAAAACACCGCCGGCCACCCCGCAAATTTGTCGCGTGGGCGGCTCGCCCAGTTCGGTCAAACTCGCCTGGCACGCCTGCGACATCTCCACCCGCGACGAAAATCCGCACTACTTTGCCATCTACCGCTTCGACGGCCAAAGTGTGGGCGATTTCCAAAACCCGCGCAATCTGGTTACATACACACCATTTTATTCCGAAAAGTGGATTTTCGAAGACCCCTCTGCAGCCGTGGACGAATACTACACCTACGTCGTGGTGGCCTACAACCGGTTCAATGTGGAGAGCTATTCCAGCGACCCTGTGGTGGTGAAAAAGACCAAGAGCGGGGCCAAACGGAAGAAAAAATGTTTCTTGTTTTGAGCCACCCTCCAAGGCAGGGTCATTGTCCCGGCTGAATCGTCACATATTGCTGAAACAGAAACCCGGACGCGGAGCGTGCCCGGAACAGGTATGTGCCTGCTGCCAACCGGTACGTGCCTATTGCAAGATTTTCGACGGCGCCGGGTGTCACAGCGATCTGTGTTTGCGCCACAACCTTGCCTCGCCGACTCACCAGTTCGATCTGCAGATCATCTTCGTACATACCGGCGCCGAAAGCGATGTGCAGCACATCCGAAGCAGGATTGGGGAAAATGCGGAGCGTGTGGTCGCCTTCGAAGGTTACGCTTCGTAAAGGGGAATACGCGAAAGAGCCGTCAGCGTCAAGCATTTTCAGGCGGTAGTATGCCGTTGGGCCGGGAGGGTTGTGGTCGTAAAACATGTACGTCGCCCCTTCGCCTGGCGCTGCCTTGCCCGGTTCTGATCCGATATGTTCCCAGTATCCATCGGGATGCTGTCGTTCGATTTCAAAAACTTTGAAGTTAATTTCCAGGGCCGTACGCCAGTCGAGCCGGGCGCTGGTCAGTTGGTATTTCCGAGCCTGGAAGTCCACAAGTTCCACAGGCTGGGCGCCGTTGAGCGGCAGGATGTGGTTGTTGCCAGGGGTACTGACGGGGCAGTTGGGGTTGCAGATCACCGTGTCGGGGCCGTAAAATTTATTGGTGCCGGTAAGATTTGTAAGATCATTGCCGATTTCATCAGTAAGTACGACGTAATGGGGCCAAAAATTTGGTTCATTGTGACACAGTTCAAGATCAAAGTTGGAAGGAGAAACGGTCAAGCCGATCGTACACACCAAATATTCCTGATTCTGATTGTATGTCTTGGGGGAAGTAGATGTGAAAGACAGCCCAAACCAGTATGTATTGTAGCCGGTTTCGGTGCCTTGGACATTTTTGCCATTGTATGGAATATTGATGCCGGGAAAATCCGTAGTGTTGATCGTAATGGTCGCTCCAGCGAATTCCCCATCGGCATCCAGTGCTGCCGTTGAGTTTCGGAAGAAAAATTCGATGTCCGACCAGCCTGTGGTTATGTTCCCACCGACAGCCTTGATTTTGTACAGGATATTGTTCCCGCTAATACTGGCAGTCGCATGGAAATAGGGCTGCGCAGTGCCCGAAAAAGCCAGTAATTGAAACGCGAACAGGACGACAACGAAGTGGGACTTAGCCATAGCGGATTATTGTTGCTCAGTAATGATGTTTGTAGGTGCTCCAAGGATATTGAGCAGCTTGCTGTAATCGTTGATGGCAGGCGGGCCGGTGACACGCACGGTGCCATCCATATTCACATCCGAATTTGAATAGACATTTGACTGGATACCCGCAGGCGCTCCAAGGGTATTCAGGATTACTGAGTAGTCGTTGATACTCGGCGGCCCGGTGGCCCGCACGGTGTTGTTCAGGCTGGTATTGCCGCCCCACAGGGCGAAAATGGCCGGCGAAGCCTGCACTTGTTTCATCGGGTTGGCGCCAAAGCCCTGGGACATGGCCGTGGTGAAATCGTAGGGTGTGGCGGTTGTTTCGTTGAGGGCCAGGCCTGCGCCGTTGGGCGTGCGCACGCTCAAGTGATTGCGTTGGCCAATGGCGAAAATGTAGTTTCCGGCATTGGCCGGGATACGCACGGGCGAAGTGCCGTCGAGATCAACCACGTCGCCGTCTTTTTGCACGAGGGCCACTGTGGACTGGAGATTGGTCGCAGGGTTGTTTGGGTCTTTGAGCCAGATGAACACCCAGTCCACGATGGCGTTGTCGCCGGGCACGCTCAACACCGAAGCCGGAATACTGTACCCGGCCATAGGTTGCCAACCGACGTGGACAAATTTGCCTGCGCCGTACGTGTTCGGCGCGTTTATCGGGAACGCAGCAAGTACGCGCAAGTTGTCGTTCATTTTCGAGGTGGCGGTGTTGAACGGACCCGCGAGCATGATGCGGGGCGCAATTTTCACCCGGTTGAGAAAGGCCTCATCCAATACGGCAAACACGCCCGGAGTCAAACCCAAGCGCGTGCGGGTATACGGTCCGGAGCCTGCAGCAGCGCCCATGTTGACGGTGGGCAAGTCCCAGTCGGTACCGGCGTTGTATCGGGCAATGCCGCATTCGGCACGCACGAAGTTGTTCAGTTCATCATTGAGCGCCCACTGGGCGGTGGTGGCGAGGCTGGAGCCGCCTATGATGTCTTCGCGTACTTCCCAGGCTACATTCGCAGCATCAGTGGTGATGGGGCTGCCGCTCAGGCCATTTTCAAAAGGCTGCGGCATGCAGCGTACGCCGATGGTGTCCGGCGTGGCGTTTTCCGCCAGGGTCAAGGGGTTGTAGGTGCCTGCATCGGCGCCGACTGGGAAAACAAATACGGTGGCGCCAAGTGCCCGGCGCTTCAGAAAACCTGTGCTGTTGGTCACGAAAAAATCGTTGTCGTCTGCGCCGGGGATGGAAGCCGACTCACCAATCGTAAAGTCAAAGTTTCCGCAAATGATTTTGTTGTTGTTGGTCAAAAAACGCGCTTCGTTCAATGCGGTTACTGCGGAAGCCAGGGTAAGGTCGTTCGAGTTTTTTCCAAGGTGCAATTTGTAAAATGCAGCACCGCCTGCCGCTACTGAACTGCCGCTGCTCCCGTCGAACAACACGGTGGATGTGCCCGCCAGAAACGTCCCGGCATTAATCCAGTTGCCGCCGAGTTTCCACAGGCCATTGCCGCTGAACGACCCACCTGCCGCATTCGTGATGTGGTCGGTGGTGGAAAGTGTGCCCTGATTCGCGATACTAGCGCTGCTGTTGTTTAGGATGCTCAGGCCCGTGGCTACCACGTTGCTTCCTGCATTAATGATGACGTGACCACCAGATACCGTGACCTGGGCCACGAGGGCGTGACAAAGAAAAATACCCGCAACGAGCGGAAATATGAAGCGATAGGATACCATGGCCGAAGGTTTTATCAGGGAGCGATAGCCGCTCCCATGAAGCGGTAGACCAATGCCGAGCGCGGTGAGTTGCCGGTGAGTTTTTCCAGGTGGTTTGACGGTCCAACGGCTACTGTTCCCGGCATATTGGTTGTGATGCGGCCTACCACGGCGCCGTTGAGGAAATACGTGGCCTCGGTGTTGGTCCTGTTTAGTGTCACCATCACCTCGTACTCTGTATTTACGGCAAAGGGGATTCCGGTGTCGAGCACCGTTTCGCCGCCGCTGCCGTTTCTGGAGTAGCATTGCCACTTACCGCCGTTCACGTTATGTCGGTACCGGATGCCAAGGGAGTTGTTCTGATCCCAGAATCCGCTGCTGGGGAAATCGGCGATGCGCAGGAAAAAGTAGTACTGGTTGACGTCGTCGGCCAATTCACCCGGACTCTTGAAGTGCATTTTGGTTACAATATGCGCACCGCCGACCATGGCCATTTCTTCGGAACTGCGGGCGTAAAATAGCCCAAGGCCGCCCATGGTATTCGTGCCGGTGTTGAAATTCCAGGAGGTGAATGGCGAAGTGGCTGACGGGACGCCCGGAGACTGGGTCAGGCTGCCGAACACATCGAGGTGAATATCGTCCTGAAAATTGGAAGCGACTTTGCCGGCAGATTTGTCGTAGTGCACCGATCGGTTCATGTTGGCGTAGTTGGGGCTGGGTACCTGCACCGGCCGCCAACGCGACGACACGCTGTCGTATATGATCCGGCAAGAAAGCCCGGGCGGGATCATCACCTCTTCGATGTACGTGATACGGTTGGCGGCGCTGCTGCCGCTGTGTTCCGGGGCAAGGTAGAGCGGGTAGGAGCCGACATTGATGAGCGTTTTTTCCTCGCCGTTGGTTTCGGCATTAAGGCCGGTGATGGCCCGGATGCCGTTATCGCCGGAGATACGCACGACCGTGGCATTGCCGAAACCAGTCGGGTTGTAGTTGTTGGTAGTGGCTGTGATCAACGCAGGCGTGATGACCGAAGGACCGGATGGGCCGGCTCCTGCGCCAAGTTCAACCCAAATGGCGCCGTTGAAAAACCAGAATGTGTTGGTGACGGTGTCGAAGACCAAAAGGCCGGTGGCAGGCGACGTGACGGCTGTGCGTTGTCCAGTGCTCATTCGGGGCACCAGTACGCCACGGATGGTGGACTTTACGTCGAGCATGGCACTGGGGTCGGCAGTGCTGCCGTCGGTATTAACGGCAACCTGAGCGGGTGCAAGTGTTGCAACAAACAACGCCACGGCTACCCAGATAACCGGGGAAAGGCGAGAAATTATCATAAAGGATGATTTTGTTTTTTTAGAGAGCACTTTTCATCAGCGGGGGTAAAGGTAGCGGCAAACGCTGTCAAAAGCAACTAACGCGTAAGGCCCCGGCATGAAAAGTAAAGGACGATTCGGTTATTTTTTGAAATAACTATCCGCTTCGAAAACCAGGTTCTCGTCCTGTTGGTACAACGCAAAGTTGAAGCCTGGCTGCAGGCTGTACGCGCCATATCGCCCTTTTTTGTCAATCGCGACATACCCTACCTGGTTCTCGCGGGCCTCCTTGGGGTACTTTTGGGCCAAGCGGCGGACGACTGCTTCTGCAGCCCGCATGGGGTGTTTTCCCCGGCGCATTTCCTCTACAAGCAGGAAACAACCTAACGTTTTGAGCACCATTTCGCCCAGGCCGGTAGCGGCGGCGGCGCCCACCTCGTTGTCGGAGAACATACCGGCGCCGATGACCGGGCTGTCGCCTACCCGCCCGTGCATCTTGAAAGCCATGCCGCTGGTTGTACAAGCGCCCGATACGCGCTGTTGGGCGTCTACAGCCACGATGCCGATGGTGTCGTGGCGCTCGCTATTGATCACCGGTTTGTATTCCGATTTTAGTTTCCATTGTTCCCACGCCAATCGGGCCGTTTCGGTGAGCAGATTTTCTTTTTTGAACCCTTCGGAAAGCGCGAACTCAAGGGCACCGTCACCAACAAGCATGACATGTGGGGTTTTTTCCAGAATGCGCCGCGCCACGCTGATCGGGTGCATGATGTGTTGTAGGAAAGCCACCGAACCGGCGTTGCCGAATTCATCCATGATACAGGCATCGAGTGTCACGTTGCCGTCGCGGTCGGGGAATCCGCCGTAGCCTACACTGGTATCCAACGGGTCGGCTTCGGGTATGCGGGCGCCGGCTTCCACGGCATCAAGTGCACGTCCGCCTTTCGACAGAACTTGCCAGGCGGCGTCGGTTGCCTTGCGGTTGTCCCAGGTAGCGATCACAAGGGGCAAGCGGCCCTTGGGCGGCGACATGGAGTGTCCGGCTCGCCCGGTTATGATTTCCCACAAATCCAATGTTCCCACTGTAAGGGCGCCCAAAAGTGCGTTTTCAAGAAAAGCGCGTCTTGATTTCATGTTGAACTCCAATCAAATGATATGTTTGCGAGCAATTACTATTTGCTATGGCAGTGAACGGCGGCAAGGTAGGTTTTTTTCACGCAGTGCAAACAAATGAGCATTAAACACCACTATGTCCACCACGTCCGCTCAAACGAATATTCGAGTCCAGACGATTGTCGTCGTCGCCTCATGTTTCTTGTTTGCCATCAAACTGCTTGCCTACTATTTTACCCAGTCCGTGGCAATTCTGACCGATGCCCTGGAAAGCACTGTGAACGTCGTGACTGGATTTATCGGACTGTACAGCCTGCGTGTGGCGGCTATACCACGCGACGAAAACCACCCGTATGGCCACGGGAAAGCGGAGTTGATCTCCGCATCGTTTGAGGGTATTTTAATCGCGGTCGCAGGAATCGTCATTGTATATGAGGCCATCACAAATCTGGTACATCCTCATGAAATTCGCGACCTGGACCTCGGGATCGGCCTGATACTGTGCACTGCTGCTGCCAACTACCTGTTGGGTGCTTATTGTATCCGAACAGGAAAAAAAAACTATTCAATCGCCTTGCAGGCCAGTGGCAGACACCTGCAGGCAGACACCTGGAGTACAGTGGGTATTGTCGTCGGACTGTTTTTGCTCCGATTCACCCACTTGGTCTGGATCGATAGCGCTGTAGCCATTGCGTTCGGAGTCATGATTCTGGTAGAAGGCTACAAGATTATCCGGCAGACGGTGGCTGGTATCATGGATGAGGCGGATACGGAATTGTTGCGGGAACTGGTTCAGGTATTGAATACACACAAGCGCGACAATTGGATTGACCTTCACAACCTGCGCGCTATCAAGTACGGAGCCGTTTTACACCTCGATTGCCACCTTACCGTGCCCTGGTATTTCCATGTGAACGAAGCGCACCATGAAGTGGATGCACTGGACCGGCTCATCCGACAAAACTTCCCACAAACTATCGAAATGTTCGTGCACACGGACGGTTGTGCTCCGCCGACTTCGTGCAGTGTTTGTCCGCTGACATCGTGCCCAAAACGTATACGGGATTTTGAAAAACGCCTGGAATGGACATTCGAAAATATCACCACAAACCAAAAGCACGGATCATAGTGACTTTTGGCTAATGGCCAAATGTTAACATGGTATTTTGATAAAAACAAAGGCACTACCTTCGGCATCTGAAAAGTTGGCTACCCAGCGTTTTCACCGAATATACACGACTGCTTATGTTTTGCCTCCGTCATTTTCTCCTGCTGGTGGCGGCACTTTGCCCGACCACAGCCTCATTAGCCCAAAATGACATGCAAGTACTCGGCGATGCAGTTTTTTCGCCTCAGGAACTGGCCGAAGGTGCTGTGGTGACCTACCTCATCCGGTTCCAAAATACCAGTTCGGACACCGCATATCAGGTCATCGTCCGGGACACGCTCGACCCGCGTCTGGATATTCAGACGTTCAGCATGGTGGGCGCCAGCCACGCGTATCAGATCGTGCTTGACGGCAGTAACGTGATCCGCTGGTATTTCGACGACATCCTGTTGCCTGATAGCGCCAGTGGCGGGCCGAATTCCATTGGTTTCATATTGTTCAGCATTCGACTTAAACCTTTTCTGGCGCCTGGCCAAACGGTGTGGAACAATTCGTGCGCCACGTTCAATCAAACGAACACAACCTGCACAAACCACGCAATTATCTGGATTGATGCCAATGCCGATCAGCAGGAACCGGAAGAGCGCAGCGTCAGCCTCCAAATTGTGCCAAACCCCAACTACGGCAATTTTGAGGTTCGCCCTACAAATCCAACCCTTCCGGAACCAAATGCACCTGTAAGCGAATGGTGGATCACCGATATGAACGGCAAAACGGTTTGGGATGGATACGCCAAGGATGTGGCAGCGGCGAGTGTGCAAGTGTGGTTGGAGCGTCCTGCGCCCGGGCTGTATTTACTCTGGGTAAAAGACCGGCACCGGCTTCAGGCCAGGCAGTTTGCTGTGGTGCGTTGACCGTCAAACAGCCAACGCCTCGTCCATTTCCAGTTCGTTTTCGCTTTTGAACGGGTGGCGTGGCAGCCACTCCTCCACCGGCTTCAGGTACTCCAGCAGGGTGCCGGCGAAGCGGTTTACCAACGGATTTCGGTGTCGCAAATAACAGCACAGATTGTGCGGAATAGCGCCGATCGAACTTTTGATCTCCAGAGCCGTCCGCGCGAACACGATGTCTTTGCACTGCAAATCAATCCCGATGCGCACGATGTCATACAAGATATTCAGGTACAATTGCCTGTCGTGGTTGTGCGCTTTGTCGTACCCAAGGAAATGGGCCTCCAGTTCGGACCCGTTTTGGATGGTCGTATAAAACGCAACCAACGTCATATCCTGATAGTAACCGAACATCCGGAATTGGTTTGGCATATCGCGTTTCAAGGCCAGCAGGTAGTGCTCGTTCAGGTCCACCATATTGAAGCCGGCGTTGTTGGCGATATCCCGGTACAGGGTGTACAGGCGGGGAAGCTCCCGTTCGACTTCCGATAGTGTAAGTTCCCTTTTTTCGATGCCGGCGGCTTTTTTGAACGCCCGTTTGGCGCGGGTCCGGTATTTGGTGGACATAGCGCCGAGGTAGTCGTCGAAACTGTGAAACGGCAAGTGCAGCACCATGTTGGGCTGGATTTCAAATTCCACATAATCTTTGCGCACCAGGTGCTGCCGCGGACGCGAATGGCTCGGGGCAATATCTTTGACCAATATGACCGGCATGGATTCGCCAGAACGGTCCGATTCGATCGCGACCTGCTCGAGGGCGTTTTCCAGCAGACTGGCGGCTTTATCAGGGCTGATCCGGTTGTAGTCGAATCGAAAACCGTGCTCGCCTGTTAGCAACATATTCCCGCAAATCAGGATGTCGGCTGCTAGTTGACCGGCGACCCGGCGTTTGAACCAGGTAGCCAAACTCGAAAAAAAGCAGGGGTCCTTGGTTTGGCGATCCTGCTCGTTGATGTTATCGTCGCCCTTGAAATATTTTATCTGGCAGAGTGCCACACCAATCGGTTCGGTATCGCGGTAAAACACGAGGTATCCAAAACGCATCCCGAGCGGCGGGTTTTGCTCCAGCAGAGTCAGGTAAGGGCGTTGAAGGAAAATATCATCGGTGGGTGCAGCGGCATCCCAGTCCGCCCCTCCATCTTCCATCGAGCGAAAATATCGAAACCGGTACGATGCAGCCTCGGCTGCAGGGGCGGCCATCCGCACGTTGGACACAGGGCAGGGAGAAAAAGGCATACTGTTGTAGTCGTTTGCGCAATAAAGCAATGAAGGGGCAAAGAAAACAAGATGTTTTGAATATGGTTCTTATTATGGCTTGGTTTGCCATTTTTTCACTTCCTCCAATGCCGCATTTTCGTCTTCCCAACCCATGATGGTCATCACGCCAAGTCCGTCGTAGTACAGGAAAAATTGTTCCAGAATGTGACGCGCGGCGCTATACCGTTGCTGAAACTCCTGCCAGTTTTCCACCTGAATAATCTGCCGCTCTCGCTCGACCGGTACTGCAAGTACCTTGTGATCCAATTCCCAACCGTCGCGAAGCAGGAGCAGACCAACCGGACGCACTTCCAACACAGTGCCGGTCGGTACGGATTCTGCGAGCACAAGTACGTCGAGCGGATCACCATCGCCGCCGCGTTCCTTGTCCATGATCGTGGACGGAATGAAGCCGTAGTTGACCGGATACGGCAAAAATTCAATGATGCGCTGACGCCCATTTCGCTCATCCGGTCGGATGGTGCCGGTAGTTCGGTCAATCTCGTACTTTCGGTTGGTGCCCGCCGGTATTTCCACCACGGCATTCAGGTTTCCGGATGCCGTGAACGCCGGGAGTTGCCACAAATTTGCCATCGCAACGTGTTTCGTATGGTTAGAGGACTTTGAGCAGCTGCGCTTCCAGGTCCGTGCGTGGGTTGATTGCGGCAATGTTGCCGTTGCGGTCCACTAAAAACGTCGCCGGAATGCCGCGCACACCGTACGTCTGGGCAGGGGCACAATTCCAAAATTGGAGGTCGCTTACATGGTTATCCCATTCCAGGCCGTCCTGTTTGATCGCGGCCACCCAGGCATCTTTTTGGCCGGGGCGGTCAAGCGACACACTGAACACGTCAAAGCCGCGGCTTTTGTATTTGTGGTAAACTTCGACCACGTGCGGGTTAGCCATGCGGCAGGGGCGGCACCAACTGGCCCAAAAATCTATGAGCACCACTTTGCCTTTTAGCGCCGAGAGTGCGCGCACTTTGCCGTCAGGGCCGGCCAGGCTGATATCCGGTGCAGGCTGGCCGACCTGAATGGGGCCGGCGGCAGGCTGTTGCTGCTGCTGGAGTTGTTGTTCCAGTTTGCTTACCATGGTTGCGAACTGGGTGGCGTACTTGGATTCCGGCATGGCCTCGGTCAGGCTTTTTTCAGCGGCCTTGAAATCAGGCAGAAAACCTGCTGCGTTTTGACCGAAAAGTTGTGCCGTGAAGAAGGCTTTCATCAAAGGGCTGCAGCCTCTGCTTACAAAACCCTTGGCGGACTCGGGCGTCATTTGCCCACCCTTCAACATGTCCTGCACGACTCCTGCGTAACATTTGAATATTTCAGAGCCGTCAATCTCCACCTGAAGGCGGTCAATGGTCTCAAGATTTCCTTTTATTGAAACAGATTTGTCGTCATTGCCCAGCATAAAGAACATGCGTTTGGCGCCGATGGTCAGTCGGTAAAGGCCTTCGTCAAAGGGTTCTTTTTGCTCGATGGTGAAATTGCCCGACGCATCGCACGATACGCGGCCAAGGGCAACAGGAGCCGTATTTTGATCAAAATACAACTGTTCCAGCAGTACCTGCAGGTTGCCGGCATTGGCGATGGAGCCGTTCAGGGTGTGGGAGTCCGAGCCTTTGCAGGCGGAGATGGCTGCCACCAACGGCAGCGCGAGCATCAGGAGAAATTTTATTTTTTGCATACTTGAGGGAGGTTGGAAGGTTTCTGGTTGGAAAGTTTCTGGTTGGAAGGTTGACAGCCAGAAACCTTCTAACCAGAAACCTTTTTAACCTGTTTTAATTCATGATATCAGCCAAGCGGTTATCAAAGGTGTGTTTCCAGTCGGAGATTTGGCCCCAGTTTTCGTTGTCAATGTAAATGTCAGTTCCGCCAATAGCGCCGATGCGTTCGAATGCTTGCTTTTGGGCGTCCAGTAAACGTTCGAATGCCTCGGCTTGTTCTGTCCGCACGGAGACGATTGCCCGACTTTGTGCTTCGCCGAATAGCCAGGCATCTTTGCGGATGACGTCAGCGCTCGAAACCGAAAACCCTGACCCGCGGGGCATGGCGCTTTCGAGCAATGCCACGAATAGCCCGCCGTCGGATACGTCATGTACCGACTCAACCAGTTCGCTTTTGATGAGTTGTTTGAGCACGTTTTGCAGGCGATATTCTTCTTCGAGGTCGAAATGTGGGCAGGGGCTGTATTGCACATGATGCACCTCGCGCAGGTATTCGCTGCTCCCGATGTCGTTTCGGCTGCTACCGATCAGGTAAATGTGGTCGCCCGCATTTTTGAAGTCAAGCGTCATCAGACTTTCCCAGTTATCCAGAATGCCCAGCATGCCAATGGTGGGGGTAGGATAAACCGGAATGACCTTGCCATTTTCAGTGTACTGGTTGTAAAAACTGACGTTCCCGCCTGTCACGGGGGTTTCAAACTTGCGACAGGCTTCGCCCATACCCCGGATGACTTCGGCAAACTGGAAATACACTTCCGGGTTGTACGGGTTGCCGAAGTTGAGGCAGTTGGTGATGGCCACCGGCTCGCCGCCGGCGCACACAATGTTGCGCGCGGCTTCGCTCACAGCGATCATGGCGCCGCGGTACGGATCGGCATATACGTAGGCCGAGTTGCAGTCGGTAGTCATGGCCAAGGCTTTCCGGGTACCTTTCACATATACCGCCGCTGCGTCAGAGGGGCGGTTGGTGGTGAGAGTACCAGTGCGTACCATGGAGTCGTATTGGCGGGTGATCCAGTTTTTGGATGCAATGTTGGGCGAGGCCCAGATTGTCTTGGCCGTCTGTTTCAGATCGGCAGGAACGGCAATTTGGACCGGATCGAATTTTTCAATCTCCTGAAGATACTCCGGGCGTTTTTGCTCGCGCACGTACACCGGAGCACCGCCTCCCAGCACGAGGGTATCACCAGGCACTTCGGCTACCTTTTCGCCGTGCCAGAAGTATTCCAACTGCCCGCCCGCGATGGTCTCCCCGATGTGTTCGCAAGGCAGATCCCATTTGTCGAATACAGCTTTGATTTCGGCTTCACGCCCGGGCACGCACACGATGAGCATGCGTTCCTGACTTTCGGAGAGCAGAATTTCCCAGGCTTTCATATTGCTTTGGCGCTGCGGCACCTTGTCGAGGTTAATTCGCATGCCCACGCCCGATTTGGCGCTCATTTCGGAGGTAGAACAAGTGATGCCCGCCGCTCCCATATCCTGCATGCCCACGATAGCACCGGTTTTGATGGCTTCGAGAGAGGCTTCGAGCAGGAGTTTTTCCTGAAAAGGGTCGCCGACCTGTACGGCGGGCAGGTCTTCGTGGCTGTCCTCGCTGAGGTCGGCGGAAGCGAAGGTGGCGCCGTGAATGCCGTCCTTGCCGGTGGCCGAGCCGACGATGAATACCGGATTGCCCGGGTCACCGGCAGTGGCGCTCACCGTTTCGCCCACGCGGACGATGCCCACGGACATGGCATTGACTAATATATCGTGGTGGTAACAATCGTAGAAATACACCTCGCCTCCCACGGTAGGCACGCCGAAGCAGTTCCCGTAGTCGCCGATGCCTTTGACCACGCCTGCGATCAGGCGTTTCATGCGAGGGGTATCGGGCTTACCGAAACGAAGGCTGTTGAGCGACGCAATGGGGCGGGCCCCCATTGTGAAAATGTCGCGGTGGATGCCGCCAACACCGGTAGCCGCGCCCTGATAAGGCTCGATAGCGGACGGGTGGTTGTGGCTTTCAATTTTGAATGCACAGCCGATACCGTCGCCGATGTCCACCAAACCTGCGTTTTCCTCGCCCGCACCGACAAGCAGGCGTTTGCCGCTGCGCGGCAAGGTTTTGAGTTGCAGGATGGAGTTTTTGTACGAGCAGTGCTCGCTCCACATGACGGAGTAGATGGACAGTTCGGTGAAGTTGGGCGTTCGTCCGAGAATCTCCCGGATTTTTTCAAATTCGTCGGGTGTCAGGCCGAGGCTTTTGGCGGTTTCGACGGTGGGCAGCGGTTCCGCTGTAACCATGGATGCGGTGTGTTGAGTGGGTGAATTTTAGGGCGGCAAAGGTAGGTAAAAAAATTCCTCAAAGCCCTTTCACATCCACGTTGACCTTGCCTCTGGAGTACAATTCCACCCGGATACCCGAAGGGGTAACGCGGGTTTTGTCTACGGTCAGGCTGTCGAGGTTGCCGGTGAGTACTACGCCGGGTTGTATCTCGTAATGCCGCAGCGTTTCCTGTATGGAACTGCGCACCTGGGTGATGTTTTGTTCCAGAGGGAAGTTCATGGACTCAATCATGCGTTTTTTTATCGTTCCGGAAAACAGCCACGCGGCGGTTTTATGCAAAAAATTGCTCGTTTGGAGGTGGAAGTCGAGATCGGCCACTTCGATGCGGTTCTTTTCCGGGTTCATCACAGGCCTGCCGATGAAAAAAATATTGCCGTTGAAGGACCCGGAGAGTTTGGCGCTGGCCACAATGCGGTCGTTGTTGCCCCACAGTTTGAGGTCGTCCACGGTCACTTTTTTCTTTCCCGACTCGAATACTTGCCCGATCATGTTCGCGCGGGCCAGGCGTTCGGCTTCGGCAAAGGGTACGTCGGTGGCGATGCGCATCTGGAATTCGTCGGGGGCATCCTGAAGGTTTCGGAGATTGGGGAGGCTGGAATTAGCCCGGAAGGCAGGTTTTTCCCCGAAGGTCACGTCGTTGTGACAGTCTACGGAAATCTTGGCCCGCAGGTTATCCCCGTCGGCCACGAGCGGGGTGATGCCCACCGAAACGGGCGTGGTTTTGATCCACATCCGGTATTGCTCGTTCAGGAGTACGGGATTTTGAAGGGAAGTCCAGGCGCTCTGTACAAAAGGTTTGAGGCTGAATTGTTGGCTCACAATGCGGTCGAGTGTCTGGCTGAGCGAAGTTTTGCTGCGGTTGAGCATCAGGTTGGCGAGGGATTCTATATTGAGATTGCCGAGGCCGGTTTTCAACACGGGCTTGGACAGCCATTCGTGGTACTCCACGGTCGTATGGGTGTTAAGCGACCAGTCGGGGTTGATACCGTAGGTGGTTTTCAGGTTCAGAGCCAGGTCGCCCTCTACCTCTGCGGCACCGACGAGCAGTTTTTGTTTGGCCCAAATTTTCAAGGGTATGCGGTACTTGAGCGCGTTCCCGGAGAGGAACATGGTGATCTGCTGTGCCTTGGTGAGCCGGAGCATGAGGGCGTCGTTGCCATTGTCGCTATATGATTTGTCTTCGTACAAAACCCCCTGAAGCCGGGCATTCAGGCTGTTGACCAGATCACTGACAGCAATATTGACTGGTATGGTCAGGGCCGAAATAAGGGGCTCTTCCACATAGGTACTGTATTGTTCACCGGGGGTTGGAGCGCTGGTGTATTGGGAGGATTTGCAGGAAAAAAGCAGGAAAAAGGTAGTCAGGAGTGTAAGTCGGAAGAGCATGTATACATTGATTTTTACGTGTGGGTTTTCATTTTCGGATTGCCTCCACGGGATCCATGCCGCTGGCTTGAATAGCGGGAATCAGGCCCGACAAAACCCCCACAACGATGGAGGTGACCACGCCGATGATGGTGTTACCGAGCGACAAGTGAATGTCAAAGTCTATGAGTTTGGTGATGAGTTCCGTGGCGCCCCAGATGAACAGGAGCCCCAGCACACCACCGGCCACGCACAACACCACGGCTTCGAACAGGATTTCCAGCAGGATAAACCAGCGTTTGGCACCTAGAGCCATTTTGATGCCGATAATATTGGTGCGTTCCTTGACGGATACGAACATGATATTGGCCACCGAGAACATGCCGACCACGAGGGCAAATAAACCGATGACGAAGCCTGACAGGTTGATAACGCTGAACACACTGTCAAATACATTGCTCAGGATAGTCAGGGTGTTGAGGGCGAAGTTGCTTTCTTCGCGGGGCTTCAGGTGCCGGGCTGTTCGAACGATCCCGGTGATTTCATCCTTAACTGATTCTAGGTCTACGCCGGGTTTGGCCCGAATGCCGATGGTAGATTTCCCTACCCACATATTACCGTCGCGGATGCGGAACCCGCGCCGGGCAAGGGTGTGGCTCACCAGCACGCAGTTATCGAAGTCCATGATTTTGAGCAGACTTTTGCCCGAGGGCACAATTACACCCACCACGCGCAACTTGCGACCACCCACTTTTACAAACTTGTCGAGCGCGCCGACGCCTTCAGGAAACAACTCTTCGGATATCCTCGCGCCGATGATGCACACATCGGTACCGTTGTAAAATTCCGTAGGCGAAAAAAAACGTCCGTCTTCCTGAAATTCCAGGCGGAAGATTTCCGCACAATCTTCCGTCATGCTCAGGAACGGAATGTTTTCCACACTGTACGATTGCCATTTAAGCGTTTTGCTGCCCAAAAACGACCAGTAACCCACGTGTGAGGCCGTGCTCAACCTGCTTTTCAATGCCTCATACTCCCGGAAACTTTGGTTGGGTCGGCGCATCCATTTCCAAAAGTTCTTGCCGGGGTCTTCGGCCCATGAAAATTTGTCGAGGTAGATGACATCGTTGCCGAGTTTGGACAAACTTCCCCGGATGTTGTCCTCCAGCGAGTTGACAGCGCTTTTGACGCCGATAATGCAGAAAATCCCGATGGTGATGCCGAGCAGAGACAGAAAGGAGCGAAGCTTGTTGGCGATCAGTTGTTGCCAAGCCTGGGCGGCGCCTTCGGAGAGAATGCGGAGAATTTGGCGCATGAGCGGTAAGTTGGACAATGAAGGTGTAAAAACCGGTGCGAAAGTCGGCTATCAGCCGTCATTCCGGTAAGGGATTCGATCAAGTGGCGTTTTGGCTCTATCAAAAATTGTCTATGGTGTGCAAATAGGCTTCCCAACTCTGCTGCGCAGCACCTTTCAGGACTCTGGGTATCTTGGACTGTCCGTTGAGTTTGCCCTGTTCTTCGAGCCAGCGGTAGAACACGCCGTGGGGCAGGAACTTCACCCGAACATCGCGCAAAGCGTAGCGGCGTTCCACCGCGTAGTCGTCGTTGATGGTATTCAGTTGTTCGTCCAACACAGCGGCAAATGCCTCGGGGTTCAGGTTGGGGTTGTCGGTGCTGACGTACCACTGGTGTGCCCAGTGGCTTCCGTCCTGCACAGCGGCCACGGCAAATTCTTTGACACCTGCGCCAAGTGCGAGGTCGGCATGCCGGATGGCTATATTCATGTTGTCCACCGACAGGTGTTCGCCCACCACACTGAGGTAGTGTTTCACCCGGCCGGTAACTTTGAACAAGAGCCGTTTCGCGTCTGCAAATTCGATGGTGTCGCCTAGCAGGTATCGCCAGGCGCCGGCATCGGTACTCAGGAGGATAGCATAGTGTTTGCCCCGCTCTACTTCGGCCACAGAGAGCGCCCGTGCTGTTGGGCGCAGGTTTCCATTTTCGTCGAAGTTGGTATCGTCGAACGGCACGAACTCGAAAAAGATACCGGCATCGGTAGCCAGGCGCATGAGACGGGAGTCTGGCCCCGGTTGGTAGCCCATGAATCCTTCGGAGGCCATGTAACTGTCTACGTACTGCACACGTTTTCCCAACAGTTGCTCGAATGTTTGCCGGTACGGCTCAAAAAAAATACCGCCGTGGCACAGCAGGGAAAAGTTGGGCCAGATTTCGTGGATGTGTTTCAGTCCGTGGCGTTCGATCACGCGCTCAAAAATCATTTGTACCCAGGCAACATTGCCCACGATGAAACCGATGTCCCACTTGGGCGCTTCCTCGGCAATGTGCTCAATACGGTCGCTCCACTCGGGCATGTCGGTGATTTCCCGACCCGGGCGGTAGTATTTTTTCAACCAAAACGGCCGGTTGAGGCCGATGATACCCGACAGGTCGCCCACCTGGTGGTTGCCCTCCGGCGTGAGGGTCGTACAACTTCCTACCATCAACATTTGTTTTGTAAACACGTCGGCGGGCAACTTGAAGTGCGCCATGTCGCAAAACAGCCGGCGCGTCACCTTGCGCATGGATCGAATGATGTCGGGCGTGACAGGAATGTACTTGGAGGCTGCATTGGATGTGCCGCTGCTCAGGGCAAACCACGGAACCCTACCCGGCCAGCACACATCCGCCTCATCGGCCCGGGCCCGATGCCACCATTCGTTGTACATTTTGTCGTAATCGTGGATGGGCACGCGTTCCTGAAATGCCTGCACAGGAGATTGCCGGGTGAGGATTTGCCGGAAACCGTACGCCCGCCCAAAGGCTGTGTCGCCGGCTTTAGTGAGTAAGCGGATGAGGGCTTTCCGCTGTTTGGAAACAGGCGACCGCCAGGACAGCCGCGGGGTTGCCCCCAAACGGATGCCTGTTTTGATAACGTGCCCCAGCAAGTACATACGTCAGATAGTTAGTTTGGTTGAACCGAATGGGGCCGTTTTTCTGCAAGGCCCTGTTGAACGCGGGCAAAAATAACGCGCAAATTTGATCTTGCACCCCAACGTTTTCAACCAACCGATCTGTCTTGCTGATATACCTAACTTTTTTACCCAAACAAATTTGAGTTATGCAAAAACAACTGTTTTCCCTGATCGTGCTCGCCTTGTTGGCCATAGCCGCGTGCACAAAAAAAGATAACACCGATCCGGCCTTTAAACTGGACACGCCTTTCCTGCTCAACCAGGCCGATTCGATCCCCTGGGAAGACGACAGCGCAGTTCAGGTTCGGTTCAACCGGGTTTTGGGCGACAGCCGTTGCCCGATTGATGTCATGTGTGTATGGGCCGGACTCGCAGAGGTCGAATTGACGTTTTCTCAACCCGGCAGCACCCTGACTGATACGCTGGTGCTCGGCGACTTCAGCGGCACAAGCAAGACCGACCTGGCAACTTTCGGTGTCTATTCCGTGCGGCTGCTCCAGGTTTTACCCGCCCCTTTGTCCAATGTGACGATTCCTCAGGAGGACTACGTGGTCAAACTGGAGGTGAAAAAATCGCAGTAGGTTGCTCCGAGTGTGATTTTATGGAACACGAGTCATCCCGAATTTTGAAAACAGTTGAATCACTCTCTTTTCAAGAGAATAGATGTTGTTCTTCGACTGCCGCTCGCGCGTATTGGGCGGGGACAAGCCCCGCCCCTACGAAGGGAATATCT
>Ga0154020_10000811_pt1 | contig 38521 bp, 46 predicted proteins | sample Klosneuvirus_201_FD_109709 | JGI IMG/M metagenome (GOLD analysis project Ga0154020, IMG submission 109709) | Active sludge microbial communities from wastewater, Klosterneuburg, Austria - Klosneuvirus_20160825_MG | ecosystem: Engineered > WWTP > Aerobic digester > Activated sludge | place... | reverse complement strand
TTTTAATTAATGAGTATTGGCGAAATTAATTAAAAAGTGATTGACGTAGGGAAACAACTTTTTAATTAATGAGTATTGGCGAAATTAATTAAAAAGTGATTGACGTAGGGAAACAACTTTTTATAAAAAGATTTAAACAATAGATACTATTATACGGTATAATGTTGAAACAACCCAAAATTTCGAATATTACTGCTCTTTTTACTGATGATATTTTTAATGATGATATTTTTGATGAAATCGATGAAGATGAAATAATTGAGAATGAAGACGGTTCCATTGAATTACCTATATTTTTATGGTATAGATCAAATGACTTATACGATGTTGAAATCGATGATGAGAAAATTGATGAGATTCTTGATGAATGTTTTGAGCATCTTGATTTTCCTGAATATAAACAAATAGCTTGTGCCATATATAATTACATTAATGAGAATGATATTGATACAGACCATTTAATTGTTAATGTTATGGCTGATGAAAAATCGCGATTTGCAAAAGGTCACGAGGATAAATCGGGATTTATCAGATTATTTACACTTATTTTTCACGATACACACCTAACCCACCTGAAGATTAATATGCATCTTATAAGCGAAAGAATCGAGTTAACAATTAATTCAGAAAAGAAAAAGTTTTTTGATGAAGAAAAGTTAGAAGATGAAACAATTGTTAATGATGATAAATGTGTTATTTGTTTGTCAAATACCGGACAGTTAATTGAAACACCTTGCCATCATAAATATCATTTGAATTGTATTCGTCAAACACCTAAATTAATTTGTCCTTTATGTAAAACAAATCTGATTGACTTTTTAACAGATAATGATGTTACAGAAGAAGAGATTGTACAAAAGATTAAAGATGAAGAACAAGAAAATGAATTAGTTAATTTTAATGATGCATTAAATACAATTGAATTTGATGAATTATTAGAAATTGATGATATAGAGTTTGCAAAATTATGTCTTGAAAATCTTAAATTACATAATGGTTCAATTGTACCATATAATGAATTACTCATAGATATGATTAAGAATGCATCCCATTTGTTTGGAGAAATTTCACATATCAAAAGTAAGAAAGAAAAAGGTGCATTTATCTATCTTTATGAAACGCCTATGGAATTCATTGTCCATACCAAAAATCAACAGATGCCCAGTATAGTTAATTGGTTATCTGAAACTGAATTTGATGGGGCACCATTTTATAATCACATTAAAAATAAACTAGATTCAATTACTGATACAAGCAAACAATTTGCGGTTGTAATTATCATTGATAATATGATTAATGTTAAAATCATTGATCACGATGCTTCAAACAACAATTTCAGGATTAGCGAACATGATATTATGACATCATTACTCAGATGTAATATTTGCAGATGTTCAGGTGATACTCCAACTTCACCAAATAAAGAGTATAAATGGGCTAAAACCGTTCTTAACAATATGAAACGTAAATATAAGAAGAATTTATTAAAAATTCAATATAGGAAACATAAAAAGGAACAATCAAAAGTACCTGCTATAACAAACTAATTTTTCATTCGATAATACACGACGACCTTACCATCTTTCATAAATAAATTAGAATTAGAGTAATTTTCTGTGACAGTCTCAACAATCTCAATCGTATTTCTATTTTTTTCTATCCAATCAATAGCGTTCTTATAAACACTATTGGAAGATGTATTATTTTGAAAAAAACCATAAGAGAGACACATAAAGGATGTTCCAATACCAATATCTGGTATGAATTCTTTTTTATAAATTGTTTTAGAACTCATATATAAATAAAAGAAATAAAATTATTTTAATAGAGACTAAGGATTTCCGTTACATTAATTAGCATCATAAGTTCCATCATAAGATCAGGGTTTTTAGATGCTTTTTCAATTAAATTATCATTTAATGTTAATACTTGATTAGTAGATACCTTATCAACAAAATATTCTTTTACTGTATCAAAAAAAGTATTTAAATCATGAACTAATTCCCAATACATGTCAATTTCCTTACAAACCTTAATAAAAGGTCCGCCATTAATATTTCGTTTATATGGATGATTATAATAGAAGACCATTTTGTCTTTAACAGACCCAATAATCTTTCCATTTTTCACAAAGTATAATCCAGCCAAATAAGAATTTTCAATTAGATGATTAAAATTCTTTTCAAATGATTTATCTTTCATAATAGATTGACGATATTCTTCCATTTCCTTTTGTTCATCCTTTTGTTTAAGTATTTTTCGATGACATATTTCTTTAATAATTAATTTATAAGGATTATCTTCCTCGTCAATATCATGAATAGATAATATTACTTTATAATCTGCGAAAAGATGTGCAATTAAATCATCCTGTAAATATTGAGCTGTTAGATCTTCAAACCTTAGATTTTTTTCAGAGAATTTGTAAGTAGCTTTCTTTTGAAAATCATAAATAGTCATGTTTTTGATTTCTTCAACTGTTTTATCAGAGAGATGTTGTTTGAGCATTACATAATTCATTTCTTGAAGATTATTTGATTGGGGAGTAAAGCAGATATATTGAAGACCAGCAAAGATTTTTTTAGCAATTGTTGGCGTCTCAATTATTGAAGAATTATTTAACGTGATGAGTTTAGTACACTTTTTATCAAAGGTAAATAGTTTATCCATAACACTATTATTTTGTTTCCTGATACATCTCACTTGAATGTCTTGATAATTTTGTTGATTAACAATTGTTTCAAGTAAAATTATTAAATCTTGGTAAGATTCGCAATAACCAAGTTCTTTACCTAGTTGTTGAACATAATACTGTTTTGATACTTTAGAATTGAATAAATTTTGATGGATGGTTGGTGTTTCAATTGTCGAATTATTGGTATACGATTTGAGTCTTGTACATTGATCATCAAATGTATAAATATTATTGTCGCGATCTGAAACTAGAATATTTTTATGATTTTCTTCAGTGACAATATTTGTTAGGTGATCCAATACATCTTGTTTTGAATTAATCTGAAGGATATTTTCGTTATCTTCAATAATAATATCTATATCATCAATTTGTATCTTAAATATTTCACCGAATAATTTTTGATGAATATTTGGTGTTTCAATGAATTGCGATGAGCCATTAAATTTAATTAGTTTAGTACACTTTTCATCAAAATGATACAAATCTTTATAATTCTCAAGACCATAATATTGATTATGTTCAACAACTACATCCTTATAATTTTCTAATGTTATTTCTTCTTCTAAAGTTTTCATTAACATTTCCATCGAATTTATATGAAAATATTCATCACCAATAATAATTTTATATACCATTAGTAATTTAACAATCTTTTCATGGATAGTTGGTGTCTCAATGATTGGTTCGTTATTAATATGTCCATACGGTTCAAGACAATCAAAACTATCATCAAATTTGTATGAAACAGTTTGTTTTCCAGGAGATTTAATATAGACATAAATATGATGCATATTATTCAAATTAATATTTTCCTCAAGACATTTAATAAGATCTTCGTCTGTACCAGTAAAGGATGTTCGGTCAAGACGATTGAAATTAATCGTATATTGAGATTGCATGATATAATAATAATACAATATATGATAGTTATTTATTGATAATATTGATAAATCAACTTTTTTATTTTATTTTATTGAGCAAAGATCAGATGGTCAAAATTCATAATCTCATCCGTAGTAATTAGATTAAGAGCCGTATTCCAATCCAGCATCCTGTTTTGATATTTTTCATCTACTGGATTAAATTTAGTGAAAAAGAATTCCTCCCGATTTGATCTAGAAATACCATCTGATCCACCATCTAGTCTGAAAAAGAATTTCTTTTGGAATTTGTCCCAAGATAAGACAACATAATGACCCATGCCATGATATCTGTGTCCGAGATCAAGGAAACGAGTATGATCATATAATAGTTTATAATGGTTTATATTGGATAGGATCTGATTAAGACTGTAAAAAGTAAAATATTTATATTTAATCATTTGACTAGATTTTTGTGGATGACATAAGAGCAAAGTAACTTCCAGTGGAAAATTATATTCCCGGTGGAGTTCATTCACTTTTTCAGGTGGCGGAAATGCAGGTTCTTTTTCTTCATCTTCTGGATCATCTGGAATGCTTTCTAGTTTACAGTTATTAATAATCAGTTCAATGTTTTTATAAGCTTCCAGATAAACTTTTCGAATATGATCAATCGGATCAAATGTAAACTCTGCCATTCTTTTGAATGAATTAATATAATTTAATAATATAATGTCTAAACAGTTAATAAATCAATTTTTATACACTTATTAAATTAATAAGTCTATTAGATTAAGGGACAAGCTTTTACCGTTGTTGGATTTAAAGTCCATATTTTCTAAGGAAAATTTATAAACAGTCATTTCTTCCAAATCACAAATATTAACCTGTTTGACTTCTGATATAGGAATTGTTTCCATATACTTTTTAATATCTTTTAACGTACTTCTTCTAGCAGACGTATTATTAAGAATTATATATCTTGGTACTATTAAATCGACAGAATTACAAACTACCTTTTTATCATCCACAATATGGTTAAGTTTCTCATAAATTTGTTTTGTATTGATTTCAGTTTTAAATAGGCTAAGTTGAAAAATGGCTGTATCCAGATCTGGAATGAGTTTTGATCCATCTTGATTAAATTTGAATTTGCCAATATATCCATAAAGATGATTCGTATACATCTTTGGATCACGTACTGTAATTTTAATCTTTTCAATATTATTCTTATCAACAATTCTATTCAAATTATTTAGCATAGAAGTATATGACCATGCTACATCTACGTCTGGTTTTACTGTTGTAAGATCACGAATAATGTAAGAATATTTGTTCAATTCAATGTTCTGTAGTTTTTGTTTTACATTTGGCGTTTCAATAGTCAAAAACTTGAATAATCCAACAGGAATAACTGGATTATCTGCTAAACTCATTTTTAATTGTGAACCATTCTCATTAAATTTATAAGTGCCTAGATAAGAATAATCAGAGTTATTACATTCGACTTTTAGATCTTTCAGATTATTATGATCAATAAATCCTTCAAGAAATTCCATCAGTCTATCATATTTGAATGGACCTTGTACAACTTTACTGATATCGCCATTTGGAAAATAATGCTTTCCATGAATACGAAACAAGAAATCTGTCAACTCCATCCTTAAAATTGTGATATACTGTATTAAGTAAAGGAACATATGTTATAACATATTAAAATCAACTTTTTTAGACAAATTACTTTACAATCCATTCATAAAAAATTGTTTCCATACGTCAATAATTTTTTATTCATTTCGCTTCCGTTCATTCATAAAAAATTGTTTCCATACGTCAATAATTTTTTATTCATTTCGCTTCCGTTCATTCATAAAAAATTGAACTCATAAATCAAATAAACAAAATATCATCTTAAAACCATATATTTATGATCATAACTATTAATGTTGGAGGGAAATTATTTACGACAACAACTGAAACATTATACCGAAGCAAATATTTCCAAGACATTTCTAATAATTTAATAAAATGCGAAAGAGATGACAATGGGAATATTTTTATTGATAGATGTCCAAAAGTATTTCATTATGTTTTAAATTTTTTAAGAGATGGTAGATATCCATTTCCAAATGAATATGAATTCGAATTAGAATTTTATCTAATAGCATATAAACAAACTGAATCAGAAGTTGAAATGGTTCCATGTAAAAAATGTAAACTTAGACAAACAGAACCGAAATATGTTTATTGTGATTTTTGTGTTAGAGGTATGATGCAAGTATGAATTAATCAAGAATATGAGTAATTGGTCTCCGACATCTAACACAAGTCTTTTTATCATTTGTATTTCTTAATCCAATACTACATTCTTTACAGACAACACAATGTTCACATGGCAAAACCATCGTATCAGGTTTTATATCCAAACAAATCATACATAATTCATCTTCCTCTTCGACTTTTTGTTTTTTATTTTCTGGTTCTTTTATTTCTGGATCAATTTTAACTTCATCAATTTTAACTTCATCAATTTTAACTTCATCAATTTTTCTTTTATTAGTATCATTCTTATTCAAATCTAATAGTGTTTCTGGATCATAGTTTTGAAAAATAGGCCAGAAATAATGATTATGCTTACTTTGGTAATTAGCCGGTTTCTTACCTACTTTATTTCTTTGTCTGTGACAAAAAGCTTTTCCTTCTTCTGTTTTCCAATTCCAGATCTTATATAAAGGCCAAAAGGATTTCATGGTCAACATACTATATCCAAAATCTTTTTCGAATTTTTCATGTGTTTCAACTGCCTTTAATTCTTCTTGTTCTGGTGAATAAGTTTCTCCTTTTTCAAAATGCATATTCAATTTACCGACAGTACTAAAAGCACAACCCATCTCTAACATTGAATTCAAGACTTTATTAATCTTATTATATTCATCCCAACGAACTGAAACATAACCATGTCCAATCCAATCACTGGAATTAACTGTTGCGGCTCCACTTAGATTTTTGAGGGTTTCGATTTGTTCCTTTGTTAATTCCTCGCACCAACATAAAACAAAATTCTGACCTTCACCTGTTCCAGGCGCCTGAGGACCAAATCCATTCATACTTAAAATTTCTGCACGTTTTTGTAAGTTAGCTGGACAACTCATGATTTGATGAAATAAATATGATATATAATAAATTAATTAGACTAATTATAAATCAATTTTTCTTTAGATTTTTCTTTACAATATCTAAAACCTTAATTAGTGAATCAAAGCGAATTCGCCCATGATCTTCTAGTATTTCCAGACTATTTGGGTTAATTTTCCCATTCGTATAAATATCTAAATAAAGATCACCTTCGCCTCCCCTTGAAATATCAATATACTGTGTTTGATTGATGTGTACTTTTATACCCATCGCATCCTCTGTATGTTTATACCCATGTTCTTTTAGCTTGTTGACAATATCCTTCCTTTCTGTAAAATGCATCTAATCTTAACCAATTCAATAAACTAAATATATTGTACATTTCAATTTTCTTCTGATTTCTTTTTAGGTTGTTGCAGTAAGTAGATCTTGGTCTGATGTTCCTCATGGACAAACCGATGGAATTGTTCATTATAGTTATTATGAACAATCCAGAAATCAGCAAAATAACTAGAAACATCTACTGTTTTTACATTAGGGTAATGTTTTTTTAATCCTGCAGAACCAATTGGATTATATCCTTTAATTGATCTTAATCCCAAAGACAAGACAACATCTTTTGGAGTATAATAGATATATGTTCTTCTTTGGGAAATTTCGTTTAATATAGGTCCATATGTTTCTTCATCAAATGCAGGAGCGCAAAGATGTACTGTATGTGGCCTAAATTCATGTGGAATATCTCTAATCGCATTTACTAATAATTTACATCCAAGTGAATGACTGATCACTCTCACTTTACCATATTGTTTGTGCAATCTTACTAATTCTTGTGACAGTTGGTAAGATAAAATAGTGGTATTCTTCTCTACTCTGCGATATTGATGAATTAATCTTCCAATATGATATCCGGCATCGATCAGTAATGAAGTAGCAATCATCGCGGGATGAGCTTTAAGAAATTTAGAACTTTTATAAAGATTGTATGCGAAGTTAGTTATAGTTATAAAAGGAATCGGGTATTCTAAATCACCGCAATTCCAATTCCATCCTTTCGCTGTCTCATTCCAGTAATGTTTCTTGACAATTCGGTTATGCGAGTGGTGCCATAAATGATAGTCTTCAACTGATTCCCCTTTGGACAAAAACCCTTTAATGTAAAGGGTTGTTTCGTCTCCCTGTTTAACATTGAATTTTTCTTTTTTTGTGAGCATGACGGTAGTATACTGTCGTCTTATTAGTGGAAAACTTCTGCAAATAGGTTGCATAATAAAACTTCTGCAAATAGGTTGCATGAGAATGCTTTATTGAATAAAAAAGATATAATAGATTAATTATTTTTCAACTTTTTTCTAAGATAATAAACAATGACTTTTCCTTTTTCCATAAATAAATTATCATGTTCAAAATCTTTAATTTTAATTCCAATAACATCGTTATCATCTGTTTCAATCCATTGTAATGCTTTAAGATAAATGTCATGAGACGTCTCATTACTGGCAAAATAGGCGGAACAAATAATTGGACTTTGTTTAATTCGTGGTATAAATTTCTTTTTATAAACTTCGCATGCACAATTCATTTAATATTTATAAATAAAAAAAAGTTATTTATATTACAAAATTTCATTAATTCTAGGGTTTATTTTTCTAACACATGCAATTGATATGCTACCGACAATAATAATTAATAAAACCAGACCATATGCACCAAAAATAATATATTGTGTTGTTTGATCACTCACAAATGCATTTATTATGCCACCGAAAGTTATTAGGAATGATCCGACAAACATAACATAGATAATCATCATAAATACATTGAACAAGTTACAGCAACATATATTAAATTCATCATTAGCTGTTTTCTTTTGATAAACCATAATTAGGAAACCAAGTACAAATGTAAGTAGTAAAGTGGAGGAACTAAGAACGAATGAAGCTAATAAAATATTGGAACTTGTCCAAAGATAAGTTCCAAAAGAAAGACAACATGTAAACGCAGAAAGTGATAATATCGCAATAAGACTAAAGGCACTCATAATATATTACTATTGATAATGGTAATTAAATCATGGTATTAGTTATTCAATTTTTATTTAATGAAAAGTTGAATATTTAATTAAAAGACTAATTTTATTATAACATAGTATTAATTTCAATGGACTTTTCCGATACTTTTACTCTTTCAAAAATTAAGAAATGGTTCAATGATCATAAAGATAAATTTGAACCTGTAGATAATGATATTGTTGGTTATAAATTAAATATCGATCGGCCGTACTGGTTTGAACAACATAAAAAATGTGATAAAATCGAGTCAAAAGTTTTTACTGGTAAGAGTAATGAAGAAATATTTATTAAAATGTATGAAACGTGTTTGAAAGAATTGACATGGACCAAAGGTGCTAGAGTTAATAAAGGAGAACCGGTTGATCTTTTGAAATATCTTCGATCATTTAATGAAGAATTAAATGATAAGTTTGGTATTGTTCAAAAAATGGGCGATCAATACATTATTTTCAAAGTTGATGATGAAATTGATGATGAAATTGATGAAATTGATGACAATGATAGTGAAGATGATGATAATTGTGATTATATCGTCATCAATGAAGCAAATAAAGCAAAGTATGAACCCATTTTGATTAAACATATAATTAATGATAAAATGGATTTCTATGGATTTGGTGATGGCGGTTGTGATTGTTGTTTTTCTGTGACGGAGTTGGAAAAAGATACGTCTCTTAGTTTATCTGATGATGAATAATTAATTTATGTAAGGACGTATTTGGATATTGTTGGTTGGAATAATCTTTATGAAATTGACACAATGATTATCATATTATTCAGATAAATTAATTGAGCACGTATTTGGATTCTGTCATAGAAAACCCATTAAAAAGGTCTATACTATTATCATTAGGAAACCACACACGCGAATATGCCCCACAAAAATTTATTAAGAGCGTCTCACCAATGGCTAAATCTGGCAACATAATACTTTCTGTGATTTGGTCAGCGGAATCACATGTTTGGCCAAAAAGCTGACACTTATACTTTTTCTCGTGGCGTTCATTAAAAGGAATGAGGTTGCTTTCATCCACAACAAAGTGATCCATTACGATTCCATTTAACGACGAATACAGGCCATCATTACAGTAATAAATGATGATCTTTTCACCTGTTTCTTTATCTATCCGTATTTTTTTATTTATAACATTCAATACTAATGTGTGCGACGATGCTACAAAAAATCTTCCTGGTTCTGCCATGATCTTCAAATCTTCTATATCATTAAAATAATTTGCAATCGCATCATTTACCGTTGTGGCAATATCCTTAAATGTAATTTTCTCCGTATCCGTGCCAGGAAACCCTCCGCCGATATTTAGTATTTGAAAATTAAAGCCTAATTCCTTAGCGATATTAAACACATCCTTAGCATCTTTGATTGATTCGGCATATGTATCAACTGACTGACAATTTGATCCTACGTGAAAACTTACTCCAATAACATTTATTTTTAATCCTTTTGCAACATTTAAAATATCCTTAATTTCTTCAAGATTTGCTCCGAATTTATTCGAAAATTTACAGAGTGAATTACAATCATTCGTCTTGATCCTTATTAAAAGATTAGCTTCTGGGTGATATAATTTAATTTTATAGAGCTCATTTTCACTATCAAATGTTAAGAGGTCAACATCATGAGATCTGCTAAATTTGATTTGGGAACTCATTTTGCATGGGTTGGCGAAGATAATGTCTTCAGGCTTAACACCAACACCAATAACCTTCGCGATTTCGTTCTTACTGGCGCAATCGAAACAAACATTTAAGTTCGCAAGTAATCTAAGAATTACCGGATCCGGATTACATTTAACAGCATAAAAAGGCTTAATATTTGGAAGGTGAGTAGTCCACTTTTGATATTGTCTAACAATATCACCTAAATTTATAACGAAAAATGGGTCTTCACTCTGATTTTTCTCAAGCAAAACATTAACAATTTCATAGATATCAGCTTCTTTTTTGAATATTTTCACTTCATTTTTAACGATAATACTAGATATGTTAGTAATAAATTCATCTGGAATATCTGTAACATTAACATCCATTTGATTAATAAAGATACATTATAAATTTATCTTTATGTCTTTTAATAATCAATTTTTATCTTATTTTGATTCTAAATATGTTTTCCATTTGACGATATCTTCATCGGTCCATTTAAAATTAAGTGTATAATTATCATCCTTTAAATTTTCTATAATAAAAAGATCCCGCTTTCTTGCTACATGTTCTTCGTTATCAGAACGATAATTAAATATATTTTTCCCATTTTTCTTCAGGCGACCGTCCCATTTTTGTTTTTTTTTATTAAACATTACACCAATATATTGTGAAGTAGTGCCTTTTCGTTTCTTAGTATTTTGGGCATTTTTATGATAATCAACACATCTTAAATTTTTTCTTGTATTATTTAATCTATCATGATCAATATGATCAATCAAGATGTTTGGATCATTTATATTCATCAAAAAACGATGTAGTAGATATGATTTACTATTGACTGTAATTCGTGCATATCCAAGTTTTTTATCTACGCGACAATTATAATATTTAATTTTATCATAGTCATTTTTGTCAATCTTAATTATTTTTGTATTATAATTATTAATTAATAAGCTAACAGTGTTTTCATCAATATTTTTACACAATGTTTTTATCTTACTATTTGGATTATAATCAGGATGTTCGTCAGGAAAATTTAATTTTCTACCGGGTATATTATTTTTGACTATATATTCATCATATTTTTTTGCACATTCCTCTTCTAATTCGGAAAAAGATATATGCACAAATTTTTTATTTACTTGAATCGTTGCTCGATATTTATTCTGAAATTTATGAACTCCTCTATATTGTGAAAATTTCTGTTTTAATGGCGATACATAAGTTTCAGTTAAATATTCTTCTCTTTTATCTGGAAAATTTAACTCTATATAATCTATTTTATTATGAACCATAAATCTATCATATGCCATACCAGCATCATCTTCATTATCATAATAACCAAGACAATGTCTTTTATTATTAATTGTTATTCCCACATGATATTTTTTAGTTCGGTTAACATAACATACTCCCCTATATTTACTACTTGCAATTGCTTTTTTCTTTCTATTTGCAGAATTTTTGGCTGCTGTTAAAATCCTCAAATTTGATTTTCTATTATCAAATATATTATGGTTCTTATGATCTACTTTTTGATTCGAATCAGTAACTTTCATAATAAAACGATGCATTTGCCAATGTTTTCCTTTAGTTGTTGTTTTTATATATCCATTAAGATACCACTTGTATTTACTCAACTCCTCATAATCGTCTGCATCAACAATTGCAATACCACCTTTAAGACCACCTAATTTTATTTCCATTATATATATTATACCAATATAATAAATCTTTAAATATTATCGATATTTGTTAATCTGAAAAAATCTATATATTCCGGAAAAATTTTAAAAATAATTTAAATATTTACCAATATACTATAATATGACAGATCACAAATATAAGTGTGAAAAGTGTAATTTTGCATCAAATTATAAATCGGCATTAAATAAACATTATACAACTGAATTACATAAAACAGGAAAACGCAAAACACGATCCGATACAATAGAACCACATACGTGTAATAAATGTAATTATAAAAACAAAAATATAATTGCATACAAAAAACACATGCTGAATGAACACTCAAATAAAGAAACTAGAGAAAAAGAATTCAAATATTATTGCAAGTATTGCGATATCGGTACATTTTCAAAAGATACATATAATGAACATCTTGAAACAGATAAACATAAAAAGGCAGTTCAACGAAATAGTTAATTTAATTCCTCTTTATTATTCGCTAACTGAACCTTCGGACCATTCTTCGGACATAATTTCATGACATGTTTTGTAATGGCGCTTTGTTCCTTAATAATCTCATTCTTAAACTTCTGAACATTAACACCACTTACTGCTTCAATCTCTTCATCAGTAGCAATATCTCTTAAAGCTGATAAATATCCTACTCCGAAATTGGCATGTTGTAAAGCGATAATAGGATTACGATCTTGGTTTGAGGCCATGACCCATCTGGCTGATTGTCTTAAGAGGGTTTTAATGGTATCATTCTTTTGCGAATCCATTTTTTTATTCATATAATTATAAGCAACATACAATATAATGATTAATAAAATTATGTTAAAGAGCATTTATATACTTGTAGTAGAAAAATAATATCATAATAAAATTTCTTCCGTATAATTATAAATAATATTAACATGAAATTCACATGTTTCACTGATATTAGAGATCATATTTTACCAATACTTTTATATATAGGTTTATGGGGCGCAATGGATGCATTTCTAAATACCTTTATTCCAGAAGATAGATATCATATTCGCGCTTATGTTTTTTTGCTGGTTGTTGTCGTGAGTATATTTTTACTATATGAAACAGTTGACGACGAAGAAGATGAAAATAAAGAGAAAAATAAAGATCATAATAATTATCATGCTTATAATCATTACAATTTTCCACATTGACATTCAGCCATTTCATCCAATTCTTTAACATTTAATGATTTTAATGCCTTTTTCGGGATATTAAGATTGATACTTTCAGCACCAGCTGGTTTTAATTGTGGATATTTATTGTATAATCTACCAATAGCAATTTCTTTGCCTTTAGCTTCAAGCATAATATCAATTTCTACATTATATCTTTTCGGAATTTCTAACAATGCTTCGGGAATTTTTTCAACAAATACTGCATGGGACCCTGTTCGTTTATCCTCATCTTGTTCACTCAAATGAAATTTTGGTCGGATACCACGTTTCTTCCATGTTGCTAATATTCTTGGCATCATTTCATCAATTGATTTTTGCTTCACTTCTTTATGTATTTTACCATAACAATTATAATGAAATATATCAAATACCATCGGAACATTTAACGATTCACATATTTCAAGAACTTCATCCGCATCATAACATTTTTCGTCATTTTCTAATACAATTCGTTGCTTAATATTCTTTGGCATCATTTTGAATTGTTTTTTAAATCTTGTAATTGTTCCTGGTTTATCACAATAGACTCCACCAATATGAATAACAATTACAGAATCTTTTTTCATTTTCATCATCTCCAAAAATTTTACATGCATTTCCAATTCCTTGACACTTGAATTAAATATACTAAAAGTCGGTGTCCCTATCTGCACAAACTGGCCGGGGTGATGCGAAAGACGTATATTATTACGTTTTGCAATACGCCCAACTTTTTCCAAATATTTCCGTAAAAATTCTAAATTTGCATACTCTTCGCCTTCTTTGCCAAATTTCTCTATAATTTGTGGATTTGTTGAATGTGGTACTAAATCGCTACTTATTCTCATAACTTGGATACCATGAAGAATATTCCATTTTAACATTTTAACCAAATCATTAACATTTGCAATGGCACTATTTTTAGCAGCAACTATGCCTTCTTTTTCAATTTGTTTCATAATCTTTTTGCGATTGGAATATATTTCTTCATTATGTCTGAGTTGAATATTTATACAACATAAACCTAATCTTATATGTGGAAATTTAGCGTCAAATGTCATATATAATCTATATTAGTAGATTCCTATATTAATAAGTTTAAAAATATATGAAAGTATATAGATTTATAATCTTAATAATCCAATTAATTTTCTTAGATATAATTATATGTCGCAGAAAGATTCATCTCCAAAATGTTCTATTCCATTGCTTTTAGGTAAATATATTGGAAAAGATATTGGAAAAGAATTAAATATTTCAGAACTAAAAAACTACATATTAACTGAATGTGTTGGCAAAGGAGGTTTTGGAGAAATCTATTTACTTAAAGATAAAAAAACTGATAAATCATTTGCAGTAAAAGTTATCGATTTCAAAAAAGAAGATGATATTACAAAATTCAAGAAGGAAAAAGAAACATATGAATTATTTATGAAGAATAAGGAAGCATGTGTAAAAGAATTTATAAATTGTTATTTAGGTATTTACAAAACAGATAAATTTGGATTAATATTAATGAACTATTTCCAGACAGACTTACGTAAAGCAATGAATGAAACCTCTTTTTCTAAATTAATTACTGAAAATAAAAGTAATCTTGGTAAATTTGTAAGATGGATTAAAGAATTAGTTGCAGCCGTATCATATATGCATGCAAACAATATTGCACATGGTGATATTAAACCTGATAATATTTTAGTCAGTGCGGATGGCACGCTTGCTATAACTGATTTTGATACTATTTGTTCCAAAACTCAATGTCCAATACCTACTTCTATTACAAATTATTATGCATCACCTGATTTTGATGAAACTACAACTGCTAGTTTTAAAAAAAGCGGTCAACCTGTACATAAAGAAATAGTACAAAGATCTGATTGGTGGGCGGTTTGTATAATTGTTTTGGAATTATGGTTTGGAAATGATAAAACAATACAAAAATTTCCTGCAATGATTACGAATTTTATTAAGGATGTTAAGAATGAAAATGGTTTAGTATATAATCAAATATCTTCATTGATTACGAATGAATTGCCACAATCACGATTACCTCCTGTTGAACAGACTGTAATTTCTAGGATTTTGTTTTCATCTTATCAATTACTTAAAAAAATAGGGTTAAATAGTCCAAGTATTAGTGATGATATTAATTTTTATATTAAAACAATTAACGAACAGCCAAAATTTGCCAGTCAGAAAGGTGGTTCAAATGATGATTATTATAAGATGAAATATTATAAGTATAAAATAAAATATCTTGCATTAAAATAAATTAATCAATAACAATTTTATTATTCAGAACACATCTGGTGATATTTTCTGATTAAACTTTCTTATACTAATAATATCATAAAAGTTGATATTTAATCAATAATGAAACTTATTAGATGATATAGCTAATAAATTAATTACAATGGATAAATTTCTTGTTGATTTTGATGATGCAGAAGAAATTTTATATAGTGATGAAAAATGTGATGAAAAATGTCAAGAATGTCAAGAATTTTACATTATAAAAGATAATAAATGTTCAAAATGTCTGAATGGTGAATATAAGTGTATTAGATGCAAAGAATATTTTACCACAGAAAAGCATTCAAAATGTACCAATTGTAAACTTTATGATGAATATGATGTGGATAAAATGACGCTAGTAGATGTAATTAATTTACCTGATTCGATATTCAAAAGTGAATTAATGACGGCGAATCTTGCAGAATTATATAACTCTTGCAAAAATATAAGAAATTACCGACACAAATTATTAGTTAATAATACTGAATTCAATTTATTAAAACATTTATGTTCTGGTAAATATAGCGGTGAAATTTTTGCGATATTAGACGGTAAAGCAAATTTTCCAGCAGTCATCTTACCAGCAAGTTTTGCCAATCAATTACTAGATGAAATAGTTAAAGGACCTGACGAGCGTTGGAGATATGAGCATGCTATTGCGTCGTTTGTCTTAGATATTTGGAATATTCAGGATGGTCAAATTCTTGCATGTTATTACAAAAATACTGGGACACTTGTACGCTGTCCTAATGATATTGGGACATTAATTGGATTATGGAATAGATTAATTGAAAATAGTTTTTCACGAAATAGTTTAATTAATACATTGTAAACATAATATGATTTTTATTATGATTCTATTTTCTGCTTTTTGTTTATTGGTTCTATTCCTTCATCGTCAGATTCGTAACAATTGTCTTTTTCAATATCCTCAAATCTTTTCCGTTTTAATTTCTTGTGTATATCCTCTATGATTTCATCTGAATTATTTTCTATAACCATGTCATCTGATAATTTCATTTTTTTGAACATATATTCCATATCAATATCGCAGTCGGCCTTTCTTTTTTTAATATTAATTTGATTTACATTATTCATTTTTTGCATAATCATATCATAAATATTTTGATCTTTTTTGGAATCAATATAATAAGCCTCACAATATTCAGTTGCTTTGTTTCGAATAACGATTCTATCATATGATTCTAAATTTCCATATATATTGTGCATTATTCTAGTGATATACAAAGTATAATTATCAGTATTATACTGATAATCGTCAACATGGGTCATAATTGGATTAAAATTATGGAATAATTCATTAAATCTGGTAGTGATATTCATTTACTGTTAATTAATAAGTTCGCGAGATAATATATTGAATTTATCAACTTTTAACTAAAAAATGAATTTATTATAAAAATAAGTCGAATTCAATACATATAATTAATTACATGTTGTCGTATCTTATATATTACATAAATATCATTGTACGATATTTTATAAATATACTGGTATTCACTCCAAGAAAAAGTCAGAATAATTCATATTTATCAACAATTAAAAATATTAAAATCAATTCAAAAAATCAAAATTTAATAGATGTCATTATGTGTTATCCTAAACAACACTATAATGACAATAAGCTAATTATCTTTTCACATGGTAATACAACTATAAATGAACATCAGCAAGAATACTTATCAAAATTAAGTGAAAAATTAAATATACCGGTTATTGGTTATGATTATCAAGGATATGGTAATTCTGGAGGTTTTAGTTGTGAACAAAATTGTTACGAAGACCACGAAAGTGTTATTAAATATGTTAAAATAGTACATCCTAAGAGTAAAATATATTTAATGGCAAGATCTTTAGGAACAGGTATTGTAATTGATTATATTTCAAAACATGAATGGAACGATCCAGTCATATTGGTATCGCCATATGAATCTATGTTAAACATTATATCTAGTTATTCAGTAATTAGATGGGTATTTCAAAATTATGATCTATTTGACAGTAAATCAAAAATAAAAAATATAACTTGTCCAATTAAAATATTTCACGGTAAAGACGATAGTCTTGTTGATATTTCTCATGCACAAACCCTATATGAATTGTTATCAAATAAAAAATATAAACCATGTTGGTTGGATGGTTGTGAACATAAACATATATTGGATAAACTACCAATTAATGAATTAAAAGAAGTATTTGAATAATTGATTTATAATAAATAAAAAATGAAATAGTAATCATATAAAAAGAATAAATTAATAATCATTATAACAATATGTCTAAAAATATTCATGTGCAAAACATTACAATTACAATTCCTGGAAAAACCCTCATACATAACAGTAATCTATCACTGACTTACGGAAGTAAATATGGATTAATCGGCGTAAATGGTTCTGGCAAAACAACTTTATTGAAACATATTTATAAAAAGGAATTAAGTATACCACCTAATTTTCCAGTTTACTATGTTGGACAAGAGGATGAGAAAGTTGATAATAATAAAACAGTTTATCAAGTTGTTCTTGAAGCTAATAAAGATAAATACGAATTAGTCAGTAGACTTAATGAATTAGAAGAAATATTGGATACAAGTGAAGATGAAAAAGTTCTTGATGAATATAATAAAATCACTGAGAAATTGGATCAGTTACAATATTACAAAGACGAGGCAATGATCCGCAAAATCTTATACGGTCTTGGATTCCCGCAAGAGCAACAAAATGCTTTATATTATGATCAAAGCGGTGGTTACAAAATGAGAGTCTTGTTATGTAAAGGACTCTATATGAATCCAACGCTATTATTGCTCGATGAAGTCGTAAATCATTTGGATTTGTCGTCTGTTATATTTTTAGTCGATTATTTAACACACAAATGGAAAAATACAATTTTAATGGTTTCACACGATACAAACTTTTTAAATGAAATTTGTACACATATTATTCATCTAGATAACCAACAACTTAATTATCATGTTGGAAATTATGATAATTTTCTTAAAACACAGGCACAAGAACAAGCTACAAAAGAAAAAGAATGGAAAGTTATAGAAAATAAAATTAAAGAAATGAAAAGAGCTAGCACAAAAAAAGAAATTGTCGATGAATTTTATGAAAAAAATAAAGACAAAGAACCCCCTAAACCCTATAAAGTAAATATTAGGTTTAATCAAACAAATAAGCTAAATAATCCACTTATTGAATTATCTCATGTAACCTTTGGATATTCAAATGATAAAATTCTATTTGATGATTTAAAATTTACTTTGTGTAATGGTGATAAGTATGTGTTGGCTGGTAAAAATGGTGTCGGAAAGACAACTTTATTAAAATTACTAGCTAAACGACTAAAACCAATTAATGATCATTCTGAAATTATTCATAATAATCGATTAAAATTTGGTGTTTATGAACAAGAATTTAATGAAATTGAAGCAAATCTACAACTAACCCCGGTAGAATACCTTAAAACTATTGATACAAATCTAAATGAATTTCAAGCAAGAAAATTACTTGGAATTATTTGTTTGGATAGTACAAATCATATGAAACAAATGGCTTTATTGTCAGGCGGTGAGAAAGCAAAAGTGCAAATGGTAGCAATTTCTGTTAATAAACCACATGTCCTTTTATTAGATGAGCCGACTAACCATTTTGATGTACAAAATATAGATTCTATTATTCAAGCAATTAAGGAATATACAGGTGCAATGGTTATCATTACACATAATATTGCTTTCATTGAAGAAACTGGTTGTAAGATCTTACTATTGGAAAATCAAAAACTAATAGAATTAGATTTTAATGAATATTATGACAAAATTCTTGGCGATATTGAAAACTTTTCTTTATAAACTATTTTAATTTTTATGATTTTGGCTTTGTAAATGTTCTGTATAACGTGTTTTAGAAAATGTACCCTTATCACACTTTTCACAATAATATTTAAATCCTTTCTTTCTTTCCTCTTTATGTGCATGATTATTTAAAATATGACTTTGTAAAGAAGTTTTATTTTGATGTGTATAATCACAATATTGACATTTAACAGCATTACCTACTTTTTTATCTCTACGTGTTTTTCTTTTTATACCACTTTGTTTATGTTTCTCTGTTTCTATATGCTTTTCCCATGCAGATATATAATTTGTTTTAAAATTACATGTTGCACAATTATATTTAACTGTTTCCATTTATTAATTATGTATTGATATTATTTTAAGTATATTACAAGCGCGTTATAAAAATAAAAAATTAATTCATATAACTATAATATAGAATGGTAAATTATCAAAATGGAAAAATTTACAAAATCACCAGCAAACAAACAGACAAATGTTACATCGGATCAACAACGCAAGAATTATATGTTAGATTATTACAACATAAAAGAGATTATAAACAATATATTTTAAAAAAACGTTGTTATATAACATCATATGAAATCGTGAAATTTGATGATGCAAAAATTTATTTAATTGAATCATATCCATGTAATACAAATGCCGAACTAATAACAAGGGAACAAATAATAATTAGTGAAACAAAAACTTGTGTTAACAAAGTGATATTTAAAAATACAAATAAGAAATCAAGATTTGTTGATTATAAAAATGGAAAAATATACAAAATATCTTCAAATGAAACCGATAAATGTTATATTGGAAGTACTGCACAACCATTAAATAAACGTCTTTATAATCATAGATCTAATTATAAACAATATCAATCCAATAAAAAAGATTATACAAGTAGTTTTGAAATTATTAAATATGCTGATAATATGATCGAATTATTGGAGGCATATCCGTGTAATAACAAAGATGAATTACTTTCCAGAGAAGGAGAATGGATTAAACAGACAAAGAATTGTGTTAATATGAAAATTCCGGGACGAAGCGCAAAACAATATAGGAAAGATAATCAAGTTATTATAACCAAGAAAAAGAAAACATATTATGAAAAAAATAAAAACATGTTAGCAGAACAAAGTAAAATATATCGTGAAAAAAATAAAGAAATAATTAAAGAGAAGAAGAAGAAATATAGCGAACAAAATAAAGAGAAAATAAATAATAAAAGCAAAAAGTATTATGAAAAAAATAAAAAGTTAATAAGTCAAAAATCTAAAGAGAATTATGAAAAAAATAAATCTATAATAAATAAAAGGAACAACACATATCGTGAAAATAATAAAGAAAAAATCAAACAATATCATGAGAATAATAAGGAGAAAATTAAAGAAATAAAAAAATCAAATTATGAAAAAAATAAAGATCATTATAAAATATATCGTGAAAATAATAAAGAGAAACGAAAAATATATTATCAAGAATATTGTAAGAAAAATAAAGAACATCAAAAAATCAAATCCAAGTTATATCGTGAAAATAATAAAGAAAAAATTAAAGAGAAAAAGAAGAAATATCGCGAAAACAATAAAGAAAAAATAGATGAAACAAATAAAAGATATCGTGAGAATAATAGAAAATTAATTAATGAAAGAAATAAAAAATATCGTGCAAAGTTAAAAGAAGAAAAACAAGGACAATAAATTAACTCCGCAGTAAGTAATGTCCATGCGTCACCTTATAACTATCATAACACAGACCAATTATTAGTCCAAGAAATATTCCACTTACTGTATTTACATTTCGCAATGATAATCCAAGAAGCCATGGTTTGGGCCTGTCATCTGGAGAAAGAACCAACAAACCGATACCACCAAGAAGAGCTCCAAGAAATGTGTAAAGTTATACTGTTTTGAAAATATTTAGTTTATTAATTAAATATATTAAATAGTACATTAAATTAAAAAAAATGAAAAAACATGCGAATAAACCAAATTATTTAATTTATCATTATAATATATTAATGAATACCTATAATGAAATCTATATCAAATATGAAGATGATCACGAACTCTTCAATAGTCTCTCTAAAGAAGAAAAAATATTTGTCTATCTTATGATGAGAGCTTCATTGCCTTTTAATCGAATTTATAGAGATCAGAATCATCGACATAATAATGAAATCATTGAATTATTCGAATTTATGTATCAAAATAAAAAAATCATTGAATGGTTTGATTACATATATAATAAGAAAAATAACGGAGATTCAACATTATTCAAGGATATTGAAACTTATTTGGTCTATCTATGGACAAATCATGGTATTTATTTTTTGAAGGATCAATCTAAACATAAAAGAACACCTGAAAAACTTAAACTAACTAAATTGACCGAAGAGATATTAGATAATCTGTTGCGTAATCTCAAGTATCCAAAACCTTATCAACATCTTTTTCCAACAATATTTAATACAGAACTTGAAGAAGAGATGGTAGTATCTGGAAATATTGAACAAAGCGGTAATAATTATTATGAAAAAGGATTTACTGAAGATATGTATGAAAAAATGCCAGAAAATATTAAAAACAAAATCAATGCATATTTTACTAAAACACAACCTTATCATACACAATTATCAGTAAATGACAAATATGGTGAAGAATTAAAAGTTACTGTTTATTGGTTACAACAAGCATTAACCCATATAAAACAATATCCCATAATATTTGATGAACATATGGTCAACAGTATGGAACACATGATTGACTTTTTAACTACTGGTAATGAAGAATCCTTTAAAAAATATTCAATTGAATGGCTCAAAACTAAAAGCAAATTAGATTATAACATGGGTTTTATTGAACAATATCATGATCCAAAACAAATTAGAGGGCATGCTAGTGCCGAAATCACAATCCAAACAACTAATATGGAAAAACTTAATAATGTTTTGTTAGAAATTGAATCAAGAATACCAATACCTAATGAATATAAAAGAACCGTGGATAATTCTACTATATTAAATGTCAGTGTTAATCAACAATTATTTGGGGCGGGAGATTATGGTACAATGCAAAACACTGCAGCTTATAATTTACCGAATTATAGCGACCTAAGAGAAAAATACGGATCTAAACAAATTCTTTACAAAATGATGGATCCAGTAATATTGGATCAGAATATTTGGAATCAGTTAGTAAAGGATGAAAAATTGTTTAGTGATTTATGGGATCTTCAAGTTTTACTACACGAATTGAGTCACGGGAGTGGTAAATTATATCTTCATACATCTGACACAGGCGAATCATATCCGGTTACTGATGATAATCTAACATCACTGATTGGCAATGATTATTCTGCCTTAGAGGAATTAAGAGCTGAAATTAATGCCCTATATATCAGTATCGCTGAAATGGACATATTAAATCAACATAATATGTACAAAGATTGGTATAAACAAATGGGTGAAGAAAAATTAAAAAAATATTGTATTATTGAAATGACCAGACATTTTTTCAGAAGACTTATTCCTCAAGGAGAATATTTTACAGAGATTAAAGGTAGTCATTGTCGTGCCAATACAATCATTACAAATTATATTTTAGATGGAGGCGGTATCAAAATTACAGATGAAGTTAAGGTTGTTGATCGTGAAGAATTCCATATTCTTGGTATTGAAGTTGTTGACTTTAATAAAGCTTTTAACAGTACAGTCAAATTATTACAATTAGTTCAAGAAATTAAATCAACTGCTAATAAGAAGAAATGTGATGAATTGTTTGATAAATATACAACTTATCCTATTACAATCGATCAGGCTATTCAATACAGAAAATATGTGATGGATATTCAAACAAAATTAAATGGTTCAATTAAATCAACAGCTAGAATATATTCTAATTTCCAACCAATCATACTAAATAATCAATTGGTCGATGTAATAGTTGGCAATGAACAAGATATTTTTGAACAGAATTTGCATTACAATAAATTAATGATGTCAAACGAACTAATATAATTTTATTTATTATAATATAATGTGTGATTGTAACAAAACACACAAAAGAGTTTTACCAAATTCATCATCTCAAGATAAACAAATACCACGTGTAACCCAATTACCACCAAATTTTAACTGGAAGATTTATAAAGAATTAAATCCAGAACTTGCTAATGATCAATTTCATAATATGGAAAATGTTATGCACCATTGGTATTCTAATGATAATAATAAAAATATAATATATAGTATTAAACAAATAATACCAGATTTTGACTGGAAAATTTATAAAGAACTTAATCCTGATTTAAAGTTCAGACAACATATTGATTATGAATTACATTGGGTACAGTTTGGTCAAAAAGAAAATAGACAATACAAATATATACTTTAATTTATTCTTCTGGGAGGTTGAAAGCCCAAAAATCGGGACTTTGACGTTTGACATCGTCGACTTTCCTAATCTGTCTTCGATGAGCATATAATAATTCATCTATTTTATAATCCATACCAAGTAAAAATAAGGAACCAATCATATTGTTATCGGATGAATCATTTGAATGGATATCTTTCCCGATTATTTCTTTAAATTGTTCCAGTTTTTTATATTGAAGAGAATGATGTTGTTGTAATTCATATAAAAGTTCTGGATGATTTCTATGATACAATTCTGGGTTATTAATCAAATAAAGAGCCATTTGAGATCGAAGATCATGATGTGACAAATTCGATGGATTAATATCAATTTTATGTTTAAAGAGTTTATGAAAAACCTTGTGAGTATGAGTGTGAGTTTGTGAACTGTATGCCCGAAGAGATAATGATTTCAACATAATTAATAGTATAATATTACAAGTTAAATAGTATTACTTTAGATAATCAATTTTTATTTTATTTACAAATAGATTCATAAACATACTTGCAAATTGAATTGAATCAATCTTCCAGAAATGATATAAGATTTTTATTAACATTTTATTTCTCATCAAACCATCAAAAAGATCATCACATAATGAATCAATTAATTTCATCGGTATATTTTTATTTTTGGTCATGAGTCTAAAATTAAGACGTAGATGTTTCTTATAATTGTCAGTAATAATTTGCGACGAATCATAAATATTCTTTTCTAGATATTCATGAACACGATTAAGTAAAATATATAGGTTAGGAACATATTCTTCAAAATCTTCCAATTCTTCTTGGGTTAATTCAAGACTATTTTCATTGAGTATCTTCATAACTTCTGGTTGATTTTTATGTCCAACATTATGCTCTAGATACCAACGAAGTAATTTCTCATTTTCGTATTCAATTGCCATTGAAACAAGATTTTGATCGGTTTTTTCACTATACCATTGTAAGATAGCATCATCTTCTGCAAGTTGAACAAAGCTTACAACATCCTCAACATTCTTAAGATAATAAAGTATTACGTGTCCTAATTCGTCCATTGTAGTTGCTGGTATTTTATGATCTTTTATAAGATTATAAGCACTCTGTACATATGTATGATAATCGTTATTGTCATTTTCTTCATCGAAACGATTTTCACGAAGACAGTTCATAATATGACCATAACGTTTCAAAGTTGATTGTTGTTCTAATTTTCTTGTTTCAGTAAGAATGTATTTACCAAACGGCGTTTCTTCTAATTTTTTAGTTTTAATCATATCTTCTATCGTTTGACCATAATAATCTCTATCTAGTAAATCCAAACCACGGTATGAATATAATTGTATTATAGCGATTTTTTCTTCATCTGTATAAAAGTTATCTTTAAATAATACTGATTCTGATAATTTTGTAGGCGACTTATTTAATTCAGTCGTATTTAATCCATTAAATATAAAGAATTTAACAATATCTAATCGTTTTAAAATATTAAGAGGAATTGATACAGGAGACAATTCTAGTTTATTACAAATATTAACATTACAACCTGCTTGAACAAATTGGGATATTGTGTTAAAATCACCCGTTGCAGTTACAGTGAAAAGAATAGTATTGCCGTCATCATCTTGTGTATTTGGATCGGCTCCCATTTTAATTAGTTGCATGGCGACATGTAGTGAATCGTCATCTGAACATTTAATAAAACTTTTGAGGATTTCGTTGAGCTCGTTTTTAGCAATAGTTGATTTTGCGTAAATTGACATATAGATAATAATTAATGAATATAATTTGTCTTTATATTCATTTTCAAAATCAAATTTTTATTGATTATATTGATTACATTGATTAACGACTATAGCAATCTCTTTGTAAACTGACCTTATTATCAACAATTTTCCATTGACATAATACATTAATATCTATTTTATGGGAATTATAAATATATCCTCTTTCTATACTAATTATTTTTTCAATATAGACTAATTTAGTGTCATTATAATTGATCAAATATTTGTTATTTTTGAAGATTTTTTCATTTTCAATTTCGTCTAATGGAACATTTGTTAGATAAATGTAATTGTCATCGTTGATTTCTTTTTTAACAAATTCTAGAAAATCAGGTGTTCGTTCGATAAATCCGATTATAGATTTATTATTTTTTATATTTTCGATTACAGCATACATATATTAATTTATATAGTTTAGTATATATATATTTTTTATATTATTTTAATTTTATTTATTTTACTCAGATATAATATATGTATCTAATAATTCTTCTAATTCTTGCCCTACTTTATTTATGGTATAATCCAATGATAGAAGGTTTTGACTATTATTTCTATCCTCCAGTTAATTGTGTTGATAATGCCTTTGGTCAATTAAGATGTTTTGATGAAATTGGTTATCCAGACTATCCATGGAATGCTCCTTATTGGTCTGGATATAGATCCGATTATTTTCTTGGTAAAAAAGACAAAATTCGTGGACAATATGATGAAATTATCCGATCATAATTTTATGCGGTAATAAGCTTAATATAAATTTATAAGTTTATATTAAGTATAATAATATGGGTTGCCTATTCTCCTGTTGTAAAATGAATGAATCAGAAGAACATAAAAACGAATCAACCCCTACATTAACTGACCAAGAAAAGGACGATATTGCCAATAAAAGGTTACAATATATTGCAAATAAATATCCACCGCAAAAACCATTAGATAAGACTAAAAGTATTGATATTCCATATCGTGAAGAAAAGAAACACGACCAGTTTATTAGAGACTGGCGAGATTAACAAAATTAACTAAAAAATTGATTATAATTTGATATGTAATTATTGCTTTATTTATCAATTAACTTATAATGTCAAATAAACAAAATTCAAACAACGGTCCAGAAATTCACATCGATATGTCTGGTGTTAAAATGCGTGCTGGAGATCAAAATATGAATATTGGTTGGGATGGTATTTCTGTCAATGGTAAAAAAGTCGAAATGTCTTCATCTATATCGTCAACTATTTGTATAGATGGTAAATGCAAGGCTTGTATTAACACCGAATGTTTCGATTTTGAATGTAATGATAAAGCCAAAATTAAAGAAAATAATGTTTACTGTGGAGATAAAATCGTTATTTCTAAGAAAAATTGATTTATCAAGTTTAAGGGGTATCCAATCATAACTAATAACATGCTACTCTTTCGCATTATGTCCACAGAAAAAATGAGCGGGAAACAATATGTGTGTCTTTTTACTGTCGTTCTGTTCCTTTGCGGACAGTTGATCTACTGTGTGCATGTTCTGGATAGTAACCATTTTAAACCATGCAAAGAAGACCTTGCAACTTCAATCAAGAAGTTTGTTAGGGAATCGGCCCACGTCTCTTACATTGATGTGAATTCTGAACATCAAAATCAGTCAAAGGTCGTTGCAGAATTCACTAAACAACACACTTCTCTACTGATCGAACTCACGGCTTCTAAGGAGTTTGATTTTCTAATTCAATACGAAATCACTCCACAGTTTTACAAGTACGAATATGTCTGTAATCGGACGGCTGATTGTTTCAAATTCAATCATCTTCTACCTGTCTATAAGACTATGCGCTTGATTGTCCAAACAACTCCTGAAACATTTAATGTTCATGGAAAATATTATCTTAAGTAATTTTTTTATTTTTCTCCATATCCTTTATACTTAATATAAGATGAAAGTTGACCACCGGGAGGCAATGTATTTTATAAATAAAGTTGGCCTTAAAATGAATGAAGAATTGTTTACAGTTGACGATCTAATTAAAGGTATGAATGTTGAATTAGAACATGGAAAAAAAGATAGATTTACAAATGTTACTAACAATAATATTATTATTACAGGAAAAATAGCATTGGCTCATCTTAATGAATTTCCTGATTACTATAAAAGATTAGAAAAGTTAGAAAAAAAAGCGGAAAAATATTGGAAAAATAAACCTAAAAAAAGATATGTTTTACGTAAATAAATATTGAAATTAAATCATTATATAAAATGCGGAATTTATCATAAATTAAATTATATAATAATATTATATAATAATATTATGTGTCAAAGAGTTACTTGCCCTAAATGCGGAAAACAAACCTGGAGTGGATGTGGTAAACATATCGAACAAGCTCTTGCTGGTGTTCCTCCTGCTCAACGTTGTACGTGTCCAAAAAAATAAATTTATATAACTGATTTGAATTGATCATACATAAATTTCATATATATTTGATAAGAATCATTTTGATAAAATAGTTCTTTAAATTTGTCATCTGGTAAATCATTAAACCAATTTTTAATTTCTAACCATTTATTTTTATATATGTCTTCATCTAAAAACCAGTCAACTGGTTTCGGTGCATCATAATTATCTTTAAGACACTTTTGATGGAGCGACTCTGCGACTTTTAATGCTATATTAGCTTTTTTATCATTCATCTGATACTTTTCTTGGATATATGTAGTTAATTCTTGATCAAGTTGTTGAGCCATTCTGATTAATGATTTGATTTAATATAATTGGAATATTTAAGTATATTTTTCAATTTTTTTATTTACATATTGAATATTATTTTATAAATATATATATATACAATGCCTGAAAGGTGTGAAAAACTTAAACTTACTGATGCTACAGTAAGAGCAACCGAAGGTTATGCTGCTCCAGTATCTATTTCAGAACACGGTAAAAAAATTTATTGTGTTTATGACATTTGCGTCTTCCCTGATCAAAATCTCGCGGGTGAATTATTTAAAAACGAACACGGAAAATTGGTCACTGATTATACTATAATAGGTGATCTTGCTTACCCAATTGTTGATGGAGGTGTTGCTTCAAATGATTTCAAAAAATTCACTTTTCTCGACGATGATGGTAGCAATGATTTTGGTACAGCACGTCTTCGTGTCTTTGATGATCAATTACAGGTTCTTGCTACTAGATTATTTACCGATTATTGGGGTCCTGGATTTTCATTCAATGGAGGTGCATTCTCAGAAGATGGCAAATTAATTGCAGTAACCTATGTCAATGATCCAATTGGTCCTGATCCAATGCAACCTATTCAACGTTCTGTTCTTCATATTGTTAGAGCCGATGACCTTTCGGATGTTGCTACCTATGAATATGATGGCAATACTGGCCAGACCACTCTATTTTTTAATTTAGATCATAAACAATATATTGCTCTTGCGTCTACTGGTGGTGTTTACAATGCTCAAAATCCAGATAGTCAGGCTCCTGCCATTTTATCGATTCTTAAATTAAAACATGGTAATCTCACAGTTGTGGATCAAATTAATTTACCACAATCATTTACCTTTGATATTCGTAAAGATGGAGATTCTGAAACTATTCTTGTGACAACATCACGGGCTAATGTTGGCGATGGTCCTATTTACCAGGTTACTCCTCAAGATTCATTTATTCCAAATGACGGAGACGAATATCGTATCTATAAATTCCATCACAAACTCCACAAGGTTTGCACTAAAAATCTTGATTTATCTTGCAACGGTGTCTTGTACCCTAAAGATAATTGTGTTGCATTACAAAAATCTATTTTATCAGACGTCCCATCATTTGTTGAGCTTGTCCATACTGATAAACATTATTGTCTCAAACATGATAGTTCTGTTGCTGTACCAGTTCCAAGACGTTTTATAGGTAAATTCAGTGAGAATGGTAAATGGTTTGTAGTAACCGGAGCTCACAATAACTTTGCCAATGAAGAACCACAAGATCTTAATAACGTTCTTCTTTTCAAAGTTGACTAAATTTGTTTTTATTTGTTTTTATTTGATTTATTTTTGGTTTATATATATTTATCAAAAAATTGATATTAATTGTGTCTAAATGGTATAATTATAATATAATATTATCTTAGCATAATGTTAAGAATGATTCGCGCTTTCAAGTTAATTGAAGTAGGACCACGTGATGGTCTGCAAGCATTTAAACATAAGATAATTTCACCACAGGTTAAGGCTAATTATATTAATAAACTTATAGATAGTGGGATTAAAAATATAGAAGTCGGATCATTTGTGTCTGATAAAATAATCCAAATGAAAAATACACCAGAAGTCATTCCGCTAATAAATAGAAAATCAGATACGAATCTAATTACATTAGTTGGCAATTTAAAATATGCTCAGGAAGCAATTAAATATAATATAAACGAATTTGCTGTTTTTACTACTATTTCTGAAACTTTTTGTCAAAAAAATAATGGTTGCAGTATTGATACAAATTTAAAAAAAATATATGAAGTTGTCAAATTTGCACATGAAAATAATATTAGAGTTAGAGGTTATATTTCATGTGTTTTCGGATGTCCTTTTGAAGGATATGATGAAAGTTATATTCGAAAGACAAAATCAATTGTTAAAGATTTATTAGGCATGGGTTGTTATGAAGTATCAATTGCAGATACAATTGGCATGGCTAATCCTCAAATGATTATTACAACACTGAAACCACTTTATGATTATAGAGATCACTTAGCTATTCATTTACATGATCCAATAGGTAAAGCAAAATATAATCTTGTAACAGCAATATGTTTTGGTATTAATAATATTGATTGTGCTACCGGAGGTATTGGAGGTTGTCCTGCTGCAAAAGATCCTGGTTCCAATATTGATACGGAAACAGTTATAAAATTATTAAATGAATTCAATTATTACCATAATATTGATTTAGTTAAGATTCAAGCCGCAAGTAAATATATTAGAGATGAATTATAAATTAAGCCACCATAATTGTTTTAGTATAATCTAATATCTTGGTGTTTTCAATGAATTTGAGTTTATGATCATTTGTCATAACAAAACCTATTTTCTTCATAAATTCAATAAAATCTTTATTTTCCTTAATGATATCACTTATAACTTTATTATTGATATTAATATTTTTGTATTTGTCTTCTGATGGATTTTTAATAATATTCGACATAATTTTATTTAAAATATCAATCATTTCATTTCTTTTTTCAGGATTAATATTAGATACCATTTGTTTATATAATCTTTTGATATGATCTTTTCTACAATCATATGGAGTATTTAATTCTTGGACCTGTATTTCATTTAGTAGTTTAAATTCTTTATTATTAATAATGATAGTTCTATTGACCAAATTAATTAGACAACTATGACTGTTTAAAAAATCCAATCCCAAAAGTATAAGGTGTTGTTCATCATTTTCCATAACATTAAAATTTATTGGAACATGAAAATTTTCTTCTAATTTCAGATTACAATTATAAGCCATACCGATAATATTAGCTACCCCAACACCATGAGCTTTACGTTTCATTCTAGTATCAATTGATAAATTTAGTAGTTTTGCCATATGATCACCCATAACACTAACCTGAGCTCCGGTATCAATCAATATTTTAAATGCTAAATCATTAAATTCGGCTTTAAGATAGAGCAATGTATGACTAATGAGAGCATCGTCCATTGTATTTTCAACATAATCTTCTTGTAGTTTCTGTTTTTGACTAATTATTAATAAATCACCAGATTTTATCGAATAATCACTGATAGATTTTTTCATATCAATTTTCTGACCATTAAATTCAATTTGTTGATCGTTATATTTAATACCAAAATAAACTTCATTTAGATCAAATAATTCATCAAATCGATGAACGGTAACCTGTCGTAATTGATTTTTCTCCTGGTAAAATAATGTTAATTCCATTCTATAAATAATATTAGAATAGATGGCAATATAATAAATAATTTAATTATCAATTTTTCTGTCCAGCAAAATTTATTCGGTTTGTCAAATTAAATACTTTACCCTGAACGAATCTTTAGAAGAGTCTATTTTTATCATACTGGATATCTGAATCGATATAATGATTTATAGTGACATAATCAGACACGATGATGGGTGGGATGACTTCATAATGCTTCAAATCCATTTCATTGTGATATCGGAACATTAAATAATCAATACCGTGTTTAACTCCATTTTCTTCAATGAATTTAAGGAATTTCTGAGCTCCAGATTTGGTCAAAAGGTATCCAAACAATCCACCAATTGTAATTGCAGTATTATATGGCAATATTGTTAATGTTTTGGTTTCCTGACATGTTTTAATATATTGTTCTTTCTGCTGTTTTCTAATGTGATAACCTAAATATAAGATATCCCAGTCCTTGATATTGTCCAATATTGTCATAATCTTATTCAATTTAAATCTAAAGTTTATATCCATAGCAATATCATCTTCCAATATCAAATAGTAATCATGTGAATCATCTTGAAGTAATTGTTTCCACAATTCCATATGACTCAACGCACAACCGATAACTGATTTAATCGTACCAAAATCATTTCCTTCAAACATTTTAATAATATTATCAGTTGGTTCTAACAATTTTCCATCAATCGCTTCAAAAAACTCACATTTGTCCATCAGATTTGTTTTTTGTAATTCCCTTTCAACTAAAGCTTTACGATCAGGTCTTCTCTTTAAATTTATGCATTTCATTTTTATTTTATCATTAAAAGCATAAAAGTCTTCAATCATTTTGTTTGTTTCTGGTGTATCATATTTTGATCTCGGACATGGTTCTTTGTAATGGTTAACTTTACTATAATGCAGATTATAATTATTAATATTTTTATTGGTAAAGAGCCACCATTCACAATCATGACGATCATCTGATGTTATTGGTTGCAGTGTATTAATATGTTCAGCCCTTGTCCACCAATAATTACCACTATAATGGATTGGAGCATCTGGTAAATCCCTATAATTACACCCCACAGTATCATAAATATCTAATAAATCCATACAGACTTGATGTTTTTCAACCATAAAATAACACAAATACCTTCTCCAATCATCGATACTAGGCAACGTACCAAGATAACTTACACCTTTTGTATGCATATATAATACTTTTGCATTTTTATTATATTTACAAAAGTGATGCATAAGATTAAGAGTTGGTTTTTCAAATAGTGCAATGTTTCTTGAATAATTGATGATCTTAATTTTAGGATGAAAAAACCCTATGATTTCGTCTCCAAGATTGACAACATATATATAATCTAATTTCTTTAATAATCCACATGTATCAATTAATTGTAACATTTCTATCAAAATTGATGGGTTACCTTTGTAAGTACAACTATGAATAAAACATATATTATTTATTTTTTTTCCAATAACTTCACTAAAATATTTATGATATAAAACGTCGTCGTCAGTTGGCTTAAAATTAAACTTAAAATCGGTCTTAATAATCCTTTCTAACGTTGGGAAGATATTATAATATTCTAAAAACTTCTGTTTTTCTCTTCTGATAAATTCAATTCGTTTTTCCCATTCATTATTTATAATTGCAGTTTTAACTGTTTCAAATGCTTTTTCTGGATTGTTTAAATCAAGAACGATATAAGCTCTAGGATCGATATAATCTGCAATATTTGGACAACCCCAATAAAAACATAAACATTCACTAAGAATTGGATCCCACATTTTTTCTGTGATAAAATTAACTTCTTCGTTGTTCTCTCCCATAAAATAGTATTTATATGGTAATAAACCAACATCTTTATTTCCTGGAGGATGTGGACCAACATAACTCTTAAATTTATGATCATTATCTGTATTATAAATATCTATTTTAACAATATCATCATTCTTATTATCAATATATTTAAGGAAATCTATTCTTTTGATATGTCCTGGGTCAAAATATTTTGATGTACATATAGTTGATAGTAACTTAGTTTTTTCTATTAGCATTGTTTTCAAATCATTATATGTTGCCTTTAATTGCCAAAATGTTAAATTTAAATATTTCCTATGTGTTCTTACTTGTAAAAATTTGCTTTCATCTGGCATGGCCCATTCTCCCCATGTTTTGACTCCCCAATGTTGATTTGGATTTTCACACCATGGTTCTGCCTGAAAAACTATTGTCCGTTTAGGGTCATAGTGTTCACCTGGTAATGGTTTGTTTACCAATACATAAAAATCAATATCTTTATCTTCCCATGTAACCTCTATATCATTCCAACGATAATTTCCTTTTGACATCATATTCCATTCGTCACATACTCCCTTCGAATTCTTCCAATTACCCATAGCTTTAATTCTAAATCTTCTTTTCTTAACATATAAACCATCAGCGTATAGTTGTGAATTTAATTTAGAAAAATCACATTCATGTGCAATTTTATACTTCAAAAATCCAAATGTATTAAACCCTAAACAATTAGGGTCTTGGTCGGCCAATTCCTTTAATTCTTCCAATGATTTACCTGGCACGTGTTTAATATCATAACCACTTGAATCTTTACCACTGTAAAAAGTATAATCGTCGAAATTAAAATGAGATTTATTTTTATTTATTTTTTTAACATTCTCACATCTTTCTTTGTAAAGATAAATTCCTTCATGTGATTCCTTATGGTCATTATTAGTAAATAATATTTGTTCATCAATATAATATTTTAACCATCCTGCTGAATTAAATCCAACACAACGTATGTTGGCCTTACATATCTGTTTTAATTCGGCGACAGACTTTCCTGGTAAGTGCGTAATATCGTACCCTAATATATCTTTTTTCAAATGAAAAGTAAATTCGCTATCTGACATATCCTATATTATACATTATTTCTTTATATTATTTTATCTTGTCTAAACCAAATATTAATGATCCACTTAACCCCATAATTAATTGGTAATCCACTATATGATAATGCTGGATGACATTTATTAGTTTTTGTATCTAATGGATAAAATACAATACCATCGCCTTTTTTAGGTTTGAATTTTAATCCTATATTTTGAAAATATGTTTCTCCTCCAGTATAGTCATCCGTTAAATAAATTATAACTGACATTATTCTTGGTCCTCCATGTTTCATAAATTCACGGCATTTAAGGGTATCGTCACAACATGAATCAAATCGGTCATTAAAACTTTGATTAGGAAAATATCGGGTGATCCTCATATTTTCAGCATTTTCGAATGGAATTTTAAACATTGTGGCTATTTTTTTAACTATTTCTTTACATCTATTATCAGTTTTTGGTAGCCAACAAACTAAATCATTTGTATTCCCAACGTAAATACCTGTTGTTTTACCATCATCTGTTTTTTGTTCATAACAATAATTGATTAACTCATTACATTCTTTTTCTGTCAAAATATTATTGATTTCAAACGGTTTGATATAAGGTTTTGATATATTGCAATATCCATATGGACTAATATCTTTCACTGGTTCTATTGGCAACAAAAGATAATTATAAAGATAATTCGCAAATAAAATAGTAGTGATGATACTAACAATTATTAATATGATATATATGTTCATTCTATACTAAAAAGAAGTGAGAAAAATTTGAAATATAATATTATTGAACAGATTAAACTTATAATAAATATCAAATGGCCGATAAGGACAAAATTATTATCCCAACGAAATTAAGAAGGGATCATAGTCATGAAGAAGAAGACAAGGATCAACTGGGGTCAGGTGGTGATAGTAACAGTGAGACGGTTATTCATATAGAAAGTAAAAATAAAAAAGACGATGATACTATTAGTGAAGAAAAAGAATCTTTAATTGAAACAAAGGGAAATATAATACAAAATACTGGAACATGGAATTATAAAATCATGCTTCTTTTACAAAAAATAGGTAAAAAGACAATGGGATATAGATGGATGCATGATCAAGAATCTAAAATTATTAGCGCATTAGAAAAAAAATATATGATTGCAGATGTCATTTTGAAAGTTATTACTGGTCTATTGACTGGAAGTACAATAGGAACCCTAGTAACTGGATCAGATAATACAACAGTTTTATATATTTTTACTGCGATATCGTTGGCATTTCAACTTGCTACTGGTGTTATTACAGCTATTCGGGAAACAAATGATTATAGTAGTATAGCTAGCCAACACATTGCAGCTGCATCTAAATTTGGTGAAATTAATATGGAAATACAAAATCAATTTGCATTGGATATTGACGATAGGGAATCAGACAAAGAATTTCTTAGTACAACAATCAAAAAGTTTAATGATTTGAATGGTAGTATACCCCCAATTAGTGAAAGCATTAAAAAGAAATTCATAGCGAGTGATGAGGATAATGAAATCTATAACCCAATTATTGTAGGTGATTATAATAACATACAAATTATAGATAAGAAAAATAATAATAAAGAAGACGATGATATTGAAAAAGGGTCAAAATCAAAATATGAAATTGATCGATGGTTATCGCGATTTTAGTTCCTTTATATTATTTATTGTAATATTATTCCATCACAAACTATATTGAAATAGAATACAGTACCAATATCTTTTTCTGTCTTAAACCAAACATTACCTCCCATTAAATTACTTAAATGTTTGCTAATTAAAAGTCCAAAACCACCATATTTATTATGTTCACTATCACTTAATTTATTAATTCCCAAAATTTTTTCAGCAAAACTCTTACTACTATCATTCATACCTGTACCTGTATCACGGATTTTGAATAATATGTTATAAGTAGGTGATTTCGATTCTACAAATGTAAATGGACAATCGGTCTTATCATCCTTTGTATATAAAGAAATATCCACACTAATATGACCATTTGCAGTATGTTTTATAGCATTATTTAAAATACTAATCAATACTTGTTTCAATCTCTGAGAATCAATCATAATGACGGGTGGTACATCTTTATTAACATTCATTTTAAATCCAATATTTTTACTATTGATATCATTACTAATTATATTTCCCGTTTCTTTTAATAATTTTTTGATGTCGGTATTCTCAAAATTTAATTTGATTTCGTCTTTACTTAAATTAATAATATCAAGAATATCATTGGCAACACCAACAATATCAAAACTCGAATTTTTAACAATACTCATATATTTTTTTTGTTCTTTGGTAAGAGTTGATTCATTCATTAATGTTAATGCTCCTATAATATTATTTAATGGATTTCTAATTTTATGACTTATTGTAGAAAGCAAATATAAATTATCATCTATACTCATATGAATTTCAACCATTGTATCATCTTTGATATATTCTAAAATAATTTTAATATTATCTTTATTAATTATCCGATGCTCTTTTTTTTCAATAATCTCATCATAATGTTTTGCATAATCAATTTTATTGTCTTTAATATATGTTTGAAGACTTGTATTATTCTTAATATTACAATTATTCAAATGACATCTATATTTATCATCTACCTTCTTCCAAATTATTAATTTAATATTTTTCGCAGTATTATCTTGTGAAGACATCTAGTTATATTATCTTTATAGATAAAATAATATATTCTGGCATATAAAAAACATACTTTGCAGTGAAGCAATTGTGATATTTATTAATGATATTTATTAGTATACATTTCAATAACATGCTTATCGTATGGTTTACAGACAATGTGATTAACTCCTGCTTTTAAACATTCTTTTTCCGTATCATCATCAAGAAATCCTGTTAATGTTATGATAACCCCCTTATAATTCATTTCATTTCGAAGTTGGGTGGCACAATCGATTGCATCCATTTCTGGCATATTAATATTTGCCCAAATAACATTATATTCCCCATTTTTATTAACTTCTTTAAGTGCATCATTTAAATTTTCTACTTCATCGACCTCACAACCACACATTTCCAAATATTTCTTTAAAATAGTTCTATTAGCTGGACTATCGTCGCAAATTAAATGCTTATTATTTCTTGGGGAATTTTTTTTAGGTGTATCGCTTGATGAATCCTTAATTTCAATATCATCTTCATCTATCAACAAAGGTTTACTTATGTGATTATTACTTTTCCTATTTTTATTACTAAAACTTCTCTTTAATTTACCGATGAACTCGGACATTTATATATTATATATACATATTTTTGCGAATATTCTTACGAATATTTTTCAATGTATGCGTTTATTGCTGTTAAATCAAATGGTTTTGTGATAAGATGATTAATATCAGCATTATAACAAATTTCTCTTGTATGATCATCCGTATATCCAATTAATCCGATAATAGGACCATTGTATTTTAATTCATTTCTTAAATAAGAGATACATTCTAAACTATTCATTTCTGGCATAGGTATATCCATCCAAATAATATTGTATTCTCCGTGTGATTTAACATTGTCAATAACATCATTACTATTATCTACCTCGGTGACAACACCTCCAAATGATTGAATGTATTCCTTCAGAATAAAACGATTAATTGGAATCCTGTCATAAATCAAATGTTGACTAATTTTAATTTCTGGAGTACTACGCTTTAAACTATTTTTTCTTGGTGATCCTTTTGATGATTTACTTGATTTTAGATCATCAAGTCTTGGGGATTCTTTATTTGCATTAGGCTCCGATTTAATATTATCAACTCTTGGTGACGGAGTTTTGGATTTTGCATCACTATTTTTACGGGGTGTACTATTATTAGATTTATTTTTAGAGCTAAATATGCTGGACATTTATATACTCATATATGATATTTTATTTTAGTGTCGGTATATCAAAAAATTATATCTATGTATGGTATATGTTTAAATATTATTTATTATTTATAATTGTTAT
>Ga0154020_10000809_pt1 | contig 38546 bp, 35 predicted proteins | sample Klosneuvirus_201_FD_109709 | JGI IMG/M metagenome (GOLD analysis project Ga0154020, IMG submission 109709) | Active sludge microbial communities from wastewater, Klosterneuburg, Austria - Klosneuvirus_20160825_MG | ecosystem: Engineered > WWTP > Aerobic digester > Activated sludge | place... | reverse complement strand
CGGACCCTGGCCAACATCTTTGATGTGGCCTTTGATGCACACACCACCGCGGGGAACGTGAACTTCATCCCCTCGGTGCAGGACAAGGCGGACCTGGTGGCGTTCCTGGAGACCATTGATGACTCCACCACCGTGTTCCCCATCCCGTCCGGCGCCATTGTGTGTCCCGCCACCATCCCCTGAGGGTTGGCTGGGTTGAACACCTGAGCCCCCGCCGCACCGCAGCCTGGTGCGGCGGGGGTTCTTGTTTTCCGCGGCGGCACATCAACGTGGCAGCACGGCAATCACATTGGGCAGGGGCCACTGCACCGCATTGTTGTTGTTGTCATTGAATCCCGTCTCAAAACTCCCGCTCAGGTGCAGCGGCGGGTCCATGCGGCACAGGGACAGGGACGCTTCCGGGCCGCCCTCCACGTGCATGGCGGCCACCACGTCCAACCCCGCCGCCAGCAGCAGGCGGTTGAACGTGGCCATCTCATACCCTTGGCGGGTGAACACAAAGAGGATGCGCCCCTGTGCGTCCTGCGCCACCGCTGCTTCGCTCCACGCTTTTGTGTTGGGCTTCCACACGCTGGTGCCCGGTGCCTTGATGAGGCGCAGGTTCTGGACGTGGGAGGTGTAGTCCTGCGCAGCCACGCGTGCGCCCGCAGCGTCCAGGTCCAACAACGCCGCGGCGGGGATGCCCTTGCGGCGCGGGCCCATGACCAACACGGACCGGTAATCATTCCAGTGGGTGTTGTTCTCCAGTGCACCGTCCACCAGCCGCCCCACGTTGCGCACATGATCGGTCTGGAACATCCCGGCGTTGATGACCGCCACCGCACCCAGCGTGTCACACCATGCCGCAGCAGTGCGGGGCCCGCCGTCATGGGCCTGGGAGACACCCAGCCGTAGCACCGCCTGGTCCGGTTGGATGCGCACCACATGGACCAGGCCGCTTCCCTTGGAGGCCGGGTCAAACACCAGGGTGCGGTATTCCACGCCCGTTGCCAGCGGGGTCCAACCCGGCGTTGCCGCGGCGGCGGTAGCCCAGACCAACCATCCAGCCAGCCCCACCGCCATGGGTGTCTCCCCGCTGTGTCTACTTGGACGGATGAAGCGCGCTGGCCACAATGGACCGCGCTTCTTCCACAATCCGCCCAAGGTGGGCGTCATCCACAAAACTTTCTGCGTAGATTTTGTAGACGTCCTCGGTGCCGGAGGGGCGGGCGGCAAACCAGCCATTTCTGGTCACCACCTTGAGGCCGCCAATGTCTGCGTTGTTGCCCGGTGCCTTGGTGAGCCGCGCCACAATGGGTTCACCAGCCAGGGTCTGGGCGCTCACCGCGGCGGGGGACAACTTCTTGAGGATGCCTTTTTCTGCCGGCGTGGCGGCCTGGTCCAGGCGGATGTAGCGCGGCGAACCAAACTGCTGCTCCAATGCTGCGTAGTGTGCCGCGGGGTCCTTGCCGGTGTTGGCCAGGATTTCCGCCGCCAGCAGGTCCATGATGATGCCGTCCTTGTCCGTGGTCCACGTGGTGCCATCCAGGCGCAAGAAAGAAGCACCTGCGCTCTCCTCGCCACCAAAGCCCAGCGTCCCGTCACACAGCCCGTCCACAAACCACTTGAAACCCACCGGCACCTCCACCAGGCGCCGTCCCAGGTGGCTTGCCACGCGGTCAATCATGGCGCTGCTCACCAACGTCTTCCCAATGCCAACGTGGTTCCCAAACGTGCGGTGCTGGAAGAGGTACCAGATGGCCACGGCCAGGAAGTGGTTGGGGTTCATCAACCCCTGTGGGGTGACAATGCCGTGACGGTCCGAATCCGCGTCATTTCCAAAGGCAATGGCGTACCGGTCCCGCAACGCCACCAGGTTGGCCATGGCGTACGGTGAGCTGCAGTCCATGCGGATCTTGCCGTCATGGTCCAGCGGCATGAACCCAAACGTGGGGTCCACCGTGCGGTTCACCACGTCAATGTTGAGGCCATACCGCGCCGCAATGGCGTCCCAGTAGCCCACGCTGCTTCCGCCCAGAGGGTCCGCGCCAAGTTTGATCCCCGCGTTGGAGAGCGTCTTGAAATCAATGACGTGGCGCAGGTCATCCACGTAGGGCGTGACAAAGTCATGCGCCTGCACCTGCGCGTTGCCCTTCCATGCGCGGCGCAGCACGTTTTTTCCGCCGTCACGCAGCAGCACGTTGGCGCGCTCTTCAATCCACTGGGTCACCGTGGTGTCCGCGGGACCACCGTTGGGCGGGTTGTATTTGATGCCGCCGTCCTCGGGCGGGTTGTGGCTGGGGGTGATGACCAGACCGTCTGCGCGGGCCGCGGCGTTGTTGCGGTTGGCGGCAAGGATGGCGTGGGAAACCACCGGCGTGGGCGTGAACCCGTCATCCGGCGCGTAGCGCACCGCCACGTTGTGTGCGGCCAGGACCTCCAGCACGGTCTCCTGTGCCGGCGCGCTCAGGCCATGGGTGTCCTTGCCAACAAAAAGCGGACCGGTGATGCCCTGCGCGGCGCGGTATTCGCACACCGCCTGCGTGATGCAGAGGATGTGCGCTTCATTGAAGCTGCGCTTGAGGGCCGAGCCGCGGTGGCCGCTGGTGCCAAAGGCCACGCGTTGCTGCGGGTCACCCACGTCCGGTGTGTCCTGCGCGTAGCGTTGCAGCAGGGTGTTGACGTCCACCAGGACCGACGCGGGAGCGGGCTTGCCAGCACCAGAATGTGGGCTCATGACCGGGCATTGTTACGCGCCCTGACGGCGGGTCACAACCCCGCGCAGTCCACGGGACAGGACGTGCGTGCCAGGGATTGCTGTGCGTGCGCCACATTGCACGCTGCATGTGTCCAGACTTGCACGCGTGCCGTGATGCAAACATGTGGATGGACGCGTGTCCCCCGCAAGAGCGCGGTGACGCGTCATGTCCAGGAAACGCCGCCGCCGCGCTTGGGAGGAACCTGGCGCTGTATGGCACTGCTGGGCAGGCACCCTGGGCCCTCTGCCCGTGGATCTTTTGTGGGGGCTTGCCGCCCCCACACCCCCGCCCGGGGGCATGCCGACGCCCCCGGACCCCGCGGGGGGGATGGGCACGCTGATTCAGGCAGGCACCGCATGGATGTCCCACGGTTGCACTTGGGGGCAGCAGGCCGTTGGGCCATGGCCTGAATCAGCTCTGGACTGGATCGCAAGGTCCGCGTTGGGCGTCCCAGTGGGTCACAACCCCGCGCAGTCCACCGGGCAGGACGTGCGTGCGCAGGATTGCAGCGCACCAAACACATCAAACGCATCCGGGTATTCCAGCTGGCAGGCGCGTCCACAGGCATCCTCCGTCCCGCCGCAGCCGTTGAGGTCAATGCACTGGTAGATGAACGCGTTGCATGCATCAGATGTGGCGCATGCCGTGGCCTGCGTGCAGCACTGCGCGCGAACGCAGGTGTTGCACTGCGTGGTGGTGAGCCCAATGCCTCCGCATGCCCCAGGGGTGACGCCGCACTGCGCACCGCAGTTGTTGCGTTGGCAGGTGATCATCCCACTCCACAGCCACACGCCGTCCGGGTGCATGGTCTGGCACTGCTGCCGGCACGCCGGGGTGGTGCACGCATCTGCACACGCCTTGTAGGCAACGCAGTCCGGGGTGTCCTGGCAATTGGTTGAGGTGGTGCAGCAGTGCTGTTCCAGGCACGCATTGCAGGTGGGCTCCGTTTCCAGTGTCACGGTGGTGGCACAACTTCCGGCATCCATGGTGTCACCGGCGTCCATGCTGCCCGCGTCCACGCCACCGGACGAGGAAGAGGTGGAGCCGCTGGAGCCGCCACCGCTGGGCGTGCAGGCAAACCACAGCAACACCAACGGGCACACCACAAAAGCCACCATGCGTCTCATGCGCGGACCATGAACGGTGGTGCGGGCTTTGCCAAGCGGGCTGGCGCAAGCCCTCCGTGGGGCGGAATCCACTGTTGACCATGTGGTCAGCGTGGCCTATTTTCTGATTGACCATCTGGTCAGCACGGGCGGACTTGAGGCTGGTGACGGGACGGTGAGGCTGTGGCGGCAAAAAAAGTTCCCCAATTGAAACGTGCGCGCAGCGCCGCCGTTCCGCCAGAGGCGCGGCGGCAACGCATTGTGCTGGCGGCGGTGGCTGAGTTTGCCCGGTCCGGGTACGCGGCGGCCTCCACCAACGCCATTGCCCAGGAGGCCGGCGTGGCCAAGGGCCTGGTGTTCCATCATTTTGAGAACAAGGAGGTCCTGTTCACCGCGGCATTTGAGCATGTGATGGCCGTGACGGTGGCGGCCATCTTTGATGGCCTGGGGGAGTTGCCTCCGGACCTGTTTGACCGCCTGCTGGTCATTGGCCTGCGCAAGATGCAGCTCTTCCAGAAGGACCCGGACGGCTACCGCTTCATGGCGGTGGCGTTGACCGAGGCGCCGGTGCGCCTGCGGGACGCGCTGGTTCGCAAGCAGATGGAGTCCACCGCGCAACACTGGCCACACGTCATGGACGGCATAGATGGTTCACGCCTGGCGCCGGGTGTGACGGTGCAGGACGCGCTGCAAACCATCTCCATGCTCATGGAGGGCTTTGAGCGCAGCGTCATGCCGTCTTTGGCGCGGCTGCCGGACCGCGGGGCGTCACGCCTTGAAGCGTTGGGGGAGTCCGCGCGGGTGCATCTCCACCGGCTGCGGGACGGGCTGTACAAACGGTGAGTGGCGCCGTGGTTGGCGCGTCCTACAGCTTCAACGTCAACGCCAGACGCGGTGACGGCGCAAAGCCCAGGTGCCTGAAGAACCCCAGCAGCTGGAAGTGATCCCAGTCCACCGTGGTCTCCAGCTGTTCCACCAGCAATGCCGCAAGATTGGTGAGCAACTGGTTCACCATGGCGCGCGCGTAGCCCTTGTGTTCAAAACCTGCCTGCACGTTGATGGCCTCCACCGACGCGCGCGGCACCATCTGCCCGTACGCACCGTAGTCCACCTGTGCCAGGCAGAACGCCACCACCGCCCCGTCATCCTGGGCCACCAGGGACACCTCCACCGCGCTGTCGGTGAGCGCGTCCATGGTCTTGGAGCGCAGCCACGCGCTGCGGTCCACGCCGGTGCGTTGCCGGTCCAGCCGCAGCACCGCGTCCACATCTGAAGCCTGCAACTGGCGTATGGCGTCACCCGCCACTTCCAGGGATTCCCGGTCATCCACCGCGGGCAGGCGCCCAGCGGTGCGGTGCAGCACCTGGCGGCCGGACAACGCCCATCCTTCATGCGAAAAAAATCCCAGCAGCGGGGCATCCATCCAATGGACCTGCGAATGCAACGCCAGGGCCTTTTTGTGCCGCGCCAGTTCCACAATGCGCGCCATCATGGCCGCGCCCACGCCGTGGTGACGTTGGCGTGGGTCCACTTCAATGGTCTCCAGCGTCACGGTGGGTTGGGTTCCCCCAAATTCGCCACCACCCACGCGCGCCAGGAGGTACCCCGCCAGGCGGCCGTCCACCTCGGCCGCAACCTGGAGATGGTGCGCAGGGTGTTTGAGCGCGCTGTCCAGACGCCGCTGGAAATATTGCGGCCGCGCGCGCGCGCCCAGCGCCGCATCCAGGTTGACCGCGTCATCCAGATCCGCTGGTTCCAAAGGGCGCACCTTCACCGCCACCGCTGCGGGCTGTGGCCGGGCGTGGCCGGATTGTGTTTGAGGCATCCCATCCTCCGTTTGTGTTTGTGGTGCGGTGCGCGTTGATGCTCAGCGCGCCACGTGAACATCCCTTTGTTCGGCCCAACGTGCGCCCAGCTCCAGCAGCAGCGTCTCTCCCAGAAGTTGTTCGGCCATGGGGAAGAGCACCTGCTCCTCCTTGTGGAAGTGCTCCAGGGTCAGCTCCACCATCCCGGCCACCAGGTCCGCCGCCAGCGCCGGGGCGGGCGCCACCAGTGCGGCCGCCAACAGGCGTTCAATCTCGGTGTGTTCGGCGCGCATCACCGGCAACGGCCCCTGTTCCAGGCCGTGTTTGGCCAGCTCAGGGAACAACAACGTGTCCTCCAGCTGCGCGTGGGAGATGAGTGCTGCCTCCAACATCTGGAGAGACGCAATCCACGCGTCCGACCCGGCGCGTTTCAACGCGCCAGAGCCCAACTGGTCCAGCAGCGCGTACAGAACCCCGTGTTCTCCCAACAACGCGTGCGTGAGCTTCATGGCCCATCCTCCCGTTGCGTGCTGCGGCAGTCTGCCACGTCCACAAACCGCTTGACGAACGAACGTTCGTTCGTTCATATGCCACACAACCCGGATGGAGGGAAGCGCCCATGGGCTTCAACGCCGCAGGTTGGTTTGCCGGTTCTGGTGGTGGGCCGTTGGTGCACGGCGCGGTGGATGTTGCCGGGCCAGGACCGGATGACGTGGTGGTTGAGGTGGCCGCGTGTGGCCTGTGTCATACGGACCTGGGCTTTGCGCAGGGCAAGGTGGCGCCCAAACACGCGCTGCCATTGGTGTTGGGCCATGAAATTGTGGGGACCGTGGTGGCCTGTGGCGAACGCGCCACCGCCTGGAAGGGCGCGCAGGTGCTGGTGCCCGCGGTGCTTCCGTGTGGGAAGTGCGCGTATTGCCAGGCCGGCCGCGGCAACGCCTGCCCGCAGCAGAAGATGCCCGGCAATGACATCCACGGGGGTTTTGCCAGCCACGTGGTGGTCCCATCCGGACCGCTGGTGCGCGTGGATGGCTTCAAGGATGCCGAATTCCGCGCGCTGGGCGTGGTGGCCGACGCGGTGTCCACCGCCTACCAGGCCGTGCGGCGCGCGGGGTTGACCGCCAATGACCTGGCCATTGTGGTGGGGGCCGGTGGCGTTGGCGCGTTCACCGTGCAGGTTGCCGCGGCGCTGGGTGCGCGCGTGGTGGCGTTGGACGTGAATGAGGACCGCCTGAAGTTGAGCGCGGCGCACGGGGCCACGCGCACCGTGATGGCGGGAGACCCCAAGGCCACCCGCAAACAGGTGCTGGACATGGCGCGCCAGTTTGATGCGCCGCCGCTGCGCCACAAGATCTTTGAATGCAGCGGCACCACCGCGGGGCAGGAGCTGGCCTGGAGCCTCATGGGCCATGGCTGCACGCTGGTCTTTGTGGGCTACACCATTGAGAAGATCCAGGTGCGCCTCTCCAACCTCATGGCGTTTGATGCCACCGCGCATGGAACGTGGGGCTGCCCGCCAGAGGCCTACGGGCCGGTGCTGGAGATGGTGAAGCACGGGAAGATTGTGCTGGCGCCGTTCATTGAGGAGGGGCCCATGGCCAAGGTCAATGACTACCTGGGTGCCATGGCCAACCACACCCTGCAACGCCGCATGGTCCTCATTCCCTGATGGTTTTGCCCAGGCAGGCCGCAGTCTGGCCAGCCGGTTTCTTCTGACGTCCCCACGGAGGATTTGCCCATGGCCCAACTCAACAACCATGAACTGATGCCGGAGTACAACTTCCGCCACATCCAGTACGCCACCCGTCCTGCCTTGGACCGCGCGGGCAAGGCCGTGGAGGGACTGCACCAGGTGTGGATCTCCCTGGACAACGAGCGCCAGCTCAACAGCTACACCACCGAGGCAGTGAAGGAAGTCATCCTGGCGTTCCGCCGCGCGTCCAATGACCGCCGCGCGGTTGCGGTGGTCTTCACCGCCGTGGGCACCAAGGCGTTCTGCACCGGCGGCAACACCGCCGAATACGCCACGTATTATGCCGGCCGCCCGCTGGAGTACCTGCAGTACATGCGGCTGTTCAATGACATGGTCACCAACATCCTGTTGTGTGACAAGCCCGTCATCTGCCGCGTCAACGGGATGCGCATTGCCGGTGGCCAGGAAATTGGCATGGCGTGTGACTTCACCGTTGCCGGAGACCACGCACGTTTTGGTCAGGCCGGCCCCGTCCACGGCAGCGCGCCGGACGGTGGCAGCACGGATTTTCTGGATCTCTACGTGGGCTACGCACGCGCCACCGAGTCCCTGGTGTTGTGTGAGCCGTGGAGCGCACACAAGGCGCTGCGCATTGGCCTCATCAATGAGGTGGTCCCGGTGCACAAGACCGCCGCCGGCACGTTCATTCCCAACCCCACCGTGGTGACCGACCGGTTCATGGACGAGATGGGACGCGTGGTGCTGGGTGACTGGAAGACCGGTGCCGCCGAGGAGGAGGGCCGCAAGAAGGCCAAGGAGTGCACCATTGACCTGGCGCCGTTGGATGCGGCGGTGGACCGCCTGGTCACCAAGGTCATGTACCTCTTCCCGGATTGCACGCGGAAGACGCTGGAGAGCCAGCGCAAGAAGAAGCTGGACCACTGGTACAAGAACAGCGAGACCAACCGGTCCTGGCTGGCCCTCAACATGAACGTGGAGGCTGCCGCGGGATTCCCGGCGTTCCACCACGGCACCAAGGAGGGCCGCGAGATTGATTTTGTGAAGCTGCGCAAGCGCATTGCCGAGGGCGCGGTGTTCAACGAGAAGCTCATTGAGGTGGTGCTTCCGCCCGCGGGCCTGGAAGATTACCGCCGCGCCCGCGCGGACCGGGGGGCGTGACATGACCGGGCCCGTCAGAACCGAGCTGCAGGAAGACGGCCGCGTGTTGCGTGTGTGGCTGAGCCAGCCCAAGGGCAACGTGCTCAACCAGGCCATGATGGCGGCCTTGGGCGGCGCGTTGCGGGAACATGCAGCCATTCCGCATCTCAAGCTGGTGGTGCTGCAAGGCGACGGCGGGCACTTTTCTTTTGGCGCGGCGGTGGAGGAACACCAGAAGGACCAGGCGCCGGGCATGTTGCGGGCGTTCCACGCGTTGTGCCGCCAGGTGGCGGGATATCCCGTGCCGGTGGCGGCCATGGTGGAAGGCCGGTGTCTGGGTGGCGCGTTTGAACTGGTGCTGTGTTGTCACGTGATGTTTGCCGCGCCGGACGCCGTGATGGGCTGCCCGGAGATCAAGCTGGGCGTCTTTCCGCCGGTGCTGGCGGCGCTTGGTGCACAACGCCTGGGCAGCGCGCTGGCCGAGCGGCTCATCCTCACCGGCGAGGGTGTGAACCGTGATGCGTTGGGGCCCGCGGTGGTTGCGGTGGCGGGCGTGGAGGATGTGTTGGCCTGGTACCGGAAAAACCTGGCGCCGCTTTCTGCGGTGGCCGTGCGCAACACCGCGCACGTCTACCGGCAGGCCTCCGGGTTCATGGCGGCGTTGGGCGCGCCCCTGGATCTGGCCGAGCAGACGTACCTGGAGCGGGTGTTGACGTCCCACGACGGAAACGAGGGCATTCGCGCGTTCATGGAAAAACGCGCCGCGCGTTGGGAGGACCGATGAGCCGCGCAGCAAAGGCCAAGCCGGTCTCTGCCCAGAAGACGGAGGGCCGCAATGACATCATGGAGGCGGCCGCCGAGGCCATTGCCGAGCACGGCTTCCACGGCATGAGCATGCGGGACCTGGCCAAGGCCACGGGGAAGGGACTGGCCAGCCTCTACAACTATTTTGACTCCAAAGAGGACCTGCTCTTTGCGCTCCAGGCAGGCGCGTTTGAAGCGCTGGTGGAAAGCGCCAATGAGGCCATGGCCGGCTCCACGGATACTGCAGCGCGGTTGTATGCGCTGGTGCTCAACCATGTGCGTTACGTGGCTGAACATCCCAACGTCATGCGGGTGCTGGTCCATGAAGCCAGCGCATTGCCACCCGCGCAACGCAAGCGGGTTCGCCAGTTGAAAGAGGCGTACTACGCCTTGTGTGAGCCGTTGGTGCGCGCGTTGTTGCTGGAAGGCTGCAAACGCCCCGGGGCAGCCGGGACACCGCGCGTGGACCAGGCCGAGGTGGAACGCGCCACCTACAGCGTGTTTGGAACGCTCAACTGGGTCTACACCTGGTATCAACCGGCGCGGCACGGTCCACCGCATGAAGTGGCCCGCACCATCCACCGCATGGTGCTGTGCGGGTTGGTGGCTGCCTGCCCCATGCGCGTGGACCTCACCGCGTTGGAACGCCGTCTCAAGTCCAGTCCCACGTCATCACCCATCCGCTCCACGGTCATGGAAGGGGAATAACCATGCAACCCAACACGGTACCGTCAAGGTCCACCGCAGCAGACCCCGCAGCGCCAGTGCTGGCGCGCGCGTTGGCGTTGGTGGAAGACCTCAAGCTGGATGCGGTGCGCCGCTACAAACAGGAACACCCGGGCGCGTTGGCGGTGGGAATCCTGCCGGTGTACGCGCCGCGGCCGCTGTTTGAGGCGCTCAACGTCCTGCCGGTGGGCATGTATGGCGGCGGGGACCACGTGGACATCATTCGCGGGGACAGCTTCTACCAGAGCTACATCTGCCACATCCCGCGCAGCGTCATTGAGCTTGGCCTGGGTGGTGCGTTGGATGCCCTGGATGGGATGGTGTTCCCGTCCACGTGTGACGTCATCCGCAACCTCAATGGCATGTGGAAGATGTTGTTCCCCAACCGTTGGGTCACCTACCTGGACCTGCCGCAGAACTTTGAGCCGGTCATGGGCGGCAAGTTCTACGTCCATGACATGCAGCGCATGGCCAATGAACTGGTGAAGGTTGGCGCGCGCCCGCTCACCAGGGAAAATCTTCTTGTGGCTGTGGCACATGAAAACCGGCGGCGTGCCCTGCTGGCGGACCTGGATGCACTGCGCCGCAACACGCCCTGGAAGGTCCGGGCCTCTGAGGCGTACCTGCTGGTGCGCGCGGGTTGTTTGATGGACGCCACGCAACACGCAGACATGCTGCAGGAGTTCCTTGGCCTGGTGGACCAGCGGGAGCTGCGCCGCTACGACAACATGCGCGTCATTGTCGTCGGAGCGTTTTGTGAGCAGCCGCCACTTGGCCTGATACGCACGCTGGAGAAGAGCGGTTGTGATCTGGTGGATGATGATTTCCAGCTGGGCCTCAAGATGATTGAGGGGCCCATCCCCAGCAGCAAGGCGGACCTCCCGGGCATCAACTGCGCGCCGCTCAATCCAGAAGAGCCGCTGGATGCCATTGCGCTGGCGTTTCTCTACGCCGGTACCGCAACGTCCACCCGCTACATTGGCAAGGACGTGAAGGGCCGCGCGCTGGTGGAGCGCGTCAAACGGGGCCGCGCTGACGGCGTCATCTTTGCTGCGCCATCCTTTTGTGATCCCGCGCTGCTGGACCAGCCCATGATGGAGAAGGCCCTCAATGACGCGGGCATTCCCCACACCAGCTTCAAATATTCTGAGAACTCAGGGCAATTCCAATCCATACGGGAGCAGGCCGGGGCGTTTTCTGACTCGGTGAAGCTCTGGGGGAGCGCGGCATGACCACCACCACCGTTGAGACCAACCTGGAACGGGCCCAAGGGCCGGCAGCCAAGGATGATTCGCAGCTGCGTCAGAAGCGCATGCTGGCGGACCACTTTGACCGTCTCTCCCGCGCCAAGGAGGAGGGCCGAAAGGTGGTCTACACCTTTGTCCCCGGCAACCTGACCGAGCTGATTGGTGCCGCCGGAATGTTGCCGGTGCTGCCGGAGATCAACGCGCTGCAATCCGGCATGCGCGGGAAATCCGCCGGGTACATTGCCGAGGCGGAGAAGGCCGGCCACTCCGAGGACGTGTGCACCTACGTCAAGTGCGACATTGGCATGATGTTGTCCGGCAACATTGGACCCACCGGCCAGAAGCTGCCGGAGCCGGACCTTTTGTTGTTGAGCTACACGGGCTGTTTCACGTTCATGAAGTGGTTTGAGCTGTTGCGCGAGCACTACAAGTGCCCGGTGGTGATGTTGCACGTGCCGTATCAGCCAGACGGCATCATCACCCCGGAGATGCGCAAGTACGTGGTGGACCAGCTGAAGAATGAAGTCATCCCGCAAATGGAGGCCATCACCGGCCGCAAGGTGGACATGGAGGACCTGCGCAAGCGCCTCACGTTATCCGGCCGGGCGGAGGAAGAGCTGGTGAAGGTGTGGGAGTCCGGGAAACACAAGCCGTCCCCCATCGACGGGTATTTTGGCGGCGTCTACTACGTGGGCCCCATCTTCTCGGCGTTCCGCGGAACCGAAGACGCGGTGCTCTACTACAAGGAGCTGCGCGGCGAGTGTGAAGAGCGCATGGCGTTGGGCATGGGCCCCACCGGTCCCGACGGAGAGGTGAAGGAGAAATACCGCATTGTGGTGGAGGGGCCGCCCAACTGGACCAGCTTCTTTGATTTCTGGCGCATGTTCACCCGCGAGGGTGCGGTGTGCGTGGCCAGCACGTACACGCGGGTGGGTGGCCTGTATGACCAGGGCTTCCGTCACACGCCGGAGAGCCCGCTGGAGTCCCTCGCGGACTACTGCCTGGGTTGTTACACCAACCTGGGACTGCCCACGCGCATCTCGCTGTTGGAGAAGTACGTCAAGGAGTACCAGGCAGACGGTTTTCTCATCAACAGCGTGAAGTCCTGCAACAGCTTCAGCGCGGGCCAGTTGTTGATCCTGCGCGAGCTGGAGAAGCGCACCGGCGTGCCTGGCGGGTTCATTGAGTCTGACCTGGTGGACCCGCGGTATTTTGGCAAAGCCAACATTGACAACCGGCTGCAGAGCTACTTCCAGATGTTGGAAGCCCGTCGTGGAAAGGGCTACGCATGAAATGTGTCATTGGCATTGACCTGGGGTCCACCACCACCAAGGCCGTCATGCTGGACCTGGACGGCGTGATGTTGGGGCAGGGAATCACCAACAGCCGCTCCAACTATGAAGTGGCCAGCGTGGTGGCGCGTCAGGAAGCCCACACCGCGGCCCGGTTCCGCCTGCTCAAGGAGGAGCTGCCGCGCGCGTTGAAGAACGCCAACCAGGTGAGTGCCGCCACCGCGGGTCTGGCCGAACAGCGGCTGCCCGAGGCGTTCCGTCTGGAGTTGTACCTGGCGGGGCTTCAGCAGCTGGAAGACACGTTGCTGAAGCAGTTTGAGTTTGGCCTTCCGCCCACCATGGTGCCGGCGTTTGCCGCGGCGGCCAAAGACATCATGGCGGCCGCGCGGGAAGATGCGCCCACGTTCTTTCTGGAGGGCGCCAGCCGCAAGAGTGACTTCTTCCGTGACCTGGCCAACGAGGGATTTGGCCGCCACGCGGAGCGCGTGTGTGGCCGTAAGGGTGTCCCGTTTGAACGCATGCTGGGTGCGTTTGACCGCGCCATCCTGGATGTGGAGAAGCGCGTCACACCGGTGGACTTTGGGGACATGCTGCAGGCCGCCGCGGCGCGTGTGGTGGCGTCCCTTCCGCCGGACCAGCGGGCCGGTGTGGGCCCGGCGCTGTTGGAGACGGTGGCCGCGGTGGCCGCCATGGAGATTGAGGAAGTTGCGTTTGTGGGGACGGGGTACGGGCGTCAGACGTTGCCGTTCCCCAAGGAGGCAGTGCGCAGTGAAATCCTGTGCCACGGGCGTGGTGCACACAAAGCGTTTCCCGGAACGCGAACGGTGTTGGACATTGGCGGGCAGGACACCAAGGCCATCCAGGTGGATGAACGCGGCGTGGTGACGTCATTCCAGATGAATGACCGGTGTGCTGCGGGGTGTGGCCGCTACCTGGGCTACATTGCAGATGAGTTGAACATTGGCCTGCATGAGCTGGGGCCTTTGGCCCTGGGAGCGCAGAAGGTCACCAAGGTGAACTCCACGTGCACGGTGTTTGCCGGCGCGGAACTCCGGGAGCGCCTGGCGTTGGGAGAACGCCGCGAGGACATCCTGGCCGGCCTGCACCGCGCCATCATGTTGCGGGCCATGGCGTTGCTGGCACGGTCTGGTGGTGTGAAGGAGCAGTTCACGTTCACGGGCGGCGTGTGCAAAAACCCCATGGCTACGCGGGTGCTCAAACAGTTGGTGGTGGAGCACTACGGGGACAACATCCAGCTCAACATCCACCCGGACTCCATCTACATGGGAGCATTGGGTGCAGCGTTGTTTGCGTTGGATGACCAGCGCGCCGGACGGTCGGTGGTGCCTGGTGCCATTCGTGATTTGTACAAGACGTCAGCGCAGGGCCCTGCCGCGGTGCAGGCCCAGGCGGGGAGCGCACCATGAGCACCATCAAGGACAAACAGCTCACCATGGGAGTGGATGTCGGGTCTGCGTCGGTAAAGGTGGCGATTGTCACCAGCCAGGCGGGAGACCACGGTGAAATCCTGGCCACGTGTTCCCAGCGCATCCGGCGGCGCGAGCTGCATGAGGTGGTGCAGGCGGTGGTGGATGAGGCGCTCAAGGCTGCAGGCGTGACTCTCAAGATGGTGGACTACGTGGCCACCACCGGCGAGGCGGATGCTGTGGAGTTCCGCACGGGACATTTCTACAGCATCACCACCCACGCGCGCGGCGGCGTGTTCCTGGTCCCGGAGGCCGGTGGCGTGTTGGATGTTGGCGCATTGCACGCACGCGCACTGAAGGCAGACCACCGGGGAAAGGTGCTGGCGCACCGCATGACCAGCCAGTGTGCGTCTGGCAGTGGGCAGTTCATTGAGAACATTGCGCGCTACCTGGGGGTGTCCCATGAGGACGTGGGACCATTGTCCGCGGCGGCAAAAAATCCTGAACAGGTGAGCGGAATCTGCGCGGTGCTGGCCGAGACCGACGTCATCAACATGGTGAGCCGCGGCGTTTCCACCGGGGACATCCTCAAGGGCATCCACCTGTCCATTGCCGGCCGTCTGGTTCAGCTGGTGCGGGCCATTGGCGCCGAGGGAAAAGTGGTGCTCACCGGCGGGCTCTCCAAGGATGAAGGTTTGTTGCTGGCGCTCAAGGAGTTGGTGAGCGGCGGGGGCGGCAAGCGCAAGAGTTCGCTCAAGGTGATGACGGCGGACTTTGTGACCCACCCGTTGGCCATGTACGCCGGCGCGCTGGGCGCGGCGCTGTTGGGGGCGCACCGCTGGGAACAGTTGCGTGCCCAGGGCCGGCTGGAGACACTGGCCGCCGCTGCATCCGCCTGAACGTACGGGAATCCGAACATGACCCACACGTCCCTGCTCACGCTCAACATCAACGGTGAGGAGCACCAGGTTGCGGCCGCGCACCACCGCACGCTGGCCGAGGTGCTGCGTTATCAACTGGGCCTCACCGGCACCAAGCAGGGTTGTGACAAGGGAGATTGCGGGGCGTGCACGGTGTTGGTGGATGACGCGCCGGTGTTGTCCTGCCTGGTGCTGGCCAGCGCGGCGCAGGGTCACCGGGTCACCACCATTGAAGGGCTGGCCACAGGGGCGGGGTTGGACCCGGTGCAGGCTGCGTTTGACCGGTGCGGGGCGTTGCAGTGCGGGTTTTGCCAGCCGGGCATGATGCTGAGCGCGCGCGCGTTGTTGAAGGAGAACCCCAAGCCCACCGTGATGCAGGTGAAACAGGCGCTCTCCGGCAACCTGTGCCGCTGTACCGGGTACACCAAGATCCTTGAGGCGGTGTTGTTGGCGGCGGTCCACGGGGAAAATCCGCAAGCGTCCATGGAAGAGGCCTACCAGCGTCTTCATCCTGCCAAGGGTCAGCCATGACCCAGCGTGATCCGCCGCCCACGGTGTTTGCCCACGGCACCACCGTGCCGGATCCGGTGGCGCGCGCGCAGGAAGGGCCCCATGGCGTGGGCGCGCGCACCCGCAAGGTGGATGGATTTGCCAAGGCCACCGGTGCCACCCAATACACCGACGACATCCAGCTCCCGCGCATGTTGCACGCGCGCATCAAGCGCAGCACGCGGGCCCATGCGCGCCTGGTGAAGGTGGACACCAGCGCGGCGTTGGCCATGCCCGGCGTGGTGGCGGTGCTCACCGGCAAGGACCTGCCGGAGAAGTACGGCGTGATTCCCTGGACGCGTGATGAGCAGGCACTGTGCACGGACAAGGTGCGTTACGTGGGAGATGCCATTGCCGCGGTGGCGGCTGTGGACGAGGAGACGGCGGTACGTGCCGCGCGCGCCATTGTGGTGGAGTACCAGGACCTGGTGGCGGTGTTGGACGTGGAGACCGCCGCGCGCACTGGGGACACGCCGGAGAGCAAAGTCAACGACGCTGCCAGGCACGGAAACATCACCAAGCGCGTGGAATTGTCGTTTGGGGATGTAACAGGGAACCTTGCTGCCTCGGACGTGAAGCTGGAGGCGTCGTTCTTCTTTCAAGGCACCACGCACGCGGCCATTGAGCCGCATTGCGCGTTGGCCACGGTGGAAGGGGATGTGTTGACGGTATGGTCCGCCACGCAGGTGCCGCACTACCTGCACCGGGAGCTGGCGGCGGTGCTGGGCATGTCACCGGCGCGCATCCGGGTGATCCAGCCTCCGGTGGGCGGTGCGTTTGGTGGGAAGAGTGAACCGTTTGATCTGGAGTTTGTGGTGGCCAGGCTGGCGTTGATGACGGGACGCCCGGTCAAGTGTCTCTACACGCGCGAGGAGGTCTTCTACGCGCACCGCGGCCGTCACCCCATGCACATGAGGTACGCGCTGGGGGCAGACAACACCGGTCACATCAAGGCGGTGCAGGCGGCCATTGATATTGACGGCGGGGCGTACGCGTCCTTTGGGATGATCACGGCGTTCTATGCGGGACAGCTGCTGACGGGACCGGTTGGATTTGACAGCTACGCGTTCACCGCCACGCGCTACTACACCAACAAGCCGGCGTGTGGGCCCAAACGCGGTCATGGGTCGGTTCAGCCGCGGTTTGCCTTGGAGGTGCTGCTGGACATGCTGGCGCAGCGCGTGGGTGTGGATCCCATGGAGCTGCGCAAACGCAACTTTGCGGGTGAACACGTCACGCTGGTGAACGGGCAAAAACTTGGCAGCAGCGGCCTGGTGGAATGCCTGGATGCGGTGGCCCGCGCGTCTGGCTGGGGTGCGCGCCGAGGGAAGCTGCCGCGTGGACGTGGCCTTGGCGTGGCCAGCAGCATGTACATCTCCGGCACCAACTATCCAGTGTATCCCAATGACATGCCGCAATCCGGCGTGATGGTGCGGCTGGACCGGTCTGGCCGGGTGACGGTGTTCTCTGGCACGTCAGACATTGGCCAGGGCTCAGACTCCATGTTGGCCACCGTGGCGGCGGAAGAACTGGGCGCGCGCCTGGGTGACGTGCGGGTGGTGACGGGAGATACCGATCTGACGCCAGTGGACCTTGGCGCGTATTCCAGCCGCATCACGCTCATGGCAGGGCTGGCCGCGCAGGAGGCCATGCGCAGCTTGCGTCACACCGTGCAACGCGCGGTGGCGCAACATTGGAACCGTGACGACAAAGCCCGCGTGGTGACGCAGGGGCAATGTGCGGCATCAGACGTGTTGTTGTCTGATGGAGCGGTAAATTTCCGCCGGGACACCAGCCTGGGAATGGATCTGGCTGCGGCGTTTGTTCTTGCCGAAAGTGCGCACGGGACGCTCAGCGCAAGCGGCGGGTACCGCACCACCGAACGCGGCGGGGACTACCGCGGTGGAACCATTGGCGCGTCCCCCGCGTATTCCACCACGGCGCACGTGGCCGAGGTGGAGGTGGATGAAGAGACGGGATTGTTCCGCATTGTGAAGATCTGGGTGGCGCATGATTGTGGGCGCGCGCTCAACCCCATGCTGGTGGAAGGGCAGATGGAAGGCTCCACGTCCATGGGTGCCGCCGAAACCAACCTGGAGCACATGCTTTATGGGGACACCGCCGCGCGCGCGGGCATGTTGGTTGGCCCAAGCCTGTTGGACTACCGCATTCCCACGTCACTGGATGGGCCGGACCTGGAAGCGTTCATTGTGGAGAAGCCGGATGACAACGGACCCTACGGCGCCAAGGAAGCCGGCGAAGGCCCGTTGCACAGCAGCATTCCCGCCGTGGCCAATGCCATCTTTGACGCCGTGGGCATCCGCCTGACCGAGCTGCCGTTCACGCCCGCGCGCGTGTTGGCAGCACTCAAAGCACAAAGGCGGGGGTGAGCATGTTGCCACTTTCGCCGTTCCGGCTGGAGCAACCTGTCACTGTTGAAGAGGCGGTGGCGCACCTGAGCGTGGACCCGCAGGGCACGCGGTTGTGTGCAGGCGGAACAGACCTGGTGCCAAACATCAAACACGGCCTGCACACGCCCAATGTGGTGGTGCACCTGGGACGCGTGGGTGGCCTCAAGGACATCCAACACCAGGATGGCGTGTTGCGGTTGGGCTCCATGGTGACGCTGCATGGATTGTCCCAGGATGAACTGGTGAAACGCCACGCGCCGGGACTGGCGCAGGCCGCGGGCATGGTGGCGGGGCCACAAATCCGCCGCATGGGTACGCTGGGTGGCAACCTTTGCCTGGATACGCGGTGCCTCTATTACAACCAGACCCACTTCTGGCGGGAAGCGCTGGGCCACTGCCTCAAGAAGGACGGAACGGTGTGCCACGTGGTGGCCGGCGGCCGGCGCTGCGTTGCGGCGGCGTCCAATGACACCGCCACGGTGTTGCTGGCGCTCAACGCCAGCGTGACCATCCAGAGCGTGCGCGGCACCGCTGCCCTGCCCCTTGGGCAGTTCTACGTGGCGGACGGCGTGCACAACACGGTGCTCAAACCGGATGAGCTGGTGGTGGGCGTCCAGGTTCCCACACATCCACGGCGCCGGGAGGGATTTGCCAAGCTGCGCCACCGTGCGGCCATTGATTTTCCCATGCTCAACGTTGCGGTGTGTGTGGCGCTGGATGACGGCGGTGCGGTGGAGCGGCTGGGAGTGGCCATCAGCGCGCTGGCCGCCCGGCCGGTGGTGCTGGATACGGTGCGCTTTGTGGGCCGCCTGCCGGACGCTGCGTTGTTGGACGAGGTGGCTACGTTGGCCCACACACGCTGCGTCCCGCTCAGCAACATTTGTGATGACCCGCAGTGGCGGCGGGAGATGGTGCCGGTCTTGGTGCGGCGCGCGTGGAAGGACGCTGTGTCTTCGCCTGCAGCCGCAGGCTGAGTGCTGACATTCAGCGCACCAGGGTCACGCTGCGAACGTCGGTGACATCCGCCTGTTGCATGACTGCGGCCTTGAAGCCCATGCCCTCTTGCACAATGACTGCCATGGGGATGTGGTGCACCGTGCCGTTCTGACGGCGCAGCGCGGCGTCCGCCACGCGCCAGGTTCCGCCTTCAAAGACCTCTGTCCAGGCGTGCCCAAAGACACCCACGCTGCCGTTGCGCAGTGCCACCACGGCCAGCCCGTTGACCACGCGTGCCGGCCAGCCAAACGCGCGCGCCACCGCCGTCAACAAGACAGCGTGTTCGGTGCAGTCTCCTTCGCGCCGGCGCGCCACCACGCTGGCCACATCCATGCCGCGCGAACCGTTTTTCTCTTTGATGTGTTCATCCACCATGGCCACCAACGTTTGCACGGGTGGACGTGCGCCGTGGATGCCCTTGATGTGCGCCACCAGTGCCGCAACCGGCGGTTCATCAAAGTCCACAAAAAAAGTGGCTGCGGTGTGTCCCGGTCTTGGAGCGTCCTTGGGCTGGGGCACCGGCCAGCGCACCGTGAACGTCCTGTTGGGGCCCGCTTCCAGGTTGAGCCGGCGCCCCACTTCCGGCAGCGCCGCCTGTTCTGCAACACCCAGGCGCACGCCTCCCGCCGTGGCGGCGGTGAGTCCTTGGGCGTCAACGGAAAATTCATGCAGAGGGCGGGGTTCAGCCTGTGCCGCCAGGGCGGTGCACAACAACCATACGCTCACGGGATGCCCCGCACGTAGAGCCGGTCAAAGGACATCACCACCTGGCCCAGCGGCAGCTCCGAGCGTTTGCCCAGGCCGTCATCATCCACCTCGTTGAGAATGCTCTTGCCGGCCATCACCACGTTCACGGTGCCGGGCCGCGGTCCGGGCGCCACCGTCATGGGCGTGGCGGCGTCCGGCGCCACCGACGCAACATACTGGTCCACCTCGCGTGCCTTTTGTGTCTTCACAACGTCCAACACCACCCGGCGCAGCTCCGCCTCGGAGGTGATGCCCTTGGCGGTGCGCGTCTTGAAACTCCCGCTGACTTCTTTGCTGGCGGTGGTGCCCTTGAAACCGTATTCGGATGGCGCGGTGCGGGTGACCTGCAGGTTGGTGGAGAGCTCGCCTCCCTCGGCGTGCAGGAACAACTTGCTGGTCACCACGCCGTCTGCGTCACTGGTCTCCTTGGATACGGTGTCCACCGCAATGAACTGCCCCGGTCCACGGGCCGCCAGCAGCGCATCTGTGGAGTCACATTGGGTGCCACTCTTGGTGCGCGTGCACGCGTGATGGGAGAAACCCAGCGTGGCGCTGCCCATGTGGACCACCTGGATCTCCACGTAGTGGTGCCCTGGTTTGGTCCATCCGGTGGGAGCAAATGTGGCCGCGGCACCCAGGGCCACACGTTTGAAGGACTCCTGGTAGCCGGGCTCGTCATGCATGCACATCAGCGAACTGTTCCCGCGCACATGCACCATCATCTTGAGCTGGCCCATGGCCTTGTTGCCGTTGACCTCTGCAAGGTAGTCCGCGTTGGCAAACAGCACCGGCTGTTCTTCCACCATCTTGACGTCGGTGATGGCCACCCCCCGGAATGTCACGCTCTTTTGCGCGGCGCCCAGGACGGCGGCCATGGCGCCCGCGGCATCCAACGGCTGCGCATGGACAAAACACTGCATGGGGCCCTTGGTGCCCAGGTCCACCTTGACCAGTTGTTGCCCTTCCACCGCCTGGACCTCCGGAGGTGCGGTACCTTCCACCTCCAGCGTGAAGCCTGTGCCACTGGCCTTCTGGCGGCCCAGGGCGGGAAACTCGCGGGCCACCATGGCGGCAAGTTCCGGCGACAGGCCCTTGGAGGGTGCGGCCGGCTGCGGCTTGGCTTCCGCGGCAGGAGGGGGCGTTGCCTTGGCGTCTGGACGCTGCTCGGCCTTGGAGGAGCAGGCGGCGAGGGCGGAAATGCAACACACAAGCCTCACAACGTTTTCAACGCTCCGGTTCATGCGGGCCTCTTTCAACGTGGGATGGATGTTTCAAGTGTGCGCATTGCGGGCCGCGCGTGGCAAGCACCGGGTACACAGTTCAACGTGCGCGGTCCCCAAAGTCTTCCGCCATGGCAAAACGCACCACGCGCTCCAGGTAGTCCAACACCGGCGGCGCCGCCGCATCCGGCCCCAGCACCGAACAGAGGCGCGCAGTGTCAAACACGGGGTTGTGCACAAAATACGGCATGTAGGCCTCGCCGCCCCGCAGGATGGCGCGGCCTCTCTTGGTGACGGCGAGAAACGGGGCCACCAACGGGCGGCCAAAACGCCGGTAGCGTTGTTGATCCATGTAGCGCACCGGCGGTCCTCCGGTGACGGTCTGAATGTGCGCGGCCAGCTGGCGCACCGTCTTGGCGGCGTCACCGGCGGCCAGGTGGAAGGTCTGCCCCAGCGTTGCGGGGTTGCGCCGCAGGCGTGCCAGACGGTCCGCCACGTAGTCCACGGGAACAATGTCCACGCGCGCATCCGGGCTGCCGGGAAACGTCTTCCACCAGCCACGCACGTAGACCTTGAGGGGCCAGTACAACACGTTGAACGCGCGCGTGGCGCCGGACGTGCTGTCTCCCACCACAATGGAGGGCCGGTGGATGGCAGCGGGCAAACCTTGTTGCATGGCCGCCATCACGCGCAGCTCCCCTTGCAGCTTGGACCATTCGTAGGTGTTGCGGAACTGCTGGCCAATGTCCGCCTCATGTTCATGGAAGCGGCCAGCGTGTTGGCCCGCAACGTACGCCGTGGAGACATGGTCCAGCCGCCGAAGCCTCCCGCGCTCCAGCAAGGTGCGCGCAACATCCAGCACGTGGGTCACCGCGTTGATGTTGGACTGCGCAGCATCTTTTGCGGGCAGGTCAAACCGCACCGACGCTGCGGCGTGCACCACGGAGGTCACCAGGGACGCCACCGTTTCCCGCGCTGTCTCATCCAGCCCCAGTCCCGGTGCGGAGACATCACCGCGTACGCCCAGCAGACGTTCTGCGTCTCCACCACAGCGTTGGCGCAGCTGGGCCAGCCGCGCTTGCAGGTCTGCGTCATCCCGCGCCCGCACCAGCGCCATCACGCGCGTGTTGGGGTCCTTGAGCAGGCGGGCACACAGCGCGGTGCCCACCTGTCCGGTGGCGCCGGTGACCAGGACAACATCATCATTGGGCTGCGTGGTCATGGGCGCGGTCCCTCAGGCCGCAAGGTCATGTTTGATGCGCGCGGTGACCTGGTGCGCCTGGAGCTGGGAGTACGCGCCATCCGCCTGTTGGGTCACGCCCAGGTTGGACAGCACGTAATGCCGCTGCGGGGTGACCCCGCATTGGGCCAGGGATGCCTGGACGCAGCCCACCGGACAACCATCCACCGCAATGATGGCCCTGTCCCCGTGGAGCAGCTCCATGGTGCGCGGCATGCGTGCCTCCAACAATGCCACGGTCTCCCGCTGGGCCACGCCCGCATCATCCAGCGCCAACGCCACGTGGTTGGCCACCGCGGCCGCACCACAATTTCCCGGGCACGCAAACACCAGTGGCGTGTGTGCTGCCGGGGCCGGATGTGTCAACGGGGCCGCGTGGGGGTTCACGGTCAACCAGGGCTGCGCGGCGGGAGCGTTCTTCGTCACCACAAATGCGGCTCCCTGGCCCGAAGGGTGCTCGCGTTCACCGCGCTCCAACAGCGCGCGCCGTTTCACCCAGCCCGGTTGGTCCAGGCGCAGCACGCTGTAGGTGTGGCCGCCCGTTTCCTCCTGCGCAATGGCGCGGTACCCCAGGCGTTTGAGGATGGCCTGCGCGGCGGCATTGTCGGTGCGCGTGCGTCCAATGAAACACTCCAGGCCCACGTGATCCATCAGGTAGTGGCTCATGGCGTCCACGGTGTGGATGGCGCTGAACGCATCCCGGTCCTGCTCCCGCGGTATGGCGTACGCAAACTCCCACTGCGGGACTTCTTCACCCGGCGGGATGACCAGCGCAAAACCAATGCGGCGTCCATCCAGGCGGTGGATGATGCCCACAACGACGGGAGACCAGCGGGAGGCCAGCAGGAATCCCACGCCGGCATGTGCACCGTTTCCAAACATGGCCTGGATGTGCGGCGCGTCCAGTTGCCGGGCCACCCACACACGGTCCAGTCCGGAAGCGGGGCACAAAACAATGGTCCGGCGTTGGATGGACACGCGCATCACATCACCTCTGGTCCCGCACCGGCGGAAACCACGCCGGACGGAGGGTTGGATGTTCGCAACACAAGGTTCTGCACCTGCCGCAGCTTGTGGCTGCGGGGATCACGCGGAAGGTCTGACTGGATGTTGATGTCCACGCGCACCACGTCCTGAAGGTGATGCCGCAACAGGTAGGCACCAAAGCGCGCCTTGAGGTGTTGCTCCACCTGGGCGGCGTGCGCCCCCGGGAGGATGGTGGCGTGGACGTCCAGCTGGTTCTGCCGGGCGTGGATGAGCTGGAACTGCCGCAGCCCCGGGACCCCCAGAAAGACCACCTCCAAGGGAATGGGCGGGTGTGCCTGGGGCCGGCCGTGCGCGTCCTCCAGCACCAGCGTGTCATCCACGCGGCCTTCCACCTGGATGCGCCGCAGCGGCGAGCCGCACGCGCAACCGCCGTGGGCGTGCAGCGTCACACGGTCCCCCAGTTGGTACCGGATGAGCGGCTGCGCGCGGTTGAGCAGGTTGGTGACCAGCACCTGCGCGCCGGGTGTCCCGTCCGGGACCGGCGCGCCGCGGGCATCCACGGTTTCCACAATGCACACGTCTTCATTGAGGTGCAGGCCGCCATGCCGGCACTCCACGGCCATCACCGGGCATTCGGTGGCACCGTAGGTTTCTGCAATTTGCGCGGAGGGAAAAGCCTGCCGCAACACAGCGCGCGCGCCGGGGGTCAACGGTTCGCTGCCGGTGCTCACAAACTCCGGTGACAGCTGGAGCCGTCCCTGCAGCTGTTCCTGGGCCAGCACTTCCAAGGACGTGGCGTAGCCGTGAAGGAAATGTGGCGAAAATGCCTGGATGGCCTCCCGCAGTTCCGCGCTGGAACGCTCCACATCAAACATGCGCGTCAACATCATGGCACGCGCCGGCAACGGTTCATCCCGCGCCAACAACCACGTCACGTAGGGGCCCGCCATGGCGACGATAAATCCCATGCGGTAACGCCGCCACGGTCCAAAACGCAGCAGGTCCCGCGGGCCCAGCCGGTGGCGCAACGTGCGGGCAAACAACACCCCGCGCATCAGGTCCCAACCGCGCCGGTCATGCACAAAACACCCCACCTCGCCGGTGGTGCCGCTGGTCAAAGCACCCACCAGGCCACGTTGAGCCAGGCCCGCGCCCTGGTCCTGCACCGCCAGGCGTTGTGCCCCGGTGAGCGTCAGCCCACGCAGCGTGAGACCCTCTTCAAAATGTTCCATGAGGACGGCCTTGGACACCGGCGGCACTGCAGCAAGGTCCACCGGGCCGTCCACCGCAACCGCAGCCAGCTGCCGGGCCCAGAACGGGCTGTTGGTGCGCGCGTGGGACACCAACGCCCGCAGCAAACGTTGTTGATGCGCCAGGATGTGCGCGCGGCTCCAGGTTTTTTCCCGCCACAGGGCGCCAAGTGCGCCGCGGGCAAACTGCACACTGCTCATGGGTGTGCTGTCCTTGTGCCCCCAACACACAAGCCTACTGCGCACGCGTGGCTGCGCCTATGGGCGCGTCAGGGCGGCACGGCGGCCAAAGTGACGCGGCGGAATGTATGTGCGGGGCGTTTTTATGGTTGCTGGGCGGCCTGGATGGCCGCGCGGGTCTCAGCCACCGCCGCATGGAACTGGGGCTGGTCCACCACGCCAAGGCGGGCGCACGCGGCCGCCGCGGCGTCATGCAGGTTGAAGCGGGCCAGTGTGGCCGCGTTGTGGCCGTCCCGGTTCACCGCATGGAGGTTGGCCCCGCGCGCGGCCAGGAGCTCCACAAACTCCACGCTTCCAAAAAGTGCAGCCTCCAGAAGGGGCGTGGTCCCGGTGCGCGGGTCCACCGCGTCAGGGTGTGCACCGGCGTCCAGCAGCAGGGCTCCCACCTCCACGTCTCCCTGCACCGCGGCGTCAAACAGCGGCGTGGCGCCAAACACACCCGGCGCGTTCACGTTGGCGCCGGCCTCCAGAAGCAGCGCCACCATCACCGCGTCATTGCGGCGGATGGCGGTGGTGAGCAGCACATGCGAGGACAACAGCGGCTGCGCGCCCGCCGCAATCAACCCGCGAACGCGCGCGTGGTCACCCTGTTGCACCGCGTCCAGCAGGGCAGGCTCGGTCATGGCTGGCGCTCGGTGGCCACGTGGGTGACCACCATGCCGGTGGCGCCCAGGTATTCGGCCATGATCCACGCGTTGGAGCGGTGGACGGTTTGCACGCGCACTTCATCCATGCGCCCGTCCAGGAAGTCCCGTTGGACGCCGCCAAAATACCGGTGGCCAATGCCCACGGTGGTGGGCGCCAGGTCCCCGTTGTTGAGCGCCGGATCCAACAAGCCCGGGTCCACCGCGGCGCCGTTGATGAAGAGGCTGATGGAGTTGCCACTGTCCACCGTCAGCGCCACGTGCGTCCAGGAGTTGGCCACCAACGGTGCAGGCGCGTTGATGTTGGTGGAGTCGGTGAACGCCCGCGCCTCCATCTCCAGCAAGCCGTCATCCAGGTGCATGGTGACGCCGTCGCTGGAATAGTCGTTTTCGTTTCCTTTCCTCAGGTGCACCAGGCCGGTGAAGCCGTTGGTGGGCACTGCCGGCAGGTTCACCCAGGCGCTCAGGGTGAGCTGTCCAAGGTTGCTCAGCCCAACAATGGTGTTGGCGCCCGCCTCTTGCCCGCCGTGGAACTCCAGCGCGTCTCCCACCAGGCCGGTGGCGGTGGTGATGGCGTTGTTCATGAAGATGGTTCCGTTGGACTGCGGGCCAGGCACTCCGCCGGTCATGTGCCAGGCAGCGAGGTACCCCGCAAACGGCGAGGGTGTGGTGCCAGGCAAGGTTGTACCGGCGGCGGACCAGTACACATCCACCAGTTGCGTCCCATTGGCGCCGGCCAGCTCAACCCACAAGGCGCCGCGGGTGTTGGTCCAATCAAGGAAGTCCACCTCGGTGGGAACGCGCGCGCCGTTGACCAGCACCACCAGCGTACCCATCAACGCGCAGGCGGGAAGCAGGGAAGGGGCAAGGTCCAGCCGCACCGGTACGGGCTCACCCACGGGAAACAGCGTGGTGTCCACGGCAAAGACCACGCGGCCCAGCTGCAGTGGGTCAGGCCAGGCGGTGGTGGCCGCCGGCAGGTTGTCCCCGCAGAAAGGCACCGCGGCATCCGGGACGCCAGCGTCGGGGATGGTGGCATCTGGCGGTCCGGCGTCCAGCCCACCCGCGTCCTCCACCGTGGAGGCCGCATCCTGGGTTGCCGCGGCATCAACGGTCTGGGCGGCATCCATCCCGGTCACGGCCGCATCACTGGGGTCCACTGCAGCGTCGGCGGGGGTGGCCGCGTCGGGCACGCGCGCATCCGCACGTTGGGCGGCATCCAACGCACCACCGTCAGGATCCATTGAAGCATCGGTGCGCAACGCCGCATCAGGTGTGTTGTTGATGTTTCCCGCATCCAGGCCACCGGTGGTGTCCTGGCGGCATGTTTTGTCGGCAGCACACTGGTAGCCCGCTGCCAGGTCACAATCCGCGGTGGTGTTGCAGGGATAGTTGGGAAGTGGGCAGGCCGTCACAACCGACAGCAACAGCCCCGCCACCAGGCCGGACCGCGCAACGGTCATGGCGTGACGTCCTTTTCGCGCTGGTGGATGGGGATTCCCGCGGCGTTGGCGTTGGCTTCCATCCACTGGTGCAGCAACGGCATGGCCTGCGGGAGGTGATGGCCTTCGCGGCGTTCGTACGCCTCACGCAACAACAACCAGGCCTGCTCCAGGTCATTGAGCTGGGACCAGGCCCACGCGCTCAACCCCAGCAGTGCGGCGGCCCCGGTGATGGAGAGGGAAAACCGGCTCACGGCGTGGACGTGGTCCTCGTCCAGACCGTGGCGCCCTTGCGCCATGGCCACGTACAGCGTGGAGGTCCAGTACAACAGCTTGAGGTATTCGCCCTCGGGTTCCGGGCCAAGCTCCAACAGCAACGCCCGCGCGTCGGTGGCGCGGTTGAGGTTCACCAGCGTGAGCACCTGCGCGTACGCGGTGGTGCGGGCAAACAGTTGTTTGCTCTTGCGGCCATAGATGCGAAGGGCGGCCTCCTGGTGCTCCAGCGCCTCCACAAAACGTCCCTGCCGCATGCACAACGCGCCCAGGTTCTGTTTGGCCAGCGCCTTGACGCCGGCCGGCACGCCCCACCCCGAAGCCAGCTGAAGGAAGATTGCTTCAGCTTCATCATGGCGGTCATGGACCAGCAGCTGTGTGGCGTGTTGCACCATGCGTCCCTGGCCCACGCGGTAGCCCGCCCACGCCGCCAGGACCGCGCCCAGCACAAACCCCGGAATGCCCAGGATGGACCCGTAGAGGGAGATGGCGGCCAGCAGCGTGCCGCCCAGCAGGCCATAGGAAGCGCCCTGCAACACGCGGTAACGCGTGGGGGAACGCACCCGTCCATGGCGGTCCACGTGCAGAAACGAGCGCGCCGGAGCCGCGGCCAGGGTTTTGGACAGCACCATGGGCGGCAGCGGGGCCGTGTTGGGCGCGGCCAGGGGCGTGGCCAGTTGCAGTGCCTTGGACGGGTTTTCTGACGCCATGATGTTTCATGCTACCAACCCGCCCCCCAAACCGCATGGCCAACAGCCAACCAAGGTGGGACACCGTGCGGTGGACGGTGGTCTGGGTCCGCTGGGCAACAGACACTGTGGTGAAAGTCACACAGGGGGCCCGTCGGGGCACACGGTCCCGGCGCCACATCCTTGTCTGGCCGCGCAGTTGCCGCGCGGGCACAGCCCTTGCGTTGGACCTCACCGGAAGGTGGTGAGGCATGCGTTCTCTTCAGTTGTTTCTGGGGGCATATCTGGCGGGCCAGGGCTGGTCCCAGCACATGCAGGATGAAGACGTGGATCCCGCGTTGCTCCCCGCCAGCAGTGCGGCGTTGTTGCCCGGCCTGGGCTGCAGCTGGACGCAGGTGGTGGCCCGTCAACGCCACCGCTCTGGCCGCACGCCCGTCACGCCGCGTTGACCGCGGCGGCTGCACCGCAGCACATCAGGGACGCAGCCTGCGGCTGCCGGTGTGGTCAGTGGGGTCCGGGACGCGGGGCGCCAGGCGGCGTGGCGCCGTGCTGTTGCGGCATTCCCGGTTCAGCGCCTTCTTCGGTTTCTTCAAAATCCTCCACGCTGCTGGGAAGCTCGGCGCGGCGGCCGTTGTCCACCAGACCCACCATGGTGCCGCCCCGCGCCATGACGTAGATATCCCCGCCCACACGTTTTCCAAAGAGCATGGCGGCCAGCACCTTGCCCGCGCCGTCTTTGACCTCCACCACCTGCGTGGGCTTGTTGAACCCGTAGGTCTCCAGCTCGGCGGCGGTGGGCGCGCTGTCCTTCACCACACTCTTGACCTTGAAGTTGTAGATGCCAAACAACGCGCTGGAGCCCTTCCAGCCCTTGGCCCGGGCTTCTTTGGGCTGGGTGAGTTTCCAGGTGACCGCGCCAATGGAGGCGTCCGGCTGGACCTCCTTGACCAGCGTGATGGGTTTCCCATCCGGCAGCGTGGTGGAGATTTCCCGCACCAGGTCCCGGTCAAAGTCCACCACGCGTTTGTCCCGCCACCACAGCAGGTTGTGGATGAGGCCCACAAACGGGGTCTCCACCACCTCAACAACCACCGGGTTGTCCTCACGCATGGCGTAATATTTCATGGTGGTGCCGTCATCGGCGCGGCCCAGGCGCACCACCTCGGTGCGGCCCCGTCCCTGCACCGTGATGCGGAACGTGGGCGGGTCCAGGCCCAACGCCTTGAGGTCCGGTTTTTCACCCTCCACAAACGCCATGGCGCGCACCGTGGCCAGCGTTTGCAGCGTCTTGCCAATCTCCTCACCGTCTGCGCGGGCGTGGATGGGCTCCTCCAGGTTCCACGGGTCATCCCAGTTGGGTTTTTCTCCGGCAATGATGCGTGACGCCTTGAACGGCGTGGCGTCCTTGAGACCGTTGACCTCCACCTGCAGGGTGACGGTGTCACCGGTGGCCAGCACCACCAGGCGTTTGTCCCGGATGTCCAAGAACGTCTTCTGGAAGGGCGCAATATGGAACGCAAAGGTGGACGCCACCGCCGCCGTTTCCGGCTGTTCACCGGCGCGCACGTATGCCGTGTCATCAAAAGAATTCTTGCGTCCCACCCAGATGTGGATGGTGCGGCCGTCTTTGAGGGTGGCGGCAACCTTGATGTTGGGCTTGTCCAGTTCCACGCGGTCCGCCGGCATCTCTTCAGCCTTGAACCGGGTGCGGAAGCTCAGGTTGGCCACCGCGGACACCATGGAGTCCACCGTGTTGTCCTCGGCCAGCGCCGGGCGCGGTTCGGTGGCCCGCCAGTGGCTGCCGGTTTTTTCCAGCGTGAGCTTCTCGCTGGGGTGCTGGATTTCCAGCTTCACAATGTCCTCGGACTTGACGTCCGGGAACGCCCGCTTCTCTTTCTCCTTGGCCTCCCGGACCTGGTTGCGGCCTTCCTTGTCCTTCTGGGCCCAGTAGATGCCGCCACCGGCCAAGGCCACCATGACGCCCCCGGCCAGCAGGCTGCGTTGGATCTGGTTCATGGGTGTCCCCTTCCAAAAGCTGCCAAACGTGGTGGAGTCTTCACCGGCGCCGGCGCACCAGCCAGATGGCCAGGCCCACGCTCAACAGCGTCACCGGCAGGCCATCCAGGGCAAAAAATGCAATGAGGTTGGCGGTGGCGGGGGTGAGTTGGATGCGGCTGGCAGACCGGTTGCGCGGGCGGATGCTTATCTTCTGTTCGTCCTCGGCCACGTAGGCCACCGCGTTGAGGAGCAGGTCCCGGTTGGAACCCAGCTGCCGGAACTGGTTGCCGGCCAGCTCGGCGTCTCCAAACACCACAACCCGCGCCTCGTCACCGCGTTTGTCCGCAGCTTCCTTGGTGTCCTTGGTGGACACCGCCATGATGGACACCGGGCCGCGCATCTCGCCGTCATTCCACTGCCATTCCCCCGCCTGGATGTTGGTCTCTCCCCAGGAGCGCGGGTTGGAGAACGCCAGCTCGGTGGTGAAGATGCCGGGATTTTCGGTGCGGGTCTTGGTGACGCTGCGGCTGGACTTGAAGACCGTCATCAGCCCTTCCATCTGCTTGACGGCGGGATGGGCGCCGTATTGCCCCACAATGGCCGCGTCCGGTCCCTGGCCCAGCAGCTGCCCAAACTGCGTGGCGTCCAGCACCATGTTGTTGCCCAGCTCCAGGTTGAACGCCTTGAGCACGGCCTCCAGGCCGGTGTCCACAAACGGTTCGGTCAACAGGATGAGCTTGCCGCCCAGGGCCAGGTAGTCCCCCACCAGGCGGGCTTCCGGCTCCAGAAAAGGCTTGCGCGGGTTGACCACCATGAGCACCGCGGTGTCCGCGGGGATGGCCATCTTGTCCACCAGGTTGAGCGTGTCCAGCTCGTAACCCTCGGCGCGCAGGTCGGTGGTGGTGGCCTTGAGCCCGTCGGCGGTTTCTCCCTCCAAAGCACCTTCACCGTGGCCGGTGGTGAAATAGAGCTTCTTGCGCTCTTGCGTGGCCACCTGGATGAGCGCGTTGGTGAGGGCCTCCTCGTTGACCTCCTTGAGGCGGACCTCGCGGCCCCCGGTCTCCATGATGATGCGCGGGGACTGTTCGGTGACCTTGTAGCGTTCCACCTTGTCCGGGTGCATTTCCGGGTTGACCAGCTCCAGCTTCAACCGGTCTGTCTCCAGGCGGTAGCGGTCCACCAGGTCTTCCACGGCCTGACCTTCTGGAGAGTCCTTCATGTAGAACGCGGTGATGAGGACGTCAGACTTGAGGTCCTTGGCCACCTTGAGGGACTGGTCAGACAGCGTGAAGACCTTGTCCTTGGTGAGGTCAATCTCCGTCTTGGCGGTCACCACCACGTAGTTGAGGACCCCCAGCACGCCCACAAACCCCGTGGTCAGGAAGATGGAGCTCAACACGTACGCGGTGTTCTTCTTGGTCACGCCTTCCCGCACGCCCTCCCAGTTGAGGATGAGGGATGACGCCACCATGGCCAGGCCCACCGCCAGCTTGCCCAGCAAAAAGGCGCTGTCCAGGGGGAAGAACATGACCGTGATGAGGCTGGTGACCAGGACCACCGCGCCAACAACGCCCAACATGATGGAAGCAACGCGCATGGGTTGTTTCCTCCCACAACAAAATCAGTGCAACACCAACAACGGGGAAAGGGTGCCCGGCAACAACGTGTTTCAGGTCCAGCGCTGGCTTTCCACCGCGCGGATGGAGAGGAACAACATCAACGCAATGAAGGACAGGAAGTACACCATGTCCGCCACCGAGAAGACGCCGCGGGCAAAAGACTCAATGTGGGACAACAGGCTGAGCCAGGCCAGCGCCGAGCCCAGCTGGCCTTCCAGGCTGCCGCCAATGCCGCGCAGCACCCAGAAGAAAAGCAGCGTCATCATGCCAATGACCGCCGCCACAATCTGGTTGTCCGTGATGGAGGAGGTGAACAGGCCCACCGCGCAACAGGTGGCCCCCATCATGACCAGGCCCAGCAGGCCCATCCACGTGGTGCTCCAATCCAGCACGCTGCGGTCACCCACGCCCTCGCCAAACGCCTCCAGGATGAACGCGTAGACAAAACAGATGGCCGCCAGGCACAGCACCATGGTCACCGCGCCCAGGTACTTGGCCAGCACCACCGTGGCGGGGCGCACCGGGCTGCTCATGAGCAGCTCCATGGTGCGGTTGCGCCGTTCTTCGGCAATGAGGCGCATGGTGAGCAGCGGCAGCATGAACAGGAAGATGATTTGCACGTAGCCCACGTACAGCGGCGTGAGCACCGAATCATTGAGGTTGAGCCGGTCCAGCAGGTCCGCCCGCTGGTACTGCTCAAACTGCATGATCTGCATCTGGAAGCGCTGCACAAAGCTCCAGAAGAAGAAGCTGGCCACAATGGAGAACAACGCAAACACCACGTAGGCCACCGGCGTGGTGAAGTAGATCTTGAGTTCCTTGCGGTAGATGCCCATCAACGGACGCATGGTGGGTGACTCCGGAACGTCAACAAGGTGTGCTGCACAAAAGGAATTCGCGGGAGGACGGCTTCACATGTTGGTGAGCTTGAGGAAGATTTCCTCCAGGCCCATCCCGTCATGTTTGTTGCGCAGGGTCTCCAGCGTGTCATCTGCCACCACGCGGCCGCGGGAGATGATGAGCGCGCGCGAACACGTCATGGTCACCTCCTGCATGATGTGCGTGGACAGGATGACGGTGTGGTGGCCGCCCAGCTCCCGGATGAGGTCCCGCACATCCCCAATCTGGCGGGGGTCCAGGCCCACGGTGGGTTCATCCAGGATGAGCACGTCCGGGTCCCCCAACAGCGCCTGGGCCAGCCCCACGCGCTGGCGGAACCCCTTGGAGAGGTTGCCCACCAGGCGGTTCATGACGTCGGTGACGCGGGCGCGCCGGGCCACGCGCTCAATCTCATCCTTGAGGCCCGCCCCCCCCAGGCTCTTGAGGCTGGCGGCGTAATTGAGCTGGTCCAGCACGGTGAGTTCCACGTGCACCGGTGGGATTTCGGGCAGGTAGCCCACGCGGCGTTTGGTCTCCATGGGCTGCTCAAAGACGTCATGGCCGGCAATGCGCGCGGTGCCGCGGCTGGCCGGAATGCAGCCCGCCAGGATGCGCATGGTGGTGGACTTGCCGGCGCCGTTGGGCCCCAGGAAGCCCAACACCTCACCCTTGCGCACCGTGAACCCCACGTCCTGGATGGCGGGTTCATCCCGGTAGAACTTGGTGAGGCCACTGACCTCCACCATGAGCGGCTGGTTTTGCGTCTGGGTGGGCTTGCCGGGGGGCAGGCCTCCGGCGCCGGGTTGTTCGGTGGCTTCCATGAGAGAAACCCTCCGTGCATCAAACAGGGTGGTGTGGCCCGTCCCAAAGGCCCCGTCTACCGGGGTGCCCATTGGGCTGGAGCGCGCAACCTAGTGGGAGCGGAAAACTTGTCAACCAGTTCAAGGCCTTGCCCCTGGCTCGGGCAGGCGCCCACCATGGGCCGTCCAAGGAGGACCCCATGGCTGGCTGGACGTTGGCAGGGTTGTTGGTGGCAGCGGTGTTGGCCGGTTGCCAGTCTGACCAGACGGTGAAGGCGGCGCGGGCCTACGGGCGGGCCGAGACGTTGTCTGCGTACGGCGCACGCCCCGCCCAGACCTCCATGCTGCGCATGGCCCGCACGGTGGAAGCGTTGCAGGCCGCCCTGCGGTCCAGCCCGGATGGCGGCGTGGACGCCGCCGAGGTGGAGCGCCTCCTGGGAGAGCTGGACCTGGTGGCGGCAGATTTATCCAAAGATTCCTCCATGCAAAAACACCCGGCCATGCAGCGGGATTTCTCTGCATTTCTGGAGGATGTTTCGGCGGCGCGCAGCGCGGCCAGGGCCACACCGCCAGACACCGCCCCGGCGCAGGCCATCACCGCGGCGTGCTACCACTGCCACCAGAACTGAGGGTCCCAACGGCCCGGTTTTGTCTGCCGCCCGCACCCAGCTGCACTGTCTGCAGGTCCCGGCCGGCGCAACACCGTGCCGTGCGCCCCGTGCCCATGATCCGGCGCAGGCCTGGGCAAAAAATGCAGATTTACCGCTTGGAAATTTCATGAATTGACGGGGCTGGGCTGGTTTTTATTGAGAAATAATTCCCCACAAATTCATCAACCGGGTTGACTTCCGTGCTCCCGGTGGTACAGTCTCCCCATACCGAACTCCCCCTGGCCATCGACCAGCGGGCGACGTTCTGAAGCCACACCCCTTCCTCCTGGTGTGGATGCCCTTCGGTTCCTCGAGTCCAATCTGCCCGGAACCACGTTCCGGCAAGCCAGGTCCATTCGCGGTCCGTCGCGCCTGGTTTTGCGCCGGACGGGGGCCTGTTCTTCCAACCCAATGGAGTCAACCCATGCGCGTTTCCCTGTGCGTTCTACCCGTGTGTCTTGTGGCCGCCGCGTGCGGCGCCCTGCCCGGCACCAACAAGAATGACGGCCCGGTCCAGCTTGGGCGTGCCGGAGAGTTTGCCATCCTGGCCAAAACCCAGGTTTCCACCATCCCCACGTCTGCCGTGACCGGCAACGTGGGCGTCAGTCCGGCGGCGGCCACGTTCCTCACCGGGTTTGGCCAGACCGCAGACGCCACCAACACCTACGCCACGTCCCCGCAGGTCACCGGGCGGCTCTACGCGGCGGACCAGACGCCACCTACGTCCTCCATGCTCACCACCGCGGTGTCTGACATGGAAGCGGCATTTTCAGACCTTGCCGGGCGCGCCCCGGACAAGACCGAACATGGCGCCGGCAACATTGGCGGCATGACGCTGGAGCCCGGCGTGTACAAGTGGGGCACTGGCGTCCTGATTCCTACCAGCCTCACGCTGCAGGGCAGCTCCACGGATGTCTGGATCTTCCAGATTGCCCAGGACCTCACCGTGGCCAATGGCACGCAGGTGGTGTTGGGCGGCGGCGCCCTGGCCAGGAACATCCACTGGCAGGTGTCCGGGTTGGTGGACCTTGGAACCACGTCACACTTTGAAGGGAACATCCTGTGTCAGACGGCAATCACGCTGCACACCGGCGCAACCATCAATGGACGGCTGCTGGCGCAGTCTGCAGTGAGCATTGACGCCAGCACGGTCCGCGCGCCGGAATAAATGAATAATCAAACCAATCATAATATCAACAAATAACCAGGAGTTTACCGTGAGATCCTTGAAGATTCTTGTGCCCCTGTTTTTTGGTCTGGCGTGTACCACCAGCAGCACCTCGGACGGCGGGGACAACACCCCGGCGGACGGCGGCGCCTCCAGCGGCAACCAGAGCAGCAGCGGGTCCACCAGCCGCCAAAGCAGCAGCGGGTCCACCAGCCGCCAAAGCAGCAGCGGGTCCACCAGCCGTCAAAGCAGCAGCGGCTCCACCAGCGGCCTGGCCAGCAGCGGGCAGAACAGCAGCAATGCCTCCAGCGGTCTGGGAAGCAGCAGCTCGCTTCCCAACACGCCGCCGGAGGTCTCCTCCACCCTGCCCGCCAACCTGGCGGTGAACGTATGGACCGGCCAGCGGGTGACCGCCACGTTCAACAAGGCCATGAACGCCGCCACGCTCACGCCCCAGTCCTTCACCCTGATGCAGGGTGTCACCCCGGTCACCGGAACTGTGAGCTATGACGCCGTCACCAACACGGCAGCGTTCATCCCCATGGCGGCGCTGATGCCGTCACTGCAATACACCGCAACCATCACCACCGCGGCCCAGGCTGCTGCGGGTCTTGCCCTGGCACAGGCCAGGGTCTGGACCTTCACCACCCATGCTGGCGTGAGCACCAGCCCGGTGAACCTTGGCACCGCCGGGAACTACGCCATCCTGGCCCAGACGCAGATTTCCACCGTCCCGCCTTCAGCCATCACCGGCAACATTGCGGTGAGCCCTGCTGCAGCCACCTTCATCACCGGGTTCTCCCTCACCCTGGACGGCACCGGCACCTTCTCCACGTCTCCACAAATCACCGGCCGGGCCTATGCGGCGGACTACACGTCACCCACGCCGTCCAACCTGACCACCGCCATTGGTGACATGGGGATTGCCTTCACCGACGCGGCCGGCCGCCCGCCGGACGTCACCGAGCTTGGCGCGGGCAACATTGGTGGCATGACGCTGGCCCCCGGCGTGTACCGCTGGGGCACCGGGTTGCTCATCCCCGCGGATGTCCAGCTCAATGGTGGCGCCAACGACGTGTGGATCTTTGAGATTGCGCAGGACCTCACGGTGGCCAACGGCGTCAACGTCTCCCTGGCCGGGGGCGCGCTGCCCCGCAACGTGTTCTGGCAGGTGTCCGGGCTCATCCAGCTTGGCACCACCGTCCACATGGAAGGCATCATGCTTTCCCAGACGGCCATCACCCTGGGGACGGGCGCCACGGTGAATGGGCGGTTGTTGGCCCAGTCTGCGGTGAGCCTGGACAGCAGTACGGTGACCGCACCCACGCCCTGACGTTGGCGGGTGTTGAATGAAAAGAATGCCCACGGGGCCGCGTAGGTGCGGTCCCGTGGGCTTTTTGCGTGAGACAGGCGGGGCCTGATGGACTCACCTGCCTTGTGGCTTGGCGTCCGTCTTCACGGTCAGCAGGTGGTCAATGTGGAACGCACCAAACACGCCCTTCATGGCCCCTTCCAGCTGCGCGTTGTAGGTCCCAAGCGCAGCACCCATGCCCATCTTGTCCACCATGGTGCGGAACGGCCGCTCTCCCCGGGGCTGGCCCACCAGCGCCACAATGGCGTCTGCCACGTTGGCCGGGTTCTGAACCGGATTGCCGGCAAGTGCCTGCTCAAACCCATTGAAAAACGCGTCCGGCATGTCCTTCATGGCGCCGTAACTGCTGGCACGCGCGGGTTCACTGGGTCTCAACAGGTTGCCCATGAAGCTGGTGGGATACCCGCCCGGCTCCACAATGCAGGTCTCAATGCCCAGCTGGCCCAGTTCCACGCGGTAGTTCTCAGACAGGGCCTCAAGCGCCCACTTGGACGCGTTGTACGGGCCATAAAACGGCACAACCATGCGCCCCAGCAAACTTGAGATGTTGATGAACAACCCCTGCCCGCGCTCCTTGAAGTGCGGCAGCACAGCCCGGCTCACGCGCTGCACTCCAAACACGTTGACCTCAAAGACCTTGCGCCAGTCATCCGTGGTGAAACATTCCTGGAAGCCCAGCACGCCCACGCCGGCGTTGTTCACCACCACATCAATGCCCCCCAGCCTGGAGAGCGCAGCAGAGACCCCCTGGTCCACACTGCCGTCCTGGGTGACGTCCATCTCCACCACGGTGACGCCCAGTTCCTTGAGCTGGGCCGCCGCGGCCTTGTTGCGCCCGTTGGCGTCACGCACCGTTCCCGCCACCTTGTGTCCGGCCTTCACCAGCGCCGACACGGTCAACTTCCCAAACCCTCCGGCTGCGCCGGTGATCAAAACGTTGCTCATGGTGATTCCTCCTGGTGGGTGCGCACCCTAAGGACGTACAATCTGATCCGGAAGTAGGCACCTTTTTGTGCTGTACGCACCAACTGGTAACCATGAAGCCCCTGATGAGGAGAGGATGATGGCCCCCAAACCCGAATGTGCAGACGTGGCAGGGCTGGTGCGTGAAACCCTTGGCCGGATTGCGGACAAGTGGACCCTGGTCATTGTGGATGAACTGGATGGTGAAACGCTGCGGTTCTCTGATTTGCAGCGGCGCGTGGGCGGCGTGAGCCAGAAGATGCTCACCCAAACGCTGCGGGAGATGGAGAAGGACGGGCTGGTGGAGCGCAAGGTCTACGCACAGGTCCCCCCGCGGGTGGAGTACCGGCTCACCACCATGGGGCGAGAGCTGGGTGAAGCGGTGTGTTCGGTGTGGCGTTGGGCCAAGAAGCACCACGCACATGTGGAGCGCAGCCGGCAGGTCTTTGAAGCCCGAAAGGGCTCAGCAGCAGCCTGAACGTATTTGAATGACCGCGTGACACCGTGCCCGGTTGCCACCGCCGCCGGTGGCACACCTGCGTGCTGGGCCACGCCGTTACAAGCACATGAACATTCCGGTGGGAACGCACGCGCCCGCCCCGCCGCAACAATAGCCCGTCTCACAACGGTCAAACCCCGGGCAGGTGCCTCCGCACCCATCACTGATGGCCCCACACGTGTTCCCGCACGCAGGCGTGCAAACATGGCAGTCAATGCACTGGGTGCCCGGCGGCGAGGGACCGTCACAAGTCTCCCCCGTGTCCACCACGCTGTCTCCGCAGCTGGCGCGGCGGCAGTTGGTGCGACACGCATCAGCGTCTTCATCACTGTTGTTGGACCCGTCGTCACATGCTTCCCCGGTGTCCCGGATGCCATCACCACACCGCCTGGGCGTGCAGTCGGTACGGCAGGCGGCATTGGCGTTGTTGCTGTTGGCCGCTCCCTGGTCGCACAGCTCTCCGGTGTCCTGTACCGCGTCACCACAACGCCGGGGCAGGCAGTTGGTGCGGCAGGCCGCGTTGGCTGCATTGCTGTTGGTGCCTCCAAGATCACACTGCTCAAGGTACGGCGCCAGGTCATCCACAATGGCGTCTCCACAGGTTGGGCTGGCGCAGCTCAGCCGGCAGGTGTTTGGCGTGTTGGCGCGGTTGGCGCCCGTGTCACATCCCTCTCCGGTGTCCACCACGCTGTCCCCGCAGCGCTCGTCGCTGCAGTCGGTACGGCACACGCCGTCCGGCAGGTTGCTGTTGGTGGTTCCCAGGTCACACTGTTCATAGCCGGGTGTGGCCGGCGTGATTCCAAACGCTTCGTCGTACACCACTCCGTCACTGCAGCTGTGCACCACGCAAACGTTCCCGCTGGGATAACTCCCAAAGGGACATGCACAGCCGGTGCGTTCACCAAACGCGGGCGAGGACTGGCAGACATCCCCCGTGTTGCACGCGCTGGACGTGGACGGGCAGTGCGGGCAGGTCACGCTGGTCTCCCGGCAT
>Ga0154020_10000808_pt1 | contig 38621 bp, 30 predicted proteins | sample Klosneuvirus_201_FD_109709 | JGI IMG/M metagenome (GOLD analysis project Ga0154020, IMG submission 109709) | Active sludge microbial communities from wastewater, Klosterneuburg, Austria - Klosneuvirus_20160825_MG | ecosystem: Engineered > WWTP > Aerobic digester > Activated sludge | place... | reverse complement strand
TGTTCACAGGGATCTGAAGCCCGAGAACGTGCTTGTGGTGGATGATGCGGAGGATGGCGAGCAGGCCAAGGTTGTGGATTTTGGGATCGCCAAGATCTTGGAGAGCAGCAGTCCTCTTGGGGACTCTCTTCGTACCGACAATCACGCCAACCTGGGAACTGCTCTGTACATGGCGCCGGAGCGATTTGAGGGTGCTCCCGGTGATCCGCGAATGGATGTGTACGCGCTCGGACTGCTGCTTCACGAATTGCTCACGGGACTGCTGCCGTTCGCGAAGCGCTACGAGGATCGGGAGGAAGGCACCGCGCTGCTGCACAAGCGGTTCACCGAAGCAGTGCCGCCGCTGCACTTGGGACAACCGATCTCTGCACCGCTGCAAGCACTGCTGTACCAAACGCTCGCTCGAGATACCGCCCAGAGGCCAGCCCATGCAGGCGTGGTTCGGGAACGTGTACGCGAGGTGCCCGAGGTCGTGGCGATCAGCGGTGGAATTCCTGAGCGATCGGGTCAGATGCCAATCCCAAGCGCGATGCTACCATCGACTCAGGAGGGACAGACCACCAGTGCCGCCGTTTCTGCGCTGGTTCCGGGAGGCAGGTGGGTGCTCCTGCTGCTCCTGCTCTCCGTAACGCTGGCTGCGACGCTGGTCTACGTCTGGTCGCTGCAACAATAGGGGTCCATGCAGAGCCACAAAAGGCTGGACTCTGCACGGGGTGATCGGAAGACCGAGCTGTACGGATTCGTTGGCCTGATTGGCTGTACTGATTAGTTGCACTGGCTCAGAAGGACGCTGATGTTGCCGCTCGTTGCGTTCGAGCTGACAAGATCCGGCTGGAGGTCCCCATTGAGATCGACGGAGGCGGAGTAGCGCGGGCTGTTTCCGACGGCGAGTGTGGTTCCCACAGCGAACTTTCCAGCAGCCTGCCCGAGCATCATGCTCAGATTCGAGCCGCCCTGATTCGCGGTCACCAAGTCGAGCCGTCCGTCACCGTTCAGATCCACGGTGATCAGGCTGTTCGGACCCGTCCCATTGGTCGCCGTAGTCTGCGGAGGCAACGAAAACGAGCCAGTGCCCAGTCCGAACAGAACCGTCACGTTGTTCGACACCGAGTTGGCCACCGCCACATCGATATTCTGATCAGCGTTGAAGTCCGCAGCCACGATATCGTCGGCGTTGGCAGCCGCGCCGCCCGCGTTCACGCTCACCGGAGCAGTAAATCCTCCCGCACCGTTGCCGATGAGGATGCTGACCATACCTTGTGCACCATGCGGAATGGCCAGGTCTACTTTCCCGTCCCCGTTGAAGTCAGCCGCAGCCATGCCTGTAGAACCCACTGGTAGCGTGATAGAGGAGGGAGCCTTGAAGGTGCCGTCTCCGTTTCCCATCGCGACGGTGACAGAGCCCGCAGGGACTCCACCCCCTGAGTTTGCAGCCACCAAGTCCTTCTTCCCATCGCCATCCAGATCAAGCAGCAGCACGGCGTTCGGAGCGTTCCCTGCCGTCACGTTGGGCTTGGCCGTAAAGGTTCCGGTGCCCGTTCCCACCCGCACGCTCACGTTGTTGCTCATGGAGTTTGTCACCACCGCATCGAGCTTGGTATCGCCGTCCAGCAGCCCAACTGCGATCGCGCGCGGCTGTGTTCCCACATTCGAGGTGACAGCTGCCCCAAACGAGGCCCCTCCTATTCCCGGCAGAAACGCCACCGCCGAACCGTTCAAAAGCGACACCAAGATGTCCGCCTTTCCATCGGCGTTCAGATCTGTCACCACCAAGTTACGGGGTGCGGAAAGGGAGTTGGCTGCGGTGTTCTGGGCAGGCAAAAATCCGAAGGTGCTACTGCGATAGCGCAGGATGTTGTTGGCGGAGCCGAACTGTCCGTCGGGATTGGTCACGACCACGGCAACCATTCCGCAGCTGGCGGCTTTGGCCGGAGCCATAAGGGTGATCGACGTGGGAGACACCACGCTCACGTTGGTGGCTGGCATGCCCGCGATCGTGACAGTCGCGCCAGGGATAAAGTTGGTGCCGGTCAAGGTCAGCATGACGTTGCCGGAGTTGGGAATCGCAGCCGGTGAAGACAGCGTGACAGTCGGAGCCAGCGCCGCCGTCAGATCTGGGATAGACGACTGACTCAGATCGGGCGTGCCCGTGTTGCCAGCGTCAGAGCCATCGGTGGTTTCATTGTTACAGCTCGGAATGTAGGCCAGCGCCATCGCCGCGCCAATCCCGAGCCCAAGTAGTGAACGGAAGAATCCTTTTGTCCCGAATCTCATCCCTCTCTCCTCTTACGAATGGATAGACAGGGGTTGTCTGTTTGCCCCCGGACATCTTGCAAAGCTATGCAGCGAACTGCAAGGCAGGGGTCCGGACTTTTTCAACTGACGCGGTGGCCTAGCCCAGAGTGTATGTACGTCTCGATACGTACCTGCCGCAGGTCCCCTCACGCACCGTATCTTTTGCGATACCACGGCGTCGAATTGTCGGTCCCTTTCCCTTTGGATCTTGAGTAAGAGCAAGAAGACCGTTTAGACTTTGGGGTTGTACAGCGTTCGGCTGTCAGGTGTTTGTGCACAGAAGTTTGCGGGGGCGTGCACGGATGGTTGTTTCTGGCAAGGCGCAACAAGCGGCGTCGTCCGTCATCGGGACAGAAGTGAGTCGAGCAGCCCTTCTGCTCGGACTCCTTCTGCTTGCGATCGCACAGCCAGCAGCAGCCGAGGTCCGCGCAGAGTGGGTCATAAACCAGATCAATCAGAAGAACGCGAGCCTGCCTCCGGCTCTCCGTACAGAGAAGTACGGACTGATGAGTGAGTCGACATTCGCGTTCTTCCGTGCCACAAATCACATCTATTGGACCGACTACGGCGCCTCACCCTTGCTCTCTGCGTTCGGAGGCCCAACGACGCGGGTGTGGCTGCAAGGAGACGCCCACTGTGACAACGTGAGCGCCCTGCTCACCAACCAAAATGCGGTGGTCTTTGATCTCGATGACTTCGATGAGACGCTCATCGCCGACTATCAGCTCGATCTGTGGCGGCTGGCGATCAGCATCTTGCTGGCCATTCAAGAAAACGGCGGCCTGCCGCAAAAGACTCAAGAGCAGATGATCGACGCGCTGTCATCAAGCTACCTCAGCACACTGCGCAGCTACCGCGACAACGCCAACGAACTCATCACAACCTACTCCGTACGCACCACGCCCAGCTTTCTTTCGGACTGGATGGCACAGCTGGCCGAACAGACCCATCTGCGCGTCCTCAAAAAGGCGACCACGGTGGCATCCGGAAAGCGCATGTTCGACTTTGACAGGCCGGGAGTTCAATCAGTCTCTCCGTCGGTACAACAGGCCCTTCAGGCTGCGATGCCCGCCTATCAAGCGACGCTCACCGGACGACTGCGACAGATTCCTAACTACTTCCGCATCAAAGACGTAGCGCAGAAGGTCAAGGGCGGAATGGGATCGCTGGGAGTCTCGCGCTACTTTGTGCTGATTGAGGGAGTGTCTTCCAGTCAGGATGACGACCGAATCCTCGACATCAAGGCGCAGTCGACCCCGGCGGGCTGGCAGTCTATGGACTCTGTTTTGCGCGATCAGCTGTCCGCGATGATCAGTGGTGATCACGCGATGCGGGTGGTGCTAGGATATCGGGCCATGGGCTATCGTGCCGACGAGCACCTGGGCACTCTGTCCGCAATGGGAGAGCGCTATTTTGTCCGCGAACGGACTCCGGTGCGAAACTCCTTTGAGCTAAACAACATCGTCAATTCGCAGCGGGCGCTGCCGCTGGTCCAGCAGTGGGGAGCGGTCCTGGCCACCTCACACGCGCGCGCTGATCAAGACAGCAGTCCGCTGATTCCGTACGACTTTGAGAAAGAGATCCTCGCGAAAGTTGCAACGGAAAGGCAGCGTCTCGCGTTCCTCGCGCGGGTTCGTCAGATTGCCTTTTTCTACGCCAAGCAAGTCAGCGAAGACTACAGAGCATTCAAAGAGTGGCAGACCTCACGCGCGCAGATCGCAGGGAAGGAATAGTCAGGTAGACTGCGTCTGTGTTTTCAGCTCTCAGAAGGTGGCGCAGCCGTCGCAAGCTGCCCGCGCCGCGACCGTTTCGATATGAGCGCTTCGGCGGCATTGCCCAGCTAGGTGGTCGCTTCGGCTGGCCGCAGGCGCTGGTGTTCGTCGATCGGGATCGGGCTCGCTCGATGGGTTACGGCGCGCCGCCGGCTGGACTGTGGGACGAGGCAGAGTCTGCCGTTGACCACAACGCGCCGCTGACCGGGCCTCTGGAGGCGCATCTTCAGCTCACCAATCGCTGTGATGCAGGCTGCGCGACTTGTTACACCGGGGCGTCCCCGCAAGGAGTCCGTGGCGAGTGGGGTCTGCCCGAGTGGTGTGCGGCCATCGACGAGCTGGCAGCAGCGGGGGTCTTTCATGTCGCACTCGGTGGCGGTGAGAGTGCGCTCCTCCCGTGGCTTGGTGAGCTGCTCGAGCACTGCTGGCAGCGCGGCGTGATTCCCAACCTGACGACGAGCGGACTTTATGATCAAGCAACCCTGGAGCGAGTCTGCGCGCTGGCCGGCCGCGGCCTGTTCGGCCAGATCAACACCTCGATCGATGGCGTTGCCGAGGTCTACTCCCGGGTCCGCGGCTTCGCCGGTTTTGAACAAGCAGACCGCGCCCTCCGCTCGCTGCTGCGCGCCTTTCCCGATGTCGGAATCAACTCGGTGCTGACCCGCGTGGGACTTGAACACCTGGACGATCTGTTCGCCTATGCCAAGCAGCGAGGGGTCAGTGAGATCGAGCTACTCAGGCTCAAGCCCGCCGGCAGAGGTGCCAGCCGTGACACCTATCAGAGTCTGCGCTGCACCGATGAACAGCACCGCAGTCTGGTGCCGACCCTTTTGGGACTGTCTCGGCGCCATCGACTCCCGACACGGCTCGACTGTTCGCTGGTTCCCTTTGTCGCGCACCAGCAGCTGGAAACGAAGCTGCTGCGCTTTCTCTCGATCTATGGCTGCGCGGGCGGAGATCTCCTCACCGCAGCCCGCGCAGACGGCAAGCTCTCCGCATGTAGCTTTGCCGCACCGACTAGCGAGCGCGTTACGAATCTGCGTCACTACTTCGCCGATCCCGACTCCTTCACTCCCTTCCGCGACTATCAAGATGCCGAGGAACCCTGTCGGAGCTGTCACTATCTGACGCTCTGCCGGGGTGGTTGCCGCGTCGTGGCGGTACACCAGACAGGCAGCCTGCGCGCTCCCGATCCCGAGTGCCCACGAGTGATCGATTGGCAGGCGCAGCAAGCAAACCGCGCAACTGTTCCGCTTCCCCCAGTGAGTCGCCGCCTAAAGGTGATACCGTAGGCGTCCCATGGCTGACAGCGGGCTTCTGCGCACGATCTACATTGTCTCTGACTCGACGGGTGAGACCGCCGAAAAGATGGTCCGGGCGGCGCTTCGCCAGTTCGATCTGCATGAGGAAGCAACCGATCTGCGGCTCGTCCCGCACCTCCGTCACGAGCTGGACATGGATGTGGTGGTCGGCAACGCGCAGCGGGCGCAAGGACTGGTGGTCTCGACGCTGGTGCGTGGCGAGGAACGCAAAGTGCTCCAGACCAAGTGCGAGCTGCGCGGAGTGCCTTATGTCGATCTGATTGGCTCGCTGCTGGGAACGATGGCGCGCTTTCTGTCCGTGGAGCCACGCGAAGTACCGGGCCTGCTCCACACCGTTTCCGACAGCTACTTCCGACGCATGGAAGCGATCGAGTTTACGGTCCAGAGCGACGATGGCCGCAGTCCGGAGAACCTCATCAAGGCTGATCTTGTGCTGTTAGGAATCAGTCGAACCTCGAAGACTCCGCTGTCGATTTATTTGGCGCAGAAGGGCTACCGCGTCGCCAACGTCCCGCTGGTACTGGATCTACCACTGCCTCTGGAACTCGATCAGGTGCCACCGGAGCGGGTCTATGCGCTGACCATTCAGCCCGATGCGCTGCTGCAAATTCGTCGCGAGCGACTGCTGCGCATTCACATGGCCGCAGACACCAGCTACGGACAGCGCGACTACATCTTGCGGGAGATCTACTTTGCTCGCGATCTGCTGCGCAGCCATCCCAGCTGGACTGTGATCGATGTGACCGGCAAAGCAATCGAGGAGACTGCCGCCGACGTGCTGCGTCTGTATCACAAACGGACCGGCACGCCGATGCACTAGGAATCATCCGCTAGGCTCGATAGCGACGGAAAGAGCGGACCAGCACAGCGAGCGCCAGAAGGACTCCCATCACACTCCCTACGCCGGGCGATGCGGAAGTCAGTGCGACCGTGCAGCCGAAGAAGCCTGAGCGGTATCGGCGATTCCAGAATGGTCCCTCGTCCTCGTAGAACTCATTCGGAAGCTGCTTCGGCACACAGGTCCCGATCTGGAGGTCGGCGGTCTGCTGTACCACGGCGTGATCCTTGAGCGAGAACGAGGTCACATTCGAGTCCGAGACAGCGAGCAGCTCGCCATCCTTTTGCAGCGCACGCTTCGGATTGCCGCGCATCGGCAGCAGGGCCTGGCGACGCAGCGAGTCCCCTACCCAATCGATCAGCTGCACGCCACCACTTACGCTGGCGCAGGAATCTCCGTCATTGTTGTACGACCGCGCAGCCCCAGTGAACGGAACCGCCACCAGACCATCAGGGAAGACCCGGAAAGCCTTCTGAATGCGATCCTGATCTTCGGGAATCTCGTAGTTGAGGATTTGGTAGTCCTCACTGATTCTGGGAAGCGCAAACGGAATCCGGCTGAGCATCTGGGGCTGATCGAGATTGCTGACATCGAACAGCGAGACGTTGAGACTGCCACCTGGGTCCGCGCGATCGATTCCCAAGCCAATCAGGCGGTCTCCGTAAGGCTCCAGATAGTACATGAAGCCAGGCATGTGTAGCTCGCCGCGCACGACGGGAGTTGCCGGATTTTTGAGATCGATCGTGAACAGCGGATCGGTCTGGTTGTAGGTAATTGCGTAGGCGCGGTCCTTGTCAAAGCGCACGCTGCGCAGTCCCTCCTGGCGAGGCAGAGGGAGCGTGGTGTGACCGAGCGGCACATAGGACTGGGTGCTCTGCACGGTGAAGGTGTCGACCTCGGGCATTCCGACTCCGTTGCCGGTGCGACCGGCGCCGCGCTGACTGATGACGCGCAGGACGCCATCGCGTTCCTCCATCTGCCAGCGGCTCAGAATTGCGCCTGCGACCTGGATGCGCGCGCCACGACCGAGTCGTCCGCTGGGATCGCTGATATCGACAACATCAATGATGCCTTCCTTGAGCGTGGACCTACTATACTGCTGCGGGTCGATGTCCCCGTGGCCACCGACGTAGAGTCGGTTGGTGTTTACAAAAATGCTGCGCTTCCAGTTCGAGCCCCACGGAAGATTGTAGGAATCGGGAGCGGTACTCCGAAACTCTGCTTGATCGACCTGCCGCATCGACAGCGGATTGGCGAGATCAAAGGAAGTCACCACCGTTCGCGAGAACGCGCTGCAGCGATAGCACGCCGCATTCTCGTAGGTCGCCAGGTACAGCACATCACCCACGAGACGCGAGTCGGCCAAAGACCCCGGAACCGGGAACGTCGCGACCGGACGAATCTGCTTCGGATCACGGACATCAAGCACGACCACCGCCGCTCCAGAGTTCGGATCACGCGGCGGAGTCGCCGTATAGGATGTTCCGGTACGCACTGGCTGAGCCGGTACCAGCGAGCCATCCGCAGCAACGGCTCCGTCCCACATCGTGAGGAGAAGATCGCCACGCCGGTACATCTCGAAGGGCTCACCGCCCAGTCCGATCTGTCCGAGCAGTGCCAGTCGTCCTGGGGTTGCGACATCCACCACCGAAACCGAGCCGCTCGCGGACAGCGCATAGAGCCGTCCACTGTCGATCTGAATGAGGTCTGCTTCGACAATCGCACGCTCTGCGGAAGCCGCCGAGCCGGGGTCACTGGGCGCGAGGGAGTCATTCCCGGCAGAAGAGGCAGAGCAGCCAGCAGCAGCGGCACACAGCACAAGACCCAGCGCGGTCCATGTACGAGTTCTGGTGGTCATGAGGGGAGTCCTTTCCTACTAAGCGAAGAGCGCAAGGGAGTCGTCTGGGCCGCGTCCGGTTGTTCAGAAGCAGAGCCCAGCGGTCGCACGCCCAGACTCCCTTGCGAAGCGTATGCCATCCCAAAGCCCGAAGGAAAGTCCGCGCCCAGCGTGCTTCTCAAGCGTCGCTAGTCGCTGGGAATCTCCGTCGACCACTGAGTGGACGTTTTCGACAGCGGAGCGGCCACCCAAATCTGCCAGCCGGCAAGCTTTGCCAGCAAGCTTTGCCAGCAACCGCTCCCAGCAGGTGGTCAAATCGGTTTTTCCCGTGGCTCGTGACAATGGAGGGCAACATATTTTTGATTATTTTGTAAGTAGGTGTGGCTTTCCTAACCCGAGCACCCCATAATGAGAATCTATTAGCAGGACCCGGCGAAAGCGCTGGGCAAAAGAGTCCGCGTCTTCATGTTCAAAGTTCTTGAGTCTACCTTCAGACCAAATCGCAATTTTGCGACATGATGACGTCAGCGTTGTGCATGGCTTGCCAGAAGAGACATGATTGTCGCGATTCTGCTCTCCGTTGCCCACGTCCGTCGGACAGCTTGTAAGTAGGATGGTGTTTTGCAGGAGAGGTTGAGATCTAGCGTACAAAGAAAATCGTCTAAAAGTGCATATGGCGTGTGTTGAATCCTCGATACTTTTGCGGAAAAACTCGCACGCGCCAAGCCCAGCATACCCACTTCTCAAAGCAAATATCCTGAACATTGAGTTGTGGGGCTTCACCTTCAGAAACTCGCCGAAAATATCGGCTACACGGAATCGGTACGGAGACGAAAATGAGCAAGAAACTTTACGTTGGAAATCTGGGCTATTCGGTCAGCAGCGCGGATTTGAATCAGCTGTTTGCCCAGCATGGTGCGGTACAGAGCGCGCAGGTGGTCGAGGATCGTGACACGGGCCGCAGCAAGGGCTTTGGCTTCGTCGAGATGGGCTCGGACAATGAGGCCCAGGCCGCCATCGCCGCCCTCAATGGCAGTGCCCACAGTGGTCGCACCCTGACCGTCAACGAGGCCCGCCCACGCGAGGAGCGTTCCAGCTTCAGCGGCGGCGGTGGTCGCGGCGGACGTTACTAAGCACCGAGCCTCATGGGAGAGCGGCGACTACGTGAGCTAGACACGAAGCTCCAAGAGCTGAGTCAGCGTCGGCAGGATGCAGACCCCAAGGTCCTCACATCCTTCCAAGACAGGCTCACCACGTTGTGGCTCTACCATGATCAGGCGCTGGAGGGAGTCGCACTCTCTGGCGACGAACTTCAAGCCGCGCTGTCCCACAAGGCCTTTGCCGACCGCAGCCAGGACTCGCTCTATCAGAGCATCCGCGACCACAAGCGCGCGATCGATCTGGTGCAAGAGCAAAGTCGACTGGCGGCCTCCCATGCCGACAGACCGGGTCTTGTGACCATTCCTCTCCTAAAAAGGCTGCACGAGCTACTCACTCCCGAAGACCTGGCCGAGGGACATCCGTATCGCACGGACCGGCTCCTGCATCGCCTCTACCATCACGCGATCGTTCCAGCGACGCAGATTGCCCCAGGTCTGCGCAAGCTGTGTGAGTCCGTCGACGATCGTCACTCTCCCCACCATCCCATCTTGCGCGCGACGCTGGCTCACTTTGAGCTAATGACGCTCTATCCGTGGCCGGATCAGAATGGCCCGGTGGCGCGACTGCTGATGAACTTGCTGTTGCTTCGTGACGGCTATCCACCAGCGATCATCCGTGGCGTCGAGCGCCAGCGCTACCATGAGAGTCTACGCGCTGGCAGTGAGAGTCTCCTCGAGCTAGTCGTCGACAGCCTGGACGCTTACTGCACGGTATGCGTCCAGTTTCTGGATACCCAGACAGCGCCCAAAAGAAACAGATAGAAGAACTCTTATTGTTCCTGGGCCCATGACGGGGTGCTGTCGTTGTGACCTAGCGCGTCGCTCCGTCCACGCCCAGTCGACCGGTCAACAGATCGTCGATCAGTTCACACAAGCCGAACCCTTCGCTGTGCGTCGTGATGTGCTGGGGAATCGCATCGCCCAGCTCGGGCAGATAGCGTTCGATGTTGCGAACGCCCACCGAGAGCGCGAATCGACCAGGGGCGAACAGACTGGCATCGTTGGCAGAATCTCCGACGGAAACCGCATGCTGAGCAAGCTCTCTGTGGGCATCGGCGACTCCGCGTCGCGCCAAAAACGCCGCCGCGCCTGCTGCCTTGCTGCGTCGCTCGGGTCCGTCGAGCATGAAGTGAATGTGGATCGAACTCGCGAGCAGCTGACCTTGCTGCGCACTCTCTTCGGCCACCAGGCGCGCCAGCTGCGCCAGCATGGCCGCTCCCTGTGCGCCGCCCGGTAGATCCCGGACCACGGTGTAGTCACTGACTCGATACTGATTGTCCGCCGTGGTGACCAGCGCTCGACCAAGCCGCTGGGTGACCCGCGTCTTGAGTGCGTCCAGCCGGTCGCGGAGATCTGGTGCCGTCGGACGGAAGAAGTGTAGCGCGTGCTCCTCACTCTGCCCTGCGCCTGAGTGATCTGGACTGTGCGACGGGGCGGAGTGACGATCGAGCCAGGCGCCCCCATTTTCGACGATGACACCGCTCACCACCGGCAAATAGGCGAGCAGCGTGGCGCCGTAGCCCGCCGGACGACCGGTGTTGAGAATGACCTCGAGGCCAGCCTGCGTAGCCCGCGCCACTGCGTCGAGGACTGCCGGATGAATCCCGCCGCGAATGGTGAAGGTGTCGTCCACGTCGGCGAACAGGTAGCGAGGCAGCATGGCCAGGGACTCTAGCAGCTGTCAGCGGCCCAGCCGAGGTGGATTTGTCGTGAGGAGCAAGTGGGAGGAGGCGAGCTGACTAGCGTCCGCCCGGAGCCGGAACGCGGGTCGTCGGAGCGCCCGAGTGGAACGGCGGCGGCGAGCCTCCAGCTGGCGGCGGTCGATAGCCACCGCTCGGCGCGGGAGCTGGGGCGGGAGCTGGATAGCTCGGCGCGGATGGGGGTGGCCGATAGCCGCCGGTAGGGGCGGGCGTCGGCACCGGATAACTCGGCGGCGGCGGACGATAACCCGGAGCCGAGGCCGGTGGCGTGTAGACCGGAGCGCCATACCCACGCGGCGGTGGCGGCGCCACTACCGTCGGCGGAGTGTACGCTGGCGCGGGCCGATACATTGGCGATGGAGCCACTGGGGCCGGCGGGGCAACCACCGTCCCACCACCATAGACCGGAGCGGGTCGATAGACCGGGGCAGGTTGATAGACGGGTGGCGGCATGACCACCGTCGTCGATCCACCGTATGCCGGCGCAGGCCGAACCACAGGCGAAGGATGGTAGACCGGTGCAGGCTGATAGACCGGTGCAGGCCGATAGACCGGTGCAGGCTGATAGACCGGCGCAGGCTGATACGCCGGAGCCCCGTAGCCCGACGGAGCCCAGTGCGCTCGGTAGTAGGAGCCATTGACGAACCGCGGCCCCACGTAGATGTAACCGGTACGGACGGGCGAGCAGTAGCCCCGAGCCCAGTACCAACGTCCCGACCACTCCCAGCGACCAGGAACGTAAATCGTGCCGTAGCCACAGGTCAGCACCGACTCATAGCGCGGCGCTGGGGGGGCCATCGTCACAGTGAGCGGTGGCGGTGGACCTTCTGGAATGTACTCCATCGTGGTCCCGTACTCTGGAGCAGAGGTTTCTACGTACGTCGTGCCGTAGCAGCCGCTTGCTCCGGCCAGCGCGCAAAGCGCCGCGAGAACTCGCTTCATGATCGGTCTCCTATATGTCTGCGCCATTTTACTTTCTCCGACGAGATCATCGCCAAATTTCTTCACACCGTCGCTGCGTTGAGCAGAGCGCGCCAGAGCCTGGCAAATCGTGTACCGCCTCGCGTTCGCTCGACCGCCTTCGTCTGGACGATTGTTTGACATCGACGCTACTGGCACTGTATGCATCTTCTGCGCCATGGACCCAACTCAGCCAACCTCCGCCGCTCCTACCGACGCTGCACCTACCGAACGTGGGCCGGCCAAGACCACTCGCCGTGAAGTCGTGTTCTCGGGGATGCAGCCTTCGGGAGGCTTCCACATCGGCAACTACCTGGGCGCGGTGCGCGACTGGGTAGACCTCCAAACCAAGCATCGCTGCTTCTACTGCATCGTCGATCTACATGCCATCACCCAGCCGTACGAGTCGACGGCGATGCGTGCCCGTGTGATGGACATGGCGGTCGAGCTGCTCGCCTGCGGGATCAGTCCCGACCAGGCGACGCTGTTCGTACAGTCGCAGGTTCCCGAGCACGCCGAGCTGGCGTGGATTCTCAGCACCGTCGCACCGTACGGCGAGCTGTCGCGGATGACGCAGTTTAAGGAAAAGGGCGAGCGCGCCGAGTACGTAAACTGCGGTCTCTTCACCTATCCCGTGCTGATGGCCGCCGACATCCTGCTCTACAAGGCGACGCGCGTTCCCGTCGGCGAAGATCAGATTCAGCACCTCGAGCTGACCCGCGAGATTGTGCGGCGCTTCAACGGTCGCTTTGGTGAGCCCGCGCTGTTTGCCGAGCCGCTGCCGCTCCATCGCTCGCCGCTGCGCATCATGGGTCTCGATGGCAAGCAAAAGATGTCCAAGTCACTCGGCAACTACATCGCAATCTCGGATGAGCCAGAGGTCATCCGCAAAAAGATCAGCACCGCGTTCACCGACGAGCTGCGCCTGCGCAAGAAGGATCCTGGCCATCCCGAGAGCTGCTACGTCTGCGGCCTCGAGCCGTTCTTCATGCCGGCTGACAAGGTCGCCGAGTATCAAGAAGGCTGTCGCAGCGCGCGGATTGGCTGCGTCGATAGCAAGCGCGCCCTGGCCGATGCGATGATTACCACGCTTCAGCCGATCCAAGAGCGCAAGCGGGAGCTGCTCGCCAAGCCGGGACTCATCGAGGAAATCCTCCAAGCAGGTGCCGCCGAGGCCCGCAAGGTCGCCCAAAAGACCATGGTTGAGGTCCGAGAGCGCCTCGGCCTGCTTCCTCTGCCATAACCGGTCGCGCCACATGCACAGTCACGCCAAACTGCCCGGTTCTTCTAATTGGCCCCGTCACAGCGGACTCCTTTGTCACATCACCTCGCTCCCCGGTCGCGGCGGCTGCGGCGATCTCGGCCCCGAGGCCTATCGCTTCCTCAAGCAGCTAGCGCGGGGTGGTCAGCGAGCCTGGCAGGTGCTGCCGATGGGACCGACTGGCTTTGGAGACTCTCCCTATCAAACGGCGTCGGTGCTCGGCGGCAATCCGCTCTTCATTGGCATCGATCAGCTTGTCTCCGATGGACTCCTCGACGGCGCGGCCTTGAGCGAGGCGCCAGCCGAGTCAGCCCTGGCCGATTTTGCGCAGGCTCAAGCGTACAAGTGGCCCCTGTTTGCCACGGCCTTTGAGCGACTGCACAGCGAGACCACCGCGCACCTTGCGCAGCTGCGCACCGAGCTAGCGGCCTTTTCCGCCCAGCAGCAGAGCTGGCTCGACGACTACGCCCTGTTCATGGCCATCAAGGAAGCCCAAGGTCTGCGTCCCTGGACCGAGTGGCCGAGTCCGCTGCGGGATCGAGAACCGGCGGCCCTCGACGACGCACGACACCAGCTGGCCCCGCGGATCGCGCTGCATCGCTTCGTACAGTGGCTGTTCGAGAAACAGTGGCATGCGCTGCGGCGAGCCGCCCACGGCCTGGGCATCGAGCTGATTGGCGACGTCCCGATCTTCGTGGCCCACGACAGCGTCGAGGTGTGGAGTGACCGCAGCCAGTTTTTGCTCCATCCCGATGGACAGCTTCAGGTGCAGGCCGGGGTCCCGCCCGACTATTTCTCGAAGACCGGCCAGCTGTGGGGCAATCCGCTGTACGCCTGGGACCGCATGCAGGCCGACCACTTTGCGTTCTGGCGACGGAGAATTCGCCGCGCCGCCGCCCTGTTTGATCGCGTCCGCATCGATCACTTCCGCGGCTTCGCGGCCCACTGGGAGATTCCCGCCCAAGACCGCACCGCCGAGTTTGGACGTTGGGTGCCCGCGCCCGGCCACGCGCTGTTCGAGGTCCTGACCCAGCACGAAGACACCAAGGCCGTCCGCTTCATCGCCGAGGATCTCGGGGTCATCACCCCCGACGTCGAGGAGCTGCGCGACCGCTTCGCTTTCCCTGGCATCCGTGTCCTCCAGTTCGGCTTCGGCGAGGACGACTTTTATGATGGCCGCCCGTGGGCTTTCCGCAAAAACCTCGTCGCCTATACCTCGACGCATGACAACGCAACCATCATGGGCTGGTACCGCGGCGACTCAGAAGGCACCCGCACCGACGAACAGTCCCGCCGCGAGCGCAACAAAGTCAACGACTACCTCGGCCATGTCCCCAGCACCGACTACGCGCACTTCTCGCTGATCCGCTTGGTGATGGGAACCCCAGCAGAGACCGTGATCATTCCCGTGCAGGACGTGCTAGGGCTTGGCAATGCGGCGCGCATGAACACCCCTGGGCAGCCGGAAGGCAACTGGCGCTTCCGACTCCGGAGCGGTCAGCTCGACAACGAAAGCCTGGACCATCTTCGACACTTGACCCGGCTCTACGCCCGCACAAGTCGCTAGCCCCCCTCCCCCAGCCGAAGGCCGATGATGTCCGACGCGATCAAACAAAACGAGCAGATCTACGATCAGCTGTGGGCGCAGCTGCCGGTGCCGACCCATACCGACTGGCCGATCTGGCCCGAGCTGCAAAAGGAAATACACGCCCACACGCGACTCCTCGAGATGGGGGCGGGCGTGCTGCCGCGCATTCCGATGGAGGGAGGGTTCTTTGCCGACCTCTCGCAGGCCGCCCTGCGCAAGCTCGACGATCATGGCGGGCATGGCGTGCGCTCGGCGGGTCCACTGCCGTTTTGCGACGGGGCGTTCGATGTCGTCTGCGCGTTCGAGGTGCTCGAGCACATTCCGGACGATGAGACCGTGCTCCACGAGCTGGCGCGGGTGCTCCGTCCGGGTGGCGCGCTGTTCTTTTCGGTCCCCGTCGAGCCCAAGCTGTGGACTGGCTTTGACGACGCCTGCGGGCACGTTCGCCGCTACGTCGCGTCCGAGCTGGCGGCTCGGCTCGCGGCGCTGGGTCTGCACGTCGAGCGCTGGACCACGCAGCCCAACAACTTCGGCAAGCTGAGCGGTGACCTGGCAGGAGCATTTCTGCGCGCCACCGCGGGTTGGCAAAAGCTGACCCTGTGGCTCAAGAAGAAGGCCGTCGAAGGGGAGCAGCGACTGGTACTAAAGTGGCGAACGGATGACATTGATCTCAGCCACACCGATGGTGGACTGATCGCAATCGCGCGGAAGGTAGCGTAGGACCCGCACCGCCCAAAGCCGTGCGAGTCCGGGCCACGGTGCTGCGGCAGGCCCTTGCTTACTGTGGCAGACGATTGCCGCGGCAGACGCCCTTGAGGCAGACCGAGCCGCCCTGGCACTGCTTGCTATCGGTGCAGGTCGTCAAGCAGTAGGCGTTGATGCAGCGATAACCGCTGCCGCCACAGTCGACGTCGAAGACGCACTGTGGACTGGCCGGGGTCGGGTCCTCGACGCAGGAGCCCGACAGGCAGACCTGGCCAAGGGCGCACTTCACACCACTCGCACACGAGGTCGAGCAGGCGCGGTTGACGCAGGTGCTCCCGCTGGCACACTGCGCGTCCGCCACGCAGAGCGAGCCGGTCAGGCCACAGGTCGCGGCATCCGAAGGACGACAGCGGCCCGCGACGCATGAGTTGCCGCTCTTACAGGCCGAGTGGTCCCTGCACGCCGCGGTACACTTGCCGATGTCGCAGACATTGCCGGTGCCGCAGATGGCATCGCTATCGCAGCTCGACACCGAGCCAGGAGGCGTGTCAACTGGCTTGGTGGCATCGCCAGGGACTGGATAGCAGTTCTCCCCGACGCAGGCGTAACAACCGCTTTGATCGCAGTAGCGGCGCTCGGCCTGGCCGGGGTCCTTATCGCAGCCAGGAATGGCCGATAGCAGCGCTACGACGAGGGGGATGACTTTGGATGACAAACGACTGGTTCCAGCTCGGGAGATCGCAGTGCGGAGCATGTTTTTCCTCCAGCGACAGAGCTTTTCAAGCTTTGCACTTCCATCCTACAAGCCCCGTGCCGCATTGCTAGATCGATTCTTCGGCCATGGCGCACACGGGAAAGCCGCAGGCGGGGCGGCCAATGTGAACACTGGTTTACTAACAGGCAGTGAACAGCACTTCGCGTGTGTGGTGGTGGGCCTCTGCGGTACGATGCGGGCACGATGTTGGCGTTCGGCCCTCTGAAACGAGGCACCTCCGCTTGCTGGCGCACAAGAGCGTGGGCTATGGTGATGCTCCTGTACGCCGGCTGCGTGACGGCTGGCGCTGGCTCCCCCGCCGAGACGCTGCGCAGGTACAGCAAGGCGATTGCCAGCAACAGTCCGGCGGCGGCGTATCAGCTGCTGTCCTCGACTCTCAAGCGATCGTTGCCGCTCGAAGAGTTCACCAAGCAGTGGCGTGACAACCAGAGCGAGCTTCTGGAGCAGCGGCAACAGCTCTTGGCGCTGCTGGCAAAGCCCGGCGGAGCGCTGACCCAGCATGCCGAGCTACGGCTTTTCCAAGGCTCGGTGGTGCGGCTCGACGGCGAGACGCGGCCGTTTGGTCAGGCATGGCTGCTCAGCGACGCCAACTTGCAGGTCGTGGCCGCGCACACACCCCACGAGGTGCTCAAGATGCTACTTTTGGCCGTCGAGCAACGCAACTATGCGGCGCTGCTACGGCTGCTCTCGGCAGACGAGCGGCGGGCCCTCGAAGCCCAGCTGACTGAGCGAGTGGAGCGGCTGCGGGGCGCGCTCGTCAAGCCCAACATCGAGATCAAGGGCGACCACGCTCGCATCGAGTACGACCCACGGTTCTTCATTGATCTGGTGCGCGAGGGTGATAGCTGGCGAATCGCGGATCTGAACTGACGACCGCCGCCGCGCCAGCTTCGCTCAGTGCCGAGTCAAAAGGAAGAACAGCAGCAGCAGACTGACCAGGAAGAAGCCGACCGCGGCACTCGCGAACAGCGGCAGCCAGCTCGAGCTCTGCGATGGGCTCGTCTCGGCCTTGGCTGCTTGCGGCGGCTCCAGACTCAGCGGCGGGTCGCTGCGGTCGAGGGAGCGCAGCATCGCTTCGAGTCGCTGCTCGACCTCCGCCATGGTCGGTCGCTCGTTGGCGGTCTTGATCAGCATGTCCTCAATCAGCTTGACGAGGTCCTTGGGCGTCTCGGGCGCCTTCTCGCCGAGCGACGGCGGCGGCGTATACAGGTGCAAAGAGCGCAGCCGCGAGCCTTCACTCGACGGGAACGGCGGCGCCCCGGCGATGGTCTCGTACAGCACCACTCCCAGCGAATAGACATCCGCCTTGCCGTCGACTTTGCTCGCGCCGAGCCACTGCTCCGGGGCCATGTACTCGGGCGTGCCGAGCGCCACTCCGTCGCGGGTCTTGACCGCCTCGGCCCCTTCTTGCTGGTACTCCGCCGCCAGCTTGGCCAGACCGAAGTCGAGGATCTTGACGCGCTGCCCGCCTGGCACCGTGTCGTCGCGCATCACCATCACGTTGTCGGGCTTGAGGTCGCGATGGACGATCTTTTTGGCATGAGCGGCTCGCAGCCCCGACGCCACCTGCCAGGCCAGCCGTACCACCTGGAGCGGCGACAGCGTCCCGCGGTAGCGGCGCAGCGACTGACCCTCCAGAAACTCCATGATCAGGAACGGCATCCCGTCGGGAAACTTGCCGTGGTCATGGATCTCGACCATCGCGGGGTGGCGGATCAGGTTGGTCGCCAGCGCCTCGTTAAAGAAGCGCTTCACGAGGTCGGGATTTTTGCACCAGTCGGGGTGCAGGACCTTGATGGCCACCCGCCGCTGTAGCGAGACATGCGCCGCTTCGTAGACCTCCCCCATGCCGCCGTGCCCAATGCGCCGCCCAATGCGGTGATTGCGGACGATCTGGCCTTCGGTTAGGAGCGGCGCCATAACTCCACAGTATAACAACGGATGCCGCCGAGGCACCGATGAATGCAGGACCAGCAGCGACACATCTTGGCGCGACCGCTACGAACCCATGTACTACACCTTGCCAAGCGGCTCGTCGGTCGATAGGGTGCGGCGGTGCCATGGGTAGTGCGGCGTCTGCGCGGCGCCAAGGTCTTTGTTGCGTGCGATCAGAACGGCGAGCCAAGCGTCGGACCGGATCAGCGCGTCGATATGCTGTATCGCTCGGGCGGCAAGGTGTACCGAGCCAGCGCCCGCAACCTCGGTGAGGACGACGATCGAACGGTCCGCAGCGATGAGGAAATGCATCCAGCAGCCGACGCGGAGGAGAGCGCTGGTGAGGCCGCGCTGGCCAAGCGGGAGAGCCGGGTGAAGACCGCCGCCCATGCCAGTCACTCCGCCGGTGGGCATCATGGCAGACACCCGCACCTGGGTCCGCAGGCCTTGGCCGATGCAGTTCACATCTACACCGACGGGGCCTGCACGGGCAATCCTGGGCCGATGGGCATTGGCATCGTCATCCTCGATCCAAGTGGCCCCGAGCAGTCCGCCCTCCGCGTCGAGAAAGGGGAGTACCTGGGCCTCGGCACCAACAACATTGCCGAGCTGACGGCCATCCTGCGCGGCTTGCAGCTGACCGCTCGCCACCGCCCCGTCGTGGTCTACACCGACTCCAGCTACTCGATCGGCATCTTGTCGCAGGGCTGGAAGGCGAAAGCCAACGTCGAGCTGGTCGCCGAGATTCGCACGCTGCTGCGCGACTTCCCGCAGGTCCGCTTTGTCAAGGTGGCAGGCCACGCCGGCATCCCCGAGAACGAGCGCTGCGATGAGCTGGCGCGCCAAGCGGTGATGCGACGCGGCTGACATGATGTCAAAGTTTGCCGGCCTTGCGCTGACACGATGGCGCAGTGCCCAGCTGGTCTCGACGGAGCGACCCTGGCACCTGACTTGCAATTTCGCCGGACGTCCCGGCTTTCCAAAACACCAGTGCTGGCGTTGCCAAGGAACACAGCGATGACCCAGTTGATTTCGGACTCGCTCCATAAGAACCCGCGTCGCCAGGCTGGCTGGCTCGGCTGGCTGGCCGTGTGCATGCTGCTCATCTCGGGCTGCGCGACGCTACGGCCCATTCCCGGTACCAAGATTGCTGACACGCCGCTCCATCGCGAGCTGCTCCAGCGCGTCGAGGAATACCGGATTGCCATGGAGCAGCGCGAAGCAGGCAAGCTGCTCACCCTGGCCCATCCCAACTACTACGAAGACTCGGGAACTCCCTCGGCGCAGGACGACTACGCCTATGCCGGCCTCAAGCGGGTGCTGGAGTCACGGCTGTCGTCGGTGCGCTGGATGCGCTACCTCATCCGCTATCGTGACATCCGCGTCCAGGGCGACCGCGCAACCGTCGACATTCGCTATGATCTGAGCTTCCAGCTGATGACCGAGATTGGCGAGAAGTGGGAGCGCCGTCAGAACGACAAGCGCCTCGAGCTACTGCGCGATGGCGACCGCTGGCTGTTTATCGCCGGCTTTTAGCCAACTTCGCCGCTGCCGCCAGCTGGAGAAGCAGCGCCTTGTCCGCAGGCGCGCCCGCCACCCGCAGACAATCCACCGTCTGAAGACGCACAGCAATCGGCTGCTGTCCCGCCGCGATGGCCCGCACTCGTATCAGCACAGACTCGGGAACAAGCGCGACCGCAGCCACCACCGGCTGGGAACGCGGCGGCTTTTGCAGGGTCAGGGGCCAGCACAGCTCTTGAGACGCAGCGGCGGCCAGACTGTCATCCGGTTGCGCCACCAGCGTCAGCAGCTCCGGTCGAGCCGCTTGCTGATGAAGCGCCGACAGTGCGGCCAGTACAGCAGTACGCAGCGGCGCCGGTTCTCGCTGCGCCAGGGCGAACAGGCGCGGTGACAAGGTCTGCCAGCGAGCCACCGGCAGCGCTTGCAGCGCCGAAATCGCCACGCTGCGGGTCAGCGCGGGCAGCGACGGCTTCTCGGCCAGAGCGAGCAGGCGCGGCGGCAGCGCACCCGGGTCTCCCCCACAGCCCAGGTCGTCCGCTTCGTCGCAGTGCATCGAGTGACCGAGCACCTGACAGAGCCGCAGCAGCGTATCCGAGATCGCCTGCCGGAGCTTTTCATCGCTGGTCTGCTCCAGAAGCTCGGTCAGCGGCAGCACCGACTGAGCCGCCATCTCGGGATGCTGCGCCCCGGCCAGTGCCAGCCCCCGCAGCGCCGTCAGCGCCACCCGCCCCTTGTCACCCGGCGACGGCTTCTGAAGCAGCTTGAGCAGGCGCGCCGGTCCCATTCGCACCGCCAGCCGCTCTAGCTCGACGGAATCGGTAGCCACCGCCGGCAGATCGACCGGCCTGGGCATCATCACCTCGGGGAGCAGCAGCAAAAGCAGGGCTACAAGCGTCAGCATGTGGGCACGCGCCAAATCAGCGTAGCCGCATCTTCTCACAAGCGCAGCCGAGGTGGACAGCGAGGAGCACGGCGGCGTGGCGGATTTTGAAGTCATCAGCACAATTGACGGCGGCGGCTCGGGCAAGTAGCCTCACATTCGTTCAGCCCTTTGAGGTCCGCATGTCCCGCGCCAAAACTCCCCCGCCCGACCCTAGCGCTGCCGAGCCAGCCAGCACCTCGCGACGCCCCCTCACCAATCGGCAGAAGGAGGTGCTCGACTTGATCCGCGAGTCGACCGACCTCCGTGGCTATCCTCCGACGCTGCGCGAGATTGGCGAGCGGCTGGGGATTCGCTCGACCAACGGTGTCAATGACCACTTGGTGGCCCTGGCGAAGAAGGGTTACCTCGAGCGGCAGGATCTCAAGTCGCGGGCACTGCGGGTGATGACCTCCCTGGACAGCGAGCCGCCGCCGGAGCGAGCCAGCGATATCGTCGAAGTGCCGCTGCTCGGTCGGGTCGCTGCCGGTCAGCCGATCCTCGCCGAAGAACGACTAGAGGATCGCCTGCGGGTCGACCGCCTGCTGCTCGGCAACCATCGCGAGGTGTTTGCGCTGCGAGTCCAGGGCGACTCGATGATTGACGCCGGCATCCACGACGGCGACTACGTGTTTGTACGCAAGCAGCCGACCGCCAACCCCGGCGACATCGTGGTGGCCATGATCAACGACGAGGCGACTGTAAAGTACTTCTACCCCGAGGCGGACCGCATCGCATTCAAGCCCGCCAACAGCCGGCTCCAGCCCATCTACGTCCGCCGCGACGAGTTCCGCGCAGTCAACCTGATGGGTACCGTCGTTGGCCTGTATCGCCGATTCTCTGGCAACAACTAAGGATGATGTCGCAGCGACCAATGTCGGGGCGTGAGCGACGCTTCGTCCCGTTCAAACAGGGTCCGGACCTTCCCCGATCGACTCATCGTCCCGTTTGGCAGGGTCCGGACCTTCCCCGATCGACTCATCGTCCCGTTTGCACAGGGTCCGGACCTTCCCCGATCGACTCATCGTCCCGTTTGAACAGGGTCCGGACCTTCCCCGATCGACTCATCGTCCCGTTTGGCAGGGTCCGGACCTTCCCCGATCGACTCATCGTCCCGTTTGAACAGGGTCCGGACCTTCCCCAGTCGACTCATCGTCCCGTTTGAACAGGGTCCGGACCTTCCCCAGCCGCCAGGACGGCTAGGTCAGCAGGGTGGCATCACCGGCTCGGGCAGTGAGGCGGCCATTTTCCCACAGACCGACTCGCTCCATCCACACCTCGAACTCGGGGGCGGGACGCAGGCCGAGGACTTCGCGCATGGTGGCGTCATCGTGGAACGACGTGCTCTGGTAGTTGAGCATGATGTCGTCGCCCATTGGCAGACCCATGAAGAAGTTGCAGCCAGCGTTGGCGAGCAGGATCTCGAGGTTTTCGAGATCGTTGTGGTCGACGTCGGCGTGGTTGGTGTAGCAGGCGTCGCAGCCCATCGGCAGGCCGTGGAACTTGCCCATGAAGTGATCCTCGAGGCCAGCGCGCGTGATCTGCCGCGCGTCAAAGAGGTACTCGGGACCGATGAATCCGACGACGGTGTTGACCAGGAAAGGCTGAAAATAACGAGCGAGTCCGTAGTTTCGCGACTCGCAGGTCAACTGATCGACGCCGTGATGAGCATTGGCCGATAGCGCGCTGCCCTGGCCGGTCTCGAAGTACATGACGTTGGGCCCGGTCGCGGTGCCGAGCTTGCGGGTCATGTCCCAGGCCTCACGCAGCATCTCGATGTTGACGCCGAACGCTTTGCAGCCAGACTCGGTGCCGCACAGCGACTGGAACATCAGGCCCAGCTTGGCGCCCTTCTGGAGCGCCTTCATCTGGGTGGTGACGTGGGCCAAGCAGCAGTTCTGCGTCGGGACCTGCCACTCCTCGAGGAAGTCGTGGGTCGCGTCGAGGATGCGGCGGGTCATCTCCCAGTTGTCGGTGACTGGGTTGATGCCCACCACCGCGTCTCCGCAGCCAAACGACAGTCCATCGCGCAGCGAAGCGAGGATGCCTTCGATCGAGTCATTGGGATGATTGGGCTGGAGCCGCACCCCGAGGCGACCTTCGAGTCCAAGGGTGTTGTTGGCATGGACCACGACGCGAATCTTGCGGGCGGCAGCCAGCAGGTCGAGGTTCGACATCAGCTTGGCACAGGCGGCGATCATCTCGGAAGACAGACCGCGACCAAGGCGCAACAGGTCGGGCCCGCTGACATCGGTGCGCAGGACGTGTTCCCGAAGCTGCGAGACGGTCCAGTTCTTCACCGACTGGTAGACCGGCTGGTTCAGCTCATCGAGGATCAGCCGCGTCACGGCATCTTCCTCGTACGGCACCGCTGGGAACTCCACAAACGCCGAGAGCGGCACCTCCGAGAGCACCAGCTTGGCAGCGATCCGCTCGAGCATGTCGGCGGCAGCCACCCCGGCCAGTCGGTCCCCGGATTTTTCCTCGTTGGCTTTGGCCATCACGTCGCGGAGGTCGCGAAATTGGTAGCTCTTGCCGCGCAGTGTCGCCCGAAGCTTCATCGGTCGCGAATCGTTACTGCCGGGGCCCGTCACCGTCAAGGCAGTATTTCGGGAAACTACCGGGGGTCGTGGCAGGTCGGCGGCTCGTCGCGCGGGCTGCGCTCACTCGTGATTGCGGGTGCGGAGGACGCCGACGCCGGGATCTTGGGCAGGCACATTGATTTCCTTCCATGGCACGACGCCGGGAGGACGCCAGGAAGTGCTGCGGCTGACCTGTACCCAGACCGGATTGGTCAGCGCATAGGGCTGCTCGTTGCCGACGACGACCGCACCAATGTCGGTGGTCGCGGCAATTCCCAGCGGCCCCGCCAGCGCCCCCACTGCATCAGAGACCAGTAGGAAGGGCTCCTCGGTTCCGGTCACCACTGGGAACATCGGACGATCCCCCACCGCTTCCAGCACGATCCAGGAGTCGCGCGGCAGGGTCAGCGGAATCTGGCCGGTGAGCGGTCCATGGGGCGACGCGGCGGTGTCTGCCAGGTTGCGATCGGGATCGACCAAGATCCGCTGCGTCATTCGGCCATTCACATAGACATGGATGCGGCTCACTGACACCCACGGCGGAGCGGCCAGTCGATAGCTGACCGTGACTTTGCCATCGGGAGCCTTGACCTCGGAGCCTATCTGGGCCGGCACCGGGTCCGCGCCACCCGAGACCGTGAAGGTCAAAAACGGACCATGCGACAGCGTCGCGGCGTGCTTGTTCTTGATCGCATCGACCAGCCGTCCCGCATCGACGCGCACCGGATCGTCATCGCCAAAGTACAGGTAGGTACGGGGTGCGCCGGGCTCCTCTCCGACATCGGCATGGGTATCGGAAGCCGCAATCGCCGTATGTCGAAAGCCCTGGTTGAGCAGGTGGAACCAGTCATCGACCGCGCCGGGGAATACTGCTTCCACGTTATCAAGTCCGCTCGCGCCTGGATCAGCCGTCGGAGTCCGATCGAGGAGGATGGTTCCGGGGATCAGCGCCTCGGTGGTGCTCGACGGGCGGAGGATCTTTCCGTTCAAGCTACAGGGGTCGAGCATGGTCTTCGGATCGAAGCCCGTGGGCAGGGGCTTGTAACAGGCCGCCGGCCAGTCGGTAGGCACCCGCACGCTGTGAATCTCATGACCGAGCTTGCCGTTTAGGATCTCCAGCGCGTCGCAGCTGTAGGAGAGGTTGCTCTTGCCGTGCGCGTCATAGAAGGCGTCCCCGTTGGCGCCAGCGAGTCGCTTCGAGGTCCCTTGCGCGATCATCTCGCCGGTGATGCTCGAGCGTCCGTACTGGTTGAAGTAGCCCTGGGTGGAGTCGCGCGGGTGGTTGCAGACAATGATGTTGGAGCCGGCGCGGGGATCGGCGAGCCTGCGGAGTCCGGCGAACAGCTCCTCGGGCGGACGACCAAACCACTCGAAGGCTCCGTGCGTCACCGGCCCGACTTGGTAATCGAGCGGATAGGAGTTGAAGTGACCGCTCTCCAGCGTCGTAAACTCGATTCCCACAAAGCTGGTGATCCAGGGCCGAAGACCGAGGTTGTCGATCATCGGTCGCCAGTCCGAGATGAAGTTGTGGTCGGTCGAGATCACGACTTCGACGCCCTCCCCGGCTGCCGAGGTCACGCGCGGCGCCGTCGCCATTCGCGAGTCGATCGAGTTCTCACTGTGGACATGCGCATCCATGGACATCCAGCCGGTGGTATCGACCACTCGCGTGAGCTGCGCCGAAGCAGAGGCCGCATTCCCAGACTCGACATGGACTGAAGCAGAGACCAGGTCGTACTCGAAGCCGCGACTGAAATAGACAGTGTAGTCCCCCGGACGTACCGGAATCGTGACCTGTCCGCTCTCCCCGGTGTACGCGACGGCTTCAATGACAGCACGCTGTCCTTCCTTCTGATCGGGAAGCATGTCGCTGAAGCGATAGTCCTCTCCGGCCTGGACATCGAACACCGCACCCGACCGTCGCTGCGCATTGGAGACCGCACGCCCGTACTGCGCGACCACCGAGACCTTGGCAGGAAGGGGCCGACCGGACTGATCCACCACCAGGGCTTGCAGATAGGTCGGCAGCGGCAGCACCGGATCGATGAAGGTACTCTCTGCTGCCTTGATCTCGAACGGAATGAACGGACCGAGGGGTCGCCCGGCACTCTGGACGCGATAGGCGTAGCGACCGGGCGGCAGACTCCCCACGAGATTCCCTGCGTCGTCGGGATAGTCTTGGGAATAGGGGCGACAGAGGCTCTGTGGAGTGGGGGTCGCACACAGCCGCAGCCCGGCATCCAGATAGTCATCTTCCTTGGCAAACGCCGCCGAGGTAATGCCAAGCTCCTGATAGATCAGCACCTGCCCGGCAGAGCTTGGCTCTCCTCCCTGGGTGGCGCGCAGGATTCCCTGATAGCTCCCGGTCTGCTTGCCACGCAGCACCATCACATCATCGACGATCGACGCGACATCACCACCACCGACGATAAAATACTGTGTCATCTCGACAAAACCGCTCGGTGCGATGGTGGTCTTTACGGAGTCACTGAACACGCCGATAAACGAGATGGCGGTGAAGGGAACCAGCAGCGAGGTGTTGTCGATCGGGGTGAAGGTGTCGGTGTACTTGCCGAGGTTGCGATAGGCATCGGCATTCTGTTTCACGAAGTTGGTCTCGCTCGGCGCGGCGGCCAGTCCGTAGCTGACGCGGTCGGCGAGTCGACTGGAAGCCGAGGCGATGAACTCGGTGACGACTCCGTTAAACGCCGGCAGCGGGAGGCCGCGACCAAAGGAGCGCTCGAGTGGATGACGCAGATCGAACCCAGTCCCCGGCAGCCAGACATTGTTGAGCCGCCCATACAGCATCACCATCCCAATCGGGACCCGCACCGTGCTCAGATCCACGCCGCCAATCTGCTGCTGAAAGGTCGTATTGGCCAGCACCGACGAGGGAATCTGGAGCGGCCAGCGGGTCTTGTTGATGATGCGGGAGCGAATCTCGACATGCCGCAGCCCCGGTCGCAGGACGTAGTCCACTTCGTAGCGCGCGTTTTCGTTCTTGAGCTTGTTTAGCTCCGCTTCAAAGTCCGCAAAAGGGAGGCCCAGTAGGAGTGCCAAGCGGACCAGCTCACTGTTGCCCCCACTGCTGTGTGATGCCGTCGGGAGCAGGTAGTTGAGGAACAAGCTATCGAACACCTTGAGGAGGGTCAGAAACTCGCCACCACCACCGGACGCGCGAATCACGGCGACTCCTTCGTCGTAGTGAATGCGGTTTGCTCCGTAGCGCTCATCGTACGGCTTGGTCCCGTCGGACAAGACCTCTACTTTGTCGCAAGCGACCGCTTGAAAAAAGAACGACGGAAACATCTCGGCGAAGATGTCGTTGCCGCCAGCGCGGTTCGATTCGTTGCGCCCCTGTTCGTCGAAGCGTCGCAGATCTGCATCAATGATGCTGCCGCCGTAGACTCCGAAGCCGCGAGAGAAGCCGGCATTTTGGATGACGAGGCGGATGCGGTCGTTCTGGAGCATGAAGTCGCCGACTTCACCGAGCGCGCGCGGACCGCCTCCGAAGAGCTGGCTGCGATCGGTGACCCGGAAGGCCCGTGGCAGAAGCGTCGCGGGCTCCCGCTGACAAGTACTCGCGCCGAGCAGCATGAGCACACAGAATGCGAAGACACAAAGCCGCTTCATCGCCGACTCCTTTTAGAACGCAGCGACGATATCCGCTTCAAAGCGATCGTTGTTGAGGATGTTGGGACTCTGTTCGGTGGTGAAGGTGTAGTTCAGGGAAGCATGCACCGGGAAGGTCCGCGTGGGCCGAACAAACACGCCCACCGTGTGATACAGGAGTCCCAGCGCTTCATCGAACTGGCGGTCCGCATCGGTGGCTGGCGTCGTCGACAAGTGCGCACGCGGCGCGTAGGAAGCCACCCGATATCCCGGCGTGATCTCGAGCGGAATCTTGGGCAGCGTATACCGCAGGTGTACCCACCACCCGAGTCTCTCCAGCGCTGGTACGGCGCTCAGCGTATCGCGGGTCGTCTTCACATAGAGAATCGCCGCTTGCAGCTCGATTCCCACGTAGGACGCGGCAAAGTCGGCGGCGACTCCGACATCCGTCTCCTTGAGCAGATCGGGCAGGTTTCCGACGGTGCGCGGATTCCACTGCGCCGCAATTCCCAGGTGGACAATCGGCTTGCGGAGATCATCGGTGACCGCATACATGGGCCGCACCTGATCGATTGGGAGTCCCTGCTTGCCCCAATAGGAGAACTCTGCTCGACCGCGCACCGCCGGAATGTTGTTGTCAGAGAGAATCTGATTCTGTCCGTTGCCATTGCCCGCAAAGAGCGAGTAACGGAACGAGGTATTGCCCCCGAGCGGCACATGTCCCGAGTGAATCGAGATTCCCAGGTTGCGATCGGCGCCCATGCCGCGGGTCGTATAACCCTCGGTAGGCTGCACTCCTTCGACCGGCACGGCGCGCGACACAAACGGAAGCTCGGCATCGGAGCGCATGCTGTCGAGATCCCACGGCGTCACCATCTGACCAATCGACACCCGCACAAAGAGCAGCGGCGCCCAAGTGATGTACGCGTCGCGCAGTCGCGCAGTCAGCTGTCCGCCCGGAAAACTCTGACTGAGACGGTCTTCGCTCGCGCCTTCAATCGAGACACGGCCTGCCAGCACGGACTTGTACTGCACGTTGGCACTGACCCGCGCCTGCTCCAGCTGAAAGCCGTTGTTGCGTCCGGCCAGGTTGTAGTTCTGCGGCTCCTCAATCCAGCGGTAGGCACCGTGAATATAGCCGCTCAAATCAAAGCGCCAGATCGACAGCGGCATGACCTGCTGCGCGCCTGCGCTGGGAAGCTGGGAAGTCTGTTCGACGGGAGGAGTGACGGACTGAGCGCTCGCGGGGTCTGGGGGCGACGTCTGGCTCGGAGCACTGAGGGCGGGCAGCGGGACATGGTCGCCATAGCCTTGGGCGAGGGCAGCTGAAGCGACAAGCGACAGCGCCACGGCAAACGCAGGAGCGGGAGAGGATCGCAACACGGGAGACCTCCGTCGGAGCGGCGACCTTCCGCCAGCTCTGAGATGAAGATGTACGAGAGCGGACTACAGACCCAGGCGCAGAGGAACCCAGAGCTGCGTACCCTGTCAAGCTGTCAAGGCTCGGGCCAGGCCGCTCGGTCTCTAGGGTCTGGTCCGCTCTCGCGATCCGGTCGGGCTGTCGAAGGAACCCTCGGTTGCGGCATCGGGCGCGGCATCAGGCGTCGGCGAGTCCCAGGGATACGCCTCCGGCTCGAGTGGTCGGGGTGCTTGCAGCTTTGACTGCTTGGTCGGGGTCGTCTCGCCCGGCTCCCAGTGCTCGTAGCTGCCGCGGTTCACATCCTCGACCGCCCCGTCGCCATAGTCGATATAGTCCTGCTCGTCGTCGGTGATCCGCGCAAACGCCAGATCATCAATGAACTGTAGGAGCTTCTGCACCTGCGACTGGGTGTAGCCGCGCTGATTCGACAAAACGACGATGCCAAGCTGGGCGGAATCGAGCGAATCACCGTCGCCCACCTCAGCAATCGCGCAGTTCCACTTCTGGTGGACGCGATCCTTGATGCGACGCAGCACCGAGCGCTTGTCCTTATCGGAGTGGCAGTCCTCAAGCTGCAAGGTGATGCGACAAACACCAACGATCATCTAGGTGCCCAGCTTGGTACGAAAAGATCAAAGGCCACCGACACAGACGGTCGGCGGCGCGTAGCCACGAAACTATGCCAGCGTCGGAGCGACTTCCTCGACCTCGTACGACTCGATGATGTCGCCGACCTTGATGTCGAGGTAGCCGTCGATGGACATACCGCACTCGTAGCCCTGCTGCACCTCGCGGACATCGTCCTTGAAGCGTCGCAGCGAGCCCAGCTTACCGCTGTACACCAGCACCGAGTCGCGAATCAGTCGAGCCAGGGCCGAGCGCTTGATGGTGCCGTCGAGGACCGCGCAGCCTGCGACCACGCCGACCTTCGGGATGTTGTAGACCTCGCGGACTTCGGCCTTGCCGAGCCACTTGTCGCGCTTGACCGGCGCCAGCAGTCCCGCCATCGCCAGCTTCACGTCGTCGAGCGCGGCGTAGATGATGTCGTAGAGCTTGATGTCGACACCTTCTTGCTCGGCGAGCGCCGCGGCCTTGCCCGCCGGGCGGACATGGAAACCGATGATGATGGCGTTGCCGGCCTTCGCCAGGTTGACGTCGCTCTCGGTGATGCCACCGACACCCGACTGAATGATCGAGACCTTGACCTCTTTGGTCGACTGCTTGGTGAGCGCGCTGCCGAGCGCTTCGGTCGAGCCCTGCACGTCGGCCTTGAGGATGATCTTCAGTTCCTTGAGGCCCGCCTTCATGGCGTCCATCAGCTTGTCGAGAGAGACCGGACCAGCCTTGGCACGATCCCGCTCGATGCGGCGAATGCGACGATGCTCGACGAGATCCTTCGAGGCACGCTCATCGGCCACCGCGTTGAGCACTTCACCAGCCCGCGGCACACCCGACAGACCGAGCAGCTCGACCGGGGTCGACGGACCAGCCTGCGCCAGCGTCCGACCCTTGTCGTCGCTCATCGCGCGGACCTTGCCCATCTCTTCGCCAACGACCACGAGGTCGCCGACGCGCAGCGTACCTTCCTGCACGAGCACCGTCGCGACCGGACCACGCTTGGCATCCATTCGCGCCTCGATGACCGCACCCTTGGCCGCCTTGTTCGGATTGGCCCGTAGCTCGAGCACGTCCGACTGAAGCGCCAGCATCTCCAGCAAGCGATCGACGCCCACCTTGGTACGTGCCGAGACATCGCAGAAGATCGTCTCACCGCCCCACTCTTCCGAGGTCAGGCCGTGCGCCGCGAGCTGCTGCCGAATGCGATCCGGCTGCGCGCCTGGCTTGTCGATCTTGTTGACCGCGACGATGACCGGCACCTTGGCGTCCTTGGCGTGGTTGAGCGCCTCGACGGTCTGCGGCATGATGCCATCGTCGGCAGCGACGACTAGCACCACGATATCGGTAACCTGGGCACCACGCGCCCGCATCTCGGTGAACGCTTCGTGACCCGGTGTATCGAGGAACACAACATCGCCCGCCTGCGACGACACTTTGTAAGCGCCAATGTGCTGGGTGATGCCGCCGGCCTCGCCCGCCGCGACGTTGGCGTTGCGAATTGCGTCGAGCAGAGAGGTCTTGCCGTGATCGACGTGACCCATGATCGTGATGACCGGCGCCCGCGGCTTGAGATCCTCGGGTTTATCGGTCACTTCGGCGACGACGCTCTGCTCTTGGAAGGCCGTCGAATCGACCCGCCAGTCGAACTCACTGGCGACGAGCTGCGCGGTATCCAGGTCGATCGAGGAGTTGATCATGACGTTGCGCATGCCAAGCTCCCAGATCTTCTTGAGCACATCGGTGGCCTTTTGAGCCATCTGTCGAGCAAGCTCGGCAATCACGATCGCTTCGCCCATCTTGACGACGCGCTTGTGCTCGGCGGCAGTCGTGATCTGCGTCTTGCCCGGCTTGCGACCCGGCGGCAGCTTGCCACGAATCTGCTGAGCCGGACCGACTGGCGCCCGTCGCGACTCTTGACCACGCAGACGCTCGCCGGAGACTTCCTGCCGCGGACCACGACCCACGTCGGACGACTCGCTCCGCTCAGGCCGGCGCGGACTCTCACTGCTCGGCGCCGCTGGCTTCGCGGACGGCTGAGGCTTAAAGGCCGACAGATCGATCACGCGGCCCGTCGGACCCAGTCCTTCGAGCGAGCGACGGGTCTGGGCCGTCACAAACACCTTGGCAGAAGCGCCCGCAGACGGCGACATGGCCGATGGCGCCCCGGTGGCATGCGAACGAGAAGGCTCGCCCGCCGGAGTCGTCGAGGTCTCGATCTGACGCTCGGGAGCAGGCTTGGCTGCGGATTCCACAACTGGGGGAGCCGCCTCGACCACGACCGGCTTGCTCGGACCGGCAGCGGTCTCCTTGACCACCACCTGAGCCACAGCCGCCGCTGGCTTGCTCGCGGCTTCGACCGCCTTCGGCTTGGCGGCTGACTCGGCCTTTCGCGCCGCAACCGGCTTGCTTTCCACTGGAGTCGGCTTGGCTGCCTCGACCGTCGGCTTCGGGGCTTCCGCCTTGGCGACAACGCGGGTCTCGGCAGGCTTGGCTGCCACGGGCTTGGCCTCGGTCACAGCGGCTTGTGACACCGCAGCCTTGACCTCGGTTGGCTCCGCAGGCTCCGCCTTGGTGGCCTTGGCCGGCGCAGCGACCGGAGGAGCCACGATCGGAGCCGCCGCTACCACTGCTGCCTCGACCTTGGCCGGGGCCGCCTCCGCCGCGACCTTGGTACGAGCAGCCTTCTTTACACTCGCAGGCTCGGCAGCCTTGGCCGGCGCCACCTCGGAGGCAGCAGCAGCCGCGGGCTCGGCCTTCGCGACGACCACGGGCGGCTCGACCTTGACGGCTGGCTTCTCCGCCACAACCGCTGGCACGACTGCCGGCGCCAGCACCGGCACGGGCGCCGCCACAGGAGCTGCGACCACCGGCTTGGCCTCGGCCACCGGGCGAGCTGGCGCTTCGACCGCTGGGCTTACCACGCGGACCACGCGACGGGGTGGCTCGCTGACCACCGGACGAGCCTCGATCACAGGAGGCGGCGGCACAGGCGGCGGCGGTGCGGCCACGACATGCTGCGCTTCCGGATGAAGCCGGCTCCCGTCCTTGGCACGGCGACGAATCACGGTCTCCGAGAGACGCTCCTGCACCGTATTCTCGTGGCGCTCCTTGTCGAAGGCCCGTCGGACGCGGTCCACCTCATCGCGCTCAAGCCGCGACATATGGTTCTTGGCCTCAATGCCCAGGGCACGGACCTTTTCGACCAAGTCCTTGTGGGCAATCCCAAGCTCTTTCGCGAGCTCGTAGATTGCGACCTTGGAGCCCGATGTGCCGACGCTCTCGGTGTTCATGAATGATTGTCCTGATTCTTCAAGCTCAACGCAGGGGCCAGTGTGCCCAGCTGCGAGCCGTCTGAGACGGCGGCAAGTTGGTACAGCGCTGCGACATCACCAACCTGGACACTGCGCCGCAGCGACCGCGCAAATCCGCCTTTTAGAGCTGTCTCGATGCATCGTTTCCGCCGATGCACGTACGTACCACGACCGGCCTGCCGACGACCCAGCCCAAAGGAAAGCCGCCCGACCTGATCGGCCACAGCGCGCAGCAGCACGGACTGGCTGTCACTTGCGCGACAACCGACGCAGGTCCGCCTCGGCACATGCCGACCCTCGACTTGCGACTGACCCAGAGCTGCTTCTTGCACTTCCACCATCGGCCGGTTTCCCCTGCTCCGTCGAGCTAGCGGCTTCCCCGCGTCAAAAGTCGCGTCACACGACGCTTTACATCACGAGCCTCGTCGAGCGTGAGGTCAGCCGCTTGCGCCAGCCGCTCCTCATCTTCCTCTTCCATCGACTCCAGCGTCGTGTACCCCACATCCATCAGTCGCGCCACGATGTCAGGATCGATACCCGGCAGCGGGCTCGACGGTTCGGCATTGCGCACTGGGGCCGGGCTACGGCTCGGGGCTGGCTCATGACGCGCTGGACCACTGGCCGCAAGCTCGGCACGGGCCGGTCGCTCACTCGGTGCCAGCGGTGGTTCACCACGCTTGCGACGCTCCTCGTTGACAAAGCCGAGCGCCGACTCTTTGAGACGATTGGCTCCCGCTTCACCACCGACACCCGGCACATTGCGCAGATCGTCGATCCGCGCCTCGGCGAGATCCGAGACCGACCGCCAACCGAGCCGGAACAGCGTGCTCGACAGCTCTTCCGACGAACCTTCCAGCCCGGCGAGAACCTGCCGCTCGACCTGCTCCATCTCACGAACCCGACTCTCGGCGTGGATGTCAATCCGCCAGCCGGTCAGCTGCGAGGCGAGCCGGACGTTCTGTCCCTTCTTGCCAATCGCTAAGCTGAGCTTGTCGTCGGGAACGATCAGCTCCATGGTGTGATTCTCGGCGTCGATGACGACCCGCGAGACCTCCGCCGGAGCGATCGCATTGCAGACAAAGCGCGCCGGATCTTCGCTATACGGCACGATGTCGATCTTCTCGCCGCGTAGCTCTTGCACCACGGCCTGCACCCGCGAGCCCTTGATGCCGACGCAAGCGCCGACCGGATCGACGTCACGATCTCGAGAGCTGACGGCAATCTTGCTGCGCGAGCCCGGCTCACGCGCCGACGACTCGATGCGAACGATCTTCTCGTAGATCTCGCTGACTTCTTGCTCGAAAAGCTTCTCGAGAAGGCCCTTCGAGGCGCGCGACAGCACGATCTGCGGGCCTCGGGCATTTTTCTCGATGTCGACGACGTACGCGATGATGCGGTCACCAATTCGATAGTTCTCGCGCTGCACTTGCTCACGAACCGGCAGGATCGCCTCGGTCTTACCGAGGTCGACGATGATGTTGCCGCGCTCGAAGCGACGGACGGTGCCGTTGATCAGCTCGCCCTTGCGGTCGCGATACTCGTTAAAGGTGTTCTCTCGCTCGGCCTCGCGGATGCGCTGAATGATCACCTGTTTGGCGGTCTGCGCAGCGATGCGGCCAAAGCGCTTGATGGTGTCGTGCAGATCGAGGACGTCGCCGTACTTGCGCTCTTGATCCGAGGCCTTGTCGGTGTCTCCATCGGTATAGAAGATCCGAAACAGCAGTTCATCGCCCACTTCGGCGCGCAGACCGTGGCGGTCCGCGTCGACCTTGGCGATGTCCCGACCCTTGATGGCTGCGGAATCGGTGACAATGCAGACCTGGAACAGGTCTACCTGCCCGCTGTCTTCGTTGAACTGCGCCTCTAGCTCGCGCTCGAGGCCAAAGACCTTCTTGGCAGCGGTCATGATGGCCTGCTCGAGCGTCTGGACCAGGACCTTTTTATCGATCCCTTTGTCCTTGCCTACTTGCTCAAGCACCATCGAGAGGTTGGGTTGCATCGCGTTTACCTTGCTTCCTGGCCTATGCCTCTTGGCCGATTCGTCCTGGCCTGTGCGTTTCTAGCTGCTGTCAGACGAACTCAAACACCGCGTTGGCTTTTTCAATTTCACCGATCACAAGTACGAAGCTGCCGGCGCCTTCGACGGCAATCTTGACGCGGTCGCCATCAACGGACTCAATCGTTCCCGAAAAATTGCGCCGCGGCACCGAGTCGGGAGCCCGCGGACCTTGGAGCGCAAAGGACTGCTCGGCATCGGGACGGAGCCTGACCTTGGCCTTCTTGCCAATGAAGCGGGCAAAGTCGCCACTCTTCTTCAGCGGCCTGTCCACGCCCGGCGAGCTGACCTCGAGGCTGTACGCAATCGGCAGCACGTCGTGAACATCAAGCAGCGCGGAGACCTCACGCGAGACCGCCACACAGTCCTGATGCGAGACATGGCCCTGCTCCGGCAGCCGATCAATGGTGATGCGAAGTACCCAACCGGATACTCCGCGAGTCCACTCAAGATCGACAAGCTCGTAGCCCTGGCCATCAACGGCAGGCTCGATCAGCTTGTGCAGCGCTTTGAGGTCAACGGGTCGCATGGCTTCTTTCAAAAAAAAAGGCGGGTCCGGGCGGGCCCACCTTCCGTGGATTCCTACCAAAATGTATCTCCGCCTATACCACCACCTGCGCCATCCGCGCAAGAGTCAAGCTCCGTACCGACGCGACAGTCCGCCGGCTGGAACCCCGATCTTGGCGCGTGCTAAACCCGCAAAAAAGCGCAACAAACATCCGCTTGGCGCATGGTCGAACCAATCTGCCGCCACCGATTACAGGCCGCATCCGCGCTGGCTTTTGTGTTAGTTCCTTGCCCACTGACATGGCGATTGAGACTCAAAAGACCCACCAACTTCTGGAGTCCCTTGGGGAGCGACTGACGGCTCTCCGAGGGCATCTTTGACCTCGAAAAACTAGAGGAACGACTGCTCGAGATCGATCAGATTTCTGCCGATCCGTCGTTCTGGAATCAGCAGGAAAAGGCCCAGACGCTGCTGCGCGAGCAGGCTGGTCACAAGCAGACCGTTGGGGAGTGGAAGCGGCTCGATCGCGAGCGACAAGATGCCAGGGTGCTGCTCGAGCTGGCCGAGGAAGTTCAGGACGAGTCGGAAGCAGCCGAGGCTCTCAAGCAAGCCCAGCACGTCGAAGAAAGCGTGGCCGCGATGGAGCTGCGGCGTATGCTGTCCGGCGAGCAGGATCACACCGATGCGCTGGTATCGATCAATGCGGGGGCCGGCGGCGTCGATGCCCAGGACTGGGCCGATATGCTGCGTCGCATGTACTTCCGCTGGGCCGAGCGGCGGGGATATTCCATCGAGGAACTCGATCTCCAAGATGGCGAAGAGGCGGGTATCAAGTCGGTGAGCTTTGCGGTGCGGGGGCCGAATGCCTACGGCTATCTCAAGGCGGAGAGCGGCGTCCATCGCCTGGTCCGAATCTCGCCGTTTGACTCGAATGCCCGTCGCCATACCGCCTTTGCCGCGGTGTTTGTCTATCCCGAGATCGATGACTCGATCGAGATCGACATCCGCGAGGAAGACCTGGAAATTCAGACCATGCGCTCGGGTGGCGCCGGCGGTCAGCACGTCAACAAGACCGAGAGCGCGGTTCGCCTCATCCACAAGCCGAGCGGCCTGGTCGCCAAGTGCCAGTCGGAGCGCTCGCAGCACAAGAACCGCTCGACGGCGATGAAGATGCTGCGGGCGATGCTCTACGCCCAAAAGCTGCGCGAAAAAGAGGCCAAGATCGACGAGGCCAACAGCGTGAAAAAGGCGATCGAGTGGGGCAGCCAGATTCGCTCCTATGTGCTGGCGCCGTATCGACTGGTCACCGATCACCGAAGTGAGCTGAAGCTCAGCAACGTCGATGCCGTACTCGACGGCGATCTCGATGAGTTCATCAAGGCCTACCTGATCCAGGCCGCAGGATAAAGAATGGATGCTGCTCGGTCCGTCGGTGACCGCTTTCGCGCCGACTTCGCGTTTGATGAAGAAGCCGTGCTCTTTAACAGTGCTGGCGTTGCCCCGATGAGCCTGTCTGCCGAGGCGGCGATCGTGCGGATGAGCCAGCACCTGCGTCGCGGCTGGTTCGAGCTGGGCGAGGCCTTCCGTATCTATGAACAGGCGCGGGTCTCGTTTGCCCGGCTGACCGGGGCGCGGCCCGAGGATGTGGCGCTGATGCAGACCTGCGCGGCGGCGATCTCGCAAGTGGCACTCGGTCTGCCGCTGCGGCCTGGCGATGAGATCGTCACCACGGATCAGGAGTACCCGTCGAACGCCTATCCCTGGCACGTCGCTGCGCAGCGCGCCTCGGCCCTGCTCCGCATCGTTCGCTCGCAGCCAGACCTCAGTCTACCGACGGAGAGCGTGATCGCAGCGATTGGTCCGCAGACCCGGGTGGTCGCGGTGTCGTGGGTGCAGTTTCAGACCGGCGCGGTGCTCGATCTGGCGGCGCTCAGTCGGGCCTGCCGAAAAGTAGGCGCGTGGCTGGTGGTCGACGCGATTCAGGGTCTGGGCGTCCTGCCCTTCGATCTGCGCGACCTCGGCGTCGATGCGGTCTGCGGCGGCACGCACAAGTGGCTGTGTGGACCGCTGGGTCAGGGACTGCTGGCCCTCGCCCCCGGACGGGCGGCAGAGCTTATGCCCCTGCTTCATGGTGCGATGACCTACGGGTCTCCCGATGACGCCGTCGACCCCGAGCGTCCGCCCCGCCCCGATGCCCGCCGCTTCGAGCCAGGCTCGCCACCGCTTCTCACGGCTGCCGCGGGAGCCGCCGCCGTCGAACGACTGCTCAGCCTCGGAATCGACAATGTGCATCGTGCAGCGCTGGCCATCTCCGACCGACTCATCACGGGCCTAGCCACCCGTGGCGCACGCCTGCTGCTTCCCGTCGGCAGTGCCCTGCGATCGCCGATTGTGACCTTTGTGCCGCGAGGCAACCTCGACGCCACCTGTGCCCGACTGACCGCCCGCAAGGTCGCGTTTGCTCGTCGAGCAGGCGGTATTCGCTTGGCCCCTCATGCCTTCAACTCTGCGGACGACGTGGAGCGCTTCTTTGCCATCTTCGACGCCGCTTGAGCTGTTCGCGATCGCGGCGCCGGGCCTCGAAGCCAGCCTGGCTGAGGAGCTGAGCACACTTACGCCAAACACCCGAGCGGTGGCCGTCCCCGGCGGGGTGACGCTGCAAGGCGATCTAACGACGCTGTATCGCCTGAACCTGTGGTCACGGCTGGCGACGCGAGTCCTGCTGCGCGTCGGAACGGTCCGCGCGCTGCACTTCGAGGAGCTACGTCGCAAGACGTCCGCCCTGCCCTTTGCCGACTACGCCCGCTCGGCGGTGCGGCTGCGGGTCTCGGCGACGGCCCATCGCTGTCGGCTCATCCACACCGGCGCACTCGCTGAGCGGGTCACGCTGGCACTCGCGGATGCCGGAGTCTCGCTCACCACCGACGAAGCTGCCCCACTGCTCCATGTGTTTGTGCGCGGCGATGCCGATGTCTTCACCTTGTCCGTCGATTCCTCGGGAGAGCTGCTCCATAGGCGGGGTTATCGACTGGAAGATGGCGGTGCGCCGCTGCGTGAGACCCTGGCCCCGGCCCTGCTTGCACTCGCAGGCTACGATCCGTCGCAGGCCTTGGCTGATCCGATGTGTGGCGCCGCGACGCTGGTGATTGAGGCCGCGCTGCTCTCGCTCCGACGCGCTCCGGGGCTGGGACGCCGCTTCGCCTTCCAAGACTGGCCGCGATTCGCGCCCTCGACCTTCAAGCAGCTCGTCGACGAGGCCCGACAAAACGAGCGCGCGGAGCTGAGCCAGCCCATCTTCGCCAGCGATCGCGATCCGCAGGTGCTGGCCATGGCCCGTCGCAACGCCGAGCGCGCCGGCGTGCTGTCGTTTCTCCAGTTTCGCGAGAGCGATGTCCGCCACCTGAAGCTACCGCCCGTCGAGAAGGGCTTGATCCTGTGCAATCCGCCGTATGGCCGGCGCCTGCGTGACCCGCGGCTCGTCGAGACCTATCGTGCCCTGGGAGCCCTGGTCCGTCGCTCACCCGGCTTTCGGCTGTCGATCCTGACCACGACCCAGCCACTGGCGCAGGCGGCGGGTCCGATCGCTCAGGTCGATTGGCTGCGCAACGGTGGCCTGCGCGTCGGACTGTTCTCGCTGAGCCGAGTGGCCCGCGAGCAGACGGCCAGTCCCTAACTAATCGCGCTTCAGCATCTTGACGACCGGCTTGAGCTTGACGTCGATCGCGCCAGCCGCCGGCACCGGGTCTCCCGAGATATAGCGCGCCGTCACCGCCATCAGCACATTGAGCGGCTTCGACGGGTCGCGCACCGCGTTGATAAAGACATCGTGCGCCGGCGAGCCATCGGGGACCGGAATCGGATTGCCGTTGTCGGTGATCGTCCCTTTGCGCGCGAGCGGGCCGACCTGGGCGATGTAGATCGCTCGC